>ERZ1674239.133-NODE-133-length-22009-cov-4.117928_pt1 | contig 22009 bp, 19 predicted proteins | sample MGYA00581208_ERZ1674239 | MGnify/ENA primary metagenome ERZ1674239 (study PRJEB41354, sample SAMEA4873308) | human saliva metagenome | biome: human-associated habitat [ENVO:00009003]; feature: mouth environment [ENVO:08000002]; material: saliva material... | reverse complement strand
CATTTTCACATTCACATCAAGCATTATATTGGCTGTATAATACAAACATTGGCTGGCTCTCTGTGAGTGCCAGCCAGTATGCATAGTCGTGGGGAGATTGGTTGTATTCTTCAAGAGACTTAATAATCTATTATCAAAGTCCACTCAAATAATCATATTCCTTCTTATATCGTTCAATACGTTCATAATCCTTCTTTGCTGGATTAGGAATACGAGTAAGATCCATATTGTGAATAAGATCGTGCATCTTTACTACTTTTGCAAGGGCATTGCTTTTAATTCGCTGAAAATATGTTTCCCTATCAGGCACAAGGTGATGATTGAGCAAATGTAAAGCATCGGCAAGTTCAAGTCTATCAGTATCTGATAAGGGAGTTCTTAATTTCGCATCTAACAAGTTAAGCACTTCTTCAACAGAATGTGGAGTATCTTCACTTGCATCGTGTAGATAACCCACAACCTGCTCTTTCCAAGTACTTCCCATTTTGGCAACAGTTGTAAGATGACCTGTGAAGTAATCAACTCCAGCTTTATCCACCTGCCCTTTGTGTAGCTCGCAAGCTAATACGGCAGCACATTGTACGATGTCTTTTTCCTTGTTGACTAACATTTCTAAAATTGAGTTTATATGTAACAAAAATCTCTACAAGTCTACTCTGAGTGATTCTATCATAGCACAAAGATACTTCTTTTTATGAATAACCCGTTGGCGGAATTAATCAATAGATAAAATATCAGAAATATGAATGTAAAAAAGTTGCACATGTCGCTAAAAATCAGTAACTTTATGATAATCAACAATACTGTTATCTGCTTTAACTCTATCATATAGAAGCAAAAATCATCACAACATACTCCTTTCCAAAGCATCTATATCTCTTTCTACAGAATAAGAAAACACACTCTACCCTACCAAATATAAAAAAGGTTCGAAACAGAAATGCTTCGAACCTTTTTTATTTGGGAATGTTGCAAAAACAATCTACTAATCTTTCTTAGCAGATATCACTCTTCTTTCTTTAATACGAGCAGCCTTACCTGTAAGTTTACGTAAGTAGTAGAGTTTTGCACGACGTACCTTACCATATTTGTTCACCTCGATAGAATCGATATTAGGTGATTCCATAGGGAATATACGCTCAACACCTACAGTGCCAGACATTTTGCGAACAGTGAAACGTTTCTTTTCGCCTTCACCATTAATCTTAATAACAACACCGCGGTAAAGCTGAATACGCTGCTTATTACCCTCGACGATTTTGTAAGCGACTGTTACAGTATCTCCAGCTCTAAACTTTGGATACTGTTTGCCGGTTGCAAATGCTTCTTCAGCAACTTTAATTAAATCCATTTTATTTATTAATTAAATATTGTTTGTCGTTCCAATACAACATAGCTCATGACTCTTCCACGGCCAGCGGTTATACCGAAAAGCGCTGCAAAGTTACTATAAATTATTCGATAAACGAGAAAAATCTTCTTACTCGTAAACTTTCTTTAACTATATTTTACTCTTACAGAATTAAAACAGATAGACATAAGTCGGCTAACCAACAAGTTTTTACTAACTTTGCAGTAAGCTAAAAGAGTAGAATATGGATAAAAAGATGTTTTTAGTAAGCAGTATGACTGCAGTTTTAACCTATACACCTTGTGCAGCACAACAGGGGAAATACCAACTAAAGAGTGTACAACGTAGCAGAATATTGATTGATGCACGCTACGATAACGAGAAAGACCCAAAAGCAGTAAGCTTCTTAGCCCCCTACAAACACGTTGTAGACAGTATTATGAGCCCAGTGGTAGCACAAGCTGACCATTATATGACGGCTCACCGACCAGAGAGCGACTTATCGGACTTACTTGCAGATATATTGGTTTGGGCAGCGAAAGGTTATAATGAGAAAGTAGATTTTGGTGTTTACAATATGGGAGGCATTCGTGCTGCACTACCAAAAGGAAATGTTACTATAGGCGACGTAAACGATATTGCGCCATTCGAGAATAAAATATGCTTCTTAACGCTCACTGGTGATAAAGTATTGGAACTGTTTCGACAGATTGCACATACTGGAGGAGAAGGCGTTAGTAAAGGAGTTTGTTTAAAATTAAGTAAAAACAACACACTACTATACGCTTCCTTAAATGGTAAACAGATTGATCCAAAGGCAGAATATCGTATTGCTACAATAGATTACTTAGCACAAGGCAACGATAAATTAGAGGCTTTCAAAGACAAAACAAATCTTAATTCGCCACAGGAACATTCAAACAATACGCGATATATTATTCTAAACTACTTCAAAGCTATGACGGCAGAAGGTAAGATCATAAACAGCGAGACCGAAGGGCGTATAAGCTACTCTAACACTAACGAATATTGAACTGCTGTAATGGCAAAGTAAATGAATAAAACAATAACAAAATAGAAAAACAATGAAAAAGAATATTTTACTAACTGCTCTCTGTATGTTTAGTATAGTTGTTTTCGCACAAACAAAACAACTTACCATTTTGCACACTAACGATACGCATAGCCAAATAATGCCTTTCAACACTACGCTTGCCGATACGCTGCGCGCTGGACGTGCAGGCTTTGAACGACGCATAGCAATGTTGAGAGAAGAAAGAGCTAAAGATCCAGACTTATTACTATTCGATAGTGGAGACTTTTGTCAAGGCTCGCCTTATTTCACCTTATTTAAAGGCGATGTAGAAGTAGGATTAATGAATTTAATGCACTATGATGCAGGAACTATAGGTAACCACGAGTTCGACTTTGGACTCGATAATATGATACGAATGTTTAAAACCTTAAACTATCCTATAGTATGCGCAAACTACGACTTTGCAGGCACCGAATTGGAGAAGATTGTGAAACCATACATTATATTAAAGCGTAAAGGTCTTAAAATTGGTGTGTTTGGTTTAGCTCCAAAATTAGATGGCTTGGTTGTTAAAGCAAACTACGGTCCATTGAAATATCTCGATCCAATAGAATGTGCACAAAAATGTGTAGACGAATTGCAGAAAAAGAAATGCGATTTAATATTGTGCATATCACATTTGGGCATAAATATAGAAGGCATTAGCGATGAAGAAGTTGTTGCTGGTACACACGGAATTGACCTTATATTAGGTGGTCATTCGCATACATTCTTAAAAAACTTGGTTTATATAAAAGATTTAGACAATAAAGAGGTGGGTATTGACCAAAACGGAAAGTCGGGAATTTACGTTGGGAAAATAGTATTAAACTTTGAAAAGAAAAAAGAGACAAAACAAAGAGAGATAAAAGCAAAATTACTTCATTAAACTATAATCCATTTATTTACTTCAATAATATTACTCTATAATATTTGTTTTTCTGTTGTGTCGTAATTGTCTGTTTCATTTTTCACTATTCACAACACGTCTGCTATAATGTCAGTTCAACCAACCCAACAACAAAACATATTTGAGCAATTATCAATGAATAATTTGGATTAAAGTTATATTAAATCTAAAACTATTATAAACAAATAAAGGAGTTAAGATGACAAAACATCTTAGCTCCTTTATTGTTTTAGCACGTCAAATAAACTTATTCGAAATAGAACGTAAGAGCAATCATTTTAGAACGTGCTTCGTTTGCCGAATTTGTATACATCAACATACTTTTATCGCGCAATTCCTTTGCATGATTTGTATCTAAACAATTAGATAAACCATACATAAATTTCAATTCTGGACGTAATTTGAAGAAAGGAAGATAGAAATCACACCCAACTCCTACTTCTAAATAAGCATCACCTCCCTTTAATCTAAAATAATCATCGGTCTTTCCTGACAGATTTAGCATTGGATTAATACCTAACATTAGGTATGGACGATGATTATTGAAACGTGGAGCAGCAGCAATAAGATTGAAAGCACACGAAATATAAGCAGTTTTCAAATCTTGCGTCTTTTCAATTGGCAGCCCATTAGCATTTAAATCGGTTAAATTCCTAAAAGTAATATGTCGTGTTCCAAAATACATTGCAGGTGCAATACGTAATTGAAAAGTTGTATTAAGCCTTAATTCACCTAACACTCCCACTGTAAAACCAGCGTCCCAACGGTCTTGATCTACCGAAACAAGTTTTTGCACAGGTCCTGTACCATTATCTAAATCAATCATTTGTGGACCAATATTAGTAAATTCAAGGTCTTGCAAGTGCGTACCTACCATTACACCAAAGTGAAAAGGACGTAAATCTGTATAAGGACGATTTTGTACCGCTCTATCTTGAGCAAAACTATTCACTGACAATACAGTTAATAATATTATATATAAAAGCTTTTTCATATCTACAACTATAACGTTCCCATCGTCTTTTTATTGTAAAATAGGCAATTATAGCAATAGTATCGCCATTCTACCAATGTTTTTTTATTTGTATCCTGTCTAAATATTTCAAAATCTTATCATCATTTGTAGGTATTACGAAAATATTCTTTACCTTTGCACCATACAAAAACAGGGGAGATAAATAACAACCCTATACAAAAACATTATTAAAATAATAAAAGATCAATAATTATGGCTTACGTAATTGGAAACGATTGTATCGCATGCGGTACATGTATTGATGAATGCCCAGTAGGTGCAATTTCTGAAGGCGACATTTACAAAATTAACGCTGATGCCTGCACAGAGTGTGGTTCATGCGCTAGTGTTTGCCCAAGTGAAGCAATTAGCTTGGGTTAATCACAACAAATTGTTACTGATTAAATTTAGCGGACTCGAGAGAGTCCGCTTTTTTTATTCAATTAGTATTACGTTTATTTTAATACGAATTTTAAATATTTCTCTATTACATTAGAATGTGAAAACAGTGTAATAAATAATTTAAAGCATTCTTACTACTAAAAATTAAGTATTCACAAAACTCACAATCAATCAATAACAACCTTTTGACTAAATTGATTACCTACTTGGATTATGTAAACGCCTTTCGGAATAGACATCTCTGTATTCGTATTAGAAATATATCCAGAATAGAATATATGCCCGTCTAAAGTATAAATAAATACAGAATCACCAGGCATTGCTTTTATTGAAATCTGCCTATGCGTTGTTTCAATTGAGATATTGCTTTTCTGAATATCATTAACAATAGTCGTAGGGATATCTAAATTAATTACATTAGATAATGCAGATTCGCCAACATCATATACTGCTGATACTTGAAAACTATGTAATCCAATAGGAACATTGCTTTGTTCAAACATCGAAATTCCAGCTGTATTTCCTATTTTATTCTTATCCATATATATATTGTAAGCAATAATATCAATTGGAGCCATTTCATACTCTATATCATCTATCATCAAAGCATAACTATCTGTTGCTATTGAATGAATAGCAAAGTAACGTGTACCTTTCGGTAAAGCCATTTGGAATTGCGTCCAATCTTTAAGTGGCTTGTCAATGGTTGTTAAAAGGACAAAATGCGTTGTATCTTTATCTGTTACAGAATAACGAATTTCAAATTTCTCAGGATATTGAATATCTATATTTTTAGCTTTGAAACTAATAGTTTGTGCTTCTCCAGATAATTTTGGAGATATTAGCCAATCATCGTTATGTCCTTTTCGTGTAGATGAAGCTTGGGCTGACATAGCTATCAGGAATTGTTTGCCACTTGCTGGTTTAAATTGAGGATACTCATCAACATTCACTCCCAGTTCTTCTGGATTAAACACCATAAAAGCCATAGGTTCCGTTTTATGCTTAAATTCTAAACCTCTAATTCCATACGTTGTTCCTTCATCACCATCTAAAGTAGTCCAAAATCCATATTTATCTGTTAGCCAAGGTTCATAATTTTCAAAATCTTCTTCTTTTTTTCCTCCTTCGGCTTCTATTGGTTTTGTCCACCATAGGTGTGCTTTATTTGTACTTAAGAGCTGGCCATTAAGATTAACGACTCGAGGAAAATTAGGAAACTTCACTTTCATCGTACCCACAATCGTGGTATTATCAGTTAAATCTTGATCGTTAGAATAACTTACCACAGCATATATATGTAGCGTTTCTGGATCAGTAATCTTCGGTTCGTAATAGAAAAATTCCATACTACCGAGATTTACAGGTAAATCAAAACATTCATGTTCATCGTATTTTTCTCCTTCGACATAAAGAGTAGCAACCATTCCTTTTGTTGGCTGACTGCCCATATTAGTTACTTTTACTCCTATCATTGTTTCTTTCCCTACCCTAGCTTCCGATACTAATCTCAATTCGGCTTTTACATTATATTCGAGATAATTAATAACATTAATATCATCTATATAAACAGGTATAGCTGTATTGTAACTTTCTGCTAAGAATTTTAATATTACATAATCATCATTCTTAAACTTATCCAACAAAAGAACTTTTTTCTTCCATTCCTTTGTTTCACCAACAGCGGCATAATTATAAATAGCTAAAGTATCGGTTCTCTGTGGAGATGTTGCAATTACTTTCAACTTTATTTTATGTCCGGGATAACAAAAGTATGTAAACATTAAAGCTGGATTTCTAACATTACGTACATCTATTTTACCTGTATTAAAGGAGGCACTATCTCCCTTTCGTTTTGGTAAATATTCTAGGCAACCATATTCATCATCATAACTATGCGTTGTAGAAAACACGAATCCATTTTCTCCATTTTGTTCACCCCAAAAGAAATGTTCCTCGGTAGGTTTCCCCATAGCAAAGGATTCATGGAATGGTATTGTATAAGAATCTCCAATTACAATAGGATTAGATTGGGATATTAAACTTTCTCCTCCTGCTGTTACTGCAGAAACTCCATAACAAAGTAGTTTTTGTGCCCCCTTTAATTCTATGTTTTTATCAATAAATTCAGAATGCTTAATACCCTTTTCCAAAATTACACCATCTTTAGTATACACATTATAACTCAACGTTGAAGCATCGAAATATCCATTGTGTGCACCTTCGGTAGGAGTTTTCCAGGCTAATGTTATTCTATTATCAGATTCTTTTAAAATAATATCTTTTGGAGGTGCAGGAATATCTATACCTACAAAAGTTTCCTTTACAGCAGCTAGTCCTTTTCCTACATTATTATAAGCAATTATTGAATATTGATTAATTCCTTGAGTAGGAGAATTATCTGTATAATGGAGTTGTACATTTGGACTAGGATTTTCGAATGTACTTATAAGCTTTGCATTCCTGTATATTTCTACTTTGGTAAGCGATTCTATACGTGAACCATCATAAGCTTTCGTAGGAGTTGTAAAAGAAATATCTGTAGTTAAAGTTCCTTGTTGTCCTGGCTTTATATCAATTATAGAAGTTGCTGCAGGAGCTGCAAGAAGTGCTTTCTCTGAAATAGAAATATCATCAATAAATAAATAGTATTGATCTGCTTTACTCAAAGCATGTACACCTATTCTATAATCTCCATCTTCCTTTACAGTAAATTCTGTTTCATTATTTTGAAATGAATCTACTGCGGTTTCTATACGTGGAACTATTATTTTATAGTTTTCTGTATCAATTTCTGTTCCTATCCCAACTTCAAAAGTTTCAGTATAACTCCAAAATCCTGCGCGATATTTAAAATTGAGCATATAAGCGTGCTTATTATCGAGCTTGATATTAGGCGATAAAAGCCAATCGTCAGCTGCAAGTGTTTTACTATTGTTATATCGCGCTGCTTTCACACGACTATCATAAGTCCAAGTACACTCATCATTATTTTTATTAACCACCATAAATGTTTCGAATGCTGCCTTATCGTCGAAATTCTGTACATATCGTGAATTATTTTCTGTATCTGTTTTGGTCAGAACTTTACGATTTGTTTTAACAGACATTACTGTTGGCAATTTTATTTTAACTGCATTCTGCATAGTAATACGCTGTTGCGCAGATAGCAAAGAAGTCTGCAAAATACAGAGATATACTGTTGTAAATACAAATAACTTATATTGTTTCATAACACATCTCCCTATAATTGTTTATTTAATAAAGGTTTTTCGTATAACACCATTTGCATCACTTATAACAATACCAGAATAGTTAGCTGGTGCAATTTGTCCATCAAGCTTATATATAGCTATTGGTTTTGTTTTCTCTGTCGTTACATTTATGTTCGTTGGTATACCATAGAAAGATGTAAACTCTTTAAAAACATTATCTGTTATATACTTCTCAATAGATGTTTCTGGAACATAAAGTGTACATTTCGATTTATCAACACCATAGAAAGGATAAATGCCACATATTGGTGGATTATCAGAATAACAGTATAAGTTTCTCATTGCCTTACAAGAATAAAAGGCATAGTCGCCTATATTAGTTACAGTAGAGGGTAATGAGACTCTAACTAATAATTTATTGTTTGCACAAAAACTAGCAGGTATAATGGTTGTTCCTTCTGGAATTGAAATGACTGTTAGTTTAGGACAATCAGAAAAACTTCCTTCTCCAAAAGTTGTAAGTGTAGTTGGTAATTCTATGTTTTCTAAAGATTTACAACCTGCGAAACACCAATTGCCAAGTGATGTAATTCCATTAGACATCACTATTTTTGAGAGATTTGCACAAGAACCAAATGCACTATTTCCAATTGTTTCTACTTTAGATGGTAAATACAACTCTGTAAGTTTTGAACAATTAAAGAAACCACATTTCTTTATATCCTTTAAAGTAGATGGCAAAACAACTTCAGTAAGTCCTGTACTTAGATGAAAAGCATATTCGCCAACAACAATAACTGTCTGAGGTATTTCATAAGCTCCTTTTTTATACAGTGGATAACGTAAAATTTCTGTCATCGATTTGTTGAAAAGTACTCCATCTACCGATTTATAATATGAATTATCATCTGCCACATTTATATTTTCCAACCGTGTACAATAATTAAAAGCACTTGCAGATATTGAAGTTACCGATGCTGGAATTTCTATTAAGGAAATCTTTTTACAGAAAGTAAAAGCTACTCCTTCAATAGTTGTAACACTATTAGGTATATCAATCGAATTTAGATTAAGACAATCTGCAAAGGCTTCATAACCTATTATCTTAACATCATTAGGTATTGTGTAGTCTCCACCTGAATATGCTGAAGGATATCGGAGTAATTTGCTATCTGCTAATGAAAACAATACGCCATTGACAGATTTTAAAAATGTATTTTCATTAGGAACATTTATCTCTTTAAGATTAGGACATACGCTGAATACCATTTTTTCGACAGCTTTTAATGTTTTAGGAAGAGTTATTATTTCCAAAGCCGGACAATTGTAAAACGAATATGTATTAAGTGTATCTTGTTTAGTGTAATATTGTTCATAAGAACCGTAATCGTACATATAAGAATTGCCACCAGAGACAATTGAAGTTTCCGACAAATCTAAATTAGATAATCGTCCTTTTGAGGGTGAACCTCCTTTTGTTATGCCAGCCATATCTCGCAAAGTAATAATATCATCTCCATTTAAGGAGCCTTTTATTATTAAATTAGAGATATTGTACTTCTTATCTCCAATAAGCGAAGATAGTGTTCCAGGTTTCGTAACATCAATAGTAATTTCCTGACCATAGCTTATTAAAGCAAACAAGCTTAATAGTGTAAATAATAATGCTTTTTTCATTTTAGTTTGTTTTTAATTAGTTAATAATTATGTCAATAAAATTAAATAAAAACCTACTTGACTACCTACAAAATCTGCACTACATTAATTTTAGAGAAGGTAAACTTGTTCTCAATATACTTTACTAAGTTTTTATATTAATAGCTATTATAACTATCTTAATAACAAGTTTTTAGTTAGTTCATATATTTTTAACTATCAAAATTCTTATTAGTTCACGTATCTGTATTAATGTTTAATGTTATATAAAAATAGATGTAATAGGTTGTCCATAATTCAAATAATTTAAGTAATATAATAATCTCTTGCACTATTAGTAATTTACAAGAGGCTTCTGGTTTACACAAAGCAACATTTTTTGCCTTTTCGTTAGCAAAAATAAAAGATATTAGATTTAATTGCAAACTTAAACACAATTATTTTATCATAATTAACATATTTAATATATTTTCGGTTTACTTTTTAAAAAGTATCTTCAAAATACAATTCTTTTAAAATATTCGTAAGTTTTCTTTTTTATAATATCTGTTTCTAATCCGATAACACCTAAAGTTGTTTTTATTCCTCACAGATTATTATACCACTCCTGTAATAATATATTCTTGATATACAAAACAAGTTATATTATAGGTGATATAAATTATATTTATTACACCTAAAAATTAAATGGCTATATTCTACGAATATTTATATTACAACAAATTAGAATTAGACTTATTTGTTAGAAACATTTATAGAAAGAGGAAGGGATATCTTTGGGGAAGATATTGCATTTTTATTCTTCTACCATATCATAATAGTCGAAAGCTCCTCCGTAACTATCTATTAGCTTTTGAGCATATTCATCGGTAGCCTCGTCAAAATTCTTCACAGCAATAAGTCCTAACGAATATTTACGATACAATTCCATCACAGAAAACACCTTACACTGTTCTATTATGGTGTGCTTTATATCTATAAGCTGATTAAGAATGGAACGATACATTGCTATTTCTGGCGATATTTCTAACAGTTTTTGGGTTTCTTCAATAGCTAAATCTACTATTTCTCTGTAATATTTCTTTGTTCTTTTATGCGATAAACGGGTGTACATATATCTACTTTTTTAGATTGTTTTTTACGACTATTTAGTATATTGTTTTCTTTATGACTATTTTGTATGCTAACTCGGTTGCTCTATCACTGGCTATTTTCTGTATACATTTATCAGTATACCAATTGACTTTCGAAGCCTGAAATTAGAGAAACGTTTTGGAGAAATATATTTTCGTAACAAATTTCTGTTCGTTTAAAACGAATAAAACCAAAACCTGTATTGTCGTGTGGGTAAGCTATGAGTCCTAATTCGTTGAAAACAAAGAAACAATGACCGTCTATTCCATCATCTATCATTGTTAGCAAAGCAAACATAGAAACTATATCGTAGTCGGTGGTTTGTTTTATTTCAAAATTCGTTGATAAACAATCTGGATTATCGTAAACCGAATTACTCGCTACTTTTATATATCCAAAGTCTATCAAATATTTCTCTATGTATTTCACATAATTAGCTATGCTATTATTGCCCAGTTCGTGTTCTTTTATTTTAAAACAGTTATACACAATAGTTACATTAGGTGCGAACCGGCTAAAGAATTGACAGAAATAGTTCACAATTTTATTAGCACGAGCTATTGTAAAAGGTTTATTTCTTTCACAATATCCTCTCCACCCTTTACTATCGGAATACGAATTTAGGTTTATACGCTCTTTAATACTGAAATTTAGTTCCTCCACAGTAATGCATTCTTAAATTAGATTTTGTATTATTTATAACGAAACGAACCTGTTTTTATTGTGTTGTGTGAACCAACCTGTGTTTTACTATCTACGAGCATAACAGATTGTGTATGCAAAGGTAGCTAATATAGCAAAAAAGTGTATAGCAAAATGGCAAAAAACACCAGTTTTTTTGTTATATTGTGTGGCATAGAAATTAAGGAGTAGAAATTTCTTATTAAAATAAATATTTTTTTAATAAGAAAACACGCAAATATTAATTACAAAATTTTATTTTATAATGAAAAATGTTTTCGTCTTAAATTTTAAATTAATATTAGCGTATTTGGGGCGTAATGTTGTTTTGTAGAATCTTGCCTAATTTATATGTAGAAATTGTTTTGTATATGTTTTGTTTATAGTGCCTACTAAGGTTACACAAACAGTTGTTTCAGTCTTAAATGTTCAATCTTAATAGAGCATCTTTATATCGTTCTCTATATACATCGTCCGACAATAGAAATTCGTTGATAACTTTCTTTGCATTTGCAATATCGTTCTGCATATAATACATTGCAATAGCCAACAAGGCATTAACTTCTTTACTATTTGCGAAGAGATAGTTTTCGGAGTTTTCAAAGTCGTTGAGTACATTTTGCACAGAACTTCTGTTATTTAAAGTGGGAACTATTGTGTTTATAATAAGCGGTTTAATATTGTTCTCTATAAGTTCATTCATATTATCGATAGAAGTTGGACGCCACTCTAAGGTATGTGTACCAACAAAAATGCCAGCATCAACATTTATAAATGTATCTATAGCATCGAATTTATTATTGGCTCCTTTTAGTTGTGTAGCTATTTCGGTTATTTTTGGAGAATCTAAACGAATCATAATGGTGATATGGCCTATACTTTCGTCGTCGTAATATTTAATTGGACTTAAAAAGAATAAGATAGATTGACTAAAATCGCCTTTATTTCTTTGAAACCCCATACTACTTTTTTTCCATTTAAAGCCAACTTTAAGCAGAGGTTCTAACAGTGTTTGCTCTATGCTTATTTTAAATAATGTTTTTAGTTCTTTCAGTTTCATATTGTATACTTTAATTCAACCATTCAAAATTGTATTGTTTAGAGTATATGCCTTAAATACACTTGGAAGAGGCTGAGTAGCAAAAGGCATAATTTCTTTATAGCTATTGGCATTTGTTATTTTGCAAATAAATTCATATAAGTTCGAAGCCACTTTCTTTAGCTCTATTCCTCTAAAGTCTGTTATATAAATATCCATTTCTTCGCCACTATCATCAGAAGAATTTATATCCCAAAACAAGTATTCGCCATTATCGCTACTGGCAAATGGGTAAAGATTACGCAGAATAGTGGGAGTTACATTTGGATCTATATCAAACCAGATGTCGCCGTTTATAATATCAGAGAAATATGTAGAGCGAATTTCGTTTGTTCTAATAAAAAGAGAGTCGCCATACGTATCTAATGGTATATAAATGTGGAAATTGTTTGCTGTTAAACCATATCCGTATTGCTTTACAAAGCTAATATAGGAGGTGGGAAACCGTCTATTATTACTAAATCTAAATGTATTTAATGCTTCCAAATAGCCAAAGCACTGTTTATTGCCCTCTATTTTAAGTGCGAATGTATTTTGTTTATTCATAACAAATGCGCTGCTTGTTTTGTTTTCTACATAGTTCCACCCCTATATAGCCTTCTAAAACAAACATTTACCATATATGTTTTCTAAAATATACAATAAAGTTCGATGGCTTAAGGTGTGATATTAAACTCTCACAATAGTCTAATTTAGCATTTAGTGTCCATATTGTTCCAATTGTGCAAATAGTTCATCGGCATTTGCTTTAATTCCATCTCTATATTTCGCAGGAATTTTGTTGCCACAACGGTCGAACCACTCGTTAAACACAGTTTTCCATTCCTGAACTTTATGTTTTCTTATTAAAAGATTTGCATTTACAGGAAATTTATTTGCCAACATAACCAATATATCTATATGAGTTAGAACAGCTTGAACGGGTTTATTGGTTGTTCGTAACCATTCTACATTTTGTTCTATTTGCTTTAATGCTAAATTTATATATCGTGCATTCTCCAAATCAGCCATATCGTTACCTTCTGGTGCTGTACTAAATATTTTCATTCCTTTTTTTATTGCGATGTTATATGTTTGTGTATTTTATTTGTACACTGGTAATACTATCTTATGCCTACAAAAATAGAACTTTAAAATAAGAAAAACAAAAGAATGACGTAAGAAAATTGTTGTATCCACATAATTTCGCGTGTCTTTATATTGTTGGTTCCATTTTCTTATACATAATGTTAGGAAAAACGCAGCAAAATTTGTAATACGTTTCGAGCATCTTTCTTACAGAATATACCAATACGCTAACGAATGGAATGGAACAAAGGTTTTGTTATAATAAGGGTCTATGTTTTATTTCCTTTTATAGTTGCTTTTTTCAAAATGTTTTTGCCGAAACTATATTGTAAATGCCATAAAAAGTAAGTCTGCTTGCTATCAAAACGGATAGAAGCAGACTTATAAATATGTTTCTTTTTTATCTACTATAACCCTAAATTATCGGGTAGAAGTTAAAATTTTCGTTTATCTGTGCAAATACATATTGGTATACTGATAGAAAGCCATCGCCTTTTTTATTAAGTCGTTTCGTTTTTGGCGTAAAGGTGTTTCTATTGCAGTACCATCTTTATCGTATTTCACACTGAATTGTTCAATCTTTCTTACAGGAGAAAGTATTGTTAAACAGTTATTTTCCAAATATCCAAGATTTTGATAAGTTGCCATAAAAGCACGTGGTTGGTAGTTTTGTGCAAATATATTCTGTCCAGTAAAGCTTACTTTGCACGGAATATGCAGCGAAGCCAATAAAGTTGGCATAATATCTATTTGCGAACAAACCGTTTTTACTACTTGCGGTACTATATATTTCGGACTGTATATAATGCAAGGAATGTGATATTTATCGGCTGGCAACGATGTTTTTCCTGCACTCGATGCACAGTGGTCGGCAATAATAACAAATATTGTGTTGTTGAACCACTGTTTTTGCGAGGCTTTCTTTATAAAGTTCCCTATAGCATAGTCGGTATAACATACAGCAGCGTCGCGTGTATGTGGATTTCCATCTACTTTTATTTTTCCTTCAGGGTAAGTATATGGACGATGATTACTTGTAGTCATTATTTGTGCAAAAAATGGAGTACCTTTCTTTGCATTTGCATCGAACACTTTTAAGCTTTTGTTGAACATATCTTCGTCGCATACCCCCCAAATATTAGCAAAAGTTATTTCGTTTTTGCTAATATTGCTTCTGTCTATAACATCATATCCGTTGTGCGAGAAGAAATCGCCCATATTGTCGAAATAACTATCGCCTCCATATAGAAATTGCACAGTATATCCTTGTTGTTTCAACACTGCTCCCACAGAAAGATTTCCCATTCGGTTTGCTTTTTGTTTAATAATGCTTTCGCCCGCACTGGGAGGAATACACAGCGATAAAGCTTCTAATCCGCGAACTGTACGGTTTCCGTTGGCATAAAGGCTATCAAAAACCATACTTTTGCCTATAAGTTGGTCTAACTGTGGCGTAAGGTTTTCGGTGTTTCCATAATGTTTCAGAAAATCGGCACTTAAACTTTCAACCGTAATTAGCACAATGTTGCAGCGTTGAGGCTTATTGTTTCCAACACTTAGTTCTTTATATCCTTGTTTATTAAGTTTGGCTAATTGGTTATAAGAGTTTATACATTCATTTTTATCCATCATTGGATAAAATTTATCGTACTCTAATTTGTTATTGAAAAAGGCAACCACAAAATTTCCAGCACCATTTTGTTCTAACTGACTAACATATTGGTTAGAACTTTCCAAACTTTGTGTAAACGATGCAATTCCAAAAGCCAATAAACACGTTGTAGCATAAATAGCAATATGCACTAATAAGAGTTTTGGTGTATATAGTTTTTCTAATTTGAAACGTCGTCTGCGCGATTGCCAAACAATAATGGCAACAGTTGCTATTATGGCTAACAAAATGAGCGGAACTATAGAATAAGATTCCATAATGTTGCCTAACACTTCGTGTGTATAAACCAAATAATCTACCGCAATAAAGTTGTATCGTACACCAAATTCCTGCCAAAAGAAATATTCGCCTGCCGAAACAAAAAGAAATAACAACACATATACCGCCCAAGTGCTATACATTGTTATGCGACGCCATGCCATTCTGCATTTCGGAACAAATAGTCGTATAGAGAAACTTACAAGTTTCCAACCCAAAAACAGTCGTGCTATAAGTGGTGCTCCACCACCATATTCGTGAAAAATAGATTTTTGCCACAACGAATAAAGAAAACCTAATGCTAAAACACCTTCTATTATATAACCAACAACCTTATTGTATTTCCATTCGTTCAATCCCAAATATAAAACGAAGATAGGTATTGTGAGTAAAGTTCCTACACCAAAATCAGAAAGCAAACCAATTCCAAGACTTCTGAGAACATCTGCTATAGAAAAACTTACTTGAGTAGGTGTAGAATACATAAGAATGATGCGTAAGATGAGACCGAAAGTAATGTAAAGTCTCATAAAACGACTCGCAACAAGGAAAGCTGCATTTCTTTGAATTATGTTTTTTTCGTTTGTGCAAAACATTTCTTAAAAAACTATTTTAGAGTTATAATATGTAACTGATATTGTTAATATAGTGCAAAGGTATAAATATTTTTTAATAAATGGATCTACTTCCTTGTAACTATATTCATAATCTTTAAAATGCCATTAGAACATCATATTATAATATACTGTTATACTATTATTTTCTGACGATGCACTAACAATATTGTGTGTAAATTAATTTGTTTATACCATAATATATATAACAAAAAAGCACGCCAAGCGAATTAAAATTCTCTTAGCGTGCAATATTATATGGTAATAGAAAAATTAGTTCACAAACTTCACAGTATATTTGCTACCATCAGCAAAGTGTGCTGTAGCCATAAATAAGCCATGACCAAGCGTAACTGGAGTAATAGTATTTGCAGAAAGTGTAATACGCGAAACAACACAACCGTTAAGATCGGTAATATCTACAGTACAGTTTGCAGAACTTTGCAACGATAAATTGCCCATTGCATGACTAATGGTCAATGCCGACGAATTAGTTTTGATATTATTTATGCCAGCTGCTTCAGCTTCTTTATCAGGCAATACAGTTAATGGGTAGAAACAAAGTTTACCATCTATATAAGTTTTGCCCACCATACCAAAAATAATGAAATGTTTTGTGCCAGCTTCAATGAATTGTGAGAACTGAAAATCGTCTGGATATATATTTTGCAATATAAACTGGTTACCTTTCATATCGGCAATTTCAATTCGTCCGTTAGGATAACGGTCAATTTGGTTGAGTGGTTCCACTAAACTAATGCCAGTAAGAGCTAAAGGATAGGCTGCAAAAGTTTTAGGATCTTTTGTTAGTATACTAAGATCGTCGCAAACAAAGTTACGGAAGTGGAAACTAGAATTTTGTACGTCTTCAATTTCTGGCTTACTATCGAGACGGAACACCAAATTATTATCGACTAATAATAGTTGTCCACGCATTTTCTTCACAATTTGGTCGTGTGGAGATAGTTTTGCAGAGTAATCAAGATAATTAGGGTCGTCTACCAATATGCCAGATTTTCCATCGAATAGCCATTTTTGCGCACGTGTTCTTTTAATCCAGTTAACAAATATGCTATCGTTGCCATTTGGAACTAAATCGTAGAATTTTCCAACCTCTGCACGGCGCAATGCTGTTATACCTTTAATGGTTTTACTAACTGGTCGTACATAAAAATCAAAGTTAGTTTCTAAAGGTCCTACCCATGGTTTATCGTCGGCAGCACGCATAAATTTTGCGCTGAAATGATGTTTTCCTTCGCTTAAATTATTCATTTTGAAGCGAATATTTTCGGGCATTATATAATAGTTTACAGGTTCGTTGTTGTCTACTTGTGTTTGAATATAAGTATCGGCATACGGACTACCTTTTTCGCCAAAGAAGAACGAAGATCCACTCATTAGCGGAGTAAAAGTAATGCTATCTTGCGATGTTTCGTAACCATCGTAAATGCGTTCTGGCTGAATATACCAAGGCACTTCAATATTTCCTCCCTGTGTTACATATATATTGTCTACCAAAATACGCCAATTGCTTCCATATCCTATCTTATCGGTAAAGCGTATTCTAAAGCGGAATGGGTCGCCATAGTAAGGAGAATCGAACGAAACCATAGGTGTAACATCTGTATCGTCGAATATTAATGGTTTGCTTAGCCAATGTTTTCCATCGTCTTCTGTAACTTCTACGAACCATGCTTCGCTACTCCGGCTAATTGTACGGTCCATTCCAGAGTGTCCGAAACAAAAAGCTACAGAACCACCACGAACAGTATCGAGAAGTTCGAGTGAAGCTGGCTCGTTATTTGGTGTTCCTGCAAGAATTTCTACAGCACGTTTGCCTTGTGGAATGCCATTTATAGAAGAATCTGTAATACGTGCGTTGTGTAATCGCCAGCGTTTTCCATTAATGGTAATAATTTGGTCGGTAAAATCGGTTGTTGCTGCATTTTCAAAATCGCAAAAATACGCAGGTTTTGGAGCAATGGTGCCAGTTTCTTGTGCACTTGTTGTTTGCACATTAGCAGCAAGTGCTGCCAGAGTAAGTAGAATTAGTTTTTTCATAATGTAAATATCCCTTGCTTTCATCTTCTCTCGAGGGCGGAGAAATGTAGTGGAGGGAGGTATTTTAAAATTGTTTTGAATAGTTTTCTCTGACTCCTATTTTTCTTTAGGGACGATTTTTTCTTATTGCTAACCCATCTTCCCTCCCTTCGAAAAGAGAAAAAAGAGTCTCTCTCTTTATATGCTTTTATTTTTATAAATTTTTTATTACCAATAGTTCTACCGACTTGTGGTGCTAACTTTGAGATTGTAAGCAGACCTACTTGTTTTATTTTGCATAATGCAATGTTCTAAAACCAAATTGTAGTGCAGGCTATAGATTTAATAAAAAAGAATCTGTCTGCTTTTTCCTTCTCCAAAAGTCTGTTTATCGTGTAGTAATGTTGATTTGTGCTGCGAATATAGATATTTTTTTTGATAACAAGATAGTTTTTCTTTAAAAATCTACCAAAATGTAGAAAATTAGTGTAAAATTGGTTTCTTTTTTCGACATTACGAATAAAATACTATTATAAAATAAGGTGTAAATGTGTTTAAGCAAATTTCTAAGAAAAAAATGCGAAATAGCAGTTCACTAAAAAATTAATTATAAAATGGGAATTTGTAATTAAAAAAAAATTTTTTTTCATTATATTTTTCCAGTTTTATAATAAGAAAATAGCAACCACTTATTTTCTTACATCGAATATACTGTTTTGAGCAAAATAGGAATAAGCCATTTGTACAGTATACAATGTAATAAAATAGGTAGATAGCTATTACACATTATGTAATTGGTAACTGCTAAAAAAAGTAATACATTGTAAAATAACCGCTAAAAAAGATATGATATTAACGTTCGTTTACACCACTTTGAAAAAACTTGATATAAATATTTGGTTGTTCAATTTAAAAGTCTTTACTTTGCACCCGAAATCATTACTTCTCTCTCTGTTTTACAATAGAGTTTGGAGTGTAAAAAGATTAATAATTCAGTATAAACAAATTAATTTTATTAAGATGAAAAAGATTTTAATGACTCTCGCAGTTGCATTTGTTGCAGTTGCAGCCAATGCACAAGTTTATGTTGGTGGTAGTGTTGGTATTGCTTCTTCTAAAATTGGTGGTGGCGACAACGTAACAACTTATCAAGTTCTTCCAGAAATTGGTTATAATATTAATAAAGATGTAGCACTTGGTACAGTAGTTGGTTGGGGAAAAGGTAATCCTGTAAATGTTGAAGGCGAAAGTCGCAATTATTTTACCATTCAACCTTATGCTCGTTTTAATGTAGTTCGTACAAAATATGTAGATGCTTTCATTGATGGTGGCTTTGGTTATACTCACTACAACCACGCTTATGCAGCAACTCCTTCAATAAACGAATGGTCAGTTGGTTTGAAACCAGGTATTGCTGTAAATCTTAACAAGAAAGTTAGCCTTGTAGCTCACGTAGGTTTTGCTGGTTGGAAGTCTGCAAAATACGATGGTGCAAGCAAAGATTCACACGTTTGGGGTGTAAGTCTTGATGGCAACAACGTTAATTTTGGTGTTTACTACAACTTCTAAACATACTTGCTTGGAACAAACTTAACACTTAATACTTATAGGGAGATGTCGTTTTTATAACGCATCTCTCTTTTTTTATGCCTTGAAAAATAATACCCACTATTAACTATAAATTAGTAATTAACGTGAGTTCGACGGATTCAGAACGATGTAAGGGGAGTGTAAATGATGCTTTGTGCATTGATAGACGGCTTCTTTGGAAACAGGAAATAGGTGGTAATTGCCTATAATAAGTTGATGATGAAGCGGTCAAAGTATCTATGTATGGAGTGTTCCACCTGCGAAATGTTCTTAAGTTCATCATTCACCGTTTCAATAAAGCAACGATAACCAGAATCGTGGAAAAGGATTATTATCAGCATAACTTCTGTATTTGACATTGTAGAATTTCGATGATATTTCCTTTTTCCTGTAGGTTTTAGTGTATATTTTGCCGTCATTACATCAAAAAACTTGCAGGAATCGACTACCATACAAAATATTTCAGTAACTCCTCCATAGGTGATCATAACGGTTTTTATTTATAACTATTTGTATATTAGCTTCTTAATGCTACAACGATTTTCACTAATTACCAAATCCATAGACTCTTATAATTCGTCGAGATCACGGTAACATAAAAGCAAAAACAAGAAAGACTGCGATCTATAAGAGGCTTTACGCGGATACCATCAGTAGTGAGAACATTAATCTTAATATAAAGATTTACACGCTCATAACAGCTGTTTTTTAGGGAATCTCTGTGCTTTCTCTCCTCGCATTAGAGCAGAACGGAGGGAGGGAAGAACTGTTCAGATGTAAAGATTATTCCCATCTGCTTTTTAATCTACGATCTTTTGATGTGTAAAAGGGCATGTTTTGCAATGTAAAAAGGGCACCTTTTACAAGCCCGTTTGTAACCTATTGATATCTTGAAGGTTACAAAGGAGATAAAGAAGGAATATGGTAGGGAAAGTGAAAGATAGCGAAGTGAGAAGTGTAAGGATTTTTGTTACTGTTCGTTCCGTTGTGTTTTTCAAAGTAAGGTCAGTGTGCTTTGTCATCAGGGTAGCGGCTTTACCGATTCAAAAGGTGGGTGAACAGACTGAGAAACGGACGTGAAGAAGACGAAAGAAACGGCGGGATTGGCAATAAAAAATGTACCTTTCAGTCGGTGATTTTTTAACGTTCCAACGACAGTTTACAAAGAATTAATTGTGTTTCAGCAACAGAACCATGACCAATAATATGGACCATTATGGATATACTGTAAGCTGAGAGTCTACTTAATAGATTCAGCTCGCACGCTCTATGTCCTCCTTTAAAAAGGACAAAGAGCTTCACGAGCTGTAGAAGGAGAAGTTTTTAATTCAACTTATATCACTTCTCAAATGGATTACCAATATGCTTATGCTATAGAAGAAGAAGTTTTTATCTCAACTTATAGCCCTTGAATGCATAGAAAAGGATATAAGAGAAGCTGACAAAACAGATCCCATACGCATATTGAATGTTGCTAACATCCTTAATAAGTCCGAACAACACAGTGATAACAGCACCACCGATAAGTCCCATTGTCATTAGTGATGAGCCTGCCTTGGTATATTTACCCAAGTCCATAAGCGCCAAAGGCCAGAATGCAGGCCACATCAATGAGCAGCCTAATGCCATGATACCTACAGCATAAATACTATAAACACCCGGGAGTAACAATACAAGTAGCGTTCCAAACAGTGCAACGAAGCAACTGATCTGTAAGGCTTTCGTCTGTGAAAGATACTTAGGAATAAGAATAATACCTGCGATATATCCTATACTGATACTGATTGGGGTAATCCATGAGTACGTATGAGGATGAGGAAGACCTAATTCACTTGCATAATCTATAAGTGTACCCAAGACGATGGTCTCTGAACCAACATAAAAGAATATGGCAATTGCTCCAAGAACAAGATGTGGGAACTGGAAGACAGAATGCTTACTGTTTGCGTAGTCGGACACTGCTGAATCTGCATCGGCGTCATCTTCTCCAGCAGCTTTCACCTCTGGCAAGGGTGATATGAGTGCTACGACACCTAAGATTACAAATAAGCAGATTATAACCAAGAACGGTTTGTCAAGATCTTCCAAGCCAACACCTCCACTATTACTTGCAAAAAGAGCAATAAACAAAGGTGATACAGGCCATGCTAACTTGTTTATCATGCCCATAATAGAGATTCTTTTTGCTGCACTCTCCGTTGGTCCAAGGATTGTTACATAAGGATTTAT
>ERZ1674239.130-NODE-130-length-22339-cov-5.114252_pt1 | contig 22339 bp, 19 predicted proteins | sample MGYA00581208_ERZ1674239 | MGnify/ENA primary metagenome ERZ1674239 (study PRJEB41354, sample SAMEA4873308) | human saliva metagenome | biome: human-associated habitat [ENVO:00009003]; feature: mouth environment [ENVO:08000002]; material: saliva material... | reverse complement strand
TTTGCTTGACGTTGTTTATGTGTCTTATTCCTGTTCAGTTTTCAAAGATCTCTGCCTCTCTCCTTCCGAAGAGTGCTGTATTAATATACCAAGTATCTATTTCAATGTCAATGTTTTTTATTACTTTTTTCAAAATTTTTTTCATGCCTGCATAGAAAAAAGCAGCCTGTTTCCAGACTGCTTCATTTCATGCATTCATTAGAAATCAAAGTTATGTTCTGACTTCATACGTTCAGCTAAAGCAAGAGCAGATTCTGCACTACTTACATGCACATCTGCGTTGCTTCCGAGAATCTCATCAGGCAATCTATTTGCAGTTGCTTCTGCGAGCTCTCTAGCCTTTTCTTCACGAATTTCCTTAAGTTCCATTGCACGTTCTTCAATACGATGTGATGTTTCACGGTCAAAGTTTCTACCCGTTCCAGCTGGAATAAGTTTACCGATGATAACATTTTCCTTAAGACCTTCAAGTTTATCAACCTTACCTCTAACTGCAGCTTCTGTAAGAACTCTTGTTGTTTCCTGGAAGGAAGCAGCGGATAAGAATGAATCTGTTTCAACAGCTGACTTGGAGATACCTAAGAGTAATGGACCAAACTTCGCTGGTTTCTTTCCATCGAACAGTAGATCTTCGTTAATTGCGTTCATGGTAGCGAGTGACAATGTCTGTCCAGCACTTAAGCCAGAATCATTACCTTCGATAACGATGACTTTCTTTAACATCTGCTTGATCATTACTTCCAAGTGCTTATCAGAAATATCGATGGATTGAGAAGAGTAAACCTTCTTAACTTCCTTCAAGATATATTCCTGAACCGCTCTTACACCGGCAACTTCCAATAATTCCTTTGGAGCGATTGGACCTTCAGTTAACTTATCACCAGCAGATACATGATCGCCGATATTTAAGTTTTGACGTTTCACCTGTGTTAAGTCACACTTGTGTTCGATAGATTCGTTTTCGTTAGATACAACAATAACTGTACCTGTCTTGTTTTCATTGTCATGCACATCTGTGATTTCACCATCAATCTTAGAGATGACAGCTAATCCCTTAGGTGCACGTGCTTCGAATAATTCTTCTACACGAGGAAGACCTTGTGTAATATCACCGTTCTGTGTCGCAACACCACCAGTGTGGAAGTTACGCATGGTTAACTGTGTACCAGGTTCACCAATCGCCTGAGCGGCCATGATACCGATAGCTTCGCCTTCTTCAACGAGGTTACCTGTAGCCATGTTACGTCCATAGCACTTACGGCAGATACCGTTTGTGGATTCACATGTGAATACGTTACGAATATAAACTTCTTCAACACCAGCCGCAACAACCTTCTGTGCTAAGTCTTCATCTACTAAAGTATCACCTTCAACAATCACTTCACCTGTCTTAGGATCTAAGATTGGCTTTTGTGTGTAGCGTCCAACGATACGATCGAATAAGCCTTCAATTAATACTGGCTTTTCATCCGGACGTAGAATCTTATCTTCATAGATATTCTTAACGAGATATCCACGCTCTGTTCCACAGTCCTCTTCTCCGATGATAACTTCTTGAGCAACATCGACAAGACGACGTGTTAAGTATCCAGATTCAGCAGTCTTCAAGGCTGTATCTGTTAATCCCTTACGTACACCGTGCGTGGAGATAAAGAACTCTGATACGCTCATACCTTCACGGAAACACGAGTAAATTGGGACTTCGATAATAGATGGTTGGTATTCCTTACGGGACTTAGACTGTGTAGGACGAGCCATCAATCCACGCATACCAGCTAACTGTGTAAAGTGGTTCTTATTACCACGGGCACCAGATACCGCCATCATGTTGATTGGGTTCATACGCGCCATGGATTCCATCAAGTTGTTACCAACATCGTTCTTAACATCATTCCAGAGTGAGGAGAACTTCGCTTCCCATTCCTGAGGAGTTAATAGACCTCTGTCACGTAACATATTGAACTGCTCAGCCTTTTCACGACCTGCCGCTACTAATGCTTCTTTGTTAGGTGCTACAGAGATATCGCTGAGGGCTACAGTCATACCTGCTAATGTTGAATAGAGGTATCCCATGTCCTTCAAGCTATCTAAGATGTCTGATGTACCATTTGTCTTGTAGTGGTCAAAGACAGCCGCAATCAAGTTTCCTAAGTCCTTCTTCTTAAATTCAGATGCTACCTTACGGCCAGCAAATTCCTTCTTGATATCTGTACCTAGTGGAACAAACTCTGAATCTGGTGTTGCCTTTAGATTTTCTGGAGTTACCTCATTGAGATATGGGAAATCTGCAGGGAATACACCATTAAAGATAATCTTACCAACTGTTGTTAATAAGTATTTGTTATTTTGTTCTTCTGTAAAGCCTGTCTTATTAACTGCTCTTGCAGGAAGAGCGATACGGTTATGTAAGTGAACAACACCTGTCTGGTATGCCATCATTACTTCGTTGACATCCTTGAATACGTGTCCTTCATTCTCACTATATCTTCTCCATCTTGCTGCTTCAGTCTTTTCTCCAAGCTGTTCAAGAGCATCCGCCTTCTTCTTGAACTCTTCAGCTGTTTCTTCCATGTTCAAGTAGAAGTTACCTAATACTAAGTCCTGTCCAGGTGTAACAATAGGCTTACCATCCTTAGGACCTAAGATATTGTTAGAACCTAACATCAAGACTTCAGTTTCAGCTCTTGCCATCTCACTTAATGGAAGATGGACAGCCATCTGGTCACCGTCGAAGTCCGCATTGAACGCAGGACATACTAACGGATGCACACGAATTGCGCGACCTTCAACTAAGCGTGGGAAGAACGCCTGAATACCTAAACGGTGAAGTGTAGGTGCACGGTTTAAGAATACTGGGTGGTTAGCAATAACCTTTTCCACAACATCCCAAACACGTGGATCTTGACGACCAATTAACTTCTCGGCAGTCTTAGGGTTAGACGCAATCTGTAAGTTTACTAATTCATTAATTACAAATGGCTTATATAAGTTAATTGCCATTTCCTTAGGTAATCCACACTGCCACATCTTAAGGTATGGTCCAATTGCGATAACGGAACGACCAGAGAAGTCGACACGCTTACCTAATAAGTTCTGACGGAAACGTCCCTGCTTACCCTTTAAGGAATGAGATAGGGATTTGAGTGCACGTCCACCAGCACCTGTAATTGCCTTAGAACGACGACCGTTATCGATTAACGCATCGACAGCTTCCTGTAACATACGCTTTTCGTTTTGAACGATGATTGCAGGAGTTCCAAGTTCAAGTAGCTTCTTTAAACGGTTATTACGAGTAATAACACGACGATATAAATCGTTTAAGTCAGAAGTAGCGAAACGACCACCATCCAACTGTAACATTGGACGAAGATCTGGCGGGATAACTGGTAATACAGTTAATACCATCCACTCTGGCTTGTTTTCAGAGTTACGGAATGCTTCTACTGTTTCTAAACGCTTGATTAACTTCTTGCGCTTATCACCACTAGACTTTTCAAGTTCAGACATAATTGCTGTATATTCAGCTTCAACGTCACACTGCTCTAATAGTGTCTTAATTGCTTCTGCACCTGTTTGTGCAACGAAGCTACCAGCACCATAGATAGCGTTATTCTCACGGTATTCCTTCTCAGAAAGAATCTGTTTGTATTCAAGATTTGTATCACCTGGGTCAGTTACGATCCAAGATACGAAGTACACAACTTCTTCTAATGACTTAGGCGCTACGTTTAATAGAAGTGCCATACGGGAAGGAATTCCACGTAAATACCAAATATGTGCTACTGGAGCAGCAAGTTCAATATGACCCATACGTTCACGACGTACGCTAGCCTTTGTGATTTCAACACCACAACGATCGCAGACTACGCCTTGATAACGAATCTTCTTGAACTTTCCGCAAGCGCACTCCCAGTCCTTAGTAGGACCGAAAATGCGTTCGCAGAATAAACCATCACGCTCAGGCTTCTGAGAACGATAGTTGATTGTTTCTGGCTTCTTAACTTCGCCATATGACCAAGCAAGGATTTTTTCTGGTGATGCCAGACCGACTTTAATCGCTGAAAAGTTATTAATATTCATCTAAGCATCCTCCTTATTGATCTTCTTCCCCGAAGTCATCGAACCCTACGGTCGCTGCCTCAGGAATTTCTTCATCTAATTCATCTTTGATTGTTAGATTTTCGTTTGATTCCGCATCATTTACAAGTGTAGATGGGTCAAAATCAAGTGTTGTTTCTTCCTTGAGTTCTTCCTGTTCCATCTGTTTGAGATCCATCTCATTGCCTGCGTCATCCATCATACGTACGTCAATCGCAAGAGCTTGTAATTCGTGTACTAATACACGGAATGATTCAGGAATACCAGGTTCTGGCATATCCTTGCCCTTCACAATTGCTTCGTATGTCTTTGTACGTCCAGCAATATCATCTGACTTCACAGTCAAGATTTCTTGTAATACATGAGATGCACCATATGCTTCAAGAGCCCAAACTTCCATCTCACCAAATCTCTGACCACCATTTTGTGCCTTACCACCTAATGGCTGTTGTGTAACAAGTGAATATGGACCAGTTGCACGTGCATGTAACTTATCGTCGACCATGTGCGCAAGCTTAATCATATACATGACACCAACTGAGATACGGTCGTCATATGCCTCACCTGTACGTCCATCATATAGAACATACTTACCATCTGGTGAAGAGTTAGATTCCTTCATGATGTCACGTAAGTCTGTATTAGAAACACCGTCAAATACTGGAGTCGCAAATTTAACGCCTAACTTCTTCGCAGCGAAACCAAGATGAACCTCTAATACCTGTCCGATGTTCATACGTGATGGTACACCGAATGGGTTCAACATAATGTCGATAGGAGTTCCATCTGACATATATGGCATATCTTCAACTGGGTTGATACGAGAGATGACACCCTTATTACCGTGGCGTCCAGCCATCTTATCACCCTCAGAAATCTTACGTTTCTGAACGATATAAACCTTAACAACTTCATTAACTCCTGGTGGAAGTTCATGATCTTCCTTACGCTTGAATACGCGGATACTGTGAACAATACCAGCACCACCATGTGGTACCTTGAGGGAGTTATCACGTACTTCACGTGACTTCTCACCGAAGATAGCCATCAACAACTTCTCTTCTGGAGTTTGGTCTGTTTGACCCTTAGGAGTAACCTTACCAACAAGGATATCTCCTTCCTTCACTTCTGCACCGACCATGACGATACCACGACCATCAAGGTTGCGGCATGCACTTTCAGCGACGTTAGGAATATCACGAGTAATCTCTTCTGGACCTAACTTCGTTTCACGGCATTCAATGTCATATTCTTCAATATGTACAGATGTGTAATAATCCTGCGATTGCATCTTTTCAGACATAATAATCGCATCTTCATAGTTATAACCATGCCATGTCATAAACGCGATTGTAACGTTTTGACCTAAAGCAAGTTCACCATTTTCCATCGCTGGACCATCCGCAAGAATTGTGCCACGTTCAACACGTTCACCATTCCAAACGATAGGTCTTTGATTTAAGCAAGTAGAAGCGTTAGAACGACGATACTTTGTTAGTTCATATGTCTTCTCATTGCCGTTATCTTCTGCTACAACAACCTTTGTTGCGTCAACATATGTAACAACACCTGGACCTGTCGCAACACAAGCAGAACCTGAGTCACGTGCAATCACGTGTTCCATACCTGTACCAACAAATGGACTATGTGGATTCATAAGAGGTACGGCCTGACGCTGCATGTTGGCACCCATGAGGGCACGAGTACAGTCATCGTTTTCCAAGAACGGAACGCACGCAGTCGCTACAGAAACGATCTGACGTGGGGATACGTCGGCATAGTCAACTTGGCTACGGTCAACCATCACAGTTTCACCCTTGATACGAGCGATAATCTTATCACCTACAAGATGTCCATCCTTAATCTCATTTGCCTGTGCAATTACGTGATCATTTTCTTCATCCGCTGGCATGTACTTGATTTCATCAGTAACCTTGCCATTCACAACCTTACGGTATGGGGTTTCGATAAATCCATATTCATTTACCTTCGCATAAGTTGTAAGGTAAGAAATCAGACCGATGTTTGGTCCTTCAGGTGTCTCGATTGGACAGATACGTCCATAGTGAGAGTTGTGAATATCACGCACTTCGAAGCCTGCACGTTCACGTGTAAGACCACCAGGTCCTAACGCAGAAATACGACGCTTGTTAGATAACTCCGCAAGTGGGTTTTCCTGATCCATAAACTGAGATAACTGAGATGAAGAGAAGAACTCCTTAATCGCAGCTGTTAATGGACGGATATTTGTTAACTGCTTAGGTGTTAAGTTTGCTGTGTCTGCGATAGACATTCTTTCCTTAACAACACGTTCCATACGTGATAAACCAATACGGAATTGGTTTTGAATCAATTCACCAACTGTACGGATACGACGGTTACCAAGCATATCAATATCATCTTGGGAACCTACACCATCGAACATTGTGAGTTCGTAGTTATATAAAGCATACATATCACTCATTGTGATAGTGTGTTTGTCATTTAATGGGTCAATACCAATCAAGTTCACTGGGTGACCTTCTTGCATTACAGTTACTTCCTGTACACATGCACCTACTAGCCAAATAGTTACTTCACCTGAATGGTTTGTAGCCTCAGCTACGATTGTTTCTTGATCAGCTGTAGAAAGCTTAGTCACTTCAACATCTGGTAGGTATGTTGGACACATTACTTCACCATCAGCGTTTGTTAAATCTTCACCGTTTAATGTAACACGGCCGATTTCAAACATACGGGAACCGTAGTCAAGAACTGCATTCACATTATCGTTTGTTACCTTAATAGGGGAAGCGATAATACCAGAGTAAACAGTTACCTGCTTAAATTCCTTAGCGATAGCCTTTACATCTTCTTCTGTAAGAACTGTACCCATTTCTAATGTTGTACGTTCTGTCTTACCATCTAAATCAACTGCTAAGATACGTCCTACTAAGCTATTCTTCCAAGATGTATCCATTACTGCTGTAGATGGGTGTGAGAATGTATGTGTAAATGGTAACGCACGGCAATTGATACCCTTATCAATTTCGGCACGTAACTCATTTCTTAATTCCTTATCAATCACAACACCCTTCTTTACAAGAGTCTTGCCTTCAGCACTTACTAAATCCTTTTCAAGAGATAGGCCTTCCATACGGTCTAAGACACTTAACTTCTTATGAACCTTATAACGACCTGCCTTTGTTAAGTCATATCTTCTATAGTCGAAAAATTTAGCGTCCATTAAAGTAACCGCACCATCAATTGTTGCGATTTCATCAGCACGCTGGTTTTCATAGACAGCTAAGAGTGCTTCATTCTTAGTCTTTGTCTTATCTGCCGCAAGTGTATTACGCACTTCTTCGTAATTTCCAAAGATAGCTGTATACAATAACATGTAGTCATTCTGGAATTCACGTTCTTCTTCTGGCACGATAACATCTGAATGTACAGGTAAGTTTAATGCCTTTAAGAACTTCTTCATGTTTGTTGTATCAAATGCATTTTCACCACGTTCAAGGTTCAAGGATAAACCAATTGCCTTAAATAGGATTGAGCTTAATACTTTTCTTCTGCGGTCAATTGATACGTTTAAAATACGGCCAAGTGCAGCTTTTTTATCATCACTCATAAATTCCAACCACGTTCCACGGCTTGGAATCAATTCACATTTGTATGTATCGCGACCTGTGCGCTCTTCTGATTCAATATCAAAGTACGCACCTGGAGAACGAACAATCTGAGATACAATAATACGCTCAGCACCATTAATAATAAATGTGCCTGTTGGCGTCATTAAAGGGAAGTCTCCTAAGAAGACCTCTTCATTCTTTGTAATTACTTCACCAGTCTCTGGATCCATAACTTCTAACTCCATCTTACCCTTAAGAGGAGCGCTGTAATTTACTTCTCTGTATTTGCATTCACTAATTGAATACTTTGGTTCCCCAAATTCATAATCTAGGAACTTCAAACGAATGTTACCCGCATAGTTTGAAATTGGATATACATCGTTAAATACTTCTTTAATACCGTCTCTTAGAAACCAGTCAAAAGCCGCAGTCTGAATTTCTACCAAATCAGGTAAATCTAGACCGCTGCTAACTTTAGAATAATCTCTGCGAGTTGCCTTGTTGCCATAATGCACAACGTGGTATGTCTGCTTATTTTCCATTTGTTCGCCATCCTTTCGCCTGCACCGCCAGAAATGTCGAAAAAGGGTAGAATAACCCCATCCCTATTCGACTCTTTTGCAATTTACTATAATAGAACAACTTTTTTATTCCGTCAACTTCCTACTTTGCAAAATATAGTACCCTCGATCCTTAGAGATTACCTCGCAATTTCCAAATATTTCCGCAAACTTTTTCTTAGCACTTTCTGCGCCTTGTTGTTTTCGGATAACTGCATAGATAGAACCACCTGCTGTTAGATGACTATATGCATCCTCGAACATTTTATAGATAACTTTCTTTCCTGTTCGAATCGGAGGGTTGGTAATAATAAAATGATATTGGCCTTTGATTTCAACATATCCATCCGAAACAAGCACAGTACACTCTACTTGGTTCAATCCACAGTTTAATTGTGCCAGTTCTACAGCACGTGGATTGATATCTGCCATTGCGACTTCACAGCTAGGAAATAATGATTTTGTAATGATACCTAGCGTTCCATATCCACAACCCATATCCAAGACCTTACCATGGAGTTCTTCTTTGCTGATTGCTTTCAGTAAGACATAACTTCCATAGTCCACACCTGTTTTTGAGAATACACCGTTGTCAGTCGTAAAGATATATAAACGGTCTAAAAACCGGAAAGTATGTTCCTTCCGGTTCTCATCCAGATTTCGGTTATCGGTAAAATAATGTGCCATTAACCGTTCCTTTCTAATACCCGAAAAGCCGAACAATTGATTATTCGGCTTTTCATGTGTTTTCTGTTATTTTCTAGATTACTTGAATTCAACAGTTGCACCAGCATCTGTGAGCTTCTTCTTGAGTTCTTCAGCTTCTTCAGCAGCAACGTTTTCCTTGATTGTTGCAGGAGCTCCATCAACGAGCTTCTTAGCATCAACAAGTCCAAGACCTGTGATTTCACGAACAACCTTAATTACGCCTACCTTAGAGTCACCAGCGGCAGCTAATACAACATTAACTGTTGTAGGAGCAGCTGCAGCAGCTTCTGTTGGAGCAGCAGCTGCTACTGGAGCAGCAGCAGAAACGCCGTACTTCTCTTCAATAGCCTTTACGAGTTCATTTAGTTCAAGAATTGTAGCTTCATCAAGATATGCTAGGATATCTTCCTGTGTTAACTTTGCCATGGATTAATTTCTCCTCTTCTATTTCTTTCTTAGGCAGCTGCCTCAGCAGCTTCTTTTACTTCTTCAGCAACCGGAGCAGCTCCGTTAGCTGGTTTTGCTTCAGCAACAGCATTCACAGCACGTGCGAATGAAGATACTGGAGCGTTCAATACAGATAGCAACATGCTGAGCATGCCTTCTCTGTTTGGTAGTGCAGAGAGTTCATTTACTGTGTTGAGGTCAACAACCTTGCCTTCAACAATACCACCCTTAAGAACTAATGCCTTGTGCTTCTTAGCAAACTTAGCCATTACACGAGCAGCACCAGTTTCATCACCACCGAATGCCAATGCGTTAGGACCTGTTAAGCAATCCTTAAGATCACCATATCCTGCATCTTCAGCAGCCTTACTAGCTAATGTGTTCTTATAAACCTTAAGTTCAACACCTTCAGCACGTAATGCTCTACGGAGTTCAGTAACCTCAGCAACTGAGAGGCCACGGTACTCGGCAACGATAGTTGATGAAGAGTTAGTGAATTTTTCCTTAATTTCGGAAACGACACCCTGCTTAGACTCTAATACAGTCTGATTCATACTTCACCTTCCTATTCTCTGTTATCGAATACACATTTAGAAAGAAAGCCCTCGCAGACAGCGAGAGCAAAAGTACATTGATATGAACTTTCATCTACCTCGGTAACCTTATTAAGCATACGCCGTTACTGTCTGTGGTATTTGATAACGATGATATGATACCACGCATTCTCAGATTGTCAAGTTCCATCTACATTGTTATTTCCATTGTCTTTCCAGCAAACTATCATTAAAGTTTCCGCCCTTATCTAAAAAAGAGATACACACTATAACCTATGACGATATATACTAAATATGATATTTTTGAATCACAAGATTTTACTTGCCAATATAGATTTTAGGAGAATGACTCACTATGAATCCAAGAGAATACTTAGAGATACTACATATCGCAGAAAGGTTGAAAGATACTCCACGACACTGCACCACGAGTAAAAGACGAATCGAGAGTGTCGCTGAACATAGTTGGAGAATTTCCCTTATGGCCTTTCTTTTAAAGGATGAATTTCCTGATGCAGATATTGATAAAGTAATCAGTATGTGTTTAATTCATGATCTAGGCGAATGTTTTACGGGTGATATTCCAACGTTTATTAAAACAAATCACGACCGTGATATTGAAGATTCATTATTATCGCAATGGGTAAATACTCTCCCTGAAAGCATTTCAACACGAATGACAGCACTATATAGTGAAATGAACAAACAAGAAACCCTAGAATCTAAAATATACAAAGCCTTAGATAAGTTAGAAGCAGTCATACAGCATAATGAATCACCGATTGATACATGGTCTGATAATGAATACGAACTTAATCAAACCTATGCCTTTGATGTTGTACAATTCTCCTCATGGCTAACTTCGCTTAGAAAAGAGGTACTTTCAGATACACTGGCTAAAATTGATTCTGAAATGAAAGAATCTTGATTTTAATTCCTATAACTTATTTCAGATATTCACAAAACACTTTAGAACTAAATGAATCTAAAGTGTTTTTTGTTTGTTTCCAAAGAAGTATCTAATTCATTTATATGAACTAGAAACCAGCTGAACCTAAAATACTAAAGGATGTGACCTAGATCACACCCTTTAGTGTATATTTGCGATTATGCCTTTTATTATTTATTGTCTTCTGCTAGCTCTTCAGCTGTTAATGGTTTCTTTGTGACTGCTAAGATAGCTACAATGATCAGCGCACCAATTAACATATCCACAACATACCAAACTTGTCCTTCGATGACACCAGTAATCGCAACAATACCACCAAATGCCACAACGGAAGATACACCATGTACCATACCTAATGCACCAGCGATTGCTGTACCGATTGCACATGCAATCCAAGTATGCTTGAAGTCCTTACCTGCAAATGGCCAAGCACCTTCCGTAATACCACCTGAGGAAAGTAGGAAAGCAGAGATACCTACAGAACGGTCTGCCTTTGTATAATGCTTTCTTAAAATGAATGACGCAAGACCCATACCAAGTGGAGGAATTGCACAGCACATACGGAATACACCGTTAGGTCCATAGATTCCCTCAGACATTAACGCAAGTGTGAAAGCTGTAGCAGCCTTTGAACATGGTCCACCAAAGTCGGCAGCTGCGAGTAAACCAATTCCAAGTCCTAACAAGATTGCATTTGTTCCACTTAAGCCATTCATAACATCAACGATAACCTGTACAAACGCATTGATAGGTCCTGTTAAAACATAGATGTAGAAGATACCAACGACAAATGTCGTTAATAGAGGAATAAAGAATGTAGGCATCATTGGCTTCAAGGAGTCAATAACCTTCCAAGTCTTCATCCACTTAACGAAGTAACCTACGATAAAACCTAATAGTAATGCACCAATAAATCCTGTAGATAATTGTTCTTCTCCGATAGGATTATTTGCAACATAACCCATAATCAAACCTGGAGCTAATGCAGGTTTTCCAGCGATAGCGTAAGCGATATATCCACAGATAACCGGAACCATCATGGAGAAGCCGGCAATACCTAAGCTATACACGTTCTGCCAGAACTGATTGCTTGGAATGATTGCGCCATTCTCGATATGACCTGTAAATAAAGTAAATGAGAATAACATACCACCAGCGATAATGACTGGTAAGAAGTATGAGATACCTGTATTAAATGCTTTAAATAAACTACGACCAGTTTCTTTCAACTTATGATTCATCTCACTCATTTGCCAAAGCCTCCGCTCTATCAATTAATTTCTTAATGTCTTTGATTGCTTGTGTTGGATCAACTTCGATAACCTTACCTGCATCACGTTTTTCATCAAAGCGTTCATCGCCTTCGATGCCAATTGCGATAGCTAGAATAACGACATCAGCCGCATCGATTTCATCTTGTTCCAACTCATTATTGATACCCATACCACCTTGTGTTTCAACCTTGCAGTCAATGCCTCTCTTCTTGCATTCCTGCTCGATTGCTTCTTGTGTCATGTACGTATGTGCGATACCTGCTGTACATGCACTTACTGCTACTAATTTCATACTTCCATCTCCTTTTCAATAGATTTCAAAAGTTCGTAAGACTCTTCAGGGCTCTTTGTATTTAAGAATTTCTCACGGAAATCTTCATGCATTAAATTCTTACTAAGCTCTGCTAGAATCTTCAAATGTTGCGTAGATCCTTTATCAGCAGGTACACCAATCATCATCATGTGATCCACTCTGTCTTCGCCATCTTCATTTGTCCATGGACATCCATTCAAGAATTTCACATAGATAACAAATGCTTGATTGACTGCAGCTGAGATTGCATGCGGGATTGCAATACCATAACCAATATAGGTTGCGATTACGTTTTCACGGTCAATAACAGCCTTAGCATACTCATCGTTATTATTTACAAATTCATTTGGTAAATGTGCAATCTCTTCAATTGCTTCATACTTGTCACGATAAACTTTGTCCGTGAAAATCGTTAATTCTTTTGCAAACATTTTTGTCTCCTTTCGCCTGTATCTACATTGTCTATCTATTCAACAATCGAGAACAGTTCACTTTTTTCAATTTCAAAATGGAAATTCATTATACGGATTCTTCTTCAATCTTCAGAATAATTTCATGTAGCTTATCAAAGCTTTGTGTACGGATTAGGTCCTTTGTGTATTCGTCAGAACTCACAATCTGACTGAGTACTTTATAGAATGCAGGCATGGTATCATCGCCCTTCTCCTTCATAGATAATAGGAAGATGATTTGTACCGTATCCTTATCCCATTGGATTGGTTTTTGTAAGATGCCGATCTCAACGAAGCTTTCCTTACCCATCGGGTGGATTGGGTGTGGAATGGCAACCATATTTCCAAATGCAGTTGCTCCAATACTTTCTCTTTCAAGCACAGCTTCCTCAAAGTCATTTGAGATATCCACTTTCTTCTGTGCTTGCATGCATAAGAAATGAATAACTTCCTCTTTATCGTTATATGGTAAATCCCCAAAGAACATATCCTCACGGAAGTAATTAAAGATTTGTAAGTCTCGTGTCTTCTGGATCATCGCATGAACATTTTCAATTGCACTCTTCCCCAAGAAAGCATTGACTTCAATCACTGGTATGTTTAGTTTTTCTTCAATTGGTACAGTTGTCAGGATGTAATCAATTCCGTCAAGTCTCTGATTATGCAGTGTATTTAAACTCGCAGTTCCAACAACCACTAGATTCTTACCAAACTTTTCTTCAATTTGATAACGCAATAACTCAGAACTTGCCCGTCCACTTCCACAGACAATTAATACTTTTTCTTTTATTTGTTTTTCACGCTTCTTTTCCAGCGCAACGTTGAAATGCAACGCAATATACGCAATCTCATCTTTGCATATACTCCGGTTATACATTTTCTTTAATACACCACAAGCAACAGTGGCCATTGAGTATGCAAGCACAAAGTGCTCACGGATTTGATTCGCTAGCGGATTATAACTTGCGATGTGATTCTGTAATCTCACTTTAAACGGTATGACATGTAGAGATAATAATGTCACAAGTTCAAAGTCATACCGCAAATCAATACGGAACGTTTCATTAACCGCTTCTAACATTGCCAAAACAATTTCAAATGTTTCTTCATCCACAACAGAACTACTTTGCTGTCCATTATTAAGTCGGATAATCTTCTTACTACTCAAATGCATTAGCACGTAATACACTTCACTATCTGGAAACTTCACATCAAATTCTTTTTCAATATCACAAATGATAGCCTTGGTCATCGCAATATCACTATCATTTTCCATCTGCTTTTCTGTTTCTTTACCAAGATGAATCACTTTGCCATCTAGGATACGTTGAATTGCGATATAGATATGGAATGTTAAATTATTCAGTGATAAATCCGAAATCATAAAATTGTATTTCACAACTTTATCTGTGATAATTTTATGAATGATATCCAATCGATTATTTTCTGGTAGTTGTTGGGTATAGAATGGTTCTTCCATCTGTATTCTAGTTAGACAAAGACGATACTGCTGTTCACTACCAATTGCACGCATTCCTTGGTATGCACGATAATCTATCTCAATACCAAAATCCGCAAGGATGTTACGTACTGTCTTCATATCATTCTTTAGAGTTGCACGGCTGATAAACATCGCATCCGCTAAATCATCCATACGCACACTTTGATCTGAAGTAAGTAAGGTTTCTATAATCTGGCGAATACGATCTTGCGTAGTTAGAACTCTTTCACGATTACTCTCAATAGACTGTAAATAATCCTCCAACATTTCTTTATCTTGAATTTCAATTGAAATACCTTTACGTTCTATCTTGATTCTTGCCCCATTACAAACAACCACATCATTGAGCGCTTCAATATCATTACGAATCGTTCGAGCAGTCACACCAAAAACATCAGCTAACTCTGTTAGAGATTTACTGTGATCATTTTCCTTCACTAATAAGAAAAGTAATCTATCCTGTCTATCCATGCTATAAACCCTCTATTCTAATTATACGTATTGTCTAAAAAACCTTCAGACAATATGTTTCCTACAAAAATGTGAAATTCATTATCTCTAGCATGTTATACTATGCATATGAAAATTACAGAAGGCTACATGCCATTTTTAAACTATCAAACCTACTATCGTATTGTCGGTAACATTACCAAACCTGCGTTAGTCCTATTACATGGTGGTCCTGGTTCTACACATAACTATTTCGAACTACTTGATTCACTTGCTTGTGATGATTATTGTCTTGTCATGTATGACCAACTTGGCTGTGGAAATTCCTACGTTGAAGGTCATCCTAAATTATGGACACCCGAAACTTGGGTCAATGAGTTAATCGCATTACGCAAGCATCTCAACCTAACAAAGGTTCATCTTTTAGGTCAATCCTGGGGTGGCATGCTTGCGCTAGACTATGTATTGCATTACAACCCCACTGGTATTGAATCACTGATACTATCTAGCACATTATCTTCTGCTTCCCTTTGGGCAAGTGAACAACATCGCATGATTCGTTTCATGTCTGAAGCTGATCAACGTGCGATAGAGATTGCGGAAAAAACAGGTAATTATGAAAGTGAAGACTACATCACTGCAAATACTCACTTCATGCATGCACATTGTGCAGGTGTATATGAGGTTGGTAAATCACCTGATTGTTTAACACGTCCAAAGAAGATAGGTAAAGAAGCATACCTCTATGGTTGGGGACCAAATGAATATACACCAACTGGTAGTCTTGCAGGTTTTGAAGTTACAGATGAATTAAAGCATATCAATATTCCTACTCTTATTATATCTGGAACAAATGACTTATGCACTCCACTTGTTGCTAAGACAATGCATGACAACATCAAACATTCTACATGGCAGTTATTCCCTAACTGTCGTCATATGGTTTTCGCCGAAGAGACAGAACAATATATTCAATTATTACAAACATGGCTCAAACAAAATGAAAGTGTATCCCGTTAATTCAGGATACACTTTTATCATTTATTTTAATTCCTTCCGATTCTCAATACTGTACATAATGAGCTTCTCTTCTTTGGAAAGACTATTGAATTCCATTTCCGAAATTTCCGTTTCAACAAGTTTCTCATCTTTCCACTCAAGCAATTTAATACTCACAACGCTATTCGTACTACGATTTTTTTCTACATAGGCCAATCCTTTGTGATCTTTAAGTAATACAAAATGTCCTACCGTTTCTGATGTATTAGATTTATTCTGTGAAGGATAATCCAGCAGAAAGGTACTGTCTGATGCCATACATTCACCTATTTTTGGATCATATCCAAAAATCTTACTCATCACGGTATACGTACCATCATAATACTTAGTTACCAATAGTTGTGGTATCTCTTGATTGAGGCGCACAACACTATACTGTATCCAACTGACCGGTTCATCACCCATACCAAAATCATATGCATCAATGTTATCTAACAATTCATTGTATGCATGGAGTGCTTCTGTCACCTCTGGAGAAACTGTTTCCTTTGGTTCAGGAGTTTCTTTCTTTTGTTCTGTAACGGATGTGGATGTTGTTTGTGTACTACGGTTGTTTGATGCTGTGCATGCCGTAAGGAATAGTATACTTACACACGCCAAGATTCTACACATTTTTTCATGGTCATCCCCCCCCATGTGTAAAAACTATGCAATCACTCTATCAGTTATCAATTGTCGTCTAATTTACTATTTTTCAATGATCAGTAAATCCACAAAGTCTGTTTTCCAACCTGTATTTTCTGATAGAGGAATTGTAATACTCTTTTGTAGAGTTAATGTATCCGCATCAAATTCTAGGATTTTTCCTAATTCAGTTGTTGTTTCCGTATTTGGTGTTACAATTGCTGCCGCCTTATTTCCTAAATAACGAATACCATGTAGCTTATAGTCTGTATTAGTATATAGGTTCGCAAAATCAGTTCCTGATAAATCCTTGTCCGATACTAGTTCTAAGTCAACTGTATATTCCAGAAGATGATTATCAACCGTCACTAAGCGAATATGGTCTTTATACGCATATGCAGAAATGATTCTCTTTGTATCTAGTGAAACACTCTTTGCCTTTAAGGTATCTGGGTCCATACTTGTTAAGCTAGGCGTCTCTGGTAATGTAATATCCTTCATAAAGCGACTATTATAAGGATTTTCTACCGTCACAATTTTTCCATTTACATATAACAATTCTTCAAAACTAACAGAAGTATAGCGCCAGTTATCTACATAATGGAGTTCATTTGTTTCTTCATCCAGATAAGACAATTCATATTGATCTTGAACCATATCATATCCTACAAAGTAGATTCTTGTACCAATTTCTACCGCACGATAAATCGATGAATAAATCACTGGTGATGTGGTTACTTTATGATCTGGACTTGTGTATCGGATTATATCCCGTATTTCACCTACTGATCCATCATCAATGTTAATCACTTCAATTCTTCCATTTGTCCCATTGAGGGCAAGTTCCACTGTATATATGGTTGATTCAAATACACCCTTGGCCATTGAGAATGTTGAATATCCTGCTGTTGATTCAAAGAGTAGCGATTTATTCCCACTGAAAGAATATGCTAGGACTGTATTTCCTTCTTGGAATAGTCTACCTGCAGTATATACTTTGTCGCTAAATTCCAATTGTTCCTTATCACTACTTGCAAAAACTATCTTCGTTTGTGGATTCATCTTTCCATTTTGATGAATGGAATAGAAACTTGCAACATAGTCATACTTCGTTAAATCTTCTCCTGACTTCTTACCTAGCTTGTTCCAGTTTAATATTCCCAGGGAAATAACGATGATTCCGATAATTGATAGAATTAAAATTCTGCTCTTTTTCATATTCTTAATCAATGGATATTCCTCCTTTATGACTTTATTCGATAACTTCTATCTCATGTGGATAGTGATTTAACACTTCGCACCCATCCTTTGTAATCAAAACCAAGTCTTCAATACGACAACCTAAGATACTTGGATGATAGATACCCGGTTCAATGGAGAAAGTATTTCCTTCTACCGTTAAGTCGGTAAATGCTTGTGATACATCTCCATATTCATGTGTTTCTGTACCAATGAAATGTCCAAGTCGATGTGTAAAGTCTTCGCCATAACCACCATCTGTGATGATATTACGAGCTACCGCATCAATATCACATAGTCTTACACCTGGTTTACAATAACTTTCTGCACTTTCATTAGCCTTACGAACAAGGTTATAGACTTCTACTTGTTCTGCATTTGGATACTTCTTATAGAAGAAGGTTCTTGTCATATCTGAACAGTACCCATTTACGATACAACCAACATCGAAGAGTACTGTATCACCTTCCTGTAATACCGTATCATCTGGCATATGATGTGGATCAGCCGCATTCTTACCAAAGGCAACGATAGGCTCAAAAGAATATCCGCTTGCGCCTAGCTTTAGGTAGATATCTAACATCTGTGAAGCAACCTCTACTTCTGTCACGCCTTCGTGTATGAGTTTCTTAAACTCCGCCATCGCAAGGTCATTAATATGAGATGCTGCACGCATGAGTTCTTGTTCACGAGCATCTTTCACAGCACGTGTATGATCAACTGCGTAAGATCCAAGTTTAAATTCAGATGCTATGCTTTCTTCCATCATAGGAATTAGGAATCTAGCTGGCATAATTTTATCTACACCTAAACTACTATTTTTATCGATAAACTTTGAAATGACCTTTGTAATTCTATCTGTGTCTTTATAATACTCTACTCTTACACCAATCTCTTCAGAAAAACGGAATAATTGATTCAAAATCAAAACTGGTTCAATTCCCTTTCCAATTAATATTCCAAGAAATCTTTCTCCTGGTTCTATTCTCTTTCCACAAAGATATGCAATAGAAATAGGATCTGTAATCAATAAACAATCTGTTGTCATCTTCTCAATGACACGACTTAGTCTTCCTTTATCTAACATAGTATCACCTCTAACTTATCTCTATTTTATCACGTTTTTTAATATTCAAATTTGACGTTCTACTGTTGAAGAGTATTGGAATCAACACTATAATTTTCTTATAACTTGTAATAAAGGAGATTTTGTATGAATATTCTTGGTTTTTTCAAAAAAGCACTCACAGGTGCATCCGACGAAGATAACATCAAAAATAAAGCTCGCATGCGTGAAATTTTTAATGAAGCCGTCCCAAACGGTGATGATTACCAACTGGTATATTGTCATTCCGAAAATTACCATAGTGCTGTTATTGCGTCAGTCACTCATCATTACAACTTTATCGTGGGATATAAGACTGGTGAAGTAGTTGTTATCTATGTTGACCCATCTCTTTCTACATATGACCAACCAGTATTCTTTAACAAAGAAAATGGTTCATCAATACGTACATCTATGGGCTACTGTATTGCGGAAAGTCCTGCGGCATCCTTCCAACTTGAACCAATTACTTACGAGCCAGGAATTGGTGAACGTGCAAAGTACTGCGTTTCTGTAACACAATCTACCGAAGAAGTATCCGCCTTCCGTAAATTCTTTAAGCAAGGATTTTAATTAAATTATAGCGAAAACAAAAAAACTCACATCACTGTGAGTTTTTTAAATTACTTATTCAACTGTAACTTTGATACCAGGACCCATAGTTGTGGATACTGTTACACCCTTGAGGTATGTACCCTTAACTGTTACAGGTCTAGCCTTTAAGATACGGTCATATAAAGCCTTGAAGTTTTCAACAAGAGCTTCTTCTGTGAAAGATACCTTACCGAATAATACGTTGATGTTTCCATCCTTGTCTACACGGTATTCTACCTTACCCTTCTTGATTTCATCAATTGCCTTCGCAACATCCATTGTTACTGTACCTGTCTTAGGGTTTGGCATTAATCCCTTAGGACCTAATAGCTTACCTAACTTACCTAACTGACCCATCATGTCTGGAGTAGCTACGATGATGTCAAAGTCGAACCAGCCACCTTGGATCTGCTGAATCATATCAACGCCACCAACGAAGTCAGCACCTGCTGCCTTAGCTTCTTCTTCCTTAGCACCCTGTGTAATTACTAATACACGCTGTGTCTTACCAGTACCGTGTGGTAATACCATTGCGCCACGAATGTTCTGTTCAGCCTGACGTGGGTCAACGTTTAATACGAAGCTAGCTTCTAATGAAGAATCAAACTTAGTTGTGCTGATCTTCTTAGCTAAAGCAATCGCTTCCTTGTAATCATAAACTTTAGCGATATCTACTTGTTCTAACGCTGCTCTGTACTTCTTTCCTGCCATTGTTACTTAGCCTCGCCTTCTACTACGATACCCATGTTACGTGCTGTACCAGCAATGATGTTCATTGCTGCTTCAACGTCATTAGCGTTGAGGTCAGGCATCTTATACTCAGCGATTTCTCTTAACTGAGCCATTGTAATCTTACCGGCTTTAACTGTCTTTGGTGTTCCAGAAGCCTTGTTGATACCAGCAGCCTTCTTTAATAAGATAGCAGCTGGAGTTGTCTTGATGACGAAGTCGAATGACTTATCTTCGTAAGCTGTAATAATTACAGGAACGATGTCACCGTGACGATCCTTAGTTTTGTCGTTAAATTCTGTACAGAATTTAGGCATGTTGATACCTGCAGATGCTAGAGCTGGTCCTGGTTTAGCTCCACCAGCAGGGAATTGTAGCTTCGCTACTTTTGCAATTTTCTTTGCCATGTGGTTTTCCTCCTTATATTAGAATCCACATGCAGTGGTCAGCGGACATTGCTATCCTCCCACGCATGAGTGCACTAAAAGTGCCTTTATATAATAGGATAATATAGGTTTTGCGTCAAGATAAAGATGGTATTTAGACTATCCTCAAGTGAAAAAAGAATCAATCTATCGTTTCTATAGTTGTTTTATTATTAATAATATGTAAAATATAATTTAATAAGGGATATATGGGTTATGAATAAAAAGAAAAAGTTAATTATTGTTTTACTTCTATTGGCATTAATCTGTGCAGTAATCCTCGCTATTAAGTCTTGCCGCTCTAAGACAGTTGAACAGTCTAAGACCACTGAAACTGCTAAAAATGACAATACTACTAAGGAAGACAAGTCTGATAAGAAGGAAGAAGTAAAGGCTGATGATAAGAAGGCTGAAACTAAGGAAGAGCCGACACCAACTCCTACTGAAACAACTACTCCAGTTGCTCCTGAGAATGATGTTCCTACTAATACTCAAACAGACACTTATAGTCAGCCGACACCTACACCATGTGTGCCTACTTATACAACAGTTACTCACCCAGAGGTAGGCCATTATGAGCAACGTGAGGTTGTGCCTGAACATATCCGTGGTATTTATGAAGATAAATTTGTGGGGGATCAGACGGGTCGTATTTATAACAACCTAGATGAATTTAATAATCAACATGAGGACTCCAGTTATACCGTCAAAAAAGTTGAGGTTGGCGCAGAGTATGTTCCTGCACAGTTTGACAATGTATGGGTTGTAGACCAGCAAGCATGGACTGAAACGGTAGCATCTGGTTGCTAAAATTAAATACAACCAACAAATACAACCGTTGTACATTATAAGTTTTGTACGCTCAATAGATGATTATGAAAATTACATTGAAAGAATACGCAAAAGAAAATAGTGTCACCTATGAGAGTGTTAGAAAAAAATTAAGGTAATTTAAAATAGCGTGGGGTTTTCAAAAAACACGCAATAAAATCCCATGGGGATAGATTTTATAAAAGACAATTCCAAAGAGTGATTCTCTACGGGATTGTCTTTTTGTCTGGAGAGTAAGGATGTATGCAGATAGTTTCATACGTGCACCTAGATTAACACTTCCTGAGAACCTTGGTATCGATGAGATATCTTCTTCCATGGTGAAATAGGTAGTTCATACTTGTGCGTATTCGTAGACAATAATAACAGGACATTAAACGAGATGCTTCCAAACCGTTCGAAAGTAACACTATCGAAACACTTTGAAATGATTCCACAATCAGAGAGACAAGGTAAAGTACGTGACGATCGATATGTGGGAACCTTATAGGGATGTGTGTAAAAAGTACCTGAGACATTGCGAAATAGCAGTAGACCCTTTCCATGTTATCAAACACCTTACGGAGTGCTTTACACGCATACGTGTAGGAATCATGAAACAGTGTGTCTATGATAGTCCCTGTTACTATCTGTTGAAGATCTGGCATAAGTTATTAGAAACCGATTCATTCGACCTCGATAACGAGCCAAGATATAATTCAAAATTTCCTCAGAAGATGAATTACAGGGACCTTTATAACATGTTGTTGGAGATAAGTCCTGATTTAAAGCTTGCGTATGAATTAAAGGAACTATATAGAGACTTCAATAAAC
>ERZ1674239.122-NODE-122-length-23353-cov-2.293716_pt1 | contig 23353 bp, 30 predicted proteins | sample MGYA00581208_ERZ1674239 | MGnify/ENA primary metagenome ERZ1674239 (study PRJEB41354, sample SAMEA4873308) | human saliva metagenome | biome: human-associated habitat [ENVO:00009003]; feature: mouth environment [ENVO:08000002]; material: saliva material... | reverse complement strand
GATAAGTTTACATTCCAAGTAGAACTTGAAGTAACAGATGAAGCAAAAGATGGAGAAATATTAACAAATATAGCATATATAAATAATCAAACAGGTCTTCCAGATAGAGATTCAGTACCAGGAAATACAAATATACCAGGTACAATGGATTCATATAAGGGTAATGGATCAAATAAATCAGAATTAGATGATGCTAATTATTTCTATAGAGGTCAAGAAGATGATGATGACTTTGAAAAAGTAAGAGTAAAAGGTAAAAAAGAATTTGACTTAGCATTAAGAAAATTCATAACAGATATATCAGGACAAGCACCAAATCCATCAAGAGAACCAGTTGTTGATGTAACACCACTTAAAAATGGAAAGACAACAGCAACATATACACATCCAAAAAATGAATTACTAGTTCAAAAAGGTGATGTAGTAACATATAAACTTAGAATATATAATGAAGCAGGAATACATGGAATAGTAGATAGAATAGATGACTATTTACCATCAGGAATGGGATTCTTACCAGAACATAAAATAAATAAACAATATGGATGGAAAGTTTCTACAAGTACACAAGGAGAAACTAAAAAAGCATCAGAAATATCTGGACTTACAGTAAATTCAAACAAAGATAAATTTGATGGAGTTACAGATCTTTCAAATACTACAATTGTAAGAACAAATGGGTCACAAGTTAGACTTGAAACAAATAATTTAAAAGCAAACTTAACAGAACAAGAAATGAAAGATTTAGTAGAAAAAGGTAAAGTTAAAGATTCTGAAAAGAGTAAAATATGGATGCCTTTTGATGGTAAATCAAATTCACTTGACTATAAGGATGTAGAAATAGCACTTATAGTACTTGCAGATGCTAAAAATCAAAATAATCTAAAAAATATTGCAGAAATAGGAGAAGATTATCCAGCAAATATTAATATTAAAGATAGAGATTCAGTACCAGGAAATGTAAAAGTATCAGGATATGGTGAAAAGAGTCAAGAAGATGATGATGATTTTGAACCACTATATACAAGAAAGAAAGAATTTGACTTAGCATTAAGAAAATTCATAACAGAAATAGCAGGTAAAGCACCAAACCCATCAAGGGAACCAGTTGTTGATATATCACCACTTAGAAATGGAAAGACAACAGCAACATATACACATCCAAAAAATCCATTATTAGTACAAAAAGGTGATATAGTTAAATATAAGATAAGAGTATATAATGAAGCAGAGATACCAGGAATAATAAATGAAATAGCAGATTATTTACCATCAGGATTAGGATATTTACCAGAACATAAATTAAATAAGAGTAATGGATGGAAGGTAAGTACAAAAGCTTCAAATACAGTTAAAGAACAAAAAGCATCAGAAATTTCAGGATTTGATATGAAAGCAAATCTTTCAGAATTTGATGGAGTTACAGATGCTAAAAACATTAAAATTGTAAGACCTTCAGAAATAAATAAAGAAGGAACACTTATAACTACAGAAAAACATAAAACAAATATGACAGATGCAGAAATAACACAAATGATATCAACAGGTGTTATACCAGATGCACATAAGGACAAAGTATTAAAACCATTTACATCAACTTCAACAACACTTGACTATAGAGAAGTAGAAATAGCAGCAGTTGTTCTAGCAGATGTTAGAGATGGAAATAACTTAAAGAATATTTCAGAAATACAAAGAGACTATCCAGCAAATATAACAATTGTAAAAGATAGAGACTCAACACCTGGAAATGTAAGAGTACCAGGATATGGTGAAAAGAGTCAAGAAGATGATGATGACTTTGAACCACTTGATACAGTTAAAAAAGAATTTGACTTAGCATTAAGAAAATTCATAACAAAGATTTCATCAGAAGATGGAAAAGACTCAAAAGCATATGATAGGGAACCAAAAGTTGATGTAACACCACTTAAAAATGGAAAAACAACAGCAACATATACACATCCAAAAGATCCATTATTAGTATTACCTAAGAATATAGTTGATTATACACTTAGAATATATAATGAAGGTGATGTTGACCGGATATGCAAAAGAAGTAAAAGATAATATTCCAGCAGGATTAGAATTTTTACCAAATCATCCAACAAATATTGCATATGGATGGAAGATGTTAGATGAATCAGGAAAAGAAACAAAAGATCCTACAAAAGCTAAGGAAATAGTAACAGATTATTTATCAAAAGCTAAAGAAAAAAATATAGGTGCAAACCTAATAAAAGCATTTGATAAAAATACAGGAAAATTAGATTACAGAGATTTAAAGATCGTATTTAAAGTTTCACCAGATTTTAAAGTAAGTGATGGAATTATTAAAAACATAGCTGAAATAAAAGAAAATGAAGATGAAAACGGAAGAGCAATAAAAGATAGAGACTCAACACCAAATAATAACAAAGAAGGTGAAGATGATATAGATTTTGAACCATTAAAAACTGTAGAATTTGACTTAGCACTTAAGAAGATTGTTGCAAAAGTATTTGTAACAGTAGATGGAAAAACAACTACAATAAACACAAACCACAAATATACAGACAATCCAGAAGCAGTAGCTAAAGTTGAACTTGATAGAAAGAAATGGAGTAAGACAGAAGTTAAATATGAATTTGGTATTAGAGTAACAAATGAAGGACAAATACCAGGATATGCAAAAGAAGTATCAGATTATATCCCAGATGGATTAGAATTCCATAAAGAAGATAATCCATTATGGAAATTAAAAGATCCTAAAACAGCTGTTACAGATCAATTAGCTAATAGATTATTACAACCAGGTGAATCTGTTGAAATTAAGATAATCTTAAGATGGAAAAAAGCAGAAAATAACATGGGTGTAAAAACAAACTGGGCAGAAATATCAAAAGACCAAAATGAATATGGTGTAAGAGATAAAGACTCAGTACCAGGAAATAAGAAGCCAGGTGAAGATGATATTGATGATGCACCAGTAGCATTAACAATTGCAACAGGAGCAGCAGCAACATATTTTGCAATAACATTAACATCATTAGGATTAATGGGAGCAGGATTGTTCATAATTAAAAAAGTTGGTATGAAATAATAATTAATTTAATTATTAACTAACTAATTAAAATTAAAAAAATGATATAATAACCTAAAGTCTCTAATATGAGACATTAGGTTATTTTCTATTAATGAAATAAAAAATATTAATACTATGTTTTATTGTGTAATAATATATATATAATATTGATATTAGAAAGATAGAGGATATTATGGCGAAAATATATAATGAAAATGAAATAGATGAACTTGTAGATATTTTAAAAAATGATGGTGTAATTAGTGTACCTACAGATACAGTATATGGATTATGTGGGAAAATAGATTCTAAAAAAGCATATAAGAAATTATTGGAGATAAAAGAAAGACCAATAAATAAGGCTTTTCCTATTATGTGTGCAGATGAAAAACAAGTAAGAAAGATAGGGGTAGTAGATGAAAATGTAGAAAAGCTTATTTCAGCATTTATGCCAGGACCTATAACATTAATTTTAAAGAAAAATGATATATTAGATGATTATATAACTAATGGTAAAAATACAATAGCAGTAAGGATTGCAACAACAAAAGCTTTAGTAGAGTTGATTAGAAAGGTTGGAACTCCATTATTTATGACTAGTGCAAATAAAAGTGGAGAACCTGAATGTAAGAATATAGATGAAATAGAAAAATTATCTCCATTATTAGATGGGATATTATGTGGTGAATATAACTTTAGTAAAGCAAGTACAATAGTTGATTGTAGTTTGGGAGAAATAAAGATAATAAGAAAAGGACCAATTTCAGAAAAACAAATAAGGGATATATTAAGTAAATAGTTTAAAAAATATATTAAATATGGAATATGAAAAATAGAAAAAGTAATATTAATAGTAATATAATAAAATAAAGTGATATTAGTGATATTAAAGAGCTTAATTTTGTGATAAGATAAGCTCTTTTTTGTTGTTTAAAAAGAAAGAATTATGTAACTTGAAATAATTATGAAATAATTATAAAATAAGCATAAGAATATAAAGATAATATTTGTAATATAAGAAAAATAGCAAAAAGATTATGTATACAAATATAAAAGAAAGAAGGTAATATGGAGTTCTTAGAATGGTTTAAGGATAGCACAAAATTTAAAAGATGGATGTTTTTAATAATGATAGGTCTTACTATCATGTGTTATTCAGCAGCTAAGATCATAAGTCTTAATGTAATAGAACCAATGACAGTTATAGTTGCAGTTTTAGAGTTTATAGCAGGACTTGGAATTGTAATATGGGGTATACTTGGGATACAAAAAAGGACTTTGGAAATATTTATAGAAGCAAATCGGAGTTAGTAGTCAAAAATTAAAGGAAAAGAATATTAAATTAAATTCTCTTATTTTTGATAAGACAATATATGAAAATGGTCCTAAGATTGTAGTTATAGGTGCAGGTAGCCGGAGTTGATACTTTAGTTAAAGGACTTAAAAATTATACAAGTAATATTACAGTTGTAGCAACACTTTCAGATTCAAAAAAAGTAGATGTAGATTTAGAAAGTAGTAAAAGAAAACTTCAATTATTACCATATAGTAATATAAAGTCAAGTATTGCATCACTTTCAAATGATGAAGAAATAATGACAAAAGTAATGGAACATACATTTACATCAGAAGTTTTAGAAGGAATGAATTTTGGAGATATTTATTTACTTGCAATGCAAGAAATATTTGGTAATATTTCAACATCAATAAAAAAGTCAACAGAAGTATTAAATATTTCTGGTGAAGTAGTGCCAGTATCATTAGATACAATTAGCATATGTGCAGAACTTACAGATGGTACAATTGTTAAAACCAAAGAAGAAATTCCAAAGGTTGTTAGAGAAAAAAGAGAACCAATACAAAGAGTATATATAGAACCAAGTAATGCTCGTCCAACACCACGTGTATTAGAAGCAATTGAAGAAGCAGATGTTATTGTTATAGCTCCAGGAAACTTATATACAGAAATAATACCAAACATGATTGTTAAAAATATTGCACATAAGATTAAAATATCTGATGCAAAAAAAATATATGTAGCAAATATAATGACAGATGCAGGACAAACAGATGAATATAATTTATCAGACCATATTAAAGCAATGACAGAACATTTAGGAGAAAATATATTTGATTATTGTTTAGCAGATAATCGGAAATATAGTTCCAGAATATATAAGAATGTATCATAAACAAGGTACAGATCTTGTAAATGTAGATAAAGAACTTGTAAGAAAACAAGGTACAAAAGTTATACAAAGAGACTTTTCTAAGATTGTTGATGGTAAAATAAGACATGATTCTGATGCAATATCACTTGCAATTATGCAAATTGTTTTATCAGATATTCGTTATTCTTTAAAAGATAAAAAAGTTATGACACTTGCACTTGAAGCAGTTTTAAGAAAACATAAAAAGATTCAAAATATTAAAGATAGAAAACTTAGAAAAGCTGAAAAAAATACAAGGAAAAAGAATGATAAACTTGTTAAAAAACTTAGAAAACAAGGAAAGACAGAAAAAGAAATACAAGATATTATTTTTAGAGAAATATCAACAAAAGAAGAACTAATAAACAATATAGAACAAAAAGAAAGACAAAAAGTTAAAGGCGAATCTGCTACAAGCAGGTTTATAGAAAAATATAATGATAGAATAAATGCTATTAAAGAAGCAGATAAAAAAGAAAGTCCAGAAGAAAAGAAATTATTTGAAAATTTCTTTAAAAAGACTAGAAAGATAGATAATACTAAAAAAGTTAAAAAAGTAGATGAAAAACAAGAAAAGAAAAATAATGATACAAAGAAAGAAAGTATAACAGAAGAAGAAACTAAATTTAACACTATAAGTATACATGCACTCTTAGATAGGAAGACAAAAGGAAATACAGAAACTGTAAAAACAGTAACAAATGATGTTACAGAAAATGTAAAGGAAGAAAGTCCAAGAAAAGAAAAAGTTAGTGATATATATACAGAAAAGAATAAAGAAATTGATGTAGAAAAAGAAGTTGAAAGATTAGAAAATAAGATAATAGAAAATACAGAAAATAAGGTGTCTAGACATATAAGTTTAAATAATATAATAGAAAAAGATATGAAGATAAGTTTAAATGACTATTTCAAAAAAGATGATGAATTTCAAGATGAAGAAAAAGAAAAAAAACGTAGTTTAAATAAGCTTAGAGAAGAATTTAGAGAAAGCTTAAAAGAAGAAAAAATTGAAAATGCTCCTAGCTTAAATGACTTATTAAAAAATGTTTCAAAAAATACAGTTAGAAATAAGATGTATGATGATGGAACAAAAATAGAAGAACATAATTTTGACATAAATATTAATCCAGATAATATTAGAAAAGATGTAGAAGAAATATCTAGTGAAAAAGAAAATAATAAAGATATTGAAAAAACAATAATGGATAATAAAGTAAGTCAAAGAACAATGGAGTTTAATATAAGTGAACTTGAGAATAAGATGGTTGAAAGTGTAAATGAAATATATAAAGACACAGATGATAGTAAGATAGGATTTAAGGAAAAATTCGAAATTGAAGAAATAGAAGCACCAGTTCAAAAACCAAAAAGAAAGACTCGAAGACAAAGAGAAAGAGAAGAAGCTAAAGAATTAATGCAAGAATTATCAAAACTAGATTTCTTAAGAGAAAATAGAAGAAAAAAAGAAGATAAATAATAAGTTTAATAAAAATATTAAAAATACAAAGGAAAAAGATATGAAGATATATAAGTTGAATTTAAGTTTAAGAGAATGTCTAGATAAAGAATGGATTGTAACAAATGGTATAGGAGGTTTTGCCTCTTCTACTATTTGTTTTGCAAATACAAGAAGATATCATAGTTTGTTAACAGCACCAACTAAAAGAAATGGAATAAGGAGAGTATTTTTATCTAAAATAGATGAATCAATAATAGTAGAGAATTTAGAATATCCAATATATACAAATATGTCAAAAGACTATATATCAAAAGGATATGAAAAATTAGAAATATTTGAAAAAGATATTTTCCCTAAAGCAATATTTAAAATAGAGTCTAAAGATAAGATAAAAAATGAAGAAGACATATATATAGAAAAAGAAGTTTTTATGGAAACAGGTAAAAATACAGTATGTATGATATATACTGTAACAACATCATTAAGGGGAGCGGTGTTAAGACTTACTCCATTTGTGAATAATAGGAACTTTCATGGATTAAACAATGATGGAAAAAATGAGTTTGAAAAATTTAAACAAGTAGAGGTATCTAAAAATACTTTGTTAAATAGGTTTGGAAAAAAGATAAAATATACATATCTTGGAAATGATACAAATATTAATGAAATGTATCTTTTTGTATCTGATGCTAAATATAGTACTTTTGAAAATAATCAATTCAAAGATATTGAATATATAAGAGAAAAAGAAAGAGGATTTGATTATATAGAGAATATATATATACCTGGAATGTTTGAAGTAGAGATACCAGCAAATGTAACAAAAAAAATATATGTATATGCAAGTTTAGAATCAGAAGATAAACATGTAAAAAATATTTATGATAGAGAAATACAAAGAATTAATAATTTGGAAAAAGAAAATAATTTTAAATATAAATTTGAAAAAGAAGAATATTTAAAACTTGAAAACTTTAAGAGAAGTATGACAATTTCATCAGATCAGTTTGTAATATCAGAAGGAAATTTTAAAAATATTATTGCAGGATATCCATGGTTTTTAGATTGGATGAGAGATACTATGATATCTTTTGAAGGATTATTATTGAAAACTAGAAGATATGATGATGCAAAAAAAGTAATAGAAAATATTGTAGATAAAACACTTATATCTAAAGAATATATAAGAAAAATAGGTATAGATAAAGATATAACATTTATACCAAATACTTTTGATGAATATACATTAAAACCATTATTTAATTCTGTGGATAGTAGCTTATTGTTTTTTGAAGTAATATATAATTATATGAAATATATGGTGAAAGAAAATACTAAAAATCCATATAGTTATTTAAATAATGATGATAAAAATATAATATCTAAATATTTCAAATTAAAAAATGTAGATAAACTTGAAAAAAGATATTTTAAGGAAATAATATATACTTTCTTAAAAAACATATATATAAGTTATAGTAAAGGAATAGATATTGAAAATAGTCAAATATATTTAGATGAAGATTTCTTAATATCAGCAGGAAATATTAATGTACAATTAACATGGATGGATGCAAAAGTAGAAGGAGTTCCTGTAACACCTAGAAATGGTAAATCAGTAGAAATAAATGCTATGTGGTATAATGCAGTAAAAATATTAGAAGAATTTTCGATAGAAAATAATGAGATAGAATTTTCTAAAGAATTAAATATAATAGGAAGTAATATTAAGACAAATTTTGAAAAGATATTTAAAAAAGAAAAAGAAGGTCTTAAAGACACAGAAAGTTCAGATAAGATAAGACCAAATCAATTATTTGCAATATCACTTACATATCCAGTAATAGAAAAAAAAGAAATTGTAAAAGATATATTAGAAATAGTAGAAAAAAAGCTTCTTAATAGATATGGATTAAAAACACTTGCAAAATATGAAGATGGATATATTGAAAAATATTTTGGAGATGAAAAACAAAGAGATCGGAAGTTATCATCAAGGAATATCATGGCCATGGCTTTTAGGATTATATTATAATGGACTTAATTTTGCAGAAAAATTAGATATAATAGGTATAAAGGAAAAAAAATCAGATTTTATACAAAAAACATATGAAACATATGAAAAAATGGTTCAAAAGAAACCTTGTGTAGGGGGAATAGCTGAAATAAATAATTCAATATTTCCATATGATGCAAATGGTGCAATTCAACAAGCATGGAGTAATTCAGAGATTATAAGGATAATATTTGAATAGTATAATACAATACAATACAATATATAATAGAAAATATAGAAATGGAGAATAAGTTTTGAAAATTTTAGGGATTGATCCAGGATATGGAATAGTACGGAGTATCAGTAGTAGAATATATAGGAAATAAGTTTAAACTGATATATGCAGATGCAATAAAAACAAAACCACATTCAGAATTTAATGAAAGACTTGTTAAAATAGATAAAGATATTAATGATATAATAGAGAAATATGAACCAGAAGTACTATCAATAGAAGACTTATTTTTTAATACAAATACAAAAACAGCAATAAAAGTTGCACAAGCAAGAGGTGTATTAATACTTGCAGCTAAAAAAAGAGGAATGGAAGTATATGAATATACTCCACTTCAAATAAAGCAAGGTGTTGCAGGATATGGTAAAGCAACAAAAACACAGGTTAAGAATATGCTTAAAGTTATATTAAATGTAGAAAAATTACCATCACTTGATGATATAACAGATAGTATTGCAATGGCTGTATGTCATGCACATGCAAATAAGTCAAAAAAATTATTAGAAAAATATATGTAAAATATATAATAAGAGAAGAGAAAATAAACAAAATAAAAGATATAAATAGATTAAGTAGGAGAAAATAGTGGTAGGAAATATATATTTAATATATGGAGATGATGAATATATTAAAAATATGAAAATAAAAGAGATTCAAAAAAAGTATAATGTAGAAGATAGTATAAATAAGATTGATTTAAATGGAGAAGAATGGGAAGAAATATATGATGAACTTACACTTCCATCATTTTTAAGCACAAATAAGATAATAACAATATATCAAGCAGAAACAAATATATTTAATGATAGAAATGAAAAAGATGATTTAAATTTACCATCACCATATACTTTTTTTGAAAAAATATTAACAAATGAGAGTTATAAGAATGAAATATTAGAAGATCTTGCTATAATAATGGTTTTTGATAATAAAAAGATTTCAAAAAAAAATAAATTATATAAATATATAAATAAAAAAAATGATATTGTCAAAATATGTGAATGTAGTAAGCTACCGAGAATAGAAAATGAAAAATACTTATTAGATATTGCAAAAGAGAAAAAGTTAAATATTGGAATGAATGAAATAAAATTTTTGGTAGAATTAGTAGAAAAAAATACATATATGCAAGTAAATGAACTTATGAAACTTTGTTTTTTAAATAAGGCAATACTTCGGAGAAAAAATAACAAAAGGTGATATTGAAGAAGTATGTATAAAAAATGAAGAAGCTGTTGTATATATGATAACAGATTATATTTTAGAAAAAAAATATAATGAAGCACAAAGACTTGCAAACATATTTATAGATAAAAAATCAGAACTTATGCTTCTTCGGATATTTGTATAAATTTTTTAAGAATATATATATAGTTAATATATGTTTAAAAGATAATTTAGAAAATAGTATACCACTTATATTAAAATTAAAACAAAATCAAACATTTCTTATAAGTAAATATATAAGGATAGCAAGAATGTTTGGTGAGAAAAAATTAAGTTATATTCTAAAAGAATTAAATGAGATTGATGAAATGTATAAAAATGGGGATGAAAATGCAAATTATAGACTTAAGAATTTAATAGTTCTTATATAAAATGATAAAGAGTAATAATATAAGGAAAAACATACATATGATATATAAAGAAATAAGCTTATTATTAAATAAAATAGGAATAGATTTAAATAAAATAAAAATAAATAAAAATGATATAAATAATGTAAATAAAGGTGAGACTGATAAAAGTATTGTAGTAAATAAAGAAAATAAAGAAGATTTTGTTGATTTTTCAGATATATCTTTAGATAAAGATGAAGTGGAAACAAACTATAATGATGATAATCTTATATATAATAATGAAGAAACATTAGAAAATGTATATTTTAAGTTAAAAACGATATATGGTGATAGAAAGTATAATATAAAACAAGAGGCAATACTTGAAAATAATATGAAAAAAGTATATAAATATATACCTATTTCTAAAGTTGATGTAATGGTAACAAATCATAGTAGAAATGATAAGATAAAAGATAAGTTAAGAGATGCTATGCCAATTATTAAATATATATATTCAAAAGAATTTAAAGATTTTGATAAAGTAAGATTAGAATATCTTTTAAAAGATTATGATAATCAGAAATATGAAGAAATAGATCATTTACAAAAACAATTATTAGAAAAAGAACCATTTAAGATAACATATGAAGAAGATATTTTTTATGAAATATATTATATGAAAGAAGAAAATAGGTATATATTACTTATTTGTACAGAAGATATAGTATTTAAAGAAATACAATATATATTACAAAAAAAGGCAGAATATTATATTAGTAGAAAAGAAGAATATATATATACTGGAATTGTGAATTTAGAATATTCAGAAAATTTCTTATACAATGAAGAAATAGAAGAATTAGAAGATATATTATGGTATTTTACAAAATCATGGCCAATAACATATGAATTATATAATAATAAGAATGAATATAGTATAGAAATTGTTGGTGATTTTGAAATATATAATGGATTAATATCACCATATAGGATATCTTTAAAAAATAAGAACAAAGCGGCAGAATATTTAAAACTTGCAAAAGCATTGATGACACTTGAAAAAGATACAAATAAGTATTTAAAATTTCAAACAATAATATCAGAAAAAGATGGATTAGAATTTAAATATAATGATAATGATATTATTTTAAAAGATATACCAGATTTTTTACTTGTAAATTATGTTAAATTATATGAAGAAACAATGATATATATTGATGAAAATATGGCTAAAGAATTAAAATTTAAAAGATTAACAGAAGAAAAATTAAAAAAAGAAGAAAAATTAAATGATTTACAAAATTATATAACAACATTTTTAGACTCAAAGAAGACTTTTTTTGGTAAGTTTAGATATTTTTTAGGAAAAGATCCATTAAAACAACTAGAACAAAAAGAAAAAGAATTAGAAAATAAAAAAAAGAAAGAAGATATTTCTGAAAAAAATAATATATCTTTAGATAAGGATGAAGAAAAGAAAATAAGAGAAACAGAAAGAAAAGAAATACAAGAATTAAAAGAAAAGTTAAACTTAAAAAGGGATTTTTGTACAATAGAAGAATATATATTCCTATATAAGGAATATGAAAAACAAAATAAAAAGCTGAAATCATATTTAAAAGATATTCGGAGTTTTAGAACATATAATAGAAAATTTAGATAGAAATATCAGAAATGGAATGGAATATATCAAAGAAATAAGTATAGAAAAGAAAAGTTTAATAGGATTTTTTAAATATACAAATAAAGATAGAAAAGATACTATAACAAAGCCAGAAGATGAGTATAAAGAAGAAAAATTACATAAGATATTTAATTATGAACTTGATTTTCTAAAATTTGCTGAAGATATGGATAAGAAAATAAGAAAGAATCTAGATAATGATGAGATATCAAGTATATATTTAAATATAAATGGGATGATTAAATATATTAATAAATACAGGGAATATAGTCAGAATAAAAATGAAAATATGGAAGAATATTATCAAGATTTAGAATTATATTTAAAAGAATTAAAAAAAATATATATTGAGATATATGGAGAAAATTCTGTAGATTATGATATATTTGGCAATAGTCAAAATTTTAAAACTACTAGATATTTAAGAGAAAAAGCATTTAGAGAAGAAGATAGAGAATTATATAAAGAAATGAAATTTAGAAAAAATATGAATTTAGAAGATTTTAAATTGATAATTATAGAAAATTTAGATAAAATAAAAAATGCTTTAAGTAAAATAAGTGTAGAAATGGAAATTGATATATATAAGATAACAAACTGGACTGCTAAACTAAAAGAAAATAATATAGAAATATATAATTTAAATATAAATGAAGAAAAAATTAATATTGTAAAAGAAGATAAGACATTTAACTTATATCATTTGAATATTCCAGATGGATCAAATATATTACCACTTACAAATATAATTTTTTATACAAATAATAATAAAACACTTCCAGAAGGTATGGATGTTTCAACACAAGTATTAATAGATATGAATAAATTTAATTTTGTTTTATCAGAATATATAAATACAAAGATAAATATGATAGAAGGAATGTATTCAAGTACGAAAAAACTAAATATATATAGATATAGAGCATATTTAAAGAAATAAAAAGAGATATATTTGAAAAGGTTATAAATAACATAAATTATATAAATGATAATTAATTATTATAAATAGTAATTAATAAAATTGAATAAAAAAAAAGAAGATGATATAATAAATTTGTTTAATGATAAGAAATAGAAAATTAATAATTAGGAGAAAAATAAAAAATAATGCCAGATAAAAAAACACGAGAAGAAATAGCGATAGAAGTAAAAAATGTAAGTAAAAGTTTTACAGTATATTATGATAGGGCTAATAGTTTTAAAGAAAGAATATTATTTTTAGGAAGAAATAAGAAAAAGGAAAAAAGAGAAATTTTAAAAGATATAAATCTAACTATAAAAAAAGGAGAAGTAGTTGGACTTATAGGGATAAATGGATCACGGAAAATCAACATTATTAAAACTTATGACAAAAATAATATATCCAGATAAGGGTACAATAAAAACATATGGAAAGTTAACATCATTATTGGAACTTGGTGCAGGTTTCCATCCTGATTTCTCAGGAAGAGAAAACATTTATTTTAATGCATCTATATTTGGACTTACAAAGGCAGAAATAGATCAAAGAGTAGAAAAAGTAATAGACAACCCTGTAAGAACATATTCATCAGGGATGTATATGAGACTTGCGTTTTCAGTTGCAATAAATGTTGATGCAGATATACTACTTATTGATGAAATATTGTCTGTAGGTGATGAACATTTTCAAATAAAATGTTTTGATAAATTACATGAATTAAAAGCACAAGGAAAAACAATAGTTTTTGTAACACATTCACTTCGGATCTGTAGAAACATTATGTACAAGAGCTGTATGGCTACATGAAGGTAGAATTAAATTAGATGGAGATAAAACAGAAGTTGTAAAAGCATATATTGAAGGGACAAGATAATAAGGGGATAATATGAAATTAATAAAAGAGATTTTTAAATATAGAGAACTTTTAAAAAATAATGTAAAAAAAGAAGTAAGGGGAAGATATAAGAATTCTATACTTGGTGTAATGTGGACATTTTTAAATCCATTATTACAAATAGCAGTATATGCAATGATATTCCCATATATATTAAAACAACAACAACCATATTATTTAATATTTGTGTGTGTTGGGTTAATACCTTGGAGTTTTTTTACAACAACAATTATACAATCAACAAATACAATAATTGGTAATGCTAATATAGTAAAAAAAGTATATTTTCCAAGAGAAATATTACCATTATCTGTAGTGTTAAGTGGTGCAATAAACTTTTTAATAGCGACAATAATAATTCTTGCATTTTGTATAGGTGGAGGAAAGGGAATTACATGGCATATAATAATATTCCCTGTAATACTATTACTGCAAATGATATTACAACTTGCAATATCATTTGTTTTATCAGCAGTTACAGTATATATTAGAGATATAGAACATTTTGTACAAATAGTATTAATGTTGATGTTTTATGCAACACCAATAGTATATTCAACAGCAACATTAGATGGTTCAACAACAACAGCAAGATTTATGAAACAGGTTATAATGTTAAATCCAATGACAACAATTATAGAAGGATATAGAAGCATATTTTATAATCAAACATTACCAAATTTTAAAGGAATAGGTATATGGTATATAATATCAATATCATTATTGTTTATAGGATGGTTAATATTTAAAAAATTACAAAAAGGATTTGCAGAAGAATTATAATAAAGGTAAAAAAAGTTTGAGGCAAAATATGTCTTGAACTTTTTTATTTGTAACAGTTTTATTAAATTTTAAACATCATATATATTAATGTAGAAAACTAAAAAGATATAATATATAATTTAACTATAATGTAATTATGATCTTAAAGAACAAAGGAGAAAATATGGAAAAATCTAATAAAAGAGTAAAAAGACCTACTGATAATAAATATAAAAGAGGAAGAGGAATACATAGAGGGATTATAATTCTTGTGATATTATTAGTAGTAATAACAAGTGGATATATAATATATAATAGGTATATTAAAAAAGAAGATAAAAAGGATAATGTTATAAGTTTAGTAAATAATCCTAATAATACTGGGGTTCCAAGTGAAGAAGAAAGAAAAAAAGAAGGAATAGCTAAAGAAAAGACATTAGATGAAAAAAATAAAGCAATTGAAGAATTTACGAAAGATTTTGATGGAAAAGCAGAATATAATAAAGAAAAAAATGTTATAGGAATAAATTTAAAAAATAGTGAAAGTTTAGAAGATGGTAAAAAGGAAAAAACAGATAAAGAAAATGTACAAGTAAATGAAGTTAAAGATAAGTTTATTAAATTAATAGAAAATATGGGACTTGTACAAATACAAATAAGTACTCCAGAACAAATAGGAGAAAAAGATGCAATATTTGTAGCAATAGTAAAAAATACAAAAGGCGAATATCGTAGTATGCAATTAAGATTAATAAGAAATATGGATGGTAATATATCTAAGAAAATAAGGTATTTAAGTTTAGCATTATAACAGTATTCTAGTACAGGTTTTTGATTGAAAAAAAAAAGAAAATATAGTATAATTAAATAGTATAGATTAGTTTTAATTAAACATAAAAAGAAGGGAAAAGTAGATAATGAATCAAATATTAATGTTTGAAAAATATAATGTTTCACCAGAAATAAAAAGAAAAAGACTTATATATAAAGTTAATTTCTTCATAGCTTTAATACTTATAATAATACTATTTTCATATTATGCATATGCAGAATATAGTAAATATGTAGAAGAAGAACAAGCAAAACAAGTATTAAACTCTATTAATTTTAGTATAGAAGAATATGATGATACAAATGTAAAGCTAACAAAAGATTCAGAAACAGTAGTATTAGATGATAGTAAGACAGAAACAATTGAAGATCCAAATAAGAGAACACCAGAAGAAGATCAAGCATACAAAAAAGCAGTAAATCAAACAACTAAAACAACTAAATCTGGAGATAAGTATTATACAATTGGGGTTATAGAAATACCTAAGATTAATTTAAGTTATGGTATTTTAAATAAGACAACAGATGAAATTTTAAAATTATCACCAACAAAATTTTGGGGACCAGATCCAAATAAAATAGGAAATTTATGTATTGTAGGACATAATTATAGAAATACTAAATTCTTTTCAAAAGTACCTACACTTGTAAAAGGTGATATTATAAAAATAACAGATGTTACTGGTAAAACAATTGAATATGAAATATATGATATGTATGTTGTAGAACCAGAAAATGTTTCAGCAACATCACAAAAAACAAATGGAAAAAGAGAAATAACTTTAATAACATGTACAGATGATAGTGTTAATAGGGTTATAGTAAAAGCAAGAGAAAAACAAAATTAGAATTAAATATGGGAAAATTAGAATTAAATAGTAGTGTACAATATATCAAGGGAGTTGGAGATAAAATGGCAAAATATCTTAACAAACTTGATATATGTAATATATATGATATATTAACATTTTATCCAAGAGAATATGAGGATAGAAGAAGAATAAATGTATTTAGAGAATTATATAATGAAAAAATAGTTCAGGTTATAGGAATAGCAATTTCAGAAGTAAAGAATATAAGAATAAGAAATAAGATGACAATACAAAAAGTTGTATTTGAAATAGAGCGGACGGAAAAATAGAAGCAGTATGGTATAATAATTCTTTTATTCAAAATATGATAAAAAAATCACATACATATATATTATATGGTAAAGTAAAAGGAGCTTTTCGGAAATTATGAAATTCAAACACCTGAATTTAAAGAAATATATGGATTTGATATATATAATGATGGTATAGATGATATTGCAAAACTTAAAACTAAAGGATTAGAAGAAAATTTACGATTATATCCAGTATATAGATTAACTAAAAATATTACACAAAATTTCATGAGAAAGACCATAAGAGAAGTTTTGTGTAATATTAAAGATATGGATATAATAGATATAATACCAGACAAAATAAAAAAGAAAAGAAATTTTCATGATATAAAAGATGCAATATGTAATATACATTTTCCAAAGACAGAAGAAGAAAGATTAAAGGCAAGAGAGACTCTTTGTTATGAAGAATTATTAAAGGTTCAAACAGCATTATTATATATAAAAGGTGAGACTAAAAGAGAAAAAGGAATAGCATTTGATAAAAATATTGAGATGAGTGATGTTTTAGATAGTTTACCATTTAAGTTAACAGGTGCACAATTAAGAACCTTAGAAGAGTTAGAAATAGATTTAGAAAATAATCTTGTTACAGAAAGACTTATACAAGGTGATGTAGGTTCGCGGAAAAACAATAATAACAATACTTGCAGCATATAAGGCAGTAAAGTCAGGATATCAGGTAGCAGTAATGGTACCAACTGCAATACTTGCAGATCAACATTTAGAAAGTTTTAAACAGATTTTAGATAAGTATGATATAAATATACAGATATTAAAAAGTGGGATGAAGAAAAAAGAAAAGACCCAAGTTTTAGAAGATATTGAAAATGGAAATATAGATATATTAATTGGAACACATGCAATATTAGAAGAAAATGTAGTGTTTAATAATTTGGGACTTGTTGTAACAGATGAACAACATAGATTTGGAGTAAGACAAAGAGAAAAAATAATAGCTAAAGGAAAAGCTGTAAATACGATTGTAATGTCTGCAACACCAATTCCAAGAACATTAGGATTAATACTTTATGGAGATCTTGATATATCAATAATTGATGAGCTTCCAAAAGGAAGAAAAGAAATAAAAACAACATATACAGATTATAATAATGAAGAAAAAATATATAAATTTACAGAACAGGAATTAAAAAAAGGAAGACAAGTATATGTTGTATGTCCACTTGTAGAACAAAGTGAAACAATGGAATTAAGATCAACAGAAGAAGTACTTGAAAACTATAAAGAAAGATTTAAAGAATATAATGTTGTTTGTATTCATGGTAAAATGAAGGAAAAAGAAAAACAAGAAATAATGTCAAAATTTAAAGATGGAGAAATAAATATCTTGATATCAACAACAGTTATAGAAGTAGGAATAAATGTTCCAAATGCAAGTATGATGATAATAGAAAATGCAGAAAGATTTGGACTTGCACAACTTCACCAATTAAGAGGTAGAATTGGTAGAGGTGGATATGAATCATATTGTATATTAAAACTTATGACAAAAGGAAAGATAGCTCTAGAAAGAGCAAAAATAATGAAAGAAACTTCAAATGGGTTTATAATATCTGAAAAAGATTTAGAATTAAGAGGGACAGGAGATCTTTTTGGTACAAAACAACATGGAATACCTGATTTTAAAATTGCAAATATATTTGAAGATATGAAAATACTTACATATGCTCAAATAGATGCAATGAAAATATTAGAAAAAGATCCTAAACTTGAAAAAGATGAAAATAGAGAACTTAAAAAGAAAGTATTAGAAATGATAGATATAGTATTATAATATTAATATATTTAATAAAGAGGGGGGAGATGATAAATGATATATATACAGATGTTTATAGCAGGACTTTTAAACTATATATCACCATGTATATTGCCTGTAATGCCAATATTAATTGGATATTTAATAGGAGAAGGTAAGGGTAAAAGAAAAAATAAGATAAAAAAAGAAGAAAGTGAAGAAGAAAATTTAGAAGAAGATGAAATGATAAGAGTTGTAAGAAAATATGCAAATATATATTTATTTATAACCGGATTTATAATAACATTTGTGGTACTTGGAATTTTAGCAAGTTCACTTCGGAACAATAGTAGGTAAATATATGCCGTATCTAAATATTGCATTTGGTATTTTAGTTGCACTTATGGGACTTAATTATTTAGAAATTTTAAAAATAGATGTGTTAAATAAAGAATATAAGTTTGAAGTAGATGGTAAAAATAATACATTAACAAGATTAAAAGCTTTATCTTTTGGTGTATTTTTTGCATTAACTTGGAGTCCATGTTCTGGAGCATATCTAGCATTTGCAATGAATAGTGCATTAAATTCAAGTACAGTTTTAGAAGGTGGATTGATGCTTTTTGTATATTCAATGGGAATAACAATTCCTATAATTATTGCAACAATATTTATAGACAAGTTAAAAAATACATTTAAAATAATCAAAAAAAATTATGAAATAATAAATAGAATATCAGGAATAATAATGATATTAATGGGGCTATATATGATATTTTCAGGGATAAATTTAATTCTCTCAGGAATAAAAATATAAGTTGAAGATAAGCTATAGTAAATATATTTTTTATAAAGTATAATAAAAAAGAATGGAGAAATATGGAAAGAAATAATCAAAAAAAACAAGTTATAGATAAAAATAAAAGAGTTAGAAAAGTAAATAAAAGTATAAATGAAGATACAAATAAAAATAGAAAAGAGATGGTAATATCATTAATAGCAATAATATTAATAGTACTATTTGTAATAATACTTGCAGTAGTAAATAATAATATGAATCAAACTAAAAAAAATGAAAATTTACAAGGAAAAACAGTAACAAAAAATGAAAGTTATAATAATAATCTAAGTAAAGAAGAACAAGAAAAAATTGATAAAGCAAATGAAATGATTGAAATAACACCAGAAATATTAAAAGAAAAGTTAGAAAAAGGTGAAAATATGTTATTAGATTTTCATGCAACATGGTGTGAACCTTGTAAACTTATGAAACCTGAAATAGCAAAAGCATTAGAAAATGGTGTAAAAATATATAAAATTGATATAGATAAATATAGAGAAACTGCAATACAATATGGTGTAAGGGTTATGCCAACATTAATTGCAATAAAAGATAAAAAAGTATTTAAGACAGTATATGGATATCAAGGAGTAGAAAAAATACAATCAATTTATAATGAAATTAAGTAATTATAAATTGAAAATAATAAAAGTAAAATAACAAAAGGAGAAAAATTATGATAAAACATTTAGAAAGAGAAGATAATTTAGGAGAAATAAAAAAAGGGAAGAAAGTTTTAGTAGATTATTTTGCAACATGGTGTATGCCTTGTAAAATGCTTTCACCAATACTAGAAGAAGTTGCAGAAGCAGATAAAGAAGTTACAATAGTAAAAGTAGATATTGATGAATTTGAACAAGAAGCTGTGATGGCAGGAATAAGATCTGTTCCAACACTTGTATATTATAAGGATGGAAAAGAAGCTAAAAGAGTTTCAGGAGTTCATTCAAAAGAAGAAATATTAGAAATTATGAACAAATATTAAAGATGAAATAAGTAGGAAGTGATGTAATATCATGGTGGATAATAACAAAGAAGTAGAAATAGGTAAAAAAGGCAAAGAAAATAATAAAGATATATATATATTAGGTATAGAAACAAGTTGTGATGAAACATCAGCAGCAGTTGTAAAAAATGGAAGAGAGCTTTTTTCAAATATTATAAATTCACAAATTGCTGAACATGAAAAATATGGAGGGGTTGTACCAGAAATAGCATCAAGAATGCATGTTGAAGCAATAAGTTTTGTTGTGAAAAAAGCATTAGAAGAAGCAAAAATAACGATTAATGAGATTTCAGGAATAGCTGTAACAGAAGGACCAGGACTTGTTGGTGCACTTTTAGTTCGGTGTATCATATGCAAAAGGGCTTCGGATATGCATATAATAAGAAGATTATACCAGTAAATCATTTAGAAGGACACATATCTGCAAATTACATACAATTTCCAGAACTGAAGCCACCGTTTATATCAATGATAATATCTGGTGGACATACACATTTAGTTGATGTAAAAGATTACACATCATATGAGATAATAGGTAGAACTATGGATGATGCAGTAGGGGAAGCATTTGATAAGGTTGCAAGAGTTGTAGGACTACGGATATCCTCGGTGGACCTAAAGTTGACAGACTTGCAAAAATTGGTAAAGAGACATATGTATATAAGATACCATATCCTAAAGTTGAAGGGTTCAATTTTAGTTTTAGTGGTATTAAAACATCAATAATAAATCTTGTACATAATTCAAAAGAACCAATTAGAAAAGAAGATTTGTGTATAAGTTTTGAGAAAGTGGTTGCAGATGTATTAATAGATAGAATAAGAAAAGTTTTAAAAGAGAGAAATAGAAAAACTATTGTAATTGCAGGAGGAGTTTCTGCAAATACATATATAAGAAGTAGGATGGATGATCTTAAAAAAGGAATAAAAGTATATTATCCACCTATTAAGTTATGTACAGATAATGCAGCTATGATAGCATCACAACGGATATTATAATTATATTAATAATATTTTTGCAGATAAAGATTTAGATGCAATACCTAATTTACCAATAGGTAATAGAAATATAAGATAGAAAAGAGAATGATATGATATATATTATAGGTGATCTTCATTTATCTTTTGGAGTAGACAAACCAATGAATATATTTGGAAATGTATGGGAAAATCATACAGAAAGATTAGAGGAAAATTGGAAAAAAGTAGTAAAAGATGAGGATACTGTGTTTTTAGCAGGTGATTTTTCATGGGCAATGAAACTTGAAGAAGCTTTAGAAGACTTTAAATATATAGATAGATTACCAGGAAAAAAGATTCTTTTAAAAGGAAATCATGATTATTGGTGGTCAAGTATAAAGAAGAACAGAGAATTTTTAGAAAAAAATGGTATAAAAAATGTTGATTTCCTATATAATAATTCATATATAATAGAGAATATAGCTTTTTGTGGGACACGAGGCTGGGAAATTAAAGATATTGAAGAGATTAAACATATTAGGAAAGAAAATATAAGGTTAAATAATTCAATTCAGGATATGAATAAAAAAATAGAAGAATATGAATTAGAAATAGAAAAGAAAATAGCAATATTTCATTATCCACCTATAACAAAAGAATATATTGAAAAAGAATTAGATAAAGAATTAGGTGAATATGATATTATAAAAACTTTAAAAAAAGAAGATATAAGAATGTGTTATTATGGTCATTTACATGGAATATTAAATGATCAAAATTTAATTAAAAAATATGATAATATTAAATTTGAATTAATAGCATCAGACTATGTTAATTTTAAATTAATAAATATAAAATAAAGAAAGGAGGACATGATAGGACTATGGAAGAAGATATATATGTACATCTATATTCTAAAAAAGGTAAACATGGAAAAGGAGAAAAAGAATATAAAATTATAATAATTATTGCTTTAATAGTAATAGCAATTGCAAGTATTCTAATATATATTAGTAATAAAAATCTAGAAAGAGATAAACAAAATGCTGAAAGATTAAAAAAAGAAGCTAATAATATAGAAAATAAGAAAAAAGAAGAAGAAGAACAAAATAAACAAAAAGAAAATGAAAAAGATAATCAATCAGGAAATGCAGGAGATGCTAATAAACCGACGGAAGAAACAGAAAAAGATAAACCAGTTATAAATACAAATACAAAAAAATATCCAGTAAAAAGAGCAGATGCTGAAAGTAAGATATTAGATATTTATTCGAAAAAAGAAAAAGTGGCATATCTAACATTTGATGATGGTCCATCAAGTAATATAACACCTAAAGTATTAGATGTATTAAAAGAAGAAGGTGTAAAGGCAACCTTCTTCGTATTAGGACAAAATGTAAAAACACATCCAGAACAATTAAAAAGAATTTATGAAGAAGGACATTATATAGCAAACCATAGTTATACACATAAATATTCTAAAATATATGCAAGTGTTGATGCATTATTAGAAGAGTTTAATGATACAGAAGCAGAAATTAAAAAAGTGCTTCGGAAATGAATATAATACATTCTTATTTAGATTCCCAGGAGGATCTTATGGAGGAGTATATAATAAGATAAAGAAACAAATAAAAACAGTATTAAGAGAAAAAGGGATTGCAAGTTTAGATTGGAATGCACTTACAGGAGATGCAGAAGGCAACAAAACAACAGATGTACAACTTAAGAAGTTTGAGGATTCAAGAAAAGGTGAAACAGGTTTAGTTGTATTGATGCATGATATAGGAGATAAACATGCAACACCAGAAACTGCTAGAGAAATCATAAAAAGACTTAAAGCTGAAGGATATGTATTCAAGAATTTCTACGAAATTTTTCAATAATTATATATAAGAATATAA
>ERZ1674239.114-NODE-114-length-24136-cov-2.497114_pt1 | contig 24136 bp, 28 predicted proteins | sample MGYA00581208_ERZ1674239 | MGnify/ENA primary metagenome ERZ1674239 (study PRJEB41354, sample SAMEA4873308) | human saliva metagenome | biome: human-associated habitat [ENVO:00009003]; feature: mouth environment [ENVO:08000002]; material: saliva material... | reverse complement strand
TATAAGCTTATAATTGATGATAAACTTGTAGGAAATAGAGGAGGAAGTTATAAGATAAAACTTATAAAAAAAGATGAAGGCATTATAGTATATAGCTATGTATATAATGCAAAAAGACGGATACCAGAAGTTTTTGAATATAAGAATCCAAAATATGATGATATTATAGTAGCTTTGGAAGAAGCAGGTTATATTAAGAAAAAATATTAAAGAGTGAAAAAAAGAGTTATTAGATTTAAAATCTGATAACTCTTTTAATATATAAGGTTTAAGTTTAGATTATTTAAGTTTAAATAAAAAAATAATTATATAAGTAAAAGCAAAAAAGTAAGGACAAAATAAAAGAAAAAAAGAAAAAAGAAAAAGAGAAGGGAAGAAAAAATAAAATAAAACAAACTAAATTAAATTTAACGAAAAAATAAAAATTACTATTTTGCTTGAATTATTTAAATTAATTGAAAAAACATATTTTAAAATATATAATAATGTAAAAGTTATGTGAAAAGGTGAGTATGAACAAAAAGAGAAGAAATATAAGAGACAGTAATGAAGAAATAATAAAAAAGATATATAAAAGGTCTAATCCTGTTAGAATAAAAAAAGATACATATAGACCAGTAAGAACAGGTTGGCTCTTGGTTGGGTTTATTTTCTTGTTTCTTGTGATACTTTTGAGTTTTGCAAATACACAAATATTAAATGCTGGGAAATTGAAAGAAATAGCAGTAAATCAACAATTAACTAAAAAAAGTATACTTGCAAAAAGAGGTAATATCCTAGATAGAAATGGAGAAGTTTTAGCTCAAAGTATAGAAGTAGATACAATAACTGCAAACCCTAAATTATTAAAAAATAAAAAGGGCGAAGCAGTAAAAAAGGAAGAGTTTGCAGAAGCAGTATCTAAAATATTTGATATAAATAAACAAGAATTATTAAATGATTTAAAATCAGAAAAATCTGTAATAACTATTGCTAAAAAACAAGAAAAAGAAAAAATTGAACAATTAAAGAAATATTTAGATGAAAAAAACATTGTACAAGGTATAAATATAGATAAAGATACAAAAAGATTTTATCCATATAATGATGTTGCATCAAATGTAATAGGTTTTTTAGGTGCAGATAATGTGGGACTTGAAGGAATTGAGAAAAAGCTTGATTCAGTCTTGAGAGGAAAAGAAGGAAGAATTGTATCACAATCAGATGTTAATAGAAATTTCACAAAAGAATCACCAGAACAACTTATTCAAGCAGAAGATGGTAAAAATATATATTTGACATTAGATATTAAATTACAATCAAATGTAGAAAAATATTTAAAACAAGCAATAGCAGATACTTCTGCAAGAGATGGTATTGCAGTTGTAATGAGTACAAAAACAGGAGAAGTTTTAGCAATGGCTAACTATCCAACATATAATTTAAATAAACCATTTGCACCAATAGGCATGGATCAAACACAATGGGAAAAATTAGATGCTAAAACACAAACAAATTTAAGATATGATGCTTGGAAAAATAAGGCTGTTTCGGAAGCATATGAACCACGGATCAACATTTAAAATAGTAACAACAGCAATAGGACTTGAAGAAGCAAAAACAACAACAGATAAGCCTGGAGATTTTATTTGTACAGGTGTGCAAAAGGTATATGACTGGGATATTAAATGTTGGAGAAGCTATAATCCACATGGTTCACAAACATTAAGACAAGCATTAGAAAATTCTTGTAACCCAGCATTTATTCAATTAGGACAAAGAATAGGGACAGAATTATTTTATAAGTATTTAAGTGGATTTGGACTTACAGGAAAAACAGGAATAGATCTTTTACGGAGAATCAACACCAATACTTTATGATAGAAGCAAAGTAGGGCCTGTTGAACTTGCAACATTATCTTTTGGACAAAGATTTAAAATAACACCAATCCAACTTATAACAACAGTATCAGGACTTGTAAATGATGGTAAACTTATGAAACCACAAGTTGTATTAAAAGAAGAAGATACAAATACAGGTAGTCAAAAAAATATAGGAAGTGAAGAAGTAAGACAAATAGTATCATCAGAAACATCAAAAGAGTTAAGAGATATGCTTAGAAGTGTTGTTGCAACAGGTACAGGTAGAAATGCTGAAGTTGCAGGATTTAGTGTCGGTGGTAAGAGTGGTACATCAGAACCAGACTATAGTGATAAATCTGCAGAATATATTGCATCATTTATGGGGGTTGCACCAACAACAGATCCAGAATATGCAGTACTTGTTGTAATAAGAGCACCAAAAGGAAAATCAAGACAAGGTGGTCAAGTTGCAGCACCTGTTGTATCACAAATATTAAAAGATATATTTACAAATACAAAATTAGTAACAAACACAGAAAAAACAGAAGCAAATGCTAATGAAATAAAGACAAAAGATTTTGTAGGAAAAACAGTAAAAGAAGTAAATGATATTGTAAGAGCAGAAGGAATAAATTTGGTTTTAAACTCTAAGAATCCAGATAGTAAGGTTACAAAACAATTGCCAAGAGCAGGAACAATAATAGATAAATCAGGTAAGATATATCTAAATACTGATGATTCTGAAAGTATTAAACAAGTAGAAGTTCCAGATTTAAAGAAAAAGACAAGAGAAGAAGTTATTAATATATTAAATTCTAAAGGACTTAATGTAAGTTTTGATGGAACAGAAGGAGTTGTTATGATACAAGATCCAGTTCCAGGTCAAATAGTAGATACAGGTAATGTAGTAAAAGTTACAATAAAGAAAGAACTTGCAGAAGGACATTAATTTTTATAATTTTTAAATATAATAAAATTAATACAAAAAGTATGTATATATATCTAAATTATAAATATAAGGATATAATAATAAAAGAAAGGAAAATAGAATGCTAGATTTTATTTATGGATTAACAGTTCAGTATGAAAAAATTAAAGGTATTTTTAGTAATGAGTTACTAACATTAGTAATTCTATTTTCCATGCTTTTTAGAAAAAAAATAGTAAATTCTATAACAAGTTTTGTACTTAAATCATTTAATGTAAAAGAAAATGAGACAACTAAAAGAAATATAAAGTTTGTGCAAAATTATATAATAATATTAGGGGTATATTTATTATTTCTAATATGGTTTAAAGATGCAAATTTTATAGATAAATTTACTAAATTTTTTAGGGTTGTAACAATTATAACAATAACAAGACTTATAGCAATATTAGTAAAACCAGAAGGTATAGTATCAAAAGTTATGAGTCAAAAAGGTGATAGTTCTTCAGATAGAAGTGCACCTATAATTAATTTTATATATAGTGTATTTGTCGCAATTACATATTTTATAGGTGGTGTAATTGTTCTTGCAGAATTTGGATATAATCTAAATGGGGTTGTTGCAGGACTTGGTATAAGTACAGCGTTTATAAGCTTGTCGCTTCAGGATTTCTTAAAAAGTATAATCTCTGGAGCAACAATAATGACAGAAAAGCCTTTTAAAATAGGTGACATAATTGAAGGAGACTCATATAGTGGGGTTGTAGAAAATATAACATTAAGAACTATAAAAATAAGAACAGATGATAATTCTGTTATAAATGTGCCTAACTTAAAAATAACAACAGAATGTGTAACAAATATAAGTGAAATAGATAATAGAAGATTTAATCTTTCAATATATATATCATATGGTATAAAGATTGAAAAAGTTAGAAGAGTAATGGATAAAGTAAGATTATTTTTAGAAAATAATGAAAAGGTTTTAACAGAAACAATTGCTATAAAATTTGAAGAGATAGCAAAAGAAGGTATGAAAATAACAATAAATTGTTATATTGATGAAGCTAAAAAACCAAGGTTTTTAGTAGTAAAAGAAAGAATAAATTTTGAAATAATGAAAGTATTAGAAGCAGAAGGAATTGAACTTTACACTAATAATATAAGAATAAAAAACTTTGATCCTGAAATATTAAATGGAAGAAAAAATGAAGAAAAGAAATATATAAAAGGGGAATAAAAATATTATGGGTAAAATTATAATTGTAGAATCAAGTACAGATGGATGTGGGAAAGAAACACAAACTAAAAAGCTATTTGAAAGATTAGAAAAAGAAGGAAAAAAAGTAATAAGATTTACATTCCCAAATTATGAAAGTTATTCATCAATATTTGTTAAAAAATATTTGAATGGTGAATATGGAAAAGATCCAAAAAAACAAGACCCATATATAATATCAACATTTTTTGCAATAGATAGATATATAACATTTAAAGAACAGATAGAAAAATATTATAATGATGACTATTATATAATAATAGATAGATATGTAATATCAAATATGATATATCAAGGAGCTAAAATTCAAGATAAAGAAGAAAAAGAAAAATTCTTAAGATGGGAAGAAGATTTTGAATACAACCTATACAAAATACCGAGACCTGATAAAGTAATATATTTACATTTAAGTGTTGAAGATAGTCAAAAACTTATAAAATACAGAAAAAATAAGATAGATGGAAATGATAAAAAAGATATACATGAACAGGATCTAGAATTTTTAAAAGATGCATATAATATGGCAGAAGAACTTGCACATAAGAATGATTGGATTAGGATTGAATGTATTGATGAAAATAAAAACATGAGAACAATCGAAGACATATCTGATGAGATATATAATAATGTTATAGGGGAATAATAGATAATAATAATAATATATATAAAAGAATAGTAAAATTAAGAAAAGACTCTCTAGAAATAGAGAGTCTTTTTAAGTTGAAATATATGAATAAGATGAGTATAATGATGATATGGGGAAAGTATCTTTGGGGAATATATTAAGAGACAAGGAAAGGGATATATATAAAGCTATATATGAAGAAATAAAAGAAAATCTTGTAGATATAAACATGCAAAGACAAAAAATATTAGAAACTAGAAAAAAATTAAACAAACGTATGAGAACTTTAGAAAAAAGTGCTAAAAATGTAAATCTAGAAATAGTTAAGTTGAAAAGAAAGTATAAGGAGAAAATATAATTATGAATGATAATGTAGAAAAAGTTATAAAAGAAACGGAATTAGATATAATTGAAGCAGAAAAAGTAATAAAAGAAACAGATGAATTATTACAAAGAACAGAAAAATTATTAAATAAGGTAAAGAGATAAGAGCATATATAAGGGTTAAATTATAAATAATAGAGATTAAATAATAAAATATAATAAAACATAATGGAGGTGGAATTAATGGATAAAGATGATTTGTTAGAAAGAACTTGCACTTATAATTATGAGAATGGTACATATGTTAGCAAACAATATACTAAGGAAGAATTAAAAGAAAAAATAAAGTATTATGAAGAAAAAGAACCACCAAAAGGAATGCCTAAATGGAGATGGGGGTATGAAGTGGAAAGACAATTTAAATTAAGAAAAAGAGCAGATAAGTATCCAGATATGGTAATTGCTACACTTGAATATCTATTAAAATAATAAAAAAGCTTGAATAAACAAGCTTTTTTAAAATATTGGTACAGCTAACAAGATTCGAACTTGCAACCTTTTGATTCGTAGTCAAATGCTCTATCCAATTGAGCTATAGCTGCATAATTATTATATACAATTTTTAGATTATTTTCAATAAAAAAGGGAAAAGCTTTAATTAATTGAAGAGGAAGGAGAAGATGATGGGAGAGATAATGAGAATATATGGAGAGACAATATTTGATATATGTTATCTAATAACAGCAATTGTGATAGGTATGTATATACTTGTTAAATATAGGAGTAAGTTAGGGATATTAATGGGAAGTGCAACATTACTTTTAGGAAGTGGTGATGCATTTCATTTAGTACCAAGGGTTTTAAAGAATTTTATTCAATATGATTTTATAGTGTCATTAGGAATTGGAAAGCTAGTAACATCAATAACTATGACTATATTCTATATATTAATGTTTTATATATACAAAAATAAATTTAAGGTAGAAAATACTAAAAAGATAGAATGGAGTATTTGGATACTTGCTATTATAAGAATAATATTATGTATGCTTCCACAAAATAATTGGATTACAAATGAGGGTTCAGTTAGGATGGGAATAATAAGAAATATACCATTTACAATCATGGGATTAATTATAATAGTATTATATTATCAAAAAAGAGAAGAATGTAATGAGTTTAAAAATATATGGATTAATGTATTATTATCATTTTTATTTTACCTAATAGTAGTTCTTGGAACAACTAAAGTTCCAATTTTAGGAGCATTTATGATACCTAAAACAGTATGTTATATTTTAATAATAGTAGCATTTACCAAGATGATTAAGAAAAATAAAGAATAATAATTAAAGAATATAATGAGTGGATAAAACAATTTAGATAATATAAGAGGAGAATAAGATGGCTAATTTTGAAGTAAACAATGTAAGCATAAGTACATTATTAGGTTATATAAGTGGTGGAATAGTTGCAATTCCTGAAATACAAAGACCTTTTGTATGGGATACAACTAAAGTAAGGGATTTAATTGATTCTTTGTATAAAGAATATCCTGTAGGATATATAATTACATGGAAAAGTCCTGATATTAAATTGAAAGATGGAAATAATTCTGGAGGAAAACAAATATTAATAGACGGACAGCAAAGAATAACTGCTTTAACTGCTGCGTTATTAGGGAAAGAAGTATTAGATAGTAATTATAAAAAAAGAAGAATTAAAATAGCATTCAATATTAAAACTGAAGAATTTCAAACTTGTAACCCTGCAATTGAAAAACAAGAAGAATGGATTCCAGATATATCAGAATTTATGAAAAATGGAAATATAAATTTATTTGAATATATTAATAATTATTCAAACAAGTTTGATATTGATCCCAATATTGTTAACGAAAGAATAAATAAATTACAATCAATAAAAAATATTTCAATAGGTAGAATAGAATTAGGCTCATCACTTTCAATTGAAACTGTTACAGAAATATTTGTGAGAATAAATTCAAAAGGTGTGGTTTTATCACAAGCAGATTTTGCTATGAGCAAAATAAGTGTTAATGAAGAATATGAAGGTAATGACATAAGAAAAGCAATTGATTATTTCTGTCATTTTGCAAAAACTCCAGTAGACTATGAAAATATAAAAAATAACGATACAGATTTTAGTCAAAAAGAAATATTTAACAAAATAAAATGGATAAAAGATAGTAATGAAAATTTATATTTACCAAATTATGTTGATGTATTAAGGGTTGCATTTACATATAAATTTAAAAGAGGAAAATTACAAGATTTAGTAAGTTTATTATCTGGAAGAGATTTTGAAACTAGAGAATATAAACCAGAAATTATAGAAGATAGTTGTAAAAAATTATATGAAGGAGTTAAAGCATTTGTTGATAAAACTAATTTTGAAAGGTATGTAATGATTTTAAAATCTGCAGGTATAATTGATGATTCATTAATAAGATCGCAAAATGTCTTGAATTTTGGATATATTTTATTTTTACTATTAAGGGAGAAAAAAGAAAGTCCGGATGTAATAGAAAAATTAGTAAAAAAATGGGTAATAATGTCAATTATTACACAAAGATATTCCTCAAGTCCCGAATCACAATTTGATGTTGATATTAGAAGATTAAATGATGCAGAAGATTTAGTAAATTATATTGAGTTAGAGCTTTCGAGAAACTTAACTGATACATTCTGGGATAGCATATTAGTAGAAAAATTTAATACATCAGTAGCAAGTTCACCGTTTTGGAAAACATATTTAATAGCACAAATAGCATTAAATGATAATGCGTTCTTGTCAAAAGATATGAAGGTTAGAACATTAGTAGAAGGAAGAGGAGACGTTCATCATATTTTTTCCAAAAATTATTTACAAAAAAATGGTAAAAATAATATGTCTGTTTATAATCAAATTGCAAATTTCGCCTTAATTCAAACAGAGACAAATTTACAAATTTCAGATATGTCACCAAAAGAATATATGCAAATTGTAAATACACAATGTACTAGCAAGGGTAATGAAATAGGTTCGATTAATGAAAAGGATAAGCTTTTAGAAAATTTAAAAATTAATTGTATACCAGAGTCATTATATTTAATGAATGTTGATGATTATGATAGTTTCTTAAAACAAAGAAGAATTCTTATGGCTAAAAAAATAAAGGATTATTATAATACTTTATAAAATAATATATGTGGTAATATGATCTTAATAGAATTAGTAAGAAGTATTATAGGTATTTATAAAGAAAGAGCAAATGAAATATTTGCTAAATACATAAACGATATTAGATTAAATAGTAAGCAAACAAAGTTTGTTAAAATACTTATAAGTTATGTACATAAAAATGGAATTTTAAGTAATAAAAAAAGATATTGAGAATATAAATGAGAATGCAAAGAGTTATGCATAAAAAAGGAATAAATAATGAAAATAGGAGGGGATTGTTTTAGTATATTAAAACAATTCTTTTTACTTATAGAGTTACCTTATTATCCTATGCTTAAAGAATCTTTCTTGAAATTCAATCAAAGAATCGATTTGTTCATTTGTATAGGTTTTGCCTTCTGGTACGACAATTAATTTGTCGTCATTATCATCTAGTCTCTGAACTACTGCGATACATTTGCCATTGAAATTATCAATAGGATCAAATACACCTAAAACATAAGCATCTAGTTCTTCTCCATCCCCACTTATAGTATTAGGAATATATCCATAATTTGTAAGGTAAAAAAAATTCCATTTAGGGTGTTTAGAACCTAATTTTCTATCGATAGTTACATCTAAATTTTTTCCAATAAAATGTTTAGTGTTCATATATAATTCTCCAATAATACTAATGATATTTAAACTACATATATATTATATACTAAAGAAAAATAATGTTCAATAATTAATATTTTTATATAATAAGAAGTAAATTTAAAATATAATTGCAGGTTTTTATCATCAAAATTGTAAGTTTGAGACTTATAAAATTAAAAAACGTACTTTTAGAATATGTACCTTAAAATTTTTCAAATTTCTTTGTCCAGTTTTTGGTACATGTTTTTTACCAGTACTTTTTGTTTCAAAACTAGTATAATTATTGAGAAAAGGCCGGCTATATGATATAAACGAAAGTATATATAATAATTGGGGGATATATGGATATAGAGATAAGAAACAAGATAGATAGAATATGGGAATACTTTTGGACTGGTGGGATAACAAATCCATTATCAGTTATAGAACAAATAACATACCTACTATTTATAAAAGCATTGGATGATGCAGAATTAAGAAACGAAAAAGATGATGTATTTTTAGGTATTACATCAAGTAGAATTTTTGATAAAGAACATCAAAACTGCAGATGGAGTGTATTTAAAGATTATGAAGCAGGAAAAATGCAGAAAAATATGCAAGAAAATGTTTTCCCTTTTATAAAATCATTGGGGAATAATAAAAAATCTAGTTATTCAAAATATATGCAAGATGCAATATATATAATACCAACACCACTAATGTTACAAAAGGTAGTTACAGGTATTAGTAGTATACCTATGAAAGATAGAGATACAAAAGGAGATGTTTACGAATACTTACTTTCTAAATTATCAACAGCAGGAACAAATGGACAATTTAGAACACCTAGACATATTATAAGAATGATGGTTGAACTTATGAAACCTACACCTGAAGATATAATTGTTGATCCAGCATGTGGTAGTGCAGGATTTATGGTAGAAGCAGGAGAATATTTAAGGAAAAACTTTAAGGAAATGTTTAATGATATTAGAAAAGTAGAACATTTTAACAATACAATGTTTTATGGATTTGATATAGATCAAACAATGCTTAGAATTAGTGCAATGAATTTAATGCAACATGGAATTGAAAATCCGAATATAGACTATAAGAATGCGATAGGGGAAGAAAATGAAGATAAGAATAAGTTTACATTAGTTTTAGCAAATCCACCATTCAAGGGTTCTGTTGATATAAACACTATAGCAAAAGACTTGCTTACAGTAACAAATAAATCAAAGAAAACAGAGCTATTATTCTTAGCATTATTTTTAAAGATACTAAAAACAGGTGGTAGAACAGCATCAATAGTTCCAGATGGGGTACTTTTTGGAAGTTCAAATCAACATAAAGCAATTAGAAAAGAAATAATAGAAAATCATAAGCTAGAAGCAATTATATCTATGCCAAGTGGTGTATTTAAGCCATATGCAGGAGTTTCTACAGCAATAATGATATTTACTAAAACAGGTCAAGGTGGAACAGACAAAGTTTGGTTTTATGATATGACAGCAGATGGATTCAGTCTAGACGACCAAAGACAACCAGTTAAAGAAAATGATATACCAGATATAATAGAAAGATTTAATAATAGAGATTCTGAAGAAGAACAACAAAGAAAAAGAACAGAAAAATCTTTCTTTGTTCCTAAAGAAGAAATAGTTGAAAATGATTATGACTTATCTATAAACAAGTATAAGGAAATAGTTATTGAGAAGAAAGAATATGAACATCCTAAGGTAATCTTAAAAAGAGTTATGGATATGGAAGATGAGATACAAAGTATCCTTAAGGAATTGGGGGATATTTTATGATTAGAGAAGTAAAGCTAGGAGATATATTAGAATATGAACAACCTAATATGTATATAGTAAAAAATACTAATTATGATAAAAAATTTTCTACTCCCGTATTAACTGCAGGTCAAAGCTTTATATTAGGTTATACAAATGAAAAGGAAAATATATTTAAAGCAAAAGAAAATCCAGTTATAATATTTGATGATTTTACAACGACATCTAAATATGTTGATTTTGATTTTAAGGTAAAATCATCAGCAATGAAAATATTAAAAGCTAGAGAAGGAATAAATATAAAATACATATATTATGCAATGAAAAATATAAAATTTGATAATCAATTACATAAAAGATATTGGATTTCAGAATATTCAAAAATAAAATTGTTGCTACCAGATATAAAAATGCAAGAAAAGATAGTAAAAGAGTTAGATTTAATTAATAAATTATTAGATTATAAGAAAAAGCAGATAAAATTATTTGATGAGCTTATCAAATCCCAATTTGTAGAGATGTTCAAGAGAGAAAAAATAAATAAAAAAGGTTGGTTAGAAACAACTGTGGGAGAGCATATTCGATTACTTACAGATTTTAGTGCAAATGGAAGTTATAAAATTTTAGATTCTAAAGTTATAATGTATGATGAACCAAATTATGCTTATATGGTTAGGACTATAGATTTAGAAAATAAAGAATATAAAAATAAAGTTAAATATATAACAAAAGAAACATATGAATTTTTATCTAAATCAAAAGTTTATCCAAATGATATAATAATGAATAAGATAGGCAGTGCAGGGAAAGTATATATTATGCCGGATTTAGGTATTCCTGTAACATTAGGAAGAAATGCTTTTTTGATTAGATTTAATGATAACATATTACCAATATATATATATTATTTATTAACTTCAGACTATGGAAAAAAACAAATACAAAAATCTATTAGAGGGGCTGTTACTAAAACAATAACTAAGGATGATGTGAGAAAAATAAAAATATCAGTCCCACCAATTACTCTACAAAACCAATTTGCAGAAATAGTTAAACAAATAGATAAACAGAAGTTTGAAATAGAAAAGAGCTTAAAAGAAACACAAGAATTATATGAAAGTTTGATGGAAAAGTACTTTGGCTAGTATAATATACTTAGAAGGAGTGTATTATAATGAAAGAAAAAGTAATTAAAGAGATCGAACAAAAGATGGCAAGTATTTTAAATAATGAACAAAAGGAAAAATTAAAAGAAGTACTATTATATACATTCTACAATATAGAAGTTACAAGTATAAAAGATGAATTAGTAGAAGATACTATAGATTACGCTAAAATGTTCATAGCGGCAAAAAGAATAGAGGGATGTTCGGAAAGAACATTAAACTATTATGAGACTACTATTAAAACAATGATAGATAAGTTAAGTAAGAAAGTAAATTCTATAGAAACAGAGGATTTAAGAAATTATTTATCAGAATATCAAGCTAAAAATAATTGTAGTAAGGTAACAATAGATAATGTAAGAAGAATATTATCTAGTTTCTTTGCTTGGCTTGAAGATGAAGATTATATAATGAAAAGTCCAGTTAGAAGAATACATAAGGTAAAAGCAACTCAAACAGTTAAAGAAACATATACTGATGAAGAACTAGAAGAAATGAGAGATGCTTGTGTAGAAATAAGAGATTTAGCAATGGTAGATTTTTTAGCATCTACAGGTGTAAGAGTTGGAGAATTGGTAAATCTTGATAGAGTAGATATTGATATGCAAGAAAGGTCTTGTGTAGTTCTTGGAAAAGGTGGAAAAGAAAGGGAAGTGTATTTTGATGCAAGAACTAAAATACACTTACAAAACTATTTAAATTCTAGAATAGATAATAATCCAGCATTATTTGTTAGTCTATTAAGACCATATGACAGGTTAAAGATAAGTGGAGTAGAAATAAGACTTAGAGAACTAGGAAAGAGAATAAATATTAAAAAGATACATCCACATAAGTTTAGAAGAACAATGGCAACAAAAGCTATAGATAAAGGCATGCCAATTGAGCAAGTACAAGTATTACTAGGACATAGAAAGATAGATACCACATTACAATATGCTATGGTAAATCAAAATAATGTTAGAAATTCTCATAAAAGATTCATTTGCTAGATTTCAAATCCCAATTTGTTGATTATGCTATTTCTAGGAATTTGGAGGTAGCATAATGAAAAAAACAAAATTAAAGGACATATGTAATATAAGTGCAGGAGGGACTCCATCAAGAAGTAATATTAATTATTGGAATAATGGAGATATTCCTTGGTGCAAAATTGGAGACTTTTCTGGAAAATATATTAATCAAGTAAAAGAAAATATTACGGAAGAAGGATTAAAAAATTCATCAGCTAAAATATTTAAAAGAGGAACTATTCTATACACTATATTTGCAACTGTAGGTGAAGTGGCAATACTGGAAACAGAATCAGCTACTAATCAAGCAATAGCAGGACTTGAAATAATAAATAATGAAGTGGATTTAGAATATTTATATTATTATTTAAAAAGTTTGAAATTTGTAATGCTAAAAAAGAGTAGAGGAGTAGCACAAAATAATATAAATTTAGGAATTTTAAAAAATATAGAAATAAAAATTCCAAGTAAAATAGAGCAAATTAATATTGCAAAAATACTTGATAATATAGAGAAAATTATTCATAAAAAGAAAAAACAACTGAAAGAACTTAATACTATTATAAAATCCCAATTTGTAGAGATGTTTGACAATAAGAATTATCCTAAAATCCGATTAAAAGAGGTTTTGGTTCAGGATCAGAATGTAGAAAAAATAGAAAATACTAGGAAAGAAAAATTTGTAACAGTAGGAATAAATGGAAAAGGAGCAAGAGAAAGAATAATTAAAGATGAAAAATGGCCAGTACCTTTTGTTGGGTATAGAGTAAAAGGAGGACAATTTATTTATTCAAGAATAGATGCAAGAAATGGAGCTTTTGCTATAATTCCAAATTATTTAAATAATGCGGTTGTTTCTAAGGATTTTCCAATTTTTGATATAGATTATAATAAAATAAAACCAGATATATTATTATTTTCATTATTAGAAGAATCGTTTATTGATATAATTAAAAATAGTAGTTTTGGTGCAACAAATAGGCAAAGAATAAAAGAAAGAACATTTTTAAATTATAAAATTTACTTACCACCAATTACCTTGCAAAACCAATTTTCAGAAATAGTTAAACAAATAGATAAACAGAAGTTTGAAAGTATGATACAATTAGAGAAAGAGAATAAGGATAGTATTAACAATATAATTAAAGGCACTATTGAAGAAACAACTATTCTATATGAGGTTTTATTAAAAAAGTGCTTTGAGAAAGGAAAAATGAATTGATACAAGTTATAACAGGGAATGCAGGGATATTTAGGAATTTTAAAGAAATTAATGGATATACGTTAAGTGAGTTCAAAAAACCACAAGTGTTTGATGGTTTTGAATTAAATATTTTAGATTTAAGTTTTGAAGATTTGTGGAAATATAATAAATGTGTTATTGAGGATATCAATATGATCAAGGATTTAAGCCATTATTATGAAATGATCGAAGATAATGTGAATACAAAAATACTAATTATTTTACCACAGAATATAATGTTTAAATATAATTTTTACTCTAGTAGAGGATATATTAATAGTGAAGATTTAAAAAATTTAACTGATTTTATTAGTCAAAAAATTTATGAAAATGTATATAATTATAATTTTACATTAAATTTTGGAGAAAACAGTATAAAATTAAAAGAATTAAATATAACAGCAGATTTCTATTTTAATAAAACAGGGATTAAAGAAGAACAAAAAATACTTAAATCTGATAAGTCGAATAAATTGACAACAATAAAAGTTGATGAAAATATATATTTTACAACTTTAGATTTAATGAAAAGTAAAGAAATATTAGAAGCGTTTTTAGAAAAGACTAAAATTATTGATGCTTCTAATGAAGAAGAAGAACCCGAATGGTTTAATGATATAAAAATATTAGATGATGTGGATATTGAAAATGAAGTTTCTCAAATAGAAGAAGAAATTACAAAATTACAAAAGAAAAAGGAAAACAAGTTAATTAAATTAGAAGAGAATAAAGAAATAAAAAGTGTTTTGTATCAAACAGACAAAAAGTTACAAAAAATAGCTATTAAAATGTTAGATGAAATGTTGGGATATGAGGATAAAGAATTTATAGATGAAATGGAAGAAGATTATAGGATTTGTAAAGGAGAAAATACATTTCTAATAGAAACAAAAGGTCTTTTAAGAAATGTAAATGGAAACGATATAAACAAAACAGATGGTCATGTTCAGATATATATAGATAAGCTTGAAGAAGAAGGAAAAGATCAAGATAAAGAAAAAGTAAAAGGAATATTTATTGTAGCAAATCAAAGGAATAGGAGAATTGAAGAAAGAGACAAGTTACCAGAAAGACAAATCACATTAGCAAAAAAATATAATATTCTTATAATAAGAACAGAACAACTTTTAAAGTTATATGAAGATTTCATAAATAAAAATATTAAAACACAAGAAATAATTGAATTATTTAAAACTAAAATTGGTGAGTTTAAATATAATAAGGAGTAGATATGTCTAATTTTGATTTTATACTAAAAAATGAAATATTTAAGACATTTGCAGAGGCATCTGTGGAAGCAGAAAAGAGCATAGCAGTAGCAAATGTATCATGTACAATACTATGTAGAAGAGCATTAGAACTTGCAGTAAAATGGATATATGCAAATGATAGAGAATTAGTGTTACCATACCAAAATAACTTATCTTCTCTTGTGTATGATATTAATTTTAAAAGTATGATTAATGAAAAAGTTTTTAATGGAATGACATATATAATTAAACTTGGAAACTTTTCTGTACATAGTAATAAAAAGGTTACTAGAAAAGAAGCAGTATTATGTTTAAAATATTTGTTTGATTTTATGGATTGGCTAGCATATTATTATGATTCAAATTATATAGAAACAAAGTTTGATGAGGGAAAATTACCTGCTGAAAGTAGTGCTAATTTAAAGAAAGAAGAAAGAGAAGAGTTAGAAAACAAGTTAGTTGAAAAAGATGAAAAGATTGAAAAAATATTAAAAGAAAATGAAGAATTAAGAGAAAAACTAACTAAACAAAGAACAAGTAAAAAGACAGCATATAATTTTAAAGTAAGTGATATTAGTGAGTTTGAAACAAGAAAACAATTTATAGACTTAGATTTAAAAATAGCAGGCTGGGATAGTACAAATATTAGAGAAGAAGTAGAAGTTAAAGGAATGCCAAATACTCAAGAAGCAGGATATGTAGATTATGTACTATATGGAGAAAATGGAAAACCTTTAGCAGTAGTAGAAGCTAAAAGAACAAGTAAAGATTCGAAAATTGGACAACAACAAGCTAAACTATATGCAGATTGTTTAGAAAAAGAATATGCACAAAGACCTATCATATATTATACAAATGGAAAAGAAATATATATGTGGGATGATTTATCATATCCAGAAAGAAAAGTTTCAGGATATTATACACAAGATGAATTACAACTTCTAATTAAGAGAAGAAATTCAAAAGAAAATCTAGAACACATATATATAGCTAATGATATAGCAAATAGGCCATATCAGTTAGAAGCAGTAAAAAAGGTATGTGAATCGTTTGAACAAAAACATAGAAGAGCACTTGTAGTTATGGCTACAGGTACAGGTAAAACAAGAACAGCGATATCTTTAGTTGATGTACTTACAAGTAAAAATTGGGTACAAAATGTATTATTTTTAGCAGATAGAACAGAACTTGTGAAACAAGCAGAAAAAAACTTTAAAAAATTATTACCAGATATGTCATGTTGTAACTTACTATCTTCTAAAGACGGGAATCCAGAAGAAAGTAGAATAATATTTTCAACATATCAAACAATGATAAATTGTATTGATAAAATGAAGAGTAAAAATGGAATAACATTATTTACACCAGGACATTTTGATTTAATAATAATAGATGAAGCACATAGAAGTATCTACAAAAAATATCAGGCAATATTTGATTATTTTGATGGACTTTTAGTAGGATTAACAGCAACACCAAGAGATGATGTAGATAAAAATACATATAAGTTTTTTCAACTTGAAAATAATGTTCCTACATTTGTATATGAATATGATGAAGCAGTAAGACAAAAATATTTAGTAGATTATCATACAATAAGTACAACAACCAAGTTTATAGAACGTGGGATAAAATATAGTGAACTTAAAGAAGAAGATAGGGAAGAATATGAGAACCTATTTGAAGAAGGAGAAGTACAAGAAGAAATAAGCTCAAATGCTATAAACTCATGGTTGTTTAATAGGGATACAATAAAAATTATATTAGAAACAGTTATGCAAAAAGGGCTAAAAGTAGAAGGAGGAGATAAGCTTCGGAAAAACTATAATATTTGCTAGAAATCATAAACATGCAGAGGCAATAGTAAAAGTATTTGATTCAATATATCCTAAGTATAATGGTATGTTTGCAAGGGTTATAGACAACCAAGTAAATTATGTAAGTTCATTAATAGAAGATTTTCAAAATCCAAATAAGATGCCACAAATTGCTGTTTCTGTAGATATGTTAGATACAGGAATAGATGTTCCAGAAGTACTTAACTTGGTATTCTTTAAACCTGTAAAATCAAAGATAAAATTCTGGCAAATGATAGGAAGAGGAACAAGACTTTGTAAAAACTTATTTGGAATAGATAAACATAAACAACAATTCTATATATTTGACTGCTGTAGAAATTTTGAATTTTTTGAAGAAAATGCTAGAGGAATAGAAGCACAAAGTGTACAATCATTAACTGAGAAAATATATAACCTTAAACTTGATTTAATTGTTGAATTAGAAAATATGAATTATCAATCACAAGAAGAGTATAAGAACTATAGGGAAGAATTAGTAGAAGAGTTTTTAAAGAAAATAACAGAACTTAACACTGATAGTTTTATAGTTAGGAATAAGGCAGTATATATAGATAAGTTTTCAAAAATTGATAATTGGAAACATATTGATAATATCTCATATGTAGAAATAAGGGAGAATATAATTCCTATACTATTAAGTGAAGATTCTGATGAACTTGCTAAAAGATTTGATAATCTTGTTTATGGACTACAAGTAGGAAGAATTATAGGAAAAAGTACATCTGTACAAGGAAGAATACTTGTAGAATTAGTAGAAGACTTAAAAAAACTAGGAACAATACCAGAAGTAGTATCAGAAAAAGAGCGTATAGAAAAAGCATCAGAACCAGAATATTGGGAAAAAAGTGATTTTTTTGAAATAGAAAAAACAAGAACTATTTTAAGAGAACTTATGAAATATATAGATAATCCACCAAGGGGAATATATACTGTGGATATAATAGATGAACTTAAAGTTAGTGAGAAAAAAGAAGGATATAATATTCAACAACGGTAACTATGAAAGTTATAGGAAAAAAGTAGAAAAATTCTTTGAAGGAAATTTAGATAATTTAACAGTGTATAAGATAAGACATAATCAAAAATTAAATGAAACAGAAAAGAAAGAGCTAGAAGGCATGTTTCAAAGATTGGGTAATAATATAGAATATGATAATACATATGGTAATATGAGCCTAATAGAAGTAGTAAGAAGTATTGTAGGTATTGATGAAGAAACAGCAAACGAAATATTTGCTAAATATATAAATGATAGTAGGTTAAATAGTAAGCAAATAGAGTTTGTTAAAACACTTATAAGTTATGTACATGAAAATGGAATTTTAAGTATAGAAACATTAAAAGGAGAACCTTTTAGTCCTTTAGGATCGGTATCAGAAGTATTTGAGGATAATGTAGAAGTATTCCTGCTAATAAAAAAAGACATTGAAGGTATAAATGAGAATGCAAAAATGTATGCATAAAAGAGGAATAAATAATGAAAATAGTAACAATATGTGGAAGTTTTAAATTTCAAAAAGAAATGTTAGAAATAGGAGAAAAATTATCTTTAGAAGGATATTGTATATTACATCCAATTTATCCTGTGAATAATAAGCTTGTTTTAACAGAAGAACAGATAGGATTATTAAAAGAAGGACATTTAAAAAGAATAGAAATTTCTGATGCAATATTTGTTTGTAATATAGATGGCTATATTGGAGAAAGTACAAAAAATGAGATAGAATATGCTAAAAAATTAAATAAAGAAATTATATATTATGATGAATAAAAGTTATATAGAATAGGATTAGAATAAAGTTAAGAGGTGAACCATGGAACTATATGAACTGCTTATACGAAAAGGAGAACAAGAAGGAATTGTTAAAAATGTTGTAGGAGCAATAATTTTAAATGAAAAAAATCAAGTATTAATAATGTCTAGAAAAACATATGACTTTATGGGAGGAATAGATGAACTTCCTAGTGGGAATATGGAACAAGGAGAAAATATATATGAGGCACTTGTAAGAGAAGTAAAAGAAGAAACTAATCTTGATGTTGTGAATGTGAAATCATATATAGGGAGTTTTGACTATATTTCTGGAAGTGGAAAAAAAGCAAGACAGTATAATTTTGTTTTAGATGTAAAGAATATTGAAAATATTATACTAACAGAACATGATAAATATAATTGGTTAACAATAGAAGAAATAAGAAAAAGTAGTAAGATAACAGATGAAGTAAAATATATATTAGAAATATGTTATTTTAATTTAAAAGACTAAGGAGAATATATGCCTATAAAACAAGAAAATGAGCTTACAATAAGAATATTATGTTCAAAAGAAGAACTGATTAAACACTTAGAAGAAAAAGGATTAAAAAAAGGAAGAAGATTCAGATTAAATGACCATTATTTAATACCTAAAACATTAAAGATAGAAGAATTAACAGTAAGAGAGATATTGTCAAAAGCAGTGATTATAAGAAATATAGATAATGATGGAGAAATTGTTAATAAGATAACATTTAAAAATAAAAATATTAATGAAAAAGGTGAGATAGTAAGTCAAACAGCAACTAGTTGTGAAGTGATCGATTATACTGAAGGTATAAGACTTTTTGAAGAACTTGGATATTACGAAATAATGAATATTATAGAAGATGATATTATATATTATAATGATAAGATTGAGCTTGCAATAAAAGATATATATAATGGTGACCTTTTAATAGAAACAGAAACAAATAAAAATATTACAACAATTGAAAAATTAAAGGAAATAATAGAAAGTTTAGAAATACCTTTTGAAAAAGAAAATTATTTTGTTAAAAAAGCAGAAGAGAGACTTGGGAAAGTATTAAATAGAAGTGAAAATTAGAATATTTAAAATGTGAAATATTTTACGGGAAAATTAATAGAATTGTTTCATATTTTATAAATGAAAAAAATTAGTAAATTAATTATACTAATCTTTTTTCTTTGTAATATTAGTTGAGGTTGATTGCAAACATTTAGTATAAGCTAGTAATAGCAAAAATTTTACATTTGTTGAATTTACTTTGAATGTAAAAATTTACAATATTTTTTTATAAATGTTATAAAAATCAAGAGTTATATGCTATACTATAGTATATAAGTTAATTTGAAAGGAGAAAGTAATTATGACAGCTAAAAATAAAGAATTATATAATATTATAGAAACATTACCAGAAGAACTTTCAAATAAAGTTTTAGAATATATTGATTATCTTAAATATACAGAAATTATAAATAAAGTACCTGAACATCTTGTTATAAAAAATAAAAAAGATTTAAGAAAAAAATTAGAAGAAGGAATAAAAGATTCAGAAAATGGAAATGTTTGCTCTCTTGATGAAGCCTTTGAAGAAATTGAAACTGCATTAGCACAATAATTTTAGGAGGTTCGGATGTCTGAAAAATATAGAATTGAATTATCTATAAAAGCAAAAAACGATATTAAAAGTATTGTGTTATATATAAAAAATAATTTAAATGAGCCTTCTATTGCAAATAAATATGCTAAAATGATAAAAGAAGAAATAAAAACATTAGAATATTCTCCTAAAAAATTTGCAATTATAGATGGTGATACAATAAAAGATTTAAAAATTAGAAAACTAAATATAAGAAATTATTTAGCTTTTTATAGAGTTAATGAAGAAGAAAAAGTTGTAAATGTTGAAAGAATACTATATGGTTCCTCAGATTGGATAAATAAATTATAAAAAGTTTAACAAAAATCCTAGTATAAAAAATAGGATTTGCGTTAATTTAAATGGGAACAATGTCGAAAATGGGGGATAGAGTGATAAAAAAATAGAAAATGAAGATATTGTAGAATTTTGTAAAAAAATAATTAGTGATAAAAATTGTAATATTTATAGAGAAGGGAAGAATTGGTGTTGTGAATTGAATGATATAATTATTAAAATAAATGTATTTAGTTATATAATTACATCAGCACATATAAAGAATAAGTAAAAGTATTGTAAAGAACATGTATTAAAATACTTATCCAATATATTAATACATGTTATCTTTACTGAAAAAATGAAGAATTCATAAAAATATTAGGACTTTTAAATACAGAAATATAAATAAAAAGGGGGAATTGATATATGGAAGAAGTAGATCAAAATAATATACAATTTGAATTCCACAAAGAAAATGATAAGAATAAATTTTGGGAAGTAAGAAGGATAGGAAAGATTTATTGGGGAGAGCACTTATTTAGTATAGATAAAAAGAAAATATACAATCTGTTTGCGGATTATCCTAATAATTTTACTAGAGAAGAAAAAGAAATATTTGATAAAGAATATCCCTATTGGAAAAAATTTTTTCAAGGTAAAGATCAAAGAACCATAGAAGATTATGAAAATGAATAAACAACAAAAAAGGCATAATAAGAGAACATATATCTACAAACTTTTCAAATTTCTTTGTCCAGTTTTTTGGTATATGTTCTTAATAAGGCTTTTTTATTATATTTGTATAAAACATTTTTCTTTTAAAAATTTTTTTATTTCAGTTGAATCTTTTCCTTCATAATAATCAATTAATAATTTCTTGTATTCATTTGTTAAATTAGCAGGAATTGCTATAATTCCTTGTCCTTTTGAAATTAAATAATGATTTGCAAATATGATAGAAGTTCTCTTATTTCCGTCTATAAATATTTGCTTTTTCATTACATATAATAATAATTCAATAGCTTTATCTATATCATTAATTCCCATATTAAATATGTTTTGAATGTCTTCTTTAACTATACTTTCTATTGGTAATTCAGGAGCCCAGTTTGTTCCGCCAATACTTACAGGAACACTTCTAAGTTTTCCGGCATTATAGTAAAAACCTTCTTCTACAAACTTATTTATTTCACACAATAATGGAAAATTTGTATCTGAAAGTATAACATTTTTATTTAATATAAACTCCCAAGCGTGTTTTAAATTAACTATTTTTAATACATCTTCGGAAGACATATTGTTAATTTTACCACCTTCTATAATACTTTCAGTATCTGCAAATGTTGTTGCAACACCTTCTAAAATAGCTTGATTATATATATTATCTACAAGATGTCTCTTAGCAAAATCAATATTTTTTTCAATCTCAGGACTAAGTTCTTCATTAATATAATTGAGTTTTTTTAATTGTTTTTCAATTTTTTTTATTTCTTTTTTTAATTCTTTTGCCCTAATAGTATTGTTTAGTAGTAGATTATGCAATTCATCAGAATATTCCCCGACATATTTAGTAAGTAATATTCCATCTTCTCTATAATGTACATATATATACCTATTTGAAGAGTTTTCTCTAATTTCTATTGAACCATATACTAAATTATTTAATTCTTTAGTTAAATTTTGTTTAACTTGAAGAAGATTCATTATTTCATATTTCTCATCCATAATATTGCTCCTTTAAAATGTGAAACATTTTGAAGATAAAACATAATGAATTGTTTCACATATTTAGTATATCATAAAATAAAAAAATGTGAAACAATTATAAGGAAAAACACCAAAAAAGTTTCACATTTATATTATTTAGCATAATAAAAATTAGAATGTATATAATTTAAATACATGTTATTAAAATAAAATTTTGTTGTAGTTCTTATGGCTATATATTTTTAGATTCTATATTTTTAAGTAGGGGTATAAAGGGGGTATAAAAGAAAAAAAGCTTGTTAATTCAAGCTTTTTTAGTATAATTTTATGGTCGAGGTGACAGGGTTCGAACCTGCGACCTCATGGTCCCAAACCACGCGCGCTACCAACTGCGCCACACCTCGATAAAATTATTATAGCACTTAATATTATTTTATGCAATATTTTTAAATACTATTTTTAAGAATTTTTTTAAAAAAATAGATTTTAAAAAAAGAGTTTACATAAAACGATAAAAGTTGTATAATATATACAAGAAAACATTTTTACATAAAATAAATTTATTTTAAGGGGAGGAAAATATGAGAGTATTGAGCTTAAAGAACTCTACTTTTTTATATAGAAGAAGTAGAAGAAGCAAGAATAAAACCTTGGTGGTGATACTACCATGTTATTATATAGAAAGCAAAGAAGAAGTAAAAAAAAGATTTAAAATAAAAAACAAATATGATGTGATTTATATTTGTTTTAATAGAAACTTTGACTTTGGTCAAGTAATTAAAGAAATTGAAAAAGTAATATTAAAAATGAGCCGGCTTTATGATAGGATCAGTATAATAGGATATAGTAAAGGAGGGATTGTATTAAATTATCTGAATTTATATTCAGATAAAATCACATACATTTGTGGTTCTACACCACACAAAGGAGTATGGTATACTCCAAAAGAAGAATTTTATAATCGGGTTAAAAATCCGATTATAAGAAAAATGTACAGTAAATTCATTGACAATGATTTTGCTGATACAATGATAGGAGAGAATAATACTATAATAAAAAAGATGAAAATAAACAAAAATATTACTAGAAATTATGTAATATTTTTAACTAAAAAAGAGATTGTAAAAGCGATAAAAGAGAGAGACATCGAAACAATAGCCTTAGCTATTGTTGATAAATTGTTATGTATAAAGGGAGATGGGATGATCCCTAAAGAATCTCAAGAAATTAATAAAAATGTTTATGTAGAAGGAAGCCATGCAAATGGCTTCCAAAAGATAATGAAAGATTTGGAAAAAAAAGGACACCTTTAAAAAGGTGTCTTTCTTTTGGCTGGGCTGGCAAGATTCGAACTTGCGCATGTCAGAGTCAAAGTCTGATGCCTTACCGCTTGGCTACAGCCCAATAATGGTGTGGTAGGAGGGATTCGAACCCTCGATCTTCAGTGCCACAAACTGACGCGTTAACCAGCTACGCTACTACCACCATGTACTTATATATTTTACATATTTTTAAATCCTTTGTCAATTATTTTATTGAAAAATGTATAATATGTATGATATATTTTATATACAGAGGTAGATTTAAATAGAATGGTA
>ERZ1674239.111-NODE-111-length-24325-cov-3.922703_pt1 | contig 24325 bp, 13 predicted proteins | sample MGYA00581208_ERZ1674239 | MGnify/ENA primary metagenome ERZ1674239 (study PRJEB41354, sample SAMEA4873308) | human saliva metagenome | biome: human-associated habitat [ENVO:00009003]; feature: mouth environment [ENVO:08000002]; material: saliva material... | reverse complement strand
TTCCTATTAGTCAAGGTCCTTGGAAACTATGTGGATTGCCAGGTATGATATTAAAAGCAAATAGCCCAAAGTTTATGTTAATGGAAGCTACCAAAAAAAACTTAATTATAAAAAAGATTTTTTTAATGATAAAATTCTGAATTTCTAATTAAAAAATAAAATTTTATAATAAAAAATTAGGGCAATTGTTTTTTATCCAAATCAGTCGTTAAAGCTTAAATATATTTTGTTTTATTATCAAGTAGATAGTCTGTCTTTACTACACAGGCGTAGCGGACTACATCAAGTTACAGAGACAAACAAGATGTCGATAAGAAAATAAAAGATGTTAGGAAACAATACCATAGTAATAAGAACTATACATATTGTGTTTAATGACCAATTTAGTTTTAATGGCAACACCTTCTTTTTATTTCCAAATTTTGCCATAAGAAGGTAGACCATAACTAATTCAAGCAAGTTTTAATAGTTATAGAGTTTATAGCTCGTCATATAACATTCGTAGTAAAAAGTTATGGCATAAAGTTCTTTTATAGATACGATAGTTATAAATTGATGGTATATTTATAACAACTATACTAAATCATTATTTTTAGGTATTGCGAAAAATGTATATTCTTATTACTTTTGCCGCGCAAATAAAAGAGGATGACTAAATTTTTATATATTATAGGCCTGCTTCTGCTTACAGCAATGTCTATAAAGGCACAGCAAACCCCAAAAATGTCTGCATATATTTTGCGTGGTTCTATTACAAATGGCGATGATGCAACAGCTGTAGTGGGTGCCACTGTACGTTTGTTTCAGCAAAATAAATTAGTGGGGGGAACTATTTCAGGCGATTCAGGCAATTTTAGTGTTCAATGTTCCTTAAAGGGTAGTGCGCGTTTTCGCATTTCTGCCATAGGTTTTCAGGAAGTAGATACCATTATACAAGTTCCTCTTGTAAAACCTTTATATATACGTATGTATACAGGCAATAGTGCAATGAAAGAAGTGGTGGTTACAGCTTCGGAGAAGAAAGGAATAACAAGTACAACCATTATTGGACAAACAGCAATGGAGCATTTACAGCCATCTTCATTTACCGATTTATTAGCATTGTTGCCTGGCGGAATGACAAAAATACCATCTTTAGGCAGTGCTAATGTAATTACATTGCGTGAAGCAGGTTCGCCAAGCTCACAATATGCAACTTCTTCATTAGGAACCAAATTTATTGTAGATGGACAACCCATAGGTACAGATGCTAATATGCAATATATAGCAGGAGCTTTTCAAGGAGATGCCGATAATAGTAGAAATCATATAAGTTATGGCGTTGATATGCGCGAAATACCTACCGACAATATAGAACGAGTTGAAGTGGTACGTGGTATTCCATCGGTTAAGTATGGAGAATTAACAAGTGGATTAATAAATATTACACGAAAGCGTAGTCAAACACCTCTGCAAATTCGGTTGAAAGCCGATGAATATGGTAAATTAATATCAGCAGGTAAAGGCTTTTTGTTGGCAGAAAAATGGAATTTAAATGTAGATGGAGGCTTGTTAGATGCCAAAAAAGAGCCACGAAACCAATTTGAAACTTATAAGCGACTAACTTTCTCTGCCCGTATACAACGAAAATGGAAATTAGGAGAACACAACATATTAGAATGGAATGGAGCAACAGACTATGCTTTAAATGTAGATAATGTAAAAACTGACCCCGAAATACAGATACATAAAGAAGACCGTTACCGTTCATCGTACCTAAAAATAGGTATGAATAATAGAATTGTATATAGAAGACTGTTGCCACTTGGTTTACAAAGAGCCTCTTTTGCTTATACAGCGAGTGTAGCTTTCGACAAAATACATCAGACAGAAGCTGTTGCTTTGCAGCGCGATTATGTAGTTCCATTAGCTTATGAAAGTGGAGAATACGATGGGTTATTTCTTCCTTTCCAATATATAAGCAACTATCGAGTAGAAGGAATTCCATTTTATACTACTTTTAGGGGCGAAACCGAATGGACAGCACAAACAGCACTTATAAATCATCGTATTACAGCTGGAGGTGAATTTATGTTGAACAAAAACTACGGTCGTGGACAGATATTTGATATTACACGTCCGCTACATGCTTCAACAGCTCGTAGACCACGTTCATATAAAGAAATTCCAGCAACAAATATTCTTTCGTTTTATGTGGAAGATAATGCTACATTGTCATTAGGAAAACATCAACTAACAGCAATGGCGGGATTGCGCACAACACAAATGCTCAATATTCCAGCAAATTATGCTATACATAGAAAGTTGTTTGCCGACACACGCATTAATGTTCAATGGGATTTTCCACAAGTTTCTGGCTTTAAATTCTTTGTTTCTGGTGGATTTGGTATGATGACAAAGATGCCAACAATACTCGATTTGTATCCCGATTATGTATATAAAGATATTACAGAAATGAACTATTGGGATGCTCGTTCAGAATATAAACGCATTCATATACGTACCTACAAACTTAGTCCGGTAAATCCTAATCTTCAACCAGCACGTAATAAAAAATGGGAAATACGTTTGGGCTTAGATAAAGGTGCACATCATTTCAGTATAACCTATTTCCAGGAAGATATGAAAGATGGTTTCCGAAGCACAGCACGAATGCGTCCATTTGTTTATAAAAAATACGATACTTCAGGTATTAATCCATCTACATTAACAGGTCCACCCTCTCTAAGTACATTACCTGTAGTAACCGATACTATATTAGATGGTTATGGAATAATAGAAAATGGGTCGCGAATAAAGAAACAAGGTATAGAGTTTCAATATTCCTCTCCACGAATTCCCTTAATTCAAACCCGAATAACAGTAAACGGCGCGTGGTTCCGAACTATTTACGAGAATAGTATACCTTTGTTTAGTTCAGCTCCAAATGTAGTTGTTGGTGGAATTGCTATTGCCGACAAGTATGCTGGATATTATATGAATACCGACAAATATGATAAACAAATATTTACTTCCAACTTTATTTTCGATTCTTATGTAGATAAGTTAGGTTTAATTTTATCGGCAACTGCCGAATGCTTTTGGATGAGCAGCACTAAACGTCCAGCTACATCAAGTGTTCCTATGGGATATATGGATATTACGGGAACAGTGCATCCATATACCGAAGCCGATAAAAATAATTCTTATTTACGGTGGCTTGTATTGAGTGGAACAGCTGGACAAGATATGAGTAGTAGGGAACGAAGTTATATGCTTTTAAATTTTAAAGCCACAAAGCAGTTTGGAAAACATCTATCTCTTTCGTTTTTTGCCGATAGAGTGTTTTATATTGCTCCCGATTATAGCGTGAATGGCTTTATAGTTAGGCGCACATTCTCTCCCTATTTTGGTATGGAAGTAGGATTAAAGATATAGAAAACAATTAATAAGAAACAAAAAAAATGAAGACATCAATTAAATTATTTTTTACAGTCGCTTTAACATTGCTTCTTTTTGGTAGTTGTGTCAATGACGATGTTCCAAATGGAGGAAAATCAGCCATTAAATATGCTCGAATAGCATTGAATGCAAATTTATCTTCATCGTTTAACGATGTAGATTCGCTTTCGAACATTACAGTAAAATTACACAATGTATCAACAGGTAGAGACACATTGTTTGTAGTTTCAGCAATAAAAGTACCCAATAATGGTACCGAAGCAGCACAAACAATAGCTTTAGATACTATTAGAGTGGCAGAAGGTTTATACAATATAGACCTTGAAGCAAAAGCTTGTTATAGTAACAAACTAAAAACTCGAAGTGTTGTTCGTGGAAATCTTATGAATCAAACATTAGTGCAAGGTGACGGAACAGAACTTCCCATTGTAGGAATTGATATGTTTTTCCCTAATATGGGCAATGGTTTTGTAATTGCAGAAATATTTGCAGCTCGCACTATACGTGATAGTGGAGACCCTTATACGGGAGATCAATATTTCAGAATAACCAATAATTCAGACGAAGTACTCTATGCCGACGGATTGTTTATTGGTGAAAGTGCATTTCAACAAATGATTCATCAAGATTATAAACCATATATTTTAGATAAAGAGACACCTGTACAATATTTAACTAAAGTACCAGGTATGCATGGTAAAGATCATAAATATCCTGTTCAACCAGGTGCTTCTCTCATTATTTGTGATAATGCAATTAATCATAAAACTCCCGAACGTAATCCTAATTCTTTCGATCTTTCAAAAGCTAATTTTGAATGGTACGATGAGTCTACCAATCCAAAAGTTACCGATATAGATAATCCAGAAGTTCCAAATATGGAACGTCTATATACTTATTCTCGTACAATATGGGGACCACACGATCGAGGTTTCTATTCATATATAATAGGTTTTTTAGGTGTAGACAATCAAACCTTTACAACCGACGAATCTTATCAGTACGATTATTCGTATAAGTTTACGTATGGAACAACTGTAAAGGATATGAAATTCCACGCAGTAAAAGTACCAAATACATGGATAACCGATGCTGTAGTATTAGCAATAAAAGACCAAAAGAAGTGGAATGTTATAAGTTCTACATTAGATAATGGCTATGCATGGTTCTCAAAAGTAGACCACGATAAGCAACGTTATGGTAAAGCAGTACGAAGAAAATATGATTCGAAAGCACATAAACTAATTGATACGAACGATTCACAACGCGATTTTGAAACGGTAAAGGCAGATCCGTGGTATGTTTTTAAGTAAGCTATATAATAGCATTATTATTGCAGGCGTTAGTTGTCTGCCAATTTTTGGAAGTGCGCAGAATAATATTTCTGCCACTTCTATTTCGGAGTCGCTAAATTCTGTGAGAGAAACAGAAATATATTTGCAGTATTTCAAACGCTTAACTCCGTTTAATGTTATATCTACTTTGAACGAGTATAATTCTAATTTTTCACAAGTACAAACTGGCTATCAACATAGCGAAGCATCTCTTCCAATTGATGCACAATTGGGAACAGGCGTAGAACAGATGTTTTTTAAAGCACAATCGCACATAAAAGTTGGTAAAAACTCAATTGCTTGGGGCGAAGCGTACTATGAAAATGGCAAACGATTGGGGGTATCATGGAACTTAAATAGCGATTATAAACGTGTGTTTCCATACGTAACTGCCGATACTACTACCGTATCTATGCAACGTGAATACTATCGTTTTAGAGGAGGATATGCACATAAACAAAATAAACTTACATTGGGTGCAGAGTTAAGCTATCAATCTACAATAGAATATCGTAACCGCGACCCACGTCCAAAGAATACTTCGCTCGATGTTCAATTACGTTTAGGATTGGGATACGATGTTTTGCCACAGAGAGTTGTTGCAATGTATGTAGATGTTGGAAGATATACGCAGCAAAGTAATGTTATTTTTATGAATCCTCAAGGTAATCGTGTACTTTATCATCTTACAGGACTTGGTATGCAATATTTTCGCTTTAAAGGGTTACAAAATGCTGTAAAGTATGAAGGAAACAATTATCTAATTGGAATTTCTACGCACACAAAAAGTGGGAACGGATTGCAGGCTTCTGCCGATATGTCGCACGAAAATATACAAAAACGCCTCGCTTCGGAACGAGATATTCCTATTTGCGATATATTTCAAACAAAGTGGCGAGGAGATATTTCGTGGATTAAACAGCAAAAACTATGGACTTATAAGTTAATGCTGAATGCTGAAATAGTAAAACGAGAAGGACAAGAACGCTTTTATGATAGTGGATTAACCAATTATAAGCAGATAGCAAGCTCTAAACCTTTTCTTTTTCAGCAGCAAATTGTACAATTATCATTTGCAACTTTGCATCAATTTTCGCCTGCAACATGGTTTGTTTTACAACCAAACGTGGCTTACGATGTACAAAATACACAATATTTAATGCCTGTGAGACAACTGAAAACAGCATTTATTGTACCTTCTTTACAGCTGAAAATTTCGCAAATGTTTTCTAAAAGTTTGTTGGCTGCAAGTGTTTCGTCGCATTTTGGTAAGGCTACTCATCATCATTTTGTATTCAACGAACCAGAAGTTTTTGATAAACCTGTAGAAATGTTCCGTAATAATGCAGCTATGCAGCAAGCAAATTATTGGGATTTGGAGATACAATTGCGCTACGATATTCGACTAATTAAGGTGCTTTCGTCTGTTTTTGTGCAATTACAAACTGGACACCGATGGTATAATAACAACCAGAATTGGAATAATATAGAACTGTCTATGGGGGTAACTCTCTGATAACAGTTGTTTTTTAGACAATCAATTTTAAAAATAATAGATTATGAAGAAAATTTTACTAACAACATTCGTTATTTTGTGCAGTGTGATGACTGTTTTTGCACAAGACGATTACAAAATTAAAGAAGATGCTTACTTTAATCAGCGAGTAATAGAACTAACAAAAGCTGGAACTTTAGAGGCACAAGTTATGGACACCTTCGAAGATGAAGATGTACAAGGCATAAAAGTTATTGGTCCAATGAACGATAAAGACCTTCGTTTTCTGGCTAAATTAGCAAAAGGTGGTACGTTACGCGACCTTCATTCTGCCAATCTTCACGAAGCAAAGTTCGAGAGTATTCCTGAAGGTTGCTTCCAAAATCTTACGTATTTTATGTATATTTACTTTCCAGAAACCTTGAAAACCATAAACGACAATGCTTTTAAAAACTGTAATTTACGTGCTGTGGTGCTTAACAATGGTTTAGAAACAATAGGAAAGTATACTTTTTATGGAACACATAGCAAATCTCTTTCTATTCCTGCTTCGGTAAAAAATATTGGAGATGCAGCTTTTGGAGGCAATAAAGACTACACAGATGTAAAAGTTGATGCCAACAATGAAAACTTTAAAGTAGAAAATAACTTGCTTTGCAATGTAAAAGAACATAAAGTGCTGCAATGTTTTAATATGGCAGAAGGTGCAGTTGAAATACCTAACGGAATAGAATGTATTGGAGATGGTGCTTTTTCTCCACTAAAAAAAGTTACTTCTGTTAGTATTCCTGCTTCGCTAAAACAAATTGGTAGCGAAGTTTTTAGCGAAACTTATGCCTTAAACCATATTGATGTGTCTGCCGAAAATACTACATTCTCTGCAGTTGATGGTGTTTTGTTTAATAACAATCAGTCTGTTCTTTACACATATCCAGCTTCAAAAAATGGAAAAACTTATACAGTTCCTTCTACAGTAAAGCAAATTGCTGATGGTGCTTTTGCTCAAACTGGTGGACAAAATGCACATGAAGGAATGACATCTAAGGAGAAAAAAGAGAATAATTTAACTAAAGTTGTTGTGCCTGCAGGTGTAGAAAGCATTGGAAATAACGCTTTCCTCTTTAGTGGAATAACAAGTATAGACCTGCCTTATACGCTGAAAAGTATTGGTAGTAGCTGTTTTTATTACACCGACCTTACTAAAATTACTATCCCAGAAGGTATAACACGATTGGAAAATTCTACTTTTGGTGCATGTGCGTCGTTAGAAAGTGTAGTTTTACCAAGCACATTAAAGTATATTGGCAAGGAAATTTTTGCTGTTTATAACTCTTCACTCACCGATATTTCTATTTATGCTACAGAAGTTCCAGAGTGTGATGCTGATGCTTTTTCTACATTCGATAATAGCGTTACACTTCATGTTATGGGCAACGCAAAGCAAAAATACGAAGACGATAGTGTTTTTGGCTCTGGAATTTTCGATTCTATTGTAGGCGATTTAACACCAACAAACGTTACAAATGCTCAACAAAATGCTACAAATGTAGTTGAAGTTGGTATTTATAATACCAATGGCGTTAGATTACAACATAAAGTTCGTGGCTTGAATATCATTAAAATGAGCGATGGTAGCGTACGAAAAGTAATGGTAAACGCACAAAACTAATAGACTATAATTAGAATATAATTCTAATATCTGCTGGTATCTATTCAACTTTTGTTGAGAAATGATACTAAAACAGGTTACAATTATTGAGTAAAGAGAGTGGAGTCTGAAAAGGTTCCACTCTTTTTCTTATTTATGGTACTCGAATGTTTCGGAGCTATTGTTTTTTTGCCGGCAGATATGCCTCATAACAGAAAGGAACTATTGAAAATGCATAGAAGTTAATCAGGCAATACATACCAAAGCTGGCTAATCTCGATAATTTCACAGAAAAAGATTGCAATGATACAGAAGAAAATAAATAGAAGACCGAGACAAAAACTAAATTTTCAAACCCCAAAATACGAGTTCTACAAAAAAATATCATAATTTTGCACCTGCTGGTTTACTCTATGGGCAAACTATTTGGATACTGCAAATTCTTTCTTAGAAAAGAATAAAGTTATTTGTAGTTGATGTCTTATAATTTTATAAATAACAAAAAAATGTATATTGGAAAGAAAATAAAATAGTATACTTATAAAATGGAAAAAACAAGAGATTGTCAGTTGTTTATGACCTCTAAAGATGAATTATTATTCTGCGAGGCTTTGAGGACGTTTAATTCTAATATATTTTTTTTAGATGTTAAACCCTCGTTCGAAGGGGATATAGAGAAACGTTTAGCAAAAAATGTTGCTAATTTGAAAAGCGAATTTGTTTCAATTGTCAACTTTAATCTGATTAGTAAAGATGAACTAAGTAAGTGCTATAAGATACGCAACGGATACTATCACTTTTATCAATTAGGTCGTGCTCAAATGCAATTTCTACGTTCCTTACCAGATGTAAATGTAGAAGACTGTTTACAGCATGGGAGAATCGCAGATTCGTATGATGTAAATGATATTGAAGAAAAAGTATGGAAGAATAGGGTGTATAATATTCTTAAAAAATTAGGACAGAAAGTATATTGGTACTATACTTTACCTGACGGAACAAGAAAAATTGCAATGAAGGCACAAAGTAAATTGATTGCGTTACCAGATGCCGTTGCAAACTATAATGGTAAAAACGGCAATTTTATGATTCATAATAGAGCTATGTTTGTTCCAGAAGGGATTGCGCTTGATGAAATAAACGACAATCCAAAACTTATTTAATAATCTTATAATAATATTTTTGGATAAACTAATATTGTTTTCGAACAATAAAACGGAGACTATAAGATGAACCTTAATAGAACATCTTGCAGTTCTTAGTATTCTATGTGTATAGGTTGCGCCTTGTAACGATAAATTGATTTGGTATTTTTTGAGTTGAGGAACAAAATAATTGCAAAAGAATCATCTAAAATACAGAACATGTATATTAAATTTGTAATACTCATAGGAGAAATTAGGCTCCTCTAATTAATTGATTTTAAACTATAAAAGCACGAAAAGCATATAACTCTTACAAACAACTTTTAAAACTATATTTCCTTATACCGAATTCAAATAAAAAAAATAAATTTTATAATTATAATTTTCTGTTTTTATAATTACAAAAATTTATCTTGTAATTATGTTTTTTATATAATTAAAAGTTTAGATTCTATGTTCCACCGTAAGATATTATTACTTGTATATAATTTCAGAAAACAATCAAATAATTAAAGACAAATATTTATCTTTGTAAAAAATAAGTATATCGTTAGCAGAATAGATTTCTAAAAGCTGAATATTATGTTTGAAAATCAATGGGAAGTAATAAAATATATAGAAGATAAGTTTGGAAATAAACTTTCTTACGTGTCAGCCCCTTATCAGAATGCAAATTTGCCATATTTTAAGGATATAGATACTGGTATTGAGTTTGTTTATATTCCAGGAGGAGAATATAATATGGGGTTCTCTGAGGAAGAATATGCACAGATTTTGAAATTGACAGAAACTCCAAATATTTCGATTGAAGAAATGCAACCTGTGCATAAAGTAAAGCTTAGTCCATTTTTACTTAGTATTACACCAGTTTTAAACAGTCATATACTCAACTATAATAATAATTTTGGTAAATCCATCGCAATAGATGGGGAGGCTTATAGTCCGTTCTTCTGTGAATATTCATTAGCAGAAAGTATAGCTGCAGACTTATGTTCAAAGATTCCTAATGAAGAAGAATGGGAATATGCTTGCAGAGGTGGAAAGCACTCTTTATTTTGTTTTGGCAATTCTCTTCCTACTGAATCAGAATTAGAGAAATGGATGTCTTGGGATTTGTTCTCTTTGACAGAACTAAACCACAATGATTTTGGTCTATATGGTCTTTTTTTTGGAGAGTGGTGTTCTAACGATTTCACTGTTAATCTTAAAATAGGTTCTGATACGGTGTCAGATTCTAAAACTGTAAGAGGAGGTGGAGCATTATTCTTTCCTTGGCAAGATGAAGAATGGGTATATTGCTTGTCTGCTTTTAGAATGCCTTCAAAAGATCTTTTAGACAATAAGGCAACTTTTAGACTGAAATTGGAAATTTAGTGTGGTAACTTAAGTTTTTTTGATTTAATGTGCATTCAAATCTTCACATCAATTAGGATTTTTATGTGGGAATATTCGGTAAAATCTCTACCTACTTGCTTCACCAATATACAAATTTATCAATAGCACCCAAAAAGAGACATAATTCAGACTGGTATTATCCTATTGATTTTTGGACAGGAAAAGATGGTTCTGAAGCAAAGCAAAATACTATAATTGAAAAAGCTATTGGCTAATGCTGATAGTTATTTATAGGGAAAGAAACATAGTGAATTGTCTACTTCTTTACGAATGAAACTACGATGACTTTAAAGAACACCATTAATTGTAAATAAAAAATAATATGGAACATGATGAATTGATTAAATTAATATTTAAAGAATACCAGATGGCAGACAAAGATAAATATACAAATTTATTTCTTTCAAGCCTAAGTACCCACCGCTTAGAATGGAGAAGTGGACTTCCGGTTCTTGCAATTATGCAGAGTTTTCCTTTTCATCATTTCCAATCTCAGTCTCTACCACCAAACTTTAAATGCCTGAGCGAGGAAGACCAGCATTTTGTAATAAAACGTATGCCTTGTGTAATATGCTCTAATTATAAAGAAGCATTTGCAGATTCTAATAATCAAGATTCTAATAATATTGGAGGCTTAACAGATTATACATTAGACACATTTTATCAATATCTAAAGAGTACGAATGCTATGGAGAATGTTCTGCCTAACGAAGACGATATTAATATTTTCTTGCAGATGTTGAGATACATACAGAAAATAGATTATAATACAACTATTAAGCGAGGAATAACCTCGCTAATTAGTAAGATAAAAGAATTTGAAACCAATTTGTTTGAACTTCAATTACTTTTAGAAACCTTAGGATATTGCAGTATATTGGAAACAAAAGAACATAAGGGATTGCTTCACCAATATACAAATTTATCAATAGCACCAAAAAAGAGACATAATTCAGACTGGCATTATCCTGTTGATTTTTGGACAGGAAAAGATGGTATAAATAAGAAAGCTCTAGATTATTGGTTTGGTTGTTATTTATCGGCTACAGAGTAATAGTGTACCTTCGGTAATAACGAGGAAAGACAGTTAATATCTATTAGACAATAGAAAGGTATCTACAGAAACGTTATTGTTTACTTATAAAAAGCAAATTGCAAACTTCTGTAATGCCCTACCCGATTGGTATCCATTTATGGTTGAACAACCTCCTTCACACGCCTACAGTTGCTCCGTGTATTCTATCGCTTTGTTTTAATAATTCTCTGCTTTCTATGACAAAGTAATTTATTAAGAAATAAGAATTCCTGTCACTCATGTCATTCGATACAGGCGTATAACTGCTTGATTTATAATATATTTATACGAATTGTTAAAAATGACAGCAAAATGAAATCAAAACTATTATAGTCCACTCTTAAAAGCCTAATATTCCGCTAATTCATAGTATTTTATACCGTAAATTATCTACAAATATCTGCAAGTTCTTGTACCGTTACACTATAATTCTTGCAGATATTTAGTCATTCATAATTTCTTCTTAACTATTTATTCTTTCAGATGAAAGAAATATATGGTTCGCCCCTTATTTCGCCACGAAACGCAAAGATTACAAAGTCGTCTATTTCTTGGAAAGAAGTTACCTTACCATTTTTTATCTTGATTTCAACATGTTCTCTAATCAAACCTTTCCAGTCTTTCCAATAGCAACAATAAATATTAGCTGTTAACAAGTCGCCTTTCTTTACTACATCAACTGAAGGATAGAGCATTTCCTTCTGGGCTAATTCTGACAATTCATAATATTTTAAGACACCAATTTTGTAGAGGTCATTCTTATCCATTATCAAATTTCTTACAATATAATTGCCGTGCCCCCATGTTGGCAATTGAGTAGGAGACGTTATTAACAAATAAACCTGCCATGCTCCCATTTCTGTTGGACTGACGGTAATATATTTCAAAATATCTTTATCGCCCTCAACGGTTTTATGATAATTATAAACATAAAATTTTGATTGACTCCCTTTTCCGTATTGTCTTGCAGTTTTCAATTGAATAAAACATCCATTATCTAACGAAAGCGCATCAAGGTCGTTGAAAATTGCTTCTGCGTTAAAATCAGTTATAGTATTTAATTTTGATTTCAACCGATAACGATACGCTTTTGCCTTGGAAGCAAAAATGTTACTTTCGTCGATATATGCCAATAATTTTCTTGCCATATCGAAAACAACTTTTTCGGTGTTATAGAAATCGTCTCCTTCTTTATCTAATATTGTTTTAAGAATATTTTGTGCTGCTACTTTGTTCTTTTCCTTGTAAGGATTGTGTGCAAAATTGTTGCCCATAAAGTGGAGATAAGCTTTATTCCAAAGACATTTCAGAGAAGGAGAAGGCATTTTGTCGGCATCGTTAAGCAAGTTGGCAGCCTCTTCGTACTTTTTTTCTGTCCAAAGAATGGTGAACAAATTTAGTCTTGCATAGTGCGACCCACCTTCAATGGCTTTCTGCAAAAATATTTTTCCTTTCTCACTATCCCCTTCATAGTTCTCGGCAAATACACCAAGAATATTAGCTGCTTCATAAATTCCATCGTCGATGGCCTTTAAATAACATTCTCTTACCTTATTGAAATCTTCTGAACTCATTGTAGACAATAGAAACCAATCTGAATTTTCGGCTGCTTTCTTCAGGTTGTCGGGTAATCCTTCTACATATTTTGTTCCCTTGAGTGGTTCTCCACCTTCAAAATTTTTCAAACCAAAAAGTTCAGGTTCATAACTTACTTTTTGACTATAATGAGATATTGGGTTGGGTAGATTGAATGGAACTTTCGGAGTAAGCAGATAGTTGTAACGAATGTGCGCTTCAGGATAAAATTCTACTACCTTATTACAATGAGGACAAACCGACATATAGCCAGAATAAGCACTAAATACCCTTGAGAATTGTGCATTATACCATTTTAAGTTTTCGGAATTAGTTCCACAAGAGAAACACGGAAATCTGTTTTCTAAAACAGCAGGTTTAGAAATATCTGTAGGCTTAATCATTTCAGAAAGACATGGCTGAATACTATTTATATCGTAACGGAAAGTGGTAGTTTCGTACTCATAACCAATTTGGGAGTGTAAATCAATATCAACTAATAAGATTTTCTTTATCTTGTTGTCTTTCACGAATAACATAAAAGCGTTATGTGGAGTTAAAAGACATGCATCTGCATAGTAGTTACAATAAGCAACATCAAAATTTCTTCCACGGATTTCTACATTATATTTTCTCCATTGTTTCCAATATTCAATTACTGCACTCTTACCCGATATGGTTTCTTTTCCATAGATGATGCTTTCGACATCTGTATCGAGGCGACTTTCAAAATTGTTGAAATTGCCAGAAAGAAGGGTTCTTGCTAACAATTTTACTGCATCAGTACAGGGCGTATCAGGAATGTTGTCTGGAAATATCAACATTCCATACTTTGTATTTTCTACGGTATTAACATCGTCTTTGTCCTTCTTTAGAGATGCCGAATAGCCTTTACCGTATATATCGTCTAAGGTATATTGAGTTCCATACTGCTTATTATATTCGACCAATGACATTGTTTCTTCATTAATAACAATTACTCTATCACGTCCCTCCTCTTCACGTAAAAATATAGGCACTGGTATGGGACGGTCTTGATAATAGAATTGTTGCCAACCTTTATACATAAGATACAACAGCAGAAATGGAACAGCGAGCGGAATAATCAAGATCATTGTAATATGTTCCTGGAATTTCAATTTTTTCTTATTATAAAATGTGTCCCTGTTTCTAATAATATATACTGCTAAGCAACATACAACCCAGTAGATTGCTAAAACTGTCCAGATGTTCATAATTCTAATGGTTTAAATTTTTCTTTCATCAATCATCTTTTAGAGTTCGTCTTTTATAGTTTTCTTATCTACTATCAAAAGGAATATTTTTTACAAGATACGGCTAAAAAAATGTTAGGGTCCCTTTTTTAGTAATGGCTCTGTTTAGATGATATCCAAAAGTTGTTCTACATATTCTCTAATTTCTCTTTAGGTTTTATATTATACGCCAATTCTGCTGGCATAATTATACACTACAAATATATTACTTATTTTTCAAATAAATGTTGTTATTTTATTCTTTTTGCACTGTGATATTTCAAATGTATATTTTTGGTGCAACAAAAAAAGCGAAACGCCATGCGCGGCGTTTCGCTTATTAAATTTTTTGGCTACAATTTTACATTTCAACAATTATTTGTCGATGTAGTTGGTTCACGCATTCGTTTGGTAGCTGCGTTGGAAAGTATTGAAAACCTAAGAGGCATCTGCAAGGCTGGCATTAAGTTCCAAATTGAAATTGAAGGTCAGCGCAAACCTGCTTTGGAAGGTGTTGCTACTTTTTTATATTACTTTGTATAAGTTGGAAAATTCTTTCCGAAGAAAGTATCTTTTCGTACCTAAATAAAGTTCAAACTTACGGAAAAAAGTGGGCATTTGACTGAACGAATATATTTCTTTTCGGTGGAAAGATAGTCTGCAAAGACGATAAACAAAAAAACTTCGATGAACCAAATAATTGGTTTGTCGAAGTTTTTTCGTTAGTTTAGAATTGTAATTTTTGCAGATTTAGCAAATCCTGACCTGTAAAAACATTGACCTTAACGCCAATCTTGCCTTCCAAATCGGTGATTTTGTGTTTTCTTGGTCAAGACTTCAAAATGGTCATCAATTTGTAACGAATAGGTCTCTTCATCTGAAACTCTAAAGAACTTCACCAAATTCTATTTCATTTTCAAATGATATATAAATAATCTTTTTAAAATCTTTAGATAGAAAATAATGATGTTGAGGTATTTCATCAATTATAAAGGGGATAACCTTTAGTAAATCTTTTAAATAGAACTCATATCCTACCTCCGTCAAGCTATCTCCAATATAAATTATCTCATCTTCTTTAGAAAATATCTTCTCTTCGATTAACTTCTGAATAAAATTAACGACATCAAAAGACACTTTCCCTTGGTCGGATTTTACCAATTTATAATTATGTAAGCTACTAAAATCAATTCGTGATCCTATAAAAGGGAAGTGCTTACTCAGGTTTTCCATGTAGTAAGAAAGGTTTGAAATAACCTTATAATTTATGTTCTGCTCTTCTATATTTTTTATTAAGAGATTATCATAAAAGTTATTCATGAATCAAAGAATTTATTATTTACACATATACCTGGTATCAAACGTGTCCGTAGAAGGCGGCGAAATCAGTATTTTATAGCCCAGCCTTATTTTGACCACACTCTAAAATCAGGACGACAATACCCTTCTATTAGGTCCATTATCTCATTTAAAAATTCGCTACAATCTTGATTGTCTTCTGATATTTTGCTGAAAAATTGAAACTACTTTTAAAATCTATTCAAAATAAAGAAGATACAGGAATTACAATAAGAGTAGGTAACGATTTAGTAATGGTTCTTATTTCATTTGATTATACCTATTTTCTCAGTAACTTCTGGGTGCAAAGGTACAACATCTTGACAATATAAACAAAAAATTTTACCTATGCAGCAGCGCACGTTTGCGAACCAACTGTTAAAAAAATGAAGATTTTTTTAGTTTACGTATATCATTGTTTTTTGTAATATAGTGCAATAAATCATTTAAATAATTAATTTGAGGTGTCAAAATAATTTCATATATTTGCACTCTGAAAATTAATGTATTATGGAATTATTTAAGGGACAAAGCCTCTTAGAGTTTACTGAACGCTTTAAAACAGACTTAGATTGCGAAGAATATCTAGCTTCTATAAAGTGGGAAGATGGATATTGCTGTCACAAATGTGGTCATAAAAAATATCAAGTCAGAAAAGATTTTTCACGTACTTGTAATATCTGTGGAGATACGGAAAGTCCTACTGCTGGAACACTATTTCATAGACTAAAATTTGGGTTACGTAAAGCATCTTTTATATGTTTTGGAATGACAACTACAACTAAAGGGTTATCAGCCTCACAAGTTGCTCGTCGTTATGAAATTAGTCGTCAGACTGCACATTATTTTATGCAAAAATCCGTGAAGCTATGAAATCCAGTGAATCGCACAAAATGCATGATAGAGTGCAGGTTGATGAATTTACCATAGGAGGAAAAGAGGAAGGAAAACAAGGTAGAAGCTATGACACAAAGAAAAAGAAAGTTCTTTGTGCAATGGAACTTACTGACCGAGGCAAAGTAAAGCGCTTTTACACACTAAAAATACCTGATTTTTCCTCAAAATCATTACGAACAATATTTGGCAAACATATTAGTAAAACAGCACAAGTTACTACTGACCAGTGGAAAGGATATAAACCTATAAAAGACTTTGATATAACTCAAATTCCTAGTAATAATGGGAAGAATTTTCCTACATTACATAAGATAATACATCAAGTAAAGTCTTGGATACGAGGTGTATATTCTTGGGTATCAGAATTTAATATAGACCGATATTTAGCGGAATATAGTTTTAGAATTAATCGCTCACAGAGCAAAGAGACTATCTTTAACTATCTAATAAAAAGATTGATTGAAAGAAAACCTATTTTCCATTCTCAGTTGGTATGCCCTTAACTTGACACCTAAAAAAACTTATATTAATTAAAGAATTTCATAACTGTGAATAAAGAAGACTTTATAAAGAAATTACAAAGAGAACGCACAGATTATAAATATGCTTCTCAAGTTCGAACCATTGCAAAATCTTTAATACAGTTATCTGTTGGTATCTATACAGAACCGGAACGTTTCGTTTATGAATTACTCCAAAATGCTGTAGATGCTTTTTCGGATACGAATAATGACACACTCGATATTCTTATCAAAGCTGAAAAGGACAGATTTGTTTTCATGCATAATGGAAAACCTTTCAGTGAAAAAGATGTTGAAGGTATTTGCGATGTCGGTAATGGTACGAAAACAAAAGATAGTAAAAAAATTGGTTATAAAGGCATTGGATTTAAATCTGTTTTCATGCCTTCTGTTAGTCGTGTAAGTATAGTTAGCAACCAATTTTGTTTTGAATTTGACAAGTATAAAGCACACGCTCTGATGCCTGAGTTCCCTTACGAAGATAGAATTCTTAGTCCTGATGATATACCTTGGCAGGTTATTCCTATTGATGCATCTTATCTTAGACCCACATATGATCATAATTTTAATGTCATCACTACAATCTACACACAAGAGGCTGACAAGATTGGAGTGCATGTAGAGAATCTATTTTCAGACTTGCAATTTTTACTGTTCTTGAGTAGTAATAATGTCAACATCAGATTCGAAAGAAATGGACAGTTCGTATTGAGTGTTGGTAAAAAACAATCTGTTGGCGTAAAGAATATGCCAGAGGTTATGCTGTATAAAAATGATCAAGCTCAAAGCTCTTGGATGTTATATACCAAGGAAGTCTCTGTTCCTCATGAAGTTAAAATTGCCCTTGAAAATGATTTTAACACTCCAGACAAATTGAAAGGTGCAGAACAGTTGCAAATTTCTTTTGCAGTTCAGACAAAAGGAAACGAGGTAGTCGCATTGAGAAACACCCCCGTATTTACATTTCTACCTACATCATACCGAGCATTGCGTCAACCATTCTTAATTAATTCAAATTTTATTACAGATGCTGGTCGTCAGCAACTTCATCAAGAAAGTGAATGGAATAAACTAATCTTTAGGGAAATCCCAGTATTGTATCTAGATTTCGTTTCTAAATTCTCAACACAATTCGCAAACTACACAGATGTGTTACCTACTTTATATCCTGATAGCGATACTTTAGTTCGCGTATATCGTAGTGAATTAGATAGGGCTTTTGATACTATTGCATTTGTTCCAAACAGGGAGGGTAACCGTCTTTTGAAACTACGAGAAGTTTTGGTGGATAAAACTGGGATATCGAAGGGTATCATCCCTACGCACAAATTCCTAGATTATTTTAACAAGAAAAACAAAACAGTTCTAAAACAAAATAGTTTTGTTGAGAATGAAGGTATTGTCAAATATGCTAGCAATCAGATCAATCTTTTTGGTACAGAAGAGTTACTTATGCTTATAACTGATAAAAGTATAACAAATGGCATATCTATTTCTGATGATATTAAACTTATTCGCTTCTTACATAATTATTTCCAAAATCCAGCTAATCGTTCTGATTCTTATGAAAAGATTCTAGCTAATGCCTCAATTCTATATGATGAAGAAGAGAACCTTTGTCGAACTCAAGAGCTTTTCTTCCCATCCGATTTCAAAGGACAAAATGATGAAGCTAATAATGTAGCAATATTAAACGAATTGATATATGAAAACATTAAAGAAGATTCTTCTATTATAGATTGGTTTTCATCAATTGGAATGAGAGATTTATCTAACATGTCATTTGTTGAATATCTTTTTTCCAACCATGACTATATTACTAAGGAAAATGCAATTTCTATAGGAAGATTCCTTTTTAATGTATGGAAAGAAGAGAATTTTTTAGAAAAAGCATCTAACGCAGAAGAAATAAGAAGTCTCCCTTTTCTATCAAAAGATGGACAGTTGCGACCTATCAGCAATTTGTATCTTGGAAGTTTATATCGCCCAGAAGACGATATGGAATCAGTATATAAAAATAATAGTTTATATATTTCTGATGAATATCCTGATGGAAGTATAGAAGATTGGGCATTCTTCCTAAAGAAATGTGGTGCTATATATAACATAGGTCTTGCTGAAAAAGATTTTACAGCAGATGAACTTGAATTCAATTATATTCAGAAAACAGCAGAAGTCTTTAGAGATTGTCCTCACCGATATACTAATTATTCTGGGTATAAAAATCGTATTATTGACATCCATATTAAAGTTTTCTATTTTACTTTTGTCGATTACGATAATCCTAATTATGGACTAGATAGATTAATACTGTCCAAAGTATTATCTATGGATCGCACTAATTGGGATGTTGTTGATAAGATATATGGAAAAATTAATTATTGGGGAATAAAAGTTGAACGAAATCTAAATGATTTTGCCCCATATGAATTTAAGAGTCAGTATAATTCATTCCTTGAGTATATAATCGGAAACGAACAAAAATTTCCAACTACACAAGGAACTTCAGAAAGACCGGATAACGTTTTCATTAACAACCCTATTACAAAAGAGTTAGGTGGAAAATATTTACCAATTTTAGATATTTCTTCAAAAGTCCATGAAAGTTGGAGAGCGGTTCTTCCTTTTAAACAAAACCTTACAACTGATGACCTATTAGATATTCTTGAAGGGATTTCTAAAGATTCGAGAGAAGAGAAGTGCCTTAAGAAAGAGCGAATATCCAAAATTTACCGTGAACTCATAGAAAGAGGTGAACAATGTTCTGATTCTATTCGTGAATGGTCAAAATCTCATATGATTCTTTCTCAGTCTGAAGAATTCCTTCCTGCTTCAGATTTGACTTATATTACGGTTGACGGATTTAAGAATGACGGAAACAAAGTCTATTGTGAAAAGGTAGGTAAGGAAAATCGTGAAAGCCTTTTACAATTACTGAAAACATTTGGAGTTCAAGTAATCACTCAAAAGGACATCACTACTAATTTCGCTAATGCTTATGAAGATGAAGAGTTAAAGGAGTTGCTAATGAACAAACTTCAATATTTGGTTGTCTTACAAGATAAAGGGAAGTATAGTTTTGTCGAGAAGAAATTTGATCTTGAGAATAAGATAAAAAATACTCATTTCTATAAATGTGATTCTATATCCTTATCATATGGTCAGGATAATGATACAATTCCAAAATCTACGTTTTCTGAAGGTAATAACTTCTATTATACTGGAAAAATTACCCCAGCACTCATAGAACCATTACTATCGCCTTTATGTAGTCATCTAAATCTTGGGAATAGTAATGACAGTAAGTTAATGGTAATATTGATTACAAATGATCACCAATCCCTCGTAGACTATTTGATAGATTGTGGTTATAAAGCAGATAATCTAAGAGAACTGCAATTACCCATACAGATATCAGAAGAAATGGCCTTATTCCCTGATGAAAGAACAATTACAGAACCTGGTCCTGTAGCCACTATAGACCAAATGGAGATTAATAAAGAAGCACGCATTAAAGTCAAGCCATTTCTCGCAGCACATGGATACGATGTATCTTCATGGAATCCTGAAAATTCTTTACCTGACTTAGTGGGTGTAATCAAAGACCCAAAAGGGAATCCTATTAATGTTGTCATTCGCAGTGCCAAACAACGTGATATTCACTTGTCAGCATCTTCATTTGAGATATTGATGACTAACCCTAACAACCTGTTAATAGTTGAAAATCATCAAGGTATTCATCCTGTTTCATTTGAGGAATTGTTTGGGAATAATTCTAATGTTAATCTTATATTTGATGCAAAGTATACACCTCGGGAATATTTCAAGGCTCTTGGTGTAATTTTTAAGTATGTAAAAAACACGAGGTTTGTTGTTCCGGATCCACACTTTTCTGCTTATGATGAAATTAAAGGTTTTGGATTAGAAATGAAAAATGACGGAACAGTGTTAATAGGCTCATCTAACGATATTTAAATATGCAATATACAAGAGAACAACAAGAGAAATTCCTCGATGAGGAATTGTCCGTGATATCTGACAAGTACATCCAGCTAATAAGCAAGAAAGCACTTACTTTAATGGATAGTGGAGAAGTATTCGTTTCTCAATACATGAAAACGGATGATAAAGGGTTCGTCATCTTAAAAATGCGCAATTCTAGAGGGCTTCCGAGAAAAGGTGACTACTTCTGTGCAGCATTGTTTGTCGGTGAAATGTGCAAATTCAAGAATTGGGGGAACATTTCATGGGCAGACCTTAGAAGGAAATATCAAAAGGAATTTTCCGAGGTGTACTGTGCTTGGCTTGGAAAAACTGATAATGCAGAATTCTCTTTAGTGGGTATAAAAGGAATATCACTTGATCTTGCCAAAGAACTTAAGCCAAAATGCATTCTTGTTCTTGGCCCTCAGGAACCGCCTATTAAGTATTATCAAAACTTGATTAGTATAGTAAGGAACGAACCCTCGACTACAGTAATGGGACAGATGATGGACTATGATAAAAAGCAGATAGAATGGTCTCCGATGAGACTGTCAGCTAAAAATAGTTCTGGAGAATTTTTTCGTGGTCAATTATCATTAACTGATGAGATCATTATTCAAGGTCCTCCAGGAACAGGGAAAACATACAAAATGGCCAACTTGATAGCTCTGCTTCCTAATGATGCCAGCATTTTGGTTACAGCATTAACAAATAGGGCTTTGATGGAATTAGCTGGAAAAGAAACTCTGAAAAAGAAACTCGACGATAAGTATGTTTTCAAAACTAGTTTGACGACCGATGAGCAAAAAGAAATTCCTCAACTTCAGCGAATAGAAGGAACTGAGATTCATTGTATTCCTGGGAACCTTACTTTAGCTACATTCTATGCAGCTTCGGCTTGGGCAAAGAAAATAAAGGATGAACCGCCATTTGATTTTGTTATTATGGATGAAGCTAGCCAAGGTTTTTTTGTTATGGTATGCGCTGCAAAAAAACTTGGAAAAAAAGTTATCTGGATCGGCGACCAGTGTCAGATGCCTCCTGTAATCAATATGAATCCAGATAAACTATTAGAGAAAAATTGGGGACCTCTTTCTTCTGGGTTCAAAACATTATGTGATAATTTCTCATACCCTAGTTATTTGCTTAGCGATACTTATCGTTTGACAAAAAGAGCCTGTACATTTACTGGTATATTCTATAGTGGAGCACTTCACTCCATTGCTGATATTCATCAAGATATTCCTATTGATCACCTTTCATCAGGAGGTGGTCCCTCACTTGTAACTATTCCTCTTGAACCAGGGAATCGTTCACCACAAAACATGATAGAGGTAGTTTTGAATATGGTTAAGTCCCTTCTCTTATATAATTCAAAACTTGAGATTGCTATTCTATCCAAATTTAAGAAAACAGTTAAGAATATGCAAAGGGAATTTGTTACGTATTTTGGCGAACAAAAGAATGTTTTAATAGATACTGTAGAGAGAGTACAAGGTATGACGTGTGATGTATGTTTCTTCTGTATACCAAATGATCTCCAATATATGTCCCTTGAGAAAACACTCTTCAACGTTGCGACTAGTCGTTCTGTATATAATACGGTAATCGTTTGCGATGTAAATATGCTGGATTCAATCAATATGGACAATGATGTAAGAAAATATTTAGAGCAAGTAATGATGGATAATATCCCTTTTGTAGAGGATCTTACAAAACCAAAGTTGTCTTCTGGACTTAAGGTTGTTGGGAAGATCGATCTTTCTCAATTTGAAACTCCAAAGCAGAAGGCGGTAAAATCTAATACAAAAAAGAACATCTATATCATTGATACAAATGTATTTGTTAATTATCCTGATATCATTTCTAAGATAGATTCAAAGTGTTCTGTCATATTATCGGCAAAGGTAATTGATGAACTAGATAAACTCAAGATTACACTTGATAGTGATGGTAAAGGTAATGTAGAGAAAGCATTGCATAACATTAATAAATCATTAGATAGTCCTAATGTGTCTATGGAATTATCGGACTTATCATTATTGCCAATTGATTTTAACAAGAAATCCCCAGACAATAATATTCTTTCCGTAGCTCTTAAGTTCAAAGATGAGAATCCTATTTTACTCACCTCTGACAATGGATTACAAGTTAAAGCAAAAGGATTAAATATAGCAACGATTTCTCTCAAAGAATTTCTTAAACGATAATAATAGCATTGACAATAATCTGCTAAGTAAGCAGAAGAAGACCCCAACAAGATGGAGTTCAAGAAAAAATATAAATGATTGGAAATATCGATATTTTGGTAAAAAACTCTGCAGACTACCTAGGATGGGTTGAGTTCAAGCATAACAACTGTGAGCCAAATAATTGGTTTATCGAAGTTTTTTCGTTAGTTTAGAATTATGATTTTGCAGATTTAACAAATCCTGACCAGTAAAAACATTAACCTTGACGCCAATCTTGCCTTCCAAATCGGTGATATTGATGCCTGGAAAACATTTGTGTTTTCTTGGCCAAAACTTCAAAATGGTTATCAATTTGTAACGAATAAGTCTCTTCATCTGAAACACTAAAGAATTTCACCAAATTCTATTTCATTTTCAAATGATATATAAATAATCTTCTTAAAATCTTTAGATAGAAAATAATGATGTTGAGGTATTTCATCAATTATAAAGGGGATAACCTTTAGTAAATCTTTTAAATAGAACTCATATCCTACCTCCGTCAAGCTATCTCCAATATAAATTATCTCATCTTCTTTAGAAAATATCTTCTCTTCGATTAACTTCTGAATAAAATTAACGACATCAAAAGACACTTTCCCTTGGTCGGATTTTACCAATTTATAATTATGTAAGCTACTAAAATCAATTCGTGATCCTATAAAAGGGAAGTGCTTACTCAGGTTTTCCATGTAGTAAGAAAGGTTTGAAATAACTGTATAAGTTATGTTCTGCTCTTCTACATTTTTTATTAAGAGATTATCATAAAAGTTATTCATAAATCAAAGAATTTATTATTTAGTCGTTCCTTAAAAACTATATTTCAGCATAAAGCTTGTACTGACAAGCTCTATGCTTATTCTTTTTATAGGGTACAAAAGAACTCTCATAGCTCTTTTGAAGTTATATGCTGCTGCAGCTAATAATACATTGATAGCATCTTCGTTATCATGGTCGGTATTAATGCGGATGCTCTCTGCTAATATTAATTCC
>ERZ1674239.107-NODE-107-length-24582-cov-2.645615_pt1 | contig 24582 bp, 20 predicted proteins | sample MGYA00581208_ERZ1674239 | MGnify/ENA primary metagenome ERZ1674239 (study PRJEB41354, sample SAMEA4873308) | human saliva metagenome | biome: human-associated habitat [ENVO:00009003]; feature: mouth environment [ENVO:08000002]; material: saliva material... | reverse complement strand
CAAGAAATAATTGATAGGTTTCTTAAAGGCTGATGATATTCAGCCTTTTTTTATGACTTTTTCTCTTTATATTTAGGGAGAGAATCTTATACTGCTTTTGATTTCATTTTTTTTTGATATAAAGAAGGATGTCCTGACATAAACTCGTGATAAAAGATGCTTTACGACAGCTTTTTGGAAGAATTGTAAGTGCCTTATTTGGTTTTGTGATTACTAAAATTATTGCTTCTTATCTTGGTCCTTTGAGATATGGGGACTATGGAACGATTTTCAGATTTTTTGCCTGGTGGACGGCTCTTGTGGATTTTGGGATTTATGTGATTGCCGTCAAACAACTTGGACAGATTAAAAACACAAGCTATGGTGAAGGAGAAAATATACCAAAACCTGAAGTTGAGTCTGAGCTGGCTACGACCTATGGAAAATTTGTTGGAATGAGGACTTTTCTTATTTTCATTATTTATACTTTAGCAATTGTTGTCGCCTATTTGATCCCTGCATATACGAGTAATCCCTTTATTGTGCGAGGATTGCCACTTGCGATGTGCTATTCTGCGAGTAATATGTTTGCTGGAATTCAGCAACTCCCGCTTCAAATCTTCCGAAAGATGAAAAGGCTGACTTGGTCGCTGATTATTGCGAGGTTTTCTCAGCTTTTCGTGTTGATCCCTGTGGTGTTTCTTTTCTTTAAGAATATGAATTTTGAAGAGAGCGGAAATCCTGATACTATGACGATTTTTGCTTTTGCTTTAGTGATTTTTTCTGTAGTGGCGAGTTCTATTGGTCAAAATGTGGAAATCCATCTAAGGACCAAAGATTTACTTCCCTTAAAGATCAGATTTGACTTTTCTTTTATCAAAAATCTGCTGTCCAAAAACCGAAAATACGGATTTTCCTACTTTTTTAGTAGTTTCCATACTCTATTGGTGCTGATGTTTCTTGGGTGGTTTTATCCGACGGCAAGCGGATTTAAATATGCAGGAATCTGGGCTTTAGCACTTTCTTTGATAGAGATCCTTCTGATCGTTCCTTCTTCTCTGGGAAATAGTTTGCTTCACAAAATCCCGCATTATTCTGCTGAAAACAAAAAGAAATCACTCTGAAATCTTATGCTTTTGGTGGTTTGGATTGGGGTTGTGATTGCGATGAACTTTTGGATTTTCGCAGATGATATTATTGTCTTTGTTTCTAGTCAAAAGTTTATTGGAACCTGGGAAAGTTTTACTTCTTGGGGATCGAATCAAATTTTGCCTTTTCTAGGGATCGTTTTGATCTTGAGCTTTATAAAACAAGTTTACAACTATCTTTTTGTTGTTCTTGAAAAACAGAATCTGCTCTTTGAGATTAATTTAATCTGAGTTCTTATTGGAGCAGGAGTGGGAATTTGGCTTATTCCTGAGTACGGACTGATGTGATGAATAATTACTCAAATTTTGATTGAAGTGATCTTTACTTTAGGAGCGATAGGGCTTGGAATTAAAAAACAGCTTACTCCGCAGTTGTCAAAAAAAGTCTGATTTCAGCTTTTCGGTATTTTGGTATTTTTTGCTTTGATGGGAGTAGGAATATATTATTTTTTTCTTGGTCAATGAACCAATATTATTCGTTTCTTTTTGGTGGCATGAGTATTTAACCTTCTTCTTGTAGCTGCTAGCTTAAAGCCAATGAAAAAGGTTGCAAAAGGATTAACAAACGATTAGTATGAGTAAAATTTTATTCTTAATGGTAGAGGTAGATTCTGATGTTTAAAAAAATACTCCAAGCTTCAGCACAAGCGTTACTTTCTAGACCGAAAATCATTAGATTGGCTTTTTTCACTTTGCTTTGTTTTTCTATTGTTCGTTTATACTATATTATTTATTATTTTAATACGATTCTTATCTGGAAGTACGAGTCAGGAGTCCAGGTTTCTGACGCTTTAATGTATTTTATTTCAACTTTGCATGCTCATCATGCAGTCGGGACCATTATTATAGCGGTGTTAATTATTATTGTAGGCTATCTTTGGCTCTATCCTATTGGTCAGGCTTCAGTAATTTATGCACTTCATGAGCCAGAAAAATCTAATTTTTCCGCTTTTAGTAAGGGATTGGGGAGATTTTTCCCGATGCTTGAATATGGAGGACTTTCCATCCCCTTTGGTTTGTTTACCTTTTGTACCGTAGTGCTTAGGCTCTATTTGATCAATGTTTTGGGAAATGTTGTGGTAGATATTCTGATCGGAATCCGAGGAATTATGGTGCTATTTGCGAGTATTTTTTGGTCTTATGCGAAAGTGATTATCGTCCTTGATGGTGTTCAGGTTTTTGATGCGATCAAAAAGAGTACCAAAGTGGCATTTCTCAATTTAGGGCTTTCTATCAAACTAATGCTGGTCGAGTTTTTCTTGCTTTTTAGGTTTTTGATTACAGGAGCTTTAATTGTTGGGATTCCGCTGGGGATCGTCTATATTGCAGTGTGGTTGAATATTTTGGATAATAGCTTTGTTGAAGGATTGATCCGAGTCGTAGCAGGTGGACTATTACTGTTTTTATCGTATATTAACTGTATTGTAGAGACCTATTTTCTGACCTATTGGTATCAGGCCTATAAGACTATTGCTCTGGAAAAAGAAAAATAATAAAAAACCCAAACCTGAAATCAGACTTGAGCTTTTGAAAAGAGAGTTACGCTTCTTTTTCAATCCTTTTTTTATAGGATTTATATTTTCGAAGCAGTTTCTCAAAACGTGTTCGAGAGCAAAAAGTAGTAATGGAGTATCTATTTTCCTCTATCCGATGCCATATGATAAAAGCATCAACATCATTATTAAACAAGTACTCTAATACCCATTCCACCAGAGGTTTTTTAAAAACTTTTCCCATAATAAAAATTTTTAGTTTAACATTTTATTTTGCACAAAAAATATGTATTTACTTAGATAAGTCAAGATTATTTTTGATATAGGTTCCAGAAATTTTTTTCTACCTGTTGCCACAAGGTTTCTTCTTTCATTCCGAGTAGATCAGCCAGGAATTTTCCTGTAAAGATAAGTTTCGCTGGAGTATTTGTCTGTCCACGAAATCCTTGAGGAGAGAGATAGGGAGCGTCAGTTTCGATCAGAATTTTTTCTTTTGGAACCGCTTTCAAACTACTTCTAAGATGTTCAGCTTTTGGATAGGTGGTATTTCCACAAAATCCGATAAAAAGCTTTGGGAAAGTGGACAATAAAATCTGAATTTCTTTTTCACTATAGCCTCGACAATGAAAATAGATTCTCAGATCAGGAAAATCTTTTAGAATAGTAAAAGTTTCCTCAAAAGCATCTCTTGAATGGATTACGATGGGCAAATGAACTTCTCTTGCGAGTTTACATTGAGCACTAAAGACTTCTTTTTGGAGGGCTAGGGTGTTCCCTTCTGTACCAAAATGCAGATCTATTCCACATTCTCCGACTGCAACAACTTCTTCTCTATGCTGAAAAATCTGATTTTTGAGCTTTTGAACTTCCTCTTCAATTGGGGAGCAAAGCTCTTCTACATCACAGGGATGAAATCAAACAGCACACTTAACTCGGCAGTTTGGAAAAAGTTTTTTGGCTTCTTGTGCGATAAGGATTCCTCTTTCATTGTATCCGGTATTGGCTCCTGCATTGATCAGTCCCCTTCCTCCTTGGTTAATAAAATCAAAAAGATGCGCCTTCCAGTCAGAGAATAAGCGTTCTTGATTAAGATGAGTGTGTGCGTCAAAGTAATTAATCATACCTTATAAATAAGCTTTTTAATTCAAAAATCAATGAAAACTGAAAAAGCAATTGCATTTTCTTTACAAATCCATATAAACTTGCACTGAATATTATTTTTACTTCATTTAAAGAAGCATAATGCCAAGGAGAACCGTTAAAAACAGAAACATTGAAGTAATTTTGCTTCAGGATGATAAACATCTTGGGGAAAAGTATGAAATTGTAAATGTAAGACCAATTTTTGCTAGAAATGTACTTTTGCCACAAAATATCGCTGTTCTTGCTGATAAGGCAAATAAAAATAAGTATCAGCAAAAAATGCAGGCTGCAGTTGTAGCAAGAGAAAAGAAGGCTGCAAGTCTTGAAGATTTGTTTGCTAAAATGACAGAAAATGGAGGAGTGAAGCTTGTTAGAAAAGTGAATAAGGATAATGTCCTCTATGCTAAAGTAAACGAATCTGATATCGTAGAAGCGATTAAAGAAGCCTATGGTGTAGAAATTGATGCTCACAATCTTAAGCTCAAAAAGAAATTAAATGAGGCTTGAACGTTCATCGTTCCTTTCATGTATAAGGAGATGAAAAAGGAGCTAACTGTTGTTGTTGAAGCTGAGGCTGGATCTAAAGAAGAACTTAAAGAAGAAGCAAAAGCTGAAGAAGTAGTTGTAGAAAAGACTAAAGAAGAGCTTAAAGCTGAAAGAGAAGCTAAAAGAGCTGCTGAAAAAGCTGAAAAAATAGCTAAACTCAAGGAAAAGTATAAGTAATATTCTTAAATATGTATACAAAAAAGCTGAACGAGAAAAAGTTCAGTTTTTTTTATCTTTACTTGAAAAAGTCTAAGAAATAGCTATTACAAGACAAATTATTTATTTCTCTATCAGTGTAAAAATGATCAAAAAAAATCTATTTATGCTTTTGGTTTTTTATTTTTTCGTAATTCAGTTCTGAATTGCAGGACTGCTTTGGGGCCAGTCAAATTTCTATCTTCTAGGAGGAATAAATTTTGTAGCGATCTTGTTGCTTTCACTTTGTTATTCTTTTTTTGCTAAAGAAAAGGAACCAAGTCCTGAAGCCATCCTTGTGAGAGAAAAAATGAGAAAGGAGTTGCTATCCAAAGCATCAGAGGAGTCAGAACTTCCAATCTCAGAGTCTAATATTGAATATATCAAGACAAAGATCAATCGTAGCAAGAAACCACAAACGGTTTCATGAGGAGGAACTTATCGTTTGTTAGTTTTTCTTCTTGCTCTTGTAGGGTTTGGAGGAATTTTATACATGTTTTGGGATATTTTTGATTTCTTTGCAGTGTTGATTTGAGCTTTAGGAATGATGATTTTTATCACTGTAATTTTTAAGGCTGCACATCTTTGGGAAAAAACGATTTTTGCTTCAGTATATTTTTGGGTGTTCTGCTTCTTTGCTTGTGGAGGATTGGTTGGTTTATTGTTCTGAAATCAGTATTCAGAAATAGAAGTCGTAAAATCTGAGATATCAACTTTCATTGATGGTTTAAAAGGAGAGTGAAGTCAGGATTCTGATGTTGCACTTACAGGAACACTTGAAGAGAGCTGATTCTTGTTTGAGGAAACAGGAGAAGTATTAGGAATGTCGCTTAGTGGAGAAGCTTTATTTTCATGAGAACAACTTTCAGGAACTAAGGTGGAAACAATAGAGGCGCTTTCTACTGGAATTCTTGCTCCAGAATCTTCTCCTCTTTCTGGAGGAGAAACGAAGCAAGAAGATCTAACCAAGCAGGTGACGATGTTAGAGGCAATTAAACATCTTATCAAAGAAAATGCGATACCTCTTTCTTCTTCCAAGAATATAAAGTTTACTTATGTAGCAATGAGTAATGAAGCCTATCCTTATATGAAGACGGCATTAGAAAAAAGAATGATAGGTGCAACAACAGATCCTAATATGCTAATTAGCTGTGATGTTTATATGGTAATGAAAGGACTTGTAAAAGCTTGGCCAGTGACAGTTACAGCAGATGTAAAGTCAAATTATTGGAATGCAGCAGTAGCACATAATGCTCTGAATGGATGTAAAAAAGGAGCAAAACTTACTGTTTGAAATTTATAGAGAACGAGTTTTTTTAAGAGAAGATTCTTCAAAAGGAGAATCTTTTTTTTTGCCTGATTTTTTTAATCAGCATTTTGAGCTTGTTTTTTTGTAGTAAATGGTTAAAAATCACTCTTGTTGATTTGGTGCTATTTAGTTTTTATACTAGAAATGATGGATTTTGATCCGAAGAAGAATTATTATGAGATTTTATGAGTGAGTGAATCGGCTACAGCTGATGAGATTAAAAAAACCTTTAGAAAGCAGGCGGTAAAACACCATCCAGATCGTTGAGGTTCTAAGGAGAAATTTCAGGAAATCAATGAAGCCTATCAGGTGCTTTCCGATGATCAAAAAAGACAGCAATATGATATGTATAGAAAAGGTTGATTTGGAGCTGGAGGTTTTGATTTTTGAGGATTTTGAGGGGGAAATGGTGCTCAATTTGATTTTTGAGGATTTTGAGATATAGGAGATCTATTGTGAGGAATGTTTTGAGGTGGTTTTTGAGGAGCAGGAAGGACAAAAAGAGCTACAAAGTGAGAAGATTTGGAGAAGCATATTGAGATATCTTTTGAGGAGTCGTATCTTGGAGTGAAGAAAAAAATTGCTTATACGAGAAATGTGAAAATAGAGGGAATAACCGAAGAGACCTGTTCTCATTGTAATGGTACAGGAAGAGTGACTCAGCAGGCACAGACTCCTTTTTGAGTAATTCAAACTCAAGCTGCTTGTCCTGACTGTTCAGGGTTTTGAAAAATTTATAAAAAAGATGGAAAACAGATCTCAAATGGAGGATTAGAAGCTAAAAAGGAGGTTTTAGAACTTGAAATTCCAGCAGGGATAAAGTCTTGAAGTTATCTTAAGTATGCCGAAAAAGGAGATGAGGGAATATGAGATATTCCTTCTGGAGATTTATATATTAAAATTTTTGTCGCTGAATCTCCAAAATATACGAGAAAAACAGATGATTTGTATGTGAAGGCAGATGTTTCTCTTTTTGATTTGGTTTTAGGAGGTGAGGTTGAAGTTCCTCATCCCGAAGGGAAAATAAAGGTAAAAATCCCAAAAGGAACTCAGGTTGGACAGAAAGTTCGTGTTGCAGGAAGAGGGTTTTGAGAAAAAGGGCTTTTTAAGGGAAAAGGAGATATGATTGTTGAGCTCCATGTTTCTGTTCCTAAGAAATTGAGTAAAGAACAAGAAAAACTTTGGAAAGAACTCCAAAAATTGGATTAAAATCGATTTTTACATGTTTTTAATTATTTTTTTCACCACGCCAATCACCTTCGTTTCATCGTAAGGACTAATTTCTACCTTATCAAAAAAGCGGTTGATAGATTCTAGCATAAAGCGATTCTCTTGCTTAATAATTTTTTTGAGCTTAGGAAGTTGATTATGTAAAACAAACACAAAATCTGATTCATCATAGCTCGCTTGCTGACGGATGAGAACGAGATCACCATCTTGAATTTTCGGTTCCATACTGTTTCCTTTCGCTCTTACAAAAAAACAATTTTCCAAATTACTCGTTCCTACAAAGGCAACCGTTACCGGCATTTTCTCTTGAGAATATTCATCAATGATCTGCTTTCCTTTATTTCCACACTGTGCAAAACCATAGATCGGAAGCTGAACAATATCATCAAGCTTATTTCCCACTTCTTCTCTGATTAGCCTATATCAATGATCATCTTTAACAAAATAGCCCTTAAAAACAAGCTGATTAAGTTTATTCAAAACAGTTTGTGGGTGAGAGGCTCAGACTTCATTTGCAATTTCTCTTAGAGTAAGTCCCTCTTGGTTGGTATTTTGCTTAAAAAATGCAATCAATCTTCTTTGTAAATCATCAAGTTTGTTCGTTGCCATACTATTATAGTAAAAAGAGATAAAAGTCAGATTAGCAGCCCTTTCGGGAAGTTTTTCGTTCATCATCAGGATAATGCTGTTCATAAGTTCTAACTGCTTCCTCACGAATCAGATTTCGTTTGATTCCCTTGTGTGCTCCAATAATACTTGCCAAGGCACAACGACAAAAGCTAGGATCAACCTTTATTTTGAGCTGATGAAAGACTTCATAAGGATCTTGTGCCAAAAACTCCTCAGGCGTCGTAATTCAGATTTTCATCAAATTATCTGCAATCCTTGGTCAGATATTCGGCAGTTTGCATAAAGGAGAACGAGGCATAATATTAACAAAATTAAAAAAGTCTGATTGCAATATAAAGATTCTTTTGACGATGTCAAATCTTTTTTGACAAAATCAATTATTTTTTTGACAAAGAAATAATACTAAATAAAAATTGTAAAAATTCTCTTGATTTTTTATTTTTTTTCATTAAACACCATCTCAGTCGCTCTGGCAGGAAAAAATTCTTGCTGGAGCAGACGACTAAAAAAGTTTTATACTCTTACAATAATAGTTATGGCAAACACAAACAATCAAGCGCTCAAAGAAGCATTTATGAATATTGAAAAACAGTTCTGAAAAGGGGCTGTGATGAGAATGGGAGATAATTCTAATGTAGGGCTAGTAAATACTTCTCATAGTGGTTCCTATGTGCTTGATTTAATTCTTGGTGGTGGGTATCCTGAGGGGAGAGTGATTGAGATTTATGGTCCAGAATCCTCAGGTAAGACAACGATCGCACTTCATGCAATTGCAGAGATGCAAAAAAGAGGAGAAACAGCAGCCTTCATTGATGCAGAACATGCTCTAGATCCTCATTATGCTAAAAAATTAGGGGTTAATACTGATGAGCTTATTCTTTCTCAACCAGATTATGGAGAACAAGCTCTTCAAATTGCTGAAGAACTCGCAAAAACTTGAGCAGTGAAGATGATTGTGATTGACTCGGTAGCTGCACTTGTTCCAAGAGCTGAGGTAGAAGGTGATATGGGAGATTCGTATATGGGACTTCAGGCGAGAATGATGTCGCAAGGGCTTAGAAAGCTGACTTCCGTCCTCGCAAAAACAGGAACGATGTGCATCTTTATCAACCAAATCAGAATGAAAATCTGAATTATGTTTGGAAACCCAGAAACGACTACAGGAGGAAATGCCCTTAAGTTCTTTGCTTCTCAGAGAATAGAAATCAGGAAAGGGGACAAAATCATGGAAGATAAAGAGCAAATTGGTTATTTTGCTAAAATTAAGGTTGCTAAAAATAAAATTTTTGCACCTTTTAAAACGGCCGAGCTTCCTATTAAATGGAATATGGGGTATGATAAGACAACAGATATTATTGAGGCAGCCTTGATTCTTAAACTTATCTCAAAAGCAGGAGCGTTCTATACTGTAGGAAGTGAAAAACTCCAAGGAAAAGAAAAACTCGCAAAATATCTAGAGGGAGAAGAAAAAATTCGTACTAACCTAGAAAAGGAGATTCAATCAAAAATTAAAGATATGAGGCTTGGAAAGAAGGTGTTAGATGATGAAGCTTTGAATAAAATGGAGGCAATTATTGAAGAAGAAAGTCAGTCAATCGAAGAATAAAAAATAAAGCTAATCTCACTATTAGGATTAGCTTTTTTTTATTCGCTAATGAGATTGTTTTTGTTTTTTTCATAAAGTTCAAGGATTTTCGTTTCTGCTTCATATTTTGGGAAAAGTGCCTGTCACATCTCTATTTTTGTATCGCAAAGATTAGCGATATTTTCTGTATTTTGTATTCGTTCGTTAATTTGAGGTTCTGAATATTTGTTTTGAAGACAGATTTTTCTGATTTCTTCCTCGATCATGAGATGATTTTTCGTTAAAGTAACTCTGTGCTGTGGATCGTAGAGTTTAAGGTTATCTTTGATTGCCATAGCAAGTTCTTGGGTTTCCTTGTCTTCAGGTTTCGGATAAGCATAAATATTACTGACAATACACGGAGTTTTTGTGTTCTCAGAAAGCTCTAAAATCTGCTTGTTGATCTTTGCTATTTCTAGTTCTTGAGATTCATCTTGAGCAATAATCTCTAGATAGCAGTTTTCATCTCAAAGCTGTGATTTAAGCATATCAAGGATCTCTTGTGCTTTAGAAAGAGATTCTCCATTATTCAAAAGTTTTGCAATTCGTGAGTCAGGACCTCAAGAAAAAACCAGAATTCCTTCTTTATATTGTTCCAAAATACTAATATCTATTTTCGGTCTTCCCATAATCCCTTCCTGCCCAGCAAAAGAGGTAAGCTTCATCAGATTGAGGTATCATTCTGTATTTTTAGCCAATAGACAGATCGTCCCAATCATATTTGGAGTAGGAGCATTATCAATATTGAGGACAAATCAGACTTCTAAACCGATAATAGGCTTGATTCCCTCGGCATTTGCTGCTTGATAAAACTGGATCGCACCATACATAACATCAAGGTCCGTAAGAGCAAGAGCAGGAAATCAGAGTTCTTTTGCTCTTTTTATGATAAGCTTTGGAGTTCAAATAGATTCAAGGAAGGAAAAGGTGCTACGACCATGCAGAGGAATGTACATTGTTTTTGAAAAGAGAGGTAAAGTATTATTTCCTTTCCGAAGTAGTCTTGTGGAATCAGGAAGATAAATTATTGATTTTTAATTGTTAATTGCCAAGAAGTTTTCAATCAGTGAAAAAATTTCTTCAGTTTTGTTTTCTAGTGTTTGTTTTTCTTCAGGTTTGAAACTGCTCAAAACCCAATCACTCACCTGACTTTGAACAGCAGGTCTATCAACACCGATCCTCAGCCTCCAAAACTCTTTTGTTCCGAGCTTTTCTATGATACTCTTGAGTCCGTTGTGTCCCGCAACACTTCCTCAGCATTTGAGAGCGATCCTTGCCGTTGGGAAGTCAATTTCATCATGAAGAACCAGAATATTCTCAGCTGGAATCTTGAAAAACTTTGCTAATGGAGCAACGCTTTCTCCAGAGAGATTCATGTAGGTTTGCGGTTTACAGAGCAGGATTTTTTCACCTTTTCGTTCGCTGGAAATAAGCTCAGCTTTGTATTTGTTTTCATATTTCCAGTTTCATAAGTTCTCATGTTGATTTCGGAGATCAAGAAAATGAAATCAGATATTATGTCTGGTTTTTTCATATTTCATTCAAGGATTTCAAAGTCAGACGAGGAGTTTCATTCAAGTTTTTCCTTTTAAAGTACAAAAAGTATAGGTTTCTTTTGGTGCTAATCAAGCCAAGTTTCCCCATGCACATAAAATCCCCCATTGAAACTATCTCTCTTGACCGTTCCGATGACAGAAATCTGACTTCCGATCTTTTCCGCCTCGCTTCCTTTACTCCAAAACATCGCAGTAATCGCCTGATCTCCAAACTTCCCATGAATCTTGAGATGAGCTCCGCCATTTTTTCAGACTTTTTCTACCCTTTCTACCCTAATCTGCTCAAAAAGAAAGCTCGGCTCTTGGTTTCCTTCCCCAAAAGGTGCAAGCTGGTCAATTTCGCTGAGCTCTTCAGTATTTCGCTCATGAGGCAGGATTTCCGTGTCTACGAGCGTGATTTTTTCAAGCTGATCTGCGGTAATGCAGGATTGACAGTGCTTTTGAAAGATCTCAAGTACCTTATCCAGATATTCAAGCTCTACGGTCAGTCCTCAAGCTCCTTTATGTCCACCAAACCTCTTTAAATAAGGTGAAGCCTGAGTAATCATCTCAATCACATTGAAATAGTCAGGTCCTCTGAGCGAAGCGACTGCCTGCTGTTTCTCAGGATCAAGCTTGAAAACGGCCGAAGGTTTATTGTATTTTTCAGTGATTCTTCCCGATACGATCCCAACAATCCCTTCATGAAACGCTTCATCACAGACAAAAAGAAAATTTTGATCAGGATCCACTTTTTTTTCTGCAAGTCTAAAGGCTTGATCTTGCATTCTTCTCCTTTCGGTATTGATGGATTCTATTTTTTCAAGGTACTGAAGTTGCTTTTCTCACTCAGAGAGGAGGATTTTTAGGCTGTCATAAGGGCTTTCTATTCTCCCACCTGCGTTGATCCTTGGTCCAATGACAAATCCAATATGAAAGGTGTCTATATTCCCCTTGAGATTGAGGAAATTGAGGAATCCCTGCAAACTTTTCGGCATTTGATCAGGATGATGATTGATGAGTTCAAGTCCTTTCTTGACAATCACTCTATTTTCATGGACAAGGGGAACAACATCGGCTACCGTTCCTATGGCCGTGATCGGTAAAAAATAGTTAAAAATCTGATTTTTTTTCTCTTTAGAAAAGCTGGATTTCATCAGGAGCGCATTGATGAGCTTAAATGCCACTCCGACTCCAGCAAGCCCTTTGAAAGGATAGTTTGGAGAGACCTGAGGATTGATCAGAGCATAGGCATCTGGAAGTGTCTCCAAGGCGTGATGGTGATCGGTAATAATCAGGTCAAGTCCGAGTGTCTTTGCATATTCTGCCTCCACAACTGAAGTAATCCCGTTATCTACGGTAATGACCAGTTTTACCCCTTTTTCTTTGATCTCATCAAGGTGCTTATTTTTGAGTCCATAACCATCTTTGAGCCTATCAGGATACATAATGCTGATCTGCTGATAGTTCAAAAACTGAGTAAAAAACTTGTAAAGCGAAAAACTAGAAGTAATCCCATCAACATCATAATCCCCAAAAACCATAATCTTTTCCTTGTTTTTCATGGCTTGAATGATCCTCTGCACGCCCTTTTCCATATCATTGAGCAAAAAAGGATCCAGCCGATAATGAGCGATGCTTGGATTGAGAAAATCATAGGGATGGTCTGAGATGTTTCTTACTTTGAGAAGCCTTTGAATAAGAGATAAATCAGCATCTTGGTTTAAGAGTTGATAACGCATATATGAGTAATGAATATAGAACTTTTTTAGTATCGGAAAGAATAATAAAAAATCTGACTCTGAAAGCAAGGTTTTCTTTTTTCAAAAAAAAGGAGTATCTGCATCTAGCAAATCCTCCCTTATCTTATTTCTTTACTTTTTCAATAATCGCAAGATTCTTGCAATTACTGACATTCCCCATGCAGAAATACGAGTGGAATATAAGGTGCAAAGGAGCTTTGCATTACTTGCTTCCTTGCCCTTTGTGTCCTTGATTTTAATGCCCTCTTTTCTTCCAAGAAGATGGAAGAGCTTGAGAGTTCTTTTACCATGCCATTTTTCCGTGGCACAATAAATGTTCTCATACTCCTTCCAAATGCTTTGAGTATGCTTAATATTCGTCCATGTGTCGTAGGAATGGATAAATGATACCTCTTTAACTTGAGGGAAGTGCTTCCCCACAAAGTCTTTGAATACTAAAAATTCCTCTTTAAAGCCTGTGAAAAGTATGTGGGAATCATTCAGAGGAAAGCTTCTAAAAGAGTACTTACTACGTTCTTTCATATTCCTCTCAGGTCCTCCGAGAATCAGGATTAAATTCTTTTCTTGTTCCATAATTTTATATTCTTTTAAGTTTATTTTATTTTTTGCAACTATACTGATTTTAGAGAGAGAGTCAAGTTTATTTTTTTAATCTTTTTGAGGTTTTTTTGATGAGCTTGTTTTTTCTAGAGATCTTTCTCTTTTTTTATCTCTTGAAAAAAAAGCCTGAAACGATAAGCTAAAATCTGAATTTACTCTTCTTTAGGCTCATTTTGATGAATCTTGAAAACCTCACTCCTGCGATGAAGCAATATGTGCAGATGAAGCAAAAAAATCCTGATTGTATTCTGTTTTTTCGTATTGGGGATTTTTACGAGGTTTTCTTTGAGGATGCAAAAATCTGTGCTTCAATCCTAGATCTCATCATTACTTCCAAAAATAAAAATTCTGAAAATCCCATTCCGATGGCGTGAATTCCTTATCATAGCGTGGAAAAATACATTCCGAGGCTCGTTGCCAAGGGCTATAAAGTCGCCATTGCCGAGCAAACCACCGATCCTATCCCTTGAAAAATTGTAGAGAGAAGCATCAAATCCATCATTACTCCCTGAACGACCATTACCGAACAACAGAAACAGGCTTCTTACCTTTTGGCTATCACGACTACGAATGAAAAGTCAGGTTTATACTATCATATCGCTTGGTGAGATTTTACGCTCGGAGAATACACGACAAAAAGCTTTGATGAACTGGGGAAAGTGCAGAAATTTATCCTTCAGCTTCGTCCGACCGAGATTATTATTGACACGGATACGAGGATCAAGGAAGAGCTGATCACGCCGATTCAACAGTATTTGCAATGCCTGATTTCCGTCTATGCGGTGCCGGTGGATCCCGCGCATTTCATCACTTCGCTCTGTAAGGTGCAACATACCAGCAGTTTTGGGAAAGCTTTGGAGAGTGGGAGGTTGGAGGCGATGGCCCTCCTCTTTGCCTATCTTCAGCATACCCAGCAGCAACAGCTCACCAATATTTCAAAAATCAGATTTCATAGTTCGGAAGGCTTAGTTTTGATGGATGAAGTGACAATTAAGAACTTGGAACTCTTCGCTTCTAGTTATGAAAGTAGCACGAAATACAGCCTTTTTGGCATCTTAGATACGACCAAAACCGCAGGTGGATCCAGACTTCTTCGCCATTTGCTCGCAAATCCGATTAATATCAAGTCCGAACTTGACCGAAGACTCTCCAAACTTGAGGCTTTTTTGGAAGATCCGATGACCGCTGGGATTCATCAGTTTTTAGGGCAGTTTTTTGATATTCCAAAGCTTTTGAGCTTGATTCTGTATAGAAAACTCAGCCGAGGTCCGTTTATGAAGCTGAGAGCGGTGCTTCGCAATGCTTTACAAGGGCTAGAGGGCACGCTTCTGTCTGAGCTCAAAAAACTCCAGCTCACGGAGGAGGAAATCTCGGCACTTGATCAGATTTTTTTGCTTTTACAAAAGGCATTAAAGGCTGATGAAGAGCTTTTGGGAGAGCATGATTATGTCGCAGAGGGCTACGATGCGGAGATTGATGAGCTGAGAAAGATCGCCTATCATAGCGATGAAATTTTGCTGCAGTATCAGCAGGAATTAGTCTCAAAAAGCTGAATCTCCAATATTAAACTGAAATTTGTGATGAATCAAGGCTATTTCCTAGAGCTGACCAGTAAAGATAGCGAACTTTTTGAGGAGTTTCTCGCACAGCAGGATTTTACCGAGTTGAGTGCTCAGGAGCAGGAAAAGTTTGCGATTGTCCGCAGACAAACCCTCAAAGGCAACCAGAGATATACGAGTCCTTACCTTGATAATCTCCAATCTCATATCCTCGGTGCCAAAGAGCAGCTCAAAGCCAAAGAATCCGCAGTTTTACAAAGGCTTCAGCAGTCGCTTTTGGAAAGCATCACTCCGCTCTACAGGTTGGCAGAAAAGTTGGCATGGCTTGATCTTTTCACTTCACAGGCGATTTTTGCTAGGGAATACCGCCTAGTCAAGCCACAACTCGCGGAAAACGGCATCATTGAGATCCAAGCAGGTCGCCATCTGGTGATTGAAGCCTTTTTGCCGAAGGATCAGCCTTTTATTCCTAATGCCTTGGCGATTGGTGAGTCCAAAAGCACGCATCACGGCTTGATTCACATTATCACTTGACCGAATATGTGAGGTAAGTCCACCTATTTGAGGCAGTCAGCGTTGATTGTTTTGATGGCACATTGTGGGCTGTTTGTTCCTGCACAAGAAGCTAAAATCTGACTAATTGATGGAATTTTTGCTCGTGTGGGAAGTGGCGATATTATCGCGAAAAACCAGTCTACCTTTATGACAGAGATGATTGAGGTGGCGAATATTCTCAATAATGCGACCGAGAGGAGCTTTGTAATCTTTGATGAACTGGGGCGTGGAACCTCTACTTATGATGGACTTGCACTTACCAAAGCAATTCTGCATTATCTTTTGAAAAACATTCAATCAAAAACCCTGATTGCGACTCACTATCACGAACTCATCGCCCTTGAACATGAAAGCGAGCAAATCAAAAATTTCTCAGTCAGCGTCTACGAAACTGATAAGGAAGTCGTTTTTATGAAGAAAATTAGTGCATGAGGAGCGAGTAAAAGTTATGGAGTAGATGTCGCGAAACTTGCAGGGATTCCAAAGCCGATTTTAGAGGAGGCAAAAGGCTTTTTGTCTGCTTTAGAAAAAGGGAAAAAAGCTGACCTTCCCCCTTTGAATGCTCCTCAGGGGCTTTTTGCAGTTCAGCAAGAAGAGTTTGCTCATAAGGCTCAGTATGAAAAGATGAAGGCGTTATTGGCGGGGATGGATTTGAATGCAATTACTCCGATTCAGGCTTTGCAGCTTTTGATGAAGATTAAGGAGGAGTTGTAGAATAAAGATATATAATTTCTTAAAAGTCTTTTCTTGAAATATCAAAAAATCTATCAAAAAATTGCATTAACTTCTCAAGGACGATTTCTCTTTTTTGAGTTCTTTCTCCATCGGGACTAAAGCGAGAAACGGGTGGTAGTATCATTGAAATACTTGTTCATGTGGTGGAAATAGCTCAATCTCTAAAAGCGTTTTTTACAAATTTGTAGGTTTCATCACGGTTTAGTTTTTCATCTTGAATAATTTTTTCTAGTTCTTCTGTCTTCTTTTTTTCAACGAAAGCTATCCAATCATCGTCCACAGATGAAGATATTTCAAGGCTTTGAATAAATTGATTGATAAGGTCTCTTTTATTGCGGAGTTCAAAACTGGATTCTATAGCTCTATTGATGTCGGCTAATATCTCTTTATCTTTTACATTATTTTGGTGAAACTTTTTAATAAGTTCTAAAATGTAATCAATATTGATTTCTATTTGTTTAATAAGTTCCATTTCAAATACCAAATCATCATTGATGTTTTCTTTTTCATCATCTTTTCCTTTCCTAAATTCATTATATAAATCAATATACCGACTATGATAATCTTGAATATCTCTTTCTGTTAAAATTTCTTTTTTTTCAAATTCATCAAAAGTAGTCAAAATATTACGAATTTTTAGTATACCACTATAAAGTTTTATAAACTCTTTTTGAGCTTTTTCTCATAAGATTCTCTCTCAGAGTGGAAATTTCTCCTGTAATTCTTTAACTAATGTAATATATCATTTTACTTCTTCATTATCGGTTTTGTAGCCATTATAATATTCATCAAAAGTTTTTAGTAATACAATTCCACGAGCTTCTTTATCTCCAAAAAGAGAAATGGCATCATTTGTTCTTTTTTCAAGATTGCGGAAGCACACAATATTTCCAAAAGTTTTGACAGTATTTAATATACGATTTGTCCTTGAAAACGCCTGAATGAGACCGTGTAACTTCAGACTTTTATCTACTCGTAAAGTATTTAAGGTTGTTGCATCAAATCCTGTTAAAAACATATTTACGACTATTAAAATATCTATTTCTCTGTTTTTTACCCTTTGAGAGATGTTTTTATAATAGTTTTGAAATTTATCTGAGGAAGTATCAAAAGAAGTTCAAAAAACCTGATTATAATCTTGGATTGCCTTTTCTAGAAAATCTTTTGAATTTTCATCAAGTGCGCTCGTGTCTTCCGAATTTTCATCTATACTTCAGTCTGGTTCTTCTTCATTAGTTGAGTAACTAAAAATGGTCGCGATCTTTAGTTGCTGATCGCTTGGTAAATCTTTAATCTGATTTTGAAACTCAGTATAATAAAGTCTTGCCATTTCAATAGAAGCAACAGCAAATATTGAATTAAATCCAGCTAGTCTTCTATCTTTGAGCATATAAAAGCTATTCCTCTTCGTCTTTTGATCAAAATGTTTACGAATATATTTTACAATATTGTATATCCTTTTAGGATCAGAAAGAGCTTTTTTTCTGTCAATATCTTTTATCTTTTCATCTTCAATATTCTCAGCTTCTTTGAGTGTAGAAATATAATCTATTTTGAAGGGTAACACATTCTTATCTGCAATAGCATCTACTATCGTATAGGTATGTAATTTTTCTCCAAATGCTTGCTCGGTAGTTTTTAGATTTGGATGTCAACCAGAAGAGGAGTTGATGGCAAAAATAGGAGTTCCTGTAAATCAGAAAAGATAATATTTATTAAATGCTTTAGTTATAGCTTGATGCATATCTCCAAACTGCGAACGATGACATTCATCAAAAATTAGGACAATCTGCCCATTAAAAATAGCATGATCTTTATATTTTTTGATAAATTTATCAAGCTTTTGGATTGTTGTAATAATAATCTTTGCTTTCGGGTCTTCTAATTGTTTTTTTAGTTTTGCTGTACTTGAATTGCTGTTTGCTGCTCCTTTCTCAAATTTATCGTATTCTCTCATAGTTTGATAATCCAAATCTTTTCTATCAACGACAAAAAGCACTTTATCAATATAGGGAAGCTTACTCGCAATTTGAGCCGTCTTGAAGCTGGTTAATGTTTTCCCTGATCCTGTCGTATGCCAAATATACCCCCCAGCCTCAATAGTTCCGTATTTTTTATAGTTTGAACTTACTTCAATTCTATTAATAATTTTTTCAGTAGCGACAATTTGATACGGTCTCATTACCAAAAGCATTTTATCTACGGTGAAGATGCAATATTTCGTCAAAATATTTAATAAAGTGTGTTTTGCAAAAAAAGTTTTGGTGAAGTCTATTAAATCCGTGATTGGCCTATTGGTATAATCTGCCCATCGGCTGGTGAATTCAAAACTATTGCTTGATTTTTTACCTTTTTTGATTGGTCAGTTTTTTTGTTCATTGATATGAGAAAAGCGGGTAGTATTGCTATAATACTTGGTATGGGTTCCATTAGAAATCACAAAAAGCTGAATATATTCAAAGAGCCCACTTGCTGACCAAAAACTTTCTCTCTGATAGCGATTGATCTGATTAAAGGCTTCTTGTAATGCGATTCCTCTTTTTTTTAGTTCAATATGCACCAGTGGAAGCCCATTCACAAGTATTGTCACATCGTAGCGATTCGTTCTCGTTCAATCTTTTGTTTCGTATTGATTGATAACTTGAAGTGTGTTATTATGGATATCTTCTTTATCTAATAAATTAATTGTTTTGAATGAACCATCTTCATGATATAATATTTTTCTATAATCTTCTTGAATAGTTGTCGTTTTTTCTACAATATTTTGATTTGGATTAGCAAGTTCTTTTTCAAAAAACTGTTTCCATTCCTGATCGCTAAAGGTGAAATTATTCAGCTTTTCAAGCTGTTTTCTAAGGTTTAAAATCAGATCCTTTTCGTGATGAATGGGGAGGTATTCATATTCTTGACTGACAAGTTGAGCAATAAACTCTTTTTCTAGATCGGCTTCACTTTGATAGTTCTCAGCCTTTCTTGGAGCAGGAATATACTCAGCAACGACGGTGCTTTGTGGGTTTTGTGAAATGAGATTAAATTCCGTATTTTTCATTTATCTTAATTTTCCCATTTAAAATTAGTTATAAAGCTTTCAAAAGCTTCTACTAGAAGATTTTTATCATCATCAGGTAGTTCTCTTCATTCTAATTCAGATAATCTATTATGACTATAGTGATTTAAGAGTTTAACAAATGCTTGTCTATTTTCTCAGCTAACGCAATCGTACCAATTATCATAACCCAAAAAATTTGAAGTTTTTTCAAGCAATGCTCTGAATAAATTAAAATGATATTTTTCAACAGCATTATCGTTAATTGCTTTTTGAAGAATGTCTTTTACTCGTAAATGATAAGAAAAAGGGGATTCTCCTTGTTTTTTTAGTTTAAAGATTTGACTATTTTTTGAAAGACTAAATCATTTGAAATTTATCTCCGTTACTTTCTTATCTCCATTATTATTTACTTTCTTCAAAGAATTTACTATCACATTAAAGAATAGAGCATGATGAGTTGTAATCAAAAATTTAATTTGATTATTTTGATTTGATTTTATAATTTCTATTAATTTTAGAGCAACTGTTATAATTCTTGTGTCATCAATAGAGGAAACAGGATCATCTATAATGATATATTCTAAATCATTAAACTTATCTGTAGATCTATCAGATTTATTTGTTGATAATTCCGAAACCACTTCCTCTAAAATTGTATAAAACACAGACCAGACAAAGATGCTTTCTTCCCCTCTAGAAATTTTTATATTATCGGCACTAGCATCATCACCAGATGCAATTTTAAATTTTACTTCTCATTCATCAAAATCAAAAGCTGGTTCAATCTTTATAGATTGTTCTCCCATAATATCTCTAAAATTATCAATAATCTTAGTTTCTAGTCATTGATCTTGCACTAATTTTATAATTTCATGATTTTTATTAAAACGAAGAATGTAATTTTCATTATCCCATGTAAAAATATCTTCAAAAAAAGCATTATAAGATATTTTTTTTATTCATTCATTTTCTCAGTCTCCCTGAGTATTATCACTTTCACTGTTGCCGATTTGATTTGATAATCTCGTTTTCCCAATTCCATTAAAGGCATAGATGGCAATTATTCTTTTCTTGTCAGTTTGGGCATCAAGTTTATTTTGTATATTTGTTGCCACTTCTTCAAGGGAATTAAATTCTTCCATATTTATTCTTTTAAAGGTGTAAAAGTTAAAAGCTGATTTCTATAATATTCATATTGTTTTCTTCTTGCTTCTAGCTCAGCCGGAAGTCCAGTGGAAAGATCATGTACTAAAGTATCAAATTTATCAAGGATTGCAACGATTTTTTGCTGTTTTTCTGGTGAAGGAATTGGTATTTTGAAATTTTTAAAAGCTGACATATCAACAGATGCAAAGCTTGACTTTGTTATATTTTTTAAGCACCATTGATCTAACTTATAAAAGTAATAAAATATAAATTTCATATCTAACATGTTTTTATACTCGCTAAGTAATGAAAGCGATACAAATCTTTGGTTTGCTATATGCTTAACTTTAATTAAGGCATGTTCTCATATTGTAGCAGAGGTTGCTACAATAATTGAATTTGCTGGGAAAAGTTTTCTTCATTTGACCCCTTGCAGATTGACGGATTGGAGTGATTTATCTAAAATATATCCATTTTCTCTAATGTCTTCCATTCTAAACCAAGGAACTGTTCAATTTTCCCAATACTTCGGATTTGATTTTGAAGGAGTATATCAATTTTTCATTTCGAAGACCTCTCCCAAGCTTTTCCATTCAACTTTTTCAAGCATTTTTTGGAAGACTTCAGCATATTTCTTGCTTTCTTCGGTCGCAAGTCTTCTAAGTGTCTTGTCAATAATTTTTATGACTTTCTCTCTCTCTCTCTCAAATCTCAGTTCTTATCTGTAAAATCTAGCAAGAGATCGCGATAGTATTCATACTGCTGTTGTCTGAGTTCGAGCTCAGCAGGCAGTCATTCGGTTAAGTCGTTTGCAAGTTTATCAAAATTATCTAGAACATAGACGATGGCTTCTTGTTGCTCGAGAGGTGGGATTGGGATTGGAATTTTTTCAATAAACTCCCTTCATAATCTTGGTATACTAGCTCTTCTTACTTTAGAAAATAGATAATTTTCTTGATTTTTCAAAAAATAATACAAATATTTATCGTTTATAGTATTAGGTCATTCCATTACAAAACAATCATCTGCCGCTCGGAAATCATCCTTTGAATATCCAACAGATCATGCTGCTCAGGCAGAGATTACAAATGTTTTGTTTTTTTGATAATTAAATTGATTGAAAAATCATAATGGAGTTAAACTATTTTGATAAACAGGGAATAGTCCATTTTCTTCTAATTGATTTTTAGTAACACGAACTCATCTTTTTAAAGAAACAACTTCCCCCAAGCTCTTTCGTTCAACTTTCTCCTCATTAAAAGCTAATAATTTATCACGATAATATTCGTATTGACTTTTCCTAGCTTCCAGCTCCGCTTCCAGCTCCGCTTCCAGCGAAGTAAATTTATCAAGAATTCTTACGATTTCTTCTTGGACTGGGAGAGGGGGAATAGGGATAATATATTCATCCTTAATTACTGATGGATGTGCTTTTTTAATATAATCAAATGTTTTTTTCGTCCACGCATTTGACAATACATAATATAAATATTTAATATTTAACATTGCAATGTTATCTACCCTTATCCATCCTGCTACATTTGTCACAGAATATTTATGAGCAGGACGATAAAAAAATCTTCCACCTCCATCTATTGACCAAGTAATCATTTCAGTATTAAACATATATTTTCAATACCTCCCGAACTCTCCATTTTCTGTTGCAGATGAAGAATAAACAGGATACTCACCAGGATCTTTAGCTAAATCACTTTTTGAAATTACATTTCCACGTCAAAGTTTTATAATATTTTCATATTCTAAATCTCCCAATTTCTTAAATTCCACTCCCTCAGGGCAAAGTTCAGCGAGGAGTTGTTGTAGTTTTGAATAGTTTGTCATGGGCTAATAAAATTTATTGTAAAGATTCTAAAAAACTTTGGAATAATGGTTTTGTTTTCTCATCAATGGTATACATAAAAGGATCCTTTTCGTAAATACTACAATTATCATATTCTGAGATAGCTTTTTCAATAATTTCTTTATTTGGTCAGCAAAGATACCAATCACAGTTTTTAGGGATGCGGTATAGTGCTGTTCATTCCATTGATTCGCTTTCTAGTCTATTTGGTCATACTGTCGTATGGTTATTACCTATTATTGCTCATGCTCAAAGAAAAATAACATTTTTATCTAAAAATTCTTGCGGGATATCTGCGTCTGGATGAGGATATTCAATCACTAAAGCAATACTTTTACTTAAAGGAAAAAAAAGATTTGATCATGGACTATTAAGGAGCTCCGTTAAATTATTTCATGCTTGACTATTGGCTCTTACATGAAAGATTGAATCTCAAATAAAAAATGGTTCATCTTCTGAGTGTAAAATCTTCCAATTCCAATGATCAGTAAGCAATTTCTGAAAAAAAGGAGATAATCCAGAAATAACTTTATCGGTAATTGATTTTAATAAATGTATTTCTTCTTCCGTATTACTTGTCCCTTTTATTTCCCAGTATTTATGAAATAATATTTTCCAAAGAGAAAATTTCATAATGTCTAATAAGAGCTGTTTATCATCTGGAGTAAAGTTATATTTTCACTCTTCTACCTTCCCTAATATTTCATTAAGTAATAAAGTATATCTATGTTCAAAATCATTTCATAATTCGTGTTCGAGGTCATCAGATCGTTGTATTCAATCTCTATCATCATGTGGTTCAAAATAATTGAAAACATCTTTCTCATAACCAATACTTTCAGTATTTCTTTCTCATTGATAGTGAAACTCTCAATCCTTTTTTTCAAAAAAATGAAGCTTTCAATCTCAATTACAAAAGCTTTTGGTATATCCCTGCCAAATAATATGACATCTTCTAGTTGTGGACATGGCTATATATTTTTAAGAAAAATAAATTTGTCTCTCAATTGTTTTGTTATTTTTTTACCTTTTTTTCAATTTGTTTTTGCAATGATTTGGTGACTTCTAAATACTCTTTTTCCACCGGAGAAAGTGTTTTTATCTGATATTTATGATATTCCCATTCTGCTTTCTTAACTGCTTGTTGATGGCTTTTTGTCCCTGCATTTTTCAATACTCATTTCCCATAATTTTCAGCAAATTTATCTAATTCATGAACCCAATCAATCATTTTCATAGGAATATGTTCTTGTGCTTTAAGCTCTGCAAGATCAAAAAAAGCTGAAACCATACGATTGAGGCGAAAGAGCTCGTCTTCAGTTAAGTAATTTTTTGCGATAATTATGTCAGATTTTACGGGGATTTCTCCTGCAAAGTTCGTCAATCCCATAAACTCTTTTTCTGCATCTGCACGCTCATAAATCGTCTCTGCAGCAGTTTTTTGATTGGTAGCGTAATGGAGCTTATTTTGCACCATCTTAAAAAAAGATATCGTTTCAAGCGCATTTTTGTCATAATCTATACTAGTAGCATAGAGATCAAGCACTTGACGGTAGATTACTTTTTCACTACTGCGGATATCACGGATACGATCAAGCAATTCTTTCCAGTAATTTCCTCCAGCATTTCCCTTGAGCCTTTCATCATCCATGGTAAATCATTTGATGATGTATTCTTTTAATTTTGCAGTTGCTCGCTTTCTAAAATGAGTTCATTGCAATGATTTTACTCTATATCCGACAGAGATAATTACATCAAGATTGTAGTAGTTAGTTGGTTTTGTAGAAAATCCGGAATTCCCGGATAATCTAATTTTTTGCATTGTTTCTTCTTGAAAAAGTTCTCATTCATGATAAATATTTAATATATGTTCATTGATGGTTTTTACGCTTTTATCAAAAAGAATAGCCATTTGCTCTTGTGTGAGCCAAACGGTTTCGTTCTCTAGTTGAACTTCTAACTTAAAATTACCATCTCATCATTCATAAATAAGTAGGCTTCATCTTCCATTCATACCAAATAAATTTAAAATAAAACTATCTTTTAAACTAATTTCCTTCAATCTCTGCTACGATCTCATCAATTGCTTTTCTCAATTCGGACTGCCTAGCTACAATCTCTGTAATCCTTACATTAAGCTCTTTGATATCAATAATCTCCTTAGTATCTTTTTGCTCTACATAGCTACTTACTGCAATATTGTAATCATTTTCTGCGATAGTACTATTATCTACGAGCTTAGAAAAATATTTCACATCTTGACGATCAATGTAAGCATTCAGAATTTTTTTACGATTTTCTTCGCTGAGAGTATTTTTGGCATTTCATCTGATAAATTCAGCCGATGCATCAATAAAGAGGGTTTTGTTGTCCTTTTTACTTTTCTTTAACACAATGATACAGGTCGCAATAGAGGTTCCAAAGAATAAATCAGGAGGGAGTTGGATAACCGTATCTACATAGTTATTTTCAATTAAATATT
>ERZ1674239.96-NODE-96-length-27099-cov-4.754881_pt1 | contig 27099 bp, 32 predicted proteins | sample MGYA00581208_ERZ1674239 | MGnify/ENA primary metagenome ERZ1674239 (study PRJEB41354, sample SAMEA4873308) | human saliva metagenome | biome: human-associated habitat [ENVO:00009003]; feature: mouth environment [ENVO:08000002]; material: saliva material... | reverse complement strand
TTCCGGTCGAGATCGACGAACACGCGCGGCGTATCGACAGCGAGGCATCCGTTGACTTCGGCCTCGAAGATCACGTCCTGCATCGCAAGGCACATGATGTGCGGCAGGGAGTCGTCGCCGGACGGGTCGTAGTAGGCAAAATCCGCCGTGCGCTGCAGGAGCGTCGTGCCCTTCGTGCGGGCCTTGCCCGCGTCCTTCGCCATGCGCGCCGCGATGTCCTCGAGGGTCGCCGCGCGAGCAGAGCCACGCCACACGAACCAGGTCAGGACGACCATCGACGCCAGCAGGGCAATGCCGAGGCCGGCCAAGATTTCCGCGCTCACAGCGATCCCTCCCGCCACTCTGCGTAGACGAGGACGCCGCCGACGATGGTGAGCGCGAGCGCCGGGAAAAACAGCCACTCGGGCCAGCCGTCCGGATTGTCGAGGCCACGCATGCCGAAACCGATCACCAGCGCCGCCGTCACGCAGACGCCTCCGATCAGCGCCTTCCACGGCCACACGCTCCTGTTTCGCGTGTTATCCTTCTTCATGAGCATCTCCTTCTATTTGCTCCCGCGCCCCGCGTCGCAACCGCAGGGGCGCACTTCTTTGCCTTCTTCGCCAGTGAACTTCACCAGCTCGCTTGCGGGAATCCTCAGCAGGCCCCCGACCTTGAACGAACGGATCGCGCCCGACGCGATCAGCTCACGAACACCCGAGTCCGACGCTTCGATCAGCTGCGCGAACGTGCGCACCTTGTAGGCCACGGGCACCACCTCTTCGCGTGTCACAGCTCCGCCTCGAAATCGCCCCCGACTGGGAACTCCTCCCCGGTAAGGTGGGAGGTGCCAACCACGCCGCACGATCTCGTGCGGCAACCACACCTCACCGAGGAGGAAGAATGACAACCATGTCCGCCGGCCCCACCCTTGCTGCCACTCTCGACAACATCAAGCAGCGGCTGCAGAGCCAACAGCACACGCTTGAAATCTCTCTGGGTGACAGAGATGTTGATGCTTATCGACGGCTCGCTGTCCGCGCGGAACTCGATGCTCTCTGGGAGGCTGTTGAAGTGCTCGCCTACGTCATCTCCGGCACGGAGATTAGTCGTGTGCCGATTCGCGATTACTTCGGAGAGCGACGGAAGCCGTGACTCGCACGCCTGCTGCCCCTCTCGTGCGAGATACTCCGCAGCGGCAGTCTCGGCGCTCATTCCTCATCACCGCCGTCCCAATCGACGCGACGCGCCTGAAGGATGATCGACCCCGATGCGGCGTCCTTGATCGTGTACCCATCCGACGAGTCAGCCTCGTTAACGATCTGATCAGCTCGGCACATGAGGTCGGCGACTGTGGTCCCGAAGATCTCCGCGAGGCGGGTCAGCTCAGAAAGCGAGAATTCAACATGCCCATTGAGCTTCCTCGAAAACGTTTGTCGACCAATGCCAAGGCGCTTAGCAACGACGGTGGCCGAGAGGCTGTGAGCTGCGATCTGCTCGCGGATCGCGCTAGTGATTCCCTTCAAGGCTTGCACCTCCTTACTTAGTACTTAGTTGTCTCGAAATGGGGACACGCCAAGTATGTCCCTAAAAGGGGACGTGCGCAAGCCAATAAGTGTAGACATGTCGCTAATTTGGGACATAGAATGTTGACCATGGGACAAAAACCGCTGGAAATCAACCATTTTGAGAGCTGTGTTGTTGCACTCGTCACATCCGCAAATGTGGCCCAAGGTGGCACAATCCGCTCCCTATCAGCTGCATCCGGCGTGTCGCGCGCGCGGCTTGATCGCATCCTTCGCGGAGAGTCGTCGATGACCACGACTGACTTTCAGCGGATCTGTGATGCCCTCGGCTTGATCCCTTGGAAGGTTGCGCTCGCCGCCGAAACGGGGCGCACCTACGAGGAAGTTGTCGCAGAGCTTGCGGACGCAGCGACGATTTGACACACGCGCCGCGAAATTATCGGGGAGCTATTCGACGTGGAAACAGCTGCCCCCGCGCCGCGAGAGACTCGATCATCGGCGCAGGGGCAGGATCTGCGCATGTTAGGCCAGCGCATGTGGCCGGGCCTCTCGCATCGAGCTGCGGTTTGCCCACGAGATCCACGCAACTGCCATATAGCGCCGCGTGAACGATTGACCTAATTCAATCACGAGCCGCCCACATCTGCGTACAAGCCGCCGGCTCTAGGCCCGTCCGACACGCCCCTCCATACGAGCGACTAGTTCACGCTCGTACTCTTCGTCTGAGCGCTGATAGCGCGCGGCCATCGCCGGATCAGACCAGCCGTACCGAGTCATCAGCGCGCGCGTCGTCGCGCCCGCCTGACCGTACCTCGTCGCCGAGTAGTGTCGCAGGGCATGCCATCCGCCAGACATGCCGGTCGGTATGACGATCCCGGCGCGCTCGTGAGCTGCCGCCAGAAGGCGCGCCAGCGCGGTGTCGCGCGCAAAGCCAGAGCCGCCCGGCGCAGGGAAAAGAATCGCGGACGGTCCCTCGTCGACGTGATGACGCAGATGCGCTCGTATCGCACCCGCCGTCGCTCCCATGAGCACGACCGTGCGGACGCCCGCCGCTGTCTTAGTCGGCCCCGGCTCCAAGTGCCGGCCGGCGCGGTGCAATGATTGCTCGACGCGGACGCTCATTCCACCGTCCTCGCGCTCGACGAGCGACGACCGCGTCAGCGCGAGCGCCTCATTGATCCGCAGTCCCGCGTCCGCCAGCAGGACCACCAGCGCGCGATACCTCGCGGGCATCTCGGCCGCGAGCGCGGCGACCTCTGCGGGGGTGTAGAGGTACTTCTGCACGCGGCGGGCTTCGCGCGCGCCCCCTTTGATGCTGAGGGGATTTGCAGTCAGGAGGGTTCGGTCGTCGGCTACGGCCGCGTTCAGGAGTGCGCGCATAGTCTCGTAGGCATTTCGACGCGCGCCGGGCGTAGCGTCGAGGTCTTGCCACCATTGCGAGAGATCCGCTGAGGTGAGGTCTGCGAGCTCCGCGTCTCCGAGGTAGGGGAGGACGTGACGGCGCAGGTCTGAGCGGCGCTTGCGTAGGGTGCCCGCCGCGGCTGTGCGCTCGAGGTCGGCGAGCCAGGCGTCCGCCCAGGCGGCGACGGTCAGGCCCCGGAGTGACTGCTGGCGCGCCTCTTCGGCTTCCCGAGCTGCGACGGCTGCGGGGTGCTCCCACGTCCCTGCGGCGATGGCGGACCACTGTGCGGCGAGCCAGATTTCCGCCTCGCGCTTCGTCGGGAACGTGTGCGGCGCGGAGATGCGGGGCGCACGCCCGGGGCCGGCGTGGGTAGGATCATCAAAGCGCGCGCGATATCGTGGCTTCGACGTGGTGCCACGCTTGTCGATGGTCCCGAAAGACTGCCTGCCCATCGTGTCCGCCCTTCGCGCTTGTGGGTACAAAATGGGTACACGCACAGCATAGCGGACGGGCCGTGCGGGATATATGGGGCATATGGAATCGTGGCCAAAACGGCAGTAGGTCGCCAAAATAGGACTTTCGCGCAGATCTGTGCGGATCAGCGAGTATGCACTTCTTTAATTCCCCCCATCTCCACATTTTCCTATCTTTCGCTGATCTAGCGCCAATCAGTGGAGCGCATGGGTACGCGATGGGTACAACAAAAGCCCCCACCTGCCAATTCGGCAGGTGGGGGTCTTTCATGCGTTGACACGAGATTCAAGCGCTTCGATCCGCCTGTATATCGAGCTATGCGTGTCGTGCGCGTGCGAGTCGATCTGCTGCTGAGCCGCCTCGCGCGCGGCGCGCTCGGCGTGGATTTCCTTAGCCATGTGCGCGCCTCGCTCGTCGATCCTGTCGATCCGCGCCTTCATGTCCGACAGGCTCTCTCCGTGACTGTCGAGAGTCGACGCGACACGGTCGACCGTTGACGAGAGCCCCTCGAAGCGCTCAGGCAGGACCGCGAGGGTGCTGACAGTTTCACTGACAGCCTTGACGGCGTCTCGGACTTCGTCGAGGTCATCTCGGAAATTCGTCGCATGGTCATTACTGACCTGGGCGTCCGCAGACTGCGCTGCCTTCTTCGCCTCCTCTGCGGCCTTGGTGACTCGCTGCATGTGCGATTCCATGCTCGCCTTAAGACGAGCGAACCACATCGCAACGACGCCACCGAAGCCAGCTAGGAGGATCGCAATGAAGCCGTTTGTAGCCTCTACGACCTTCGGGTCGGTGAAGATGCCACTCACGGCTGCGGATCACCACCCGAGTCGCTGCGCGTCACCACCTCGTCGGCCCCCGTTCGTACATCGTCGATGGTCTCGCCGCCAGGCGTGAGCGCGCCGGTCCAATCAATGAGGCTCACTCCGCGGATCTTGATCCCCGAGAGGATCTGATACACGGTCCACGCGACACCGAGGAATACCGTCGCCTGCGACACTATGAGCTTCCAGGTCGCCGGGTACGATCCCGAGACCCAGACGCCGGCCGTCACGACGACAGCGACGGCGACCGTCAGCCAGACGCGGCGTTGCCGCGTCCAGTACGGGCGATCGAGCGCCGCCTGAATGAGCGGCCACACGACGCCGATAAGGACCGACGTCACGAACGGATCGGACTGCAAGCCGAGCAGAATGTCACTCTGATTCACTGTTCTCTCCTCCTCACGCGGTCTCTGCGCCCGCGAGCGCGATGCTGACGGCGGCGTTGGTTGCTGCGCCGTAGATTTCGTCCTGGTACGCGCCGACTGCGGCCTGGATGCGGCCAACGATGTCGTCGTGTGCGGCTTCGGAGTTTTCGCCCCAGATGCCGTCCGGCTCTGCGCCGACGACGCGCTGCGTGTACTCGACGCCGAAGGGGAATTCGTTGCCGCCCCAGGCGGATGCGGCGGCGACGGCGAGGATGCGCTGGCGGGTGTCGGGGCCGAGAACGTTGTCGGGGTTTGCGCCGACTGCGCGCTGTAGGGCGGTGATGTCGGTCGGGCCGGACTGCGCGGGAGCTGCGGCGGTGCCGCCGTCCCAGCGTCCATTGTCGATCATCCAGGCGAGCACGCGGTGCATGTCGACCCATCCGAGGATGTCCTCGTCGTATCGGTACTTGACGAGGACGCCGTTGCCGTTGTCCTGCGATCCGCCCATGCTGGTGTTGCCCTCGACGGCGCGGTACAGGGTCGCGGCGGGGTCAGGCCAGGACGCGCCGACGTGGTCGGCGATGCCGTCGCCGTGCCACTCGTAGATCGCCTGACGCCCATAGCCGGGCTCGTCGCTCCACGCGCCGATCTGCTGCGCGAAGTTCTTGATGTACGGGACGTAGTACCACCACGCAGCATTCATGAGGTTGACGCCTGCCTGGAGGAAGCCCCAGACCTGGAAAGCTCCGCACCAGGCGTAGCCTCGGAAGTCGCTCTTGCCGACAGCGTCCCAATACTTGTCGCCGCCGACGTGTCCGACCTCTTCGAGCATGGCTCGCAGGGCGGTATCGACGGCAGCGACGACGCGGGGGTCATTGGGAGAGGTCATGCCTGGCCTCCTTCGCGCTGAGTGGTGTTGCGCTCGGTCAGGAGGCCGAGCAGCTCGTCCTCCTGGGTCTTGGTTTCGGGCATCGTCTGGAGATCGGGTGCCATGCTTGCTCCTTTCAGTGGGTGTAGGAAGCCCCGGCCACCTGGTGTGGTGGTCGGGGCGTGATGTGGCAGGCCGTGTGGTCTGTCAGGTCTTGATGATGAAGTTCATCGCGACGTAGGGCGGCATGATGTTGAACGGTTGCGAGCCGCCCGTGACTTGCGCGACGGCACGGTCAAGGTAGCCCGCACCGAACGACGAGATGCCGGGCCATCTGCCGCCGCCCGAGAAGTCCGTCTGATAAATGCCCGCACCAGTGCTCCACTGGGTAGACTCGCCGCCGATCTGGTGCTGGTGGCGCGGCATCTCAGCCGTCGTCATCGTGTGCTTCTCTTCGCCGCCCTGCTCGCCAGCAGGGTGCGTCGACGATGCGCCGAGCACGAAGCGGCCGCGCAGGTCGGGGACGCGGAAGCGGAAGCTGTTGCCGAATACCCGGGCCAGCTCCGGGTACGTGCGCCGGTCATACTCTCTACCGTCACACAGGAGCCAGCCGGTCGGCGCAGACGAGCCCGCGAAGGCCGCGATGACGCCGGCCGGGGTGACGACGGTGATCGCCTCGCCAGGATCTCCCTTCGGGCCGCGCGGGCCGGTCTCGCCCTGGTCGCCCTTCGGACCAGGCGGGCCGGCAGGGCCACGCTCGCCCTGATCGCCCTTCGGGCCAGTGTCACCCTTGGGGCCAGGCGGGCCCGGCTTGCCCTCTCCGCCACCTGGCCCTGCCGGCCCACCTAGCCGCAGATCCGCGAGATCGATATACGTATCCCTGTATGTACGGGTCGCCGCGAGCGCCTGCATGTTCCCCTGGTGGATCTGGACGAGGATACGGTCGCCCGGGTGTGGTTTGCGGGTGAGCAGCCTGTCGGGGACAGGTTGGATCGCGCCGTTGTCGTCTTCCCCGCGTCGCCAGAGGTCCGCGTCGAATCGCACGTTGACGTGCCCCTGCCTTGATGTTCGCACGCACGTTGCCCACTGGTATGTGGGTTGCGCGTCGAGTTTTTGGCGCAGCTCAGCGACGACGTCAGTCAGATAATCGAGGTTACTCACTCGGGATCTCCTTGATTGTGGTCGTGACGAGCGCTGTCGGCGACAGTGGGATTTTCATTTCCTGCACGGTCCCCCGCAGGCGCTGTCCCTGAGAGATGAATTCAACGACGTCGCCGGGCCGGATGTTGATCGGCAGATGCTCGATCACCAGGGATGCCGCAGGCATTGCTTTCTCTGCGAGGATTCTCTGCGCGATCTGATCGATCGCCGCCTGCGACGTGGCCTTCACTCCCGTCTCGACATGCACGATCTCCCCGCGGTTAACCGTCGAGAGAGGATCGCGCGGGTTGTCGTTGCGAGCGATCCCGACGACTGCCGGCGTCGGGCCGGCACCGTACTTGTCGTCGCCGCGCTGCGTATCGTCCGATCCTGGCGTCCCCACGCAGACCACGACGTTCGGCACCGAGAAAATGTCCCTGTCGATTGTCCAGTCAGCTGAGTGGATCGCGGCGTCCCCCTCACGGAACGTGAACGAGACGGGCCGTCGCGACGGCCGGACGTATGGGCCACCCGTGATAACTCCGTACGGGTCCGGGGTCAGTGCACCCCATCCGACGACGCGGGCGCAGTCGTTGAGCATCGTGAGCACGTTCGTTCCTGCGTCGTAGGCTATCGCCTCAGTGATGGTCGCTGGCCCGAGGAACTCTCTGAATTTTGTGAAGCCCAGCCGCAGATTCCGCGCCTTCGCCGCATACCTGCTCACCAGACTGTGTCTGTCCTCGTCGCTCAGATGCGCATCCAAGACCCGCTCGATACGGTCTGTCGACATGCGATCGAGATACGCGAGTGTCGATAGCAGCTCGATGTCCCGCGTCACACGGTGATCATTGACCGAGCGGGTCGGCGACGACATTACAAACGTCGCTACCGGCCAGCCCTCCATGCCGACCGGCACGTAATCGACCCTGGCGTGCATGTTGAACCAGTCGATCTCCTGCGAGGTCTCTGTGAGGCTCAGCTGCCCCGACGCTCGCAGACGCGACGTCGCCGACAGCGTCACCGACCCCGACTCGACGCCGTCAAGCAGGCCAATGTCCTGCCCGTCCGGCGTCGTGAGCATCACCCGATAGTCAGCCTGCCGAACAGGCGCTGAATCAGCCACGGTTCACCTCCGTTAGCTTCGCCGAGACCGACCAGACGCCGCCGACCTCGCGCCCGAACTGAACGTCTGACAGCGAGCCGTACAAGACGCGGCCGAGGGGATCGCGGTACATGAACGGCGCGGGCATGTACGCCAGATCTTCAAGCGCCTGACGCTCACGCGCCGACGAATCTAGCAGCGCCGCAGAAACTTGCACGATCCGCTGCCGCTGCGTGCCGGACAGCTCAACGCCCAGCCTCCGGCCCGCGAAATACTTGACCTCGCGGTTCACGAGGCCAAGCTGAGAGCCGGTCACGGGGTTCCAGGCCAGGCGCACTGACCGTGAGAAGCCCTGCCCTGCCGAAATCCACACTGCCTGTGAATCCGCGAGCGCATCGACGATCGTGACGGAGGATGAGGGCATTGCGGATGTTGCGGTCACCCTGTACTTGGTCGTACCGTTCGTGAGGCACTCCCGGTCCTTGTACATGGTCGAGGGCGGGAGTTTGTCTGCGACGAGTGTCCAGGTTGATCCGCCGTCGATTGATCGCTCGAGGCGCGTTTCGACGGTCGGCGGCTGCTTGCTGCCGGCCGGGACGGCGGGGGAAGCGATCGAGATGAGCATGTCACCCTCATCTTCTTCCCATGAGGCCGTCACGATCGGCTCGGGTGGGGTCGGATATTCGACCTTGTACCGCCGCTGCACGGTGGTTGCGAGGCCGTATCCGTCTGTGAGCGTTACGCGGACGACGTACTCCGTGCGGTTTTCGAGGCGGGCTTTGAAGCGGAGGGGCGCGCGTGAGAACGTCGGTGCGACGCCGAGCGCGGTCGCGCTGCCCTTGATCTGCTCGATGGCCTGTAGGTTTGCGGAGAGCAGCTCGCAGAGCACGGTCGAGATCGTTGTTGACGAGCCCTTCACGTGCGAGACAACGAGCGCCCCGTCGAATGCCGAGCGGTCGAGCGTGAGCGTGTCGGGTGCGAGGGCGACGACTGGAGCGTACGTGACGGTTGTCCGCCTGACTGGCGACCAGTCCGAGTACTCGCGGTATTGACCTTTCGTGCGGATCTGGTAGTCGATGACGCCGGCCGGCAGGTCGATCGTCTTGGTCTGCACGGCCCCCGTGACGGAGACGCTCTGCCAGGGGCCGGAATCCCCTGCGCGATGCCCGTTCGCGGTTTCCGTATACACGGTGGCGTACCGGATGTCTGCGGCTTCCTGCCACGTCTCGTCGAGGGAGTTGTGCGCCCACGTGAACGGCACGGCTCCGACCGGAGCGTATGTGCCGGGGCCGGACACGGCCGGGATGCCCGGCTTCTGCAGCACCTGGATGGTATTCGACGGGGCCGAGCGTTCGGATTCCAGATTGTCGGTCTTGAGAATCGCTCGGTACGTGTGCGGTACCTGCAGGTCCGCTGTTTCGTGGATCCATCCGTCCGCGTCGGCGCGCACCTCTCCGACCTTCTTGTCGCCGTCGAGGATCTCGACCGTGGCGTCCTGCGGATACGCGAAGGTTGTTTTCCAGGTGATGCGAATCTGACCGCGCTCATTCTTCGCGGCCGTCAGCTCCGCTGGCGGCTCAGGCGCTGTCGACACGCCGTTCGACTGTGGGGACGCCGGGCCCGGAACGAAGTCCGAGACGTCGCGCACCCGAGTCGGGATGATCGGCGACGCATATACGCGGTACCAGAAACGGTCGTTCGCGTACACGGCCTTGTCGTCGACCATCTTGAACACTGGCACGGTGGCGTTCTCGGCGTTCACCCAGGACACGACGTGCCACTGGCGTGGGAGCCACGGCCCAGAGTAGGTGTCCGAGTAGGCATCCCAGCGTTCGATCACGTACGACCGGATAGGTGACGTCGCGTCTGCCGGCTTCGCGGCCGGCCACTCGAGCAGGACCGAGTGCCCGTCGTCAAGCAGCGTTGCCTTGCAGTAGGTCGGCGCTGACGGCGGCTTCGCCGGACGCGCAGGCAGCGTGAGCCACGCCTGCATCGACGGGTGGCCCCCGTTCCAGATCGGACCCAGCGAATAGCCAACGCCAATCGAGCGCTCCTGATTCGGCAGGAGATCCTCGCGCCAGTGCGACGTGCCCATGTCTTTGTACACTGTCGCGCCGGTCGGAGACGAGAACGAGACCGTCTCGCTTCCTACGCCGACGTTGCCCCACCAGGAGGTTTTCGCCGAGAAATTATGCCCGTAACCGTCCGACCGGAGCCAGAACTGGGCGTACACCTCGACGTACCCCTGATGCGGGTCGCCTGTGTACCACATTTCCACACCGACCGACATATACCCGGACGATGCGGACCACTGAATCGCCATGAGCTTTACTCCTTAGAATCCGATGCGCTCACGCAGCGCAGAGCGCGAAGCCGGCGCGAGACCATCCGAGACGACGCCCCCGGCCTCGACGCGCATACGGCCGATCAGCTGGTCATCCGAGTCACGCACGACCAGGTACTGTGGGCCGGTTGCCTGGATGCGCGCCAGACCTGCCGCGCCGCCAAGACCTGCCGTGACTGACAGTGCCCCGGCCTCGAGGCCGTTGAGCTGCTCCTGCCCGGCTGCGATCGTGTCCCTGATTGCTGCCTCGAACAGCGGCGCGCGCTGCGCCGCACCCTCGGCGAGTGCTTCGACAATCGAGCGACCTGAGTACAGCGTCCAGCCCCGCCCGGAGAATGGGCCCTTCTTTGCCGGGGAGAACGGCAGATACTTGCGGACGGAGCCGAGTAGGTCCGAGACCGCGCCTGCCGCCGCGCCCGCCATCGACTTGATGCCGTCGATCAGGCCCTGGATGATCTTCTTGCCGGACGACATCATCATTGACGGGACGTTAGACAGCGTGTTCAAGATTTGCTTCGGAATATCCCAGAAGATGTTCTTCAGTGCTGGCAGCGACTTGACGATGCCGTCGATCAGGCCCGTGAGGATCTGGACGCCGGCATTGAGAATCATCGGTAGATTCTCCACAAGCACCGTCACGATCGTCGTGATGATCTGCGGTAGCATCGCGATCAGCTGCGGGATCGCCTGCACGATGCCGTTGATGACCCCGATCAGCAGCTGCACGCCCGCGCTGATAATCATCGGTAGATTCGTGATCAGCGTCGTGACGATGGTGTTGATGATCTGCGGCAGCATATCGATCAGCTGTGGGAGCGCTTCGAGGATGCCGTTGATCAGCGTCGTCAGCAGCTGAATGCCGGCCTCGATGATCAGCGGAAGATTCTGCACGATCGTCGTGACAACGGTCGTGAGGATCTGCGGCAGCATATCGATCAGCGCCGGGAGCGCCGTCTGCAGGCCACTGATCAGCGCCTGCAAGACCTGCACTCCCGCCTGAATCAGCTGAGGAAGCGCCTGCACGACCGTGGTGACGATCGTCGTCACGATCTGCGGGAGCGCCGCCGCCAGCGTCGGGATCGCCTGTACCAGCCCGTCGATCAGGCCAGTCAGCAGACCTGCGCCCGCCTGAATCAGCTGCGGGATACCCTTCGACAGAGCATCCAGTAGGGACGTGATGATGCCCGGAAGGGCATCAACGAGCACAGGAATCGCAGCCGTCAGTCCAGCCGTCAAACCGTTGATCAGCTCGACGCCCGCGTTGATCAGCTCCGGAAGCATATCGACGAGCCCCTTCACGAGGGCCACGATCATCTGCGCGGCCGCTGGAATCAGCTGCGGAAGCCAATCCGAGAAAGCACCAACGAACGCCTCGATGATCTGACCTGCCATGTCTAGCAGGACCGGCAGCGCGTTCGTGATGCCAGTAATCAGCGTCTTGACAGCCTCAGCGCCCGACGCAATCAGCTGCGGCGCATTCGAGACCAACTCCGCGCCATATTTCGACACGTTGAGAATCATGTCCGAGATCATCGTCTGAATCTGTGTCGTCAGCTCGCCGCCCGACGCCTGCACCAGCGCGCCGATGCCGGCGACCGCCGCAGTGATGAGGCCCCCGAATGCCAGCACCTTGCCAAACCTTGCAGGGTTCAAGAACATGCCTACTTGCCCGATCAGCCCCTCAGCTGCCGAGCCGATAGGACCGGCCGCGCCCGCCAGCGCCTGCCCCATCTTCGGGCCTACTCCGTGCATTGCCTGCACCGCTGGCCCGAGTGCCTTGCCTGCGCCCTCCTTGAGGACGCCGCCGATACCGGAGAGTTTGCCGCTGAGCGTCCCGAACGAGGGGCCGATGTGCTTGTCCCCGGCCTCGCGGATTACGCGGCCGAATCCCGAGAGTTTCTCGCCAATCGCCGCAGACGCATTCGATGCCGCCTCGCCAGCACCAGACGCCAACGCACTACCAAGGCTCTTCGCGTGCTGCCCGACAGATTCGACAGCCGGCGCGAACACCTTACCGACGCCGTCCTTGACCGCACCACCCAGACCCGAAAACCTCTCCACGAGAACAGACGGCGACGGGAGAGCGTCGAACGCGCCGATGATCAGTGACGGATTAGCGAGCAGTGTGCCCGCGCCCGCGAGCGCAGCGAAGCCTCCGGTCGCTTCTCCGAGTGCTTTGGCGATGTCCTCGAGGGTGAGTTTGCCGTCCTTCATGGCGTCGGCGAAGGGGCGGAGTTTTCCGGCGAGGATATCGACGTACTTGCCCGCGTTGTCGAAGGCCGGGCCGAGTTGGTCGCCGACTGCGTTGATGATGTCTGTGAGTGGTTCCTTGACCTTGTCGAGGGAGGCGACGAGGCCCTTTTCGACGGCGGCTTCGAGGTTGCCCCACGCACCCTCGAAGGTTGACGCTGATTTCGCGGCTTGCTCGGCGACGTCGGTGAAGCCGAGGTCCATGAGCGCCTGGTTGAATTCCTCGGCCGTGATCTGGCCTTGGCTCATGGCGTCACGGAAATTTCCGGTGAAGGCTGCGTTTTGCTTGAGTGCTTCCTGGAGCTTGCCTGACGCGCCGGGGATCGCGGCGGCGATCTGATTCCAGTCCTGGGTCGTTAACTTGCCCGCACCGTTGATCTGCACGAGGGCAAGCGCGACCTGCTTGAACGTGTCCTTGGTGCCGCCCGCGATCGCGTTCACGTTGCCGGCAGCTTCGGCCATCTTGTCGAAGTCCTTGACGCCGTTCGCGGCGAGCTGCGCCGTCACCGACTGGATGTCGGACAGGTCGTACACCGTCTGGTCCGCGTAGGTTTGCGCAGCTTTGGTTAGCTGCTTGATGCGCGAGGGGTCAACGCCTGCGAATTCAAGGGTTTTCTTGAATTTATCGGTGGCGTCGGACGCGGAGATCGCTGCGGGGATCTGCGCAGTGAGTGCGGCCGTGACGCCGCCGACTGCTGCGGCTACTCCGCCGAGGCCGATCTTGCCGATTGAGGAGAGGGCACCGCCGATGTGCTTTGAAAGCGACTGTCCGATCTTTGAGCCCCAGGACTCTGTTGCGCCCGTGAGCGCGGACGTGACGTCGCCTGATCCGAACTCGGATGCGATCTGCTTCTTGAGGCCCCTGAACGACGGGACAACGTCGATCCAGGCTGTGCCTAGTGAAGTGCCTTCGGCCATGCCCTCTCCTTATCTAGTTTTCAACTGGTGTGCGGGCTGCGCCCAGCTGCTTGTCGATCCAGTCCGTATCTGGCATGGTGTCGATCTCGACTCGCGTGCCCGGGCGCGGGATCGGCGGCGGCATGCCCCGCCCCTTCTGCGCCTCATCTGTCTTTGCCCACTGGAGCCAGCGCAGTGAGTCCGCCTGAATCGCAGCGAGATGCGCGTCTAGTGACCTCCACTGCCACTCCTGGTCGATCGCTCTTAGCGTCCAGGATTCCGTCTGCTTGATGACGACGGATGCGAGGCGCGCGGCCTGCCTTGCTGGCATCTGACGCGGGGCGCGCCCGAAGAACCGGAGGAAGTCTGCCTCCAGCTCATCGGGCGCGTGCGTCAGGATCGCGGCGAGGGTCAGGCTTTTGGGGCCAGCTCGCTCATGATCTGGACGAGCACCTCCGTCGCGGCGGTCGCCGTGACTCGGCCGTTCTCTCCCCTGATAGCGTCGAGCAGCGCCTGCGCCTGATCCCCCGCGACCGCGCGGAACACGGCCGGCAGGGCGAGGACGTCGCCGCGCTGAATCTCAGCGAGTGACTCGAGCAGCTCGAAGTCATCGAAGATCGTCGGATCGACAGTTACCCGCACGCCCCTGATCTCGATTGTGCGCAGTCCCAGCGGGACAGTATCGACGGGGCCGTGAGCGGCCTCATGCGTCTCTTGCTCGCGCGCCTCCGCGATCTTAGCCTCAGCCGTTTCAACGGCGTGCTCATATCGTCCGAGAGCGTCGTGCACGGCCTCAAGCGAGCCATCAGTGTGACGAGCGGTAGCGTATCCGCCCTGCTCACGAGGGCCACCGTGCCACGCAATCTCAACGTCGTCGGGGCCACCGGGTACCGTCTGGTTGTAAAAAGTCATCGCGCTAAACCTTTCTAAGTCTGTGAGTCTTTGTCGCGCCTATAGGTGTAGATGGAATGGAGAGGGGCGGGGATGGTGGTCAGGCAGGCTCCGCCCCTCTCCACGACTGTGAGGTCAATCAGGCTGTGGCCTTCGCGATGTACTCGCGGGCGCAGTCGCCCTCGACCTTCGCGGACGGGTACGCGGCGATCGTCACCTCGTAGCCGACCGCATCGCCGTCCTTGTAGACGGTGCCTCCGCGCTCGGTGATCTGACCCTCGGGGATCACGATCCGCTTCACGAGGCCACCCGTGAGCAGCACCTCGAACACGAACACGCGGCGAGGCAGGATCTTCGAGTTGTGACGCACGCTGATCGGCTTGTCAGCACCGCCCTGCTGCGTGACGTTCTCCTGTCCGAAGACCTCGCGCAGGACGTCGGGATCGAGCGCCTGCAGGAGCTTCGTCTTGAAGGTTTCCTTGTATCCTGTCTGCTGCGTGAGGACGACGTCGCCGCCAAACGCCTTCAGGTCCGAGGACTCGGTCTCGATGGGATTCTCGAAGCCGTCCTCCGAGAGGTAGCCGAGCTTCACGAACGCGGTGTTGAGCGCGGTCGTCGCATCAGCGGGGATCGGCGTGCCCAGCGGAGCGGCGAAAAACGCTCCGCCCTTCTGCGGCTTAGCCGCGGTAACAAGCGCAGAATTCTGATCTGCCATATGACTCTCCTGTCAAGAGTAAAGATTCAGGCGAGCGCCAAGGTGGCACTCACCGTGAGTTGAAAACGCGGAACCCGTGCATCCGGGTCCGGGAAGGCATACACCGACCTGACGTCGGAGTACGCGACGATTGCTTCACGCTGCCAGTCCAAGATCGCGACCGCGACCTCATCAGCAAGCGCAGACGCCTCAGCCTCAGTTGCGGCCCAGGCTTGCACCGCGAACATCGGTGAATCCCACAGGTGCGTGCGTTTCCCGCCCGTCCGTTCGACAGTGACGAACTTCGAGGGCCGGTTCTGCGGCACCCGGTTCGACACCGACGTGCCCGGAAACTTCCGCTTCAAGTACGCGATAAGCGTGGCTGTCGATGACGTCATACGCGCCCCGCATTCAGCGCCTTCAGCAGCGCGTTATGCCTGGCGTTGTCACGGCGAGCCTTAAACGTCGCAGCCTTGACGATGCCGTGCGGCCTCGTCTTGCCCTGCTGCACAGATGGCTCAAAGCCCTTGCCCGCCGCGACCGCGATCCGCTCTGCAGCTGACTCAATCATCGGCGTCGTCAGCTCGCGAAGAGCCGCGTTGTCGATCTTGATCTTCACCCGCGTCACCCCTCTACCAGCCGCGCCTGCACAGGCCGATTCCACACACCAGGCGTCGAGTCCTTGCTGTACGGCCGGGGATCTCCGATCACTTCCCACCACGACCCTCTCCACCCGATCAAGCATCCCTTGAGCTGCCCGATATAGGTCTTCGGGAAATGGAACGTCATGATCGTCGCATCGCCATCCGGTCGCTCCGGCCCCAAATCCTGCGATGAGGCCGGAGCAACCAAGACGTTGTACAACGAGAACGCCGGCCGGTATTCAGGGCGCATATTGCCGAACTCGTCGAGCTCGCCCGACATCCTGACTTTCACCTGTATCATCTCGCCGACGATCACGGCCGCACCCCAATCGTCCGGACAGCCGCAAAGCGCGTCAGACGGATACCGAGCCTGCGCCGATGCACCCTAGTGAAGCTCATCGACCCGACCGGCGCGCTAAACGTCGACGACTGGCTATACGGCCCACCCGTGACCGTCGATTGCGTCGCCCCGTACGCGAAACCATCCGCCTGCTGGCGGATTGAATAGCGCACCATGTCGCAGACCACGTCCTCATACGAGTCGCGCCGGATCGTGCCGTCCGCGAGCGCGGCGGCGAGATCGATCTTGTCGGCGGCGAGCTCGTCGCGGACGATGCGTGCGGCTCGGGTGAGGGCAGCTTCGACAACCTGCTGGGTTACTGTGTTTTCCTCGTTTGGGCCGTAGCGGTTGCGGAAGGCTGTGATCTTGACTTCGAGCGGGTCAGCCGCTTGTGCCATGTCAGCCTCCTAGCTGTCAGTCGGTGGGAGCATCCTCCGCAGGGGCTTCGTCGACGGTCGGCTCGGTCTGCGGGTCGCCGTCCGGGCCGGTGATGCCGAAGTCGTCGCCGAGGACGTCGAGGATGATCTCGGCGTCAGCGGCCGTGACGGTCGCGAGGCCGTCCTCGAACTGGACGTGCGGAGTCGTAATGAGCAGGGTCGGTGTCGCGTCGCAGCGCAGCGTCACCATGTTGGGCTTCTTCTTTGCCATGTTGGTCTTCTCCTTTGCCTTGTTGATCAGCCAGCCGCCACAGTCAGGACGCCGTGCGCCTTCTCATTGCCATACCTGAGGCCGATCTCGCCGTACAGCATGACCTTCTCAGACGCGCCGGTCTTAGACAGCGGCTCGGCAAAGAAATTGCCCTTGCCGGGCACTTCGAGGAAAGCCGGGGCGAGCTGCTCGAGAGAGACGACCGCGAGCTTCGTCGCCGGCATGTAGCGGTTGAGCATGATGTTGAAGGAGCCGAAATCCGTTTCCAGCATCTTGAGGTTGACGCCGCCGACGTTGCGGTCGGACTGCTCGAAGCCGTCCTTGACGAACAGACGGGTGAGCGCGCGCTTGAGTGCGGCGTTGACGATGATCGTGCGGGTCTCGGTCTCCTGGACGCCTCCGTTCTCCCAGACCTTCTGGATCAGGTCGAGGACGTCGGATGCGGTCAGCTCGGATGCCTTGTGCGTGGTCGTCGCGACGTTGGTCGTGATGGCCTGCAGCAGGCCGCGCGTCTTGCGCGGCGTCGCGTTCGTGGTCGGCTTGGCGTAGGTTCCGGTGATGAACGTCTTTTCGACGTCGCGGGCGATCTGCTTGATCTGCGCCTGCAGCTGCTCGGCGAGCTCGTCGGCGGGCAGCGTGGTCGAGCCCAGCTGCACGGCGGTGCCGGTCGGGCCGTACTGGCGTCGTGCGCCCATCTTCGTGTACGACACGGAGACGGCCTCCTGGTGGATTTCCAGGACGTTTTCGACGTTGGTGCGGGTGCGGGTCTCGAAGGTCGTCGCGTCCGCGCCCTCGACGCGCTGACGGTTGTCGGCGGCGTCGCGCAGGTCAGTGACCTGCCAGCCGAAGGTGGTCGACTCGACGGACTCGCCGCCCGTCAGGCCACCAATCGAGGACAGCAGCGGAGTGTCCTCCGGGGACGCGGCGAACAGCTCGCCGACGTAATTCGGGCAGTTATAAGTGGTTGCCATCTCGGTAATACCGGGCATATGAATCTCCTGTCAAGAGAAGGGGACGTGTTGTCAGTTGGTGGATTCAGTGGTCAGGCTCGCGAGCTTGACCGCCTTGAGGCGCGCCGACAGCTTGAAGTCGCCAGCGCTCTGCGCCGCAACGATCTGCTCATCCAGAGACAGAGACGTCGTGCGAGGCGGGAAAACACCTGCGCCCGAGTCCGCGAGCGCGGGCACGGCCGGCGTGGCCGTTGTGCCTCGCCAGTCGGCGAGTCGCTGCGCGATCTGATTGATCTCGTCCTCGGTGTCGCCGTGGATGAGGTCGGCGGGGACGCCGTACTCGGAGGCAGCGGCGGCGATCAGCTTGGCTCGGTGCGCCTGAGCTTCGAGGGCTGCGACCTGAGAGCGCAGCTCGTCGATGGTGGTGTCCTTGCCGTTGATCGCTTCCGTGAGGTCTGCGAGCTGCTTGTGGTCGGCCTTCGCTCGGCGTTCCCACATGCGGGCGTGGGCCTTCCAGTCCTCCTGCTCGGCGTCGTCCTGCGTGGCCTCCTGCGAGGCTTCATTGGCGTCGGCGTGGCCGGTGTCCTGGACGGCCGTGTCAGTGGTGGGGGAGGTTTCGGCCGCCGCCTGCACGCCGTCCGTGGCCTCCTGCTCGGTGGTGTTTTCCATTGGTTTACCTTCCTTTTCGGAGAGCGTGGTTCCCGCTGCCTTTGCGGAAGCGGGCATAACAAAACCCCGCACCGTGTTCGGTACGGGGGAGATTGGTGATGGTGTTGGGTTACGCCGCTGGGGCCTCGGTGGTGGAGATGCCCTCGCGTAGTTCTGCGAGCTCCTCATCGAAGAGACCGCCCTCTGCATCGTTGATCGCTGCAAGACGATCAATCCAGGCAACAGTGGCGGCACCATACTTGACGAGCGAAGAGACCGCTCCGTCGATGTCCGGGCCGTCGTATTCGAGCGTCGTGCGCAGATACTCTGCTTCGTCGCGCGCGCCCAGCGCATCGAGCGCTGTGATAGCATCGCGCACGAACCGTGATATCGCGTCAGTGTCCATAGGCGTATTGTACCTACTTTCCAAGCGGAATGATTGATTTTACGCGATATCCTTTCGCGTCGTTTCTATAGCCGACGCGAATTGTTACTCCGTTGACTCGCCCAGTGGCAGACGCGACGTTGACGCCCTCTCGGACTCCCTGTTCGCGCAGCACTTGAGCGCCCGCCTGCAGAATGTCGTCGGTCGTCCAATCAACGGGGAATTCGGTCCTCCCAAACCGCCACCCATACCCTGATAGGTGGCCGCCTGAACGGCCCAGCCCGTAGAGTGTATGACGCCATTCTTTCGCGCGAAGTGGCGGAAGATCATCCGGCCAGCCTTTCGGCGCTTGTGTCATCTCGCGCGGCGGGAGTCTCCGTGCTGCACCAGGCGTGAGGCCACGCTCCTGGAGAGTGGCGAGCGCCCGGCTCCGGTCTCGGTCAATCACACTACGTTGAAGAGTGCCGTCGTTGGAGATCCGTTGTGGAGTGTGCCCGTCTGTGAGCTGTTCTGGGAACAGCTCTCGCATACGCGCTGTGATCCTCTTGATGTCGTCTGTGTGCGCACCTTCATCAGCGAGGTCATCAACCGCCTGCTGGTACATTCGTTCGTACTGTGTGTGATCGTAGCCCTTGATGCGGGGCTTCTTCGACCACGACGGGACGATCTGGCAATCGCACTTGAAGTGCGATTCCTTGAATCGCGCGGTCTCTTCGCTTCGGTACACGAAGCCGCGGGAGGCCCAGAGCATGCACCAGGCGCACGTCTCAGCGCCGGTCGGCACGCGAGCGTACCTCGGGGACTTTGGGTCTGCCTCGGCCGCGTGCTGCACGGTTGCGCGCCCGGAGTCTGAGATCAGCTTGCGAGCACCGTCCGTGAGGCGTGCGAGTGCCTTCGCGCGGTCGATGCCCTCGCGCAGATCCCGGATCGCGGCTCCGACGATCTTCTCCGCGTCGTCCTGATCGACGAGTCCGGTCGGCATCACAGGGGAGTACGCCTTCGCGACGCCCTCGGCCTCGCGTTGCTTCTCGTACCATTCGAGTGCCGCCGATGACGCGACCGCCGCAGATTCCTCGACGAGGCGCGGATACAGCTGATACAGAGCATCCTCAAGCGTCCCGAGATCATCGAGCGGTAGGCGCTTCCACAGCGCGCGCAATCGGCGCTCAGCGACATCGCCCGCACGGTTCTGCGTCCGCGCGAGCTGCTGCACGTCGTGGATATGCATGCCGACCCCTCACGATCTCTACTTCTCTTCGAGCGCCTTCGAGTCCGCCTCCGGCAGTCGCAGCGAGACGGGCACAGCGCCCGTCAGCTTCACGCCCGGCATGCCGAGCACATCGAGTGCGCTCTGCGGATCGACGCCCGCACGCACGGCCACGCCGAGCGCGTCGAACGCTTCCTTCGCGTGCGAGGTATCAAGCCCCCCCCTCGACGCAGGCGCAGCCTGCTCGACAGGCACGGACGCCTCGGACTCCGCCGCGGTATCGACAGGCTCCTGAGCGGACAGCCGATCAAGGAGACCGGACGCCTCTGCACGGCGCTTGTCCGACATCAGTCGCGCGATCTGCGAGCCCGAATATCCCAGCTCTTCGAGGACGACCGGGGACTCAGCAAGCCACGGCAGCGCGGAGATCTGCTTCACGATGGCGTCAGACTGGGAGACAATCGACGGGTGCGCGGGGTCGCCCCAGCGCGTCGCCAGAGACCGCAGCTCCGGCGTCATCTCATCGAGACCGTCGCGCATCATCACCGCGTGGGCATACACGCGATTCAGGGCCGCGTCGAATACCCGCTGTGCGTTCTTCGCCTTGATGACTAGCTCTTCCTTCGCCGCGTACAGCGCTTCCGCCGAGGATGGGTTGTCCTGGATGACGCCGAGGGACGAGACCGGCAGCGAGGACACGCCCGACAGCTCGGTCGCGAGAGCGCGCATCTGCTCCGTGAACGGCTGCGCCGACTGCTGCGGAAGCACCGTCACCTTCGGCCCCTCCGGCTCTTCCCCAGACGAGATCGTCTTGATCGTTCCCAGCTTCCAGTCCCACGAGCGCAGATCGTCGATCAGATCCGAATCGACGCCCGACAGGAGGATGCCAGGAGCCGTGAACAGCTCCGTCGCCAACTCTTCACGCAGCACTGTGCGCATCGCGCGCTGAGTGATGCTCATGACGTCACGGGAGATCCGCGAGCGCCCGAGCGGCCGGTCGAGAGACGGCTCGAAGGGCAGGGCCTCCATCATGGGCGCGCCCATGCCATGCAATTCGGCGTGGATGATCCGCCACGCCGACGCCGTGTTCACCTCGACGACGTAGGTCGAGTCGGGCGTGTACAGAGTGAAGCGGGTCGGACGGCCGGCGTCGTCGATGTCGTCGATAGTCAGGCCGTAGGATAGGCGGCGTCGTACGCGGTCCCAGAGGCCCGCAGCCCAGTCCGCCGAGTGGCCCTGGATGATCACGGGCGGCTCGCCTGCCGCCTCGACGCCCTTGCGCAGCGTCAGGAAAGCGACCGAGTGCGTGAGCGAGGACGGGATCGTCTGCGCGATCTCCAGCTCGAAGCCGGTCGATGCCAGCAGGTCGTCGATCTCGAACGGGTTGTCACTGCCGGTCGATGAGGTGACGCCGTCCCAGATGAGCAGATCTGAGAGGCCGAAAACTACCTTGCGAGGCCACCCGATCACTGCGCCGAGCTGATCGACCATGTCATCGGGCACCGAGATGTTGAGGTTGTCGGGTCGGACGACGCCGTCGAGGTACGCCTGACGCAGTCGATTGCGCGGCTGCTTGACGCGCCACAGCTCGACGAGCTGCGCGAGCGCCGCCTGCTCTGCGGGCGTCAGCCCCGGTACAGCCGGAGCCGAGAACTGCACCGGGGTCGCGAGCATGAACTTCTTGGCGTTCACAGGGCCCTCGCTTTCTTGCCCGGCCTGCGCCGGGTCGTCTTAGCCGCTAGAACTGCCGCAGATACGGCCTCTAGCGGAGTCTCATCTCCATCGGGGATTGACGCTTCCCATCCCCACGCGCCGTCGCGGGCGCGGATCTTCCTGTCGCACACGGCGACCGCTGTGTTGAGCGCATCTTCCGGATCGCCTGTCGGGTGCGTGATGCGGCCGTCGCGTAGCCCCTCGAAAAACATCGAGCAGGACTCGAGATATTCGCGAGTCGTCATGATGTGCACGATCTTGGCTGGCACCCCACGGATCTGCAGAGCGTCCGCGAGCGCCGACGCGCCGGAGCCGCCGACGAGGTTGATTTGCGCGGTCCGGTCTTTTCGGGCGGCGAGCCAGTCGGCGACGGCCTTCACGCCGTCGTCCGTCGAGCCGGTGAATGTGTCGATCGCGTTGACGTGGAATCTGACGTCGGGGCCGCTGCCTGTTTTCAGGGCGCCCGCGAGCGCCTGCCGCTTGCCGTCCGCGCTGAAAGCGACGGCGAACGAGCGGATGCCATCTGCCGGCGCTTCGGCCGCTGTCGCGTCCCAGGTGGTCGGGTCGATGGCCCGCGACGCGCCAGCGTTCGCCGGCCACATGCCGAGGCGCTCGCGCGCGAAGCCCTCATCCGAGAGGGTCTTGCGCTCCAGCTCGATGAACGCGCGCTTCATGCGTCCCGCGAGCAGAGCCGGATTCGTCGCCTCCCACGTCTTGACGTCGTCCATGCGCAGGGGCTTATCCGGGTCTGCGGACCATTCGTGCCAGCACATCGCGCCGGGATGCTCAGACAGCGCTTGATCTCGGATGCGCTCGAAAACCTGGCCGTTGGCGTTCGGGCCGGGCGGCGTGCCCGTGTACAGCACTTGTGAGTTGCCGAGGTGACCGGCCGAGCCGGTCGAGGTGATCGCTTCGAGAGCGTCCTCGGTCAGCTCCTGCGCCTCGTCGAGGACGATCAGGTCGGCTGTGAAGCCACGGCCCGAGGACTTCGAGCGAGCGATGACGCGCAGGGATCCGCCGTGCCAGCCACGCGACGGGTCGTTCTTGAGGATGATCGCTTCCTGGCCGTTGACGTTCCTGACCTGTTCGACCATCGCGTTTAGCTCAGGGTAGCGAGCGGCCTCGTCGTCGGCCTTCTTCCCGAAGAATTCCTTGAAACGCCGGTAGTGCGCCTGAGCGGACTTGACCTCGTGCGCCGAGTGAATCACCGTCTCACCGAGCAGGACCATGCCGAAAAGTTCACGCATCTCGAGCAAGGCGTTCTTCCCGTTTTGGCGTGGGACGGACAGGCCGGCGACGGGGTGCTTCCACTCGTCTTTAGCCGAGGCGGCGAGCCAGTCGTCAAGGACGAGCTGCTGCCACGCATCAGGCATCAGTCCAAACGTCGACGCGAACTCGCCCGCGAGATCTCCGAAGGACTTGGCGCGACGCTCAACGGCGACCCGCAGCCGGGGAGCCTGCTCGATGCTTCGCCAATCGCTGCTGGAAATCGACAACCTGGCCCCCCTCTCCCTTCACCGACTCGGGGACCGCAGCACCCGAGGTACCTGAAATCTCAGAAATCAGCGCACGAGCCTCACGAATCAGTGGCGCGCGCTTATCGAACTCGGCGTACTCAAGCGACGCGAGGGTCAGATCGAGCAGCTTCTTACGAGCCTCAAGCTCATCGAATGCATCCGCCTTCTTCGCGTCTGCCTTCTTCTTTGCCACCACAACCACCCCCCCTAAACCGCCAAAAACCAACGAAAAACGCCTACCGCGAGCGCCAGCACCCCACCAGACACCACCAGCGGCCGCGTGCGAAACGAACACAGTCGGTCAGCGTTTTTCCAGCTCAACCCGCCTGAAAGCGTGGGGGAGGGAGGGGGAGGTGCCCCTATTTGGGTTGAAATTACGCCACAAACAGGGCGTTTTCACCACTCAACGTCAATCGAGGACGCCCGCACCTGCCGTTTTGGCACGTTCACGCGGTCGCCGCGCGACTGATTGCACCTGCGACACAGCACTCGACCGTTCTCGAGGACGTTTTTTCCACCCCAACGATGAGGAAGGATGTGATCAGGCTCGGCCGACGACGGCGTCCTCGTGTTCACATAATCGAGCAAGACGTTGCACGACGGGCAATGCGTGATGCCTGCTGCGCGGCCGGCCGCGAGCACTCGCTTGCGCCAGTGCTTGTACTGGCTCGTGCCCGTGCGGGAGGACACCATGAGCGCCACCCCCTCGCCAAACTCGAATGGCCCCCCACTTACGCGGAAGGCCACAGTAGAAATATATACCGTTGCACCCCTGTTCGCAAGACCTGCCCCCTGGGTGTTTCGCACCACCCCCCGGGGGTGGTTTCAGACCTCCCCCGGGTACAGAACACCCCCCGGGGTGTTTGCAAGCACCCCCGGGGGTGGTTTCGATGCCCCTCCGGATACAGGACCACCCCCGGGTGCGCGTGAGGCACTGCCCGGGGGTGGATCGCCGTCAGGACGCGAGGGCCACTATGTCCGCGACCCTGTAGGTGCGGGGTCCGACCTCCGGCGAGACCGGCCGCAGCTTCCGACGCTGACACCACGACCGCACGGTCGTGTCCTTGATCGGCTTGCCGACGATCAGCTCCGCAACCCTGGTCGCACGCGGACGCGGCAACTCAAGACGCTTCGCCTCGGCCATCATGAGCACGACGGCCGTCCGACAATCGACCTGCTGCCAGCACTCACGGCACTTCACCTCGTCGGCACCTTCCCGCGCGAGCAGGTCAGCGCCGCACCTCGGGCACTTGCCGACGAACATCAGGCGCGCGTGCGCCGGGGCCGCTAGACGCTCCAAGCGCTTGATCGAGTACAGGACTTCGTCGGCGCACTGCGCCGCCAGCGGCCAACGCCGAACGCGGTCCTCGTGCGCGGCGAACAGCTGAGCCACCATCCGCCAATCCTTCGCGGGCACACTGTACTTCGGCCCCATGACGAGACGGATCAGCTCATCACCCCACGTCTGCAGAGCCGAGGCCATCTCATCAACCTCAAGCATCAGCGCGAGACGCAGCGGCGGCGACGAGACAGAGTGCCCCTTCGAGCCGCCACCCTCCGGCACCGACTTGCGCGACGTGATGTACGCCAGATCCGCCATGAGGCCAGGCAGGGACTGAGTCGCAACCCTCAGCCGTGCCGCCCCACCCCGAGACAGATACTCACCCGGCAGCAGAGGCTCTCCCGTCACCGGGCACACCTCACCAAGCATCGTCCTACTCATCGTCGACCACATCCTCGATGTCACCCCGGTACTGGTCACGGCACACCTCGATAAGGCCACGCCGAGCCAGCATCGACCCTCGGCCGTCCGTCATCCAAGCTGTCACGTCCGGACGAGACGGATCAATCGTCTCAATCATGATTTCCCAGGCCCCGATCAGCCTTCCCGGCCCGTGCCTCTGCGCAACCAGAGCACCTATCGCATCCTCAAGCCTGTCCAGCACCTGTGCGTGCTCGTCTGTCATCTCCTGCTCCTTCTCCTTCTCTTGCGCTTCTTCGAGCCAGCAGGTAAGGCGGTTGCCTGCCCGACCTGCTCCCGGCCCGTCTCCTGTTCCCTACTGCCTACCCGGACTCCCGACCCGTACCCGTACCCGGGGATACATGAGTCCAGAGGCCTGGACGAATCGAGTCCGACGCCAGTCGGGGTGAATCCGCGATCCTGCTTGTAGCTGGTGTTCGGGCTGGTGTCCGTGCGGGCAGCGCCGGGGTCACCGTGGCCGGACTCGACAGTGAGCTGATCAGGCTCACCGGAATCCGCGCCGGTCGGGATACCCACGGTCGCGCCGCCAGGCGCGCTCACAGTCGCGGAGGCGTCCGCACAGCCCGAGGTCGCACCCGTCGTAGGTGCGCCCGAGGCCGGGTCGCCGTCCGTCGCGTGCGCGCTCGCACGCTCACCATCCTTTCCTCCGGCCGCGTCGCAGGTCGCGGCCTGCGCGGGGCGCAGCACGCCCGCACGTTCGAGCATGCCGCGCGTGTGCGTCCCGTACCTGGGACGCTCAGGCGCGGGCAGCAGCTCGTGAGTCTGATCCCACGAGCCTGTAGGGTCGTCCGCTCGGGACGAATTACACCGCATACACGCGACAACAAGCGTGTCTACAGTGCCAGCCTCCCCGGGCTTCAAGTGATCGAGCGTGCCCTTGCGGGCCGACATCTTTCCCGGCCAATACACCTCGACGCCACACCAGCGGCACTGGTCGCCGTCGCGGGCGATCACAGCCTGACGCAGCGCCTGATCGGAGTTGTCGCGCTGTCGCTGTCGGCTCCACTCGACGTCGGCGCGCGAACGGATATGCACAAAGTCAGGATCCTCAAGCAGCTTCGGCTTCTTCCCCTTCGGCGTGTCCGTCCACTCGATGAGGCCCGTGTCGACCGCGATCTGCAGGACATCCGGATTCCCACCCGCGTACGTGTACACGACGCCCATCTCGATAACGCTGTCGGTCAGGTGAGCCGCCGAATAAGCTGCGCAACGCATGACGAACCCGAACAATTCGTTCACGGTACGGCCGTCAGCCTTCGGGTGCGACGCGGCCTCCATCAGCCGCGGATACATGTCCGCGTCATCGCCCATCTTTACCCACGCCATCAGTCAGCCTCCCTCATCGCCATCTCGTCCCACCCGTCCTCAGGAAAGAGCTCCCGAGGCCGAAAATCCGGATAATTACGCATCATCCAATCCCGCTCCGTCTTGCGCTGATACTCAGCCTCAAACCGCAGGAAACACGGACGACACCTCGCGTGCCCAGCCTCAAGCTCAACACCGCAATCCGGGCAATGCCGCTCGATCACGACGCCACCGCCCGCTCAGCAAGCAGCTCACGCACAAAACGCTCCTGCCCCTTCGGGAGTACCCAGGTCTGCACACGCACACCACCACCAGGCACCTGCACCTCCGAGGCTTCAAGCAGACCCTGCGTGATCGCCCGCGCGGTCGGCACCATCTGCCCGCCACGCCGGTAGACGTACCCGGCAGCGCGGAGCCACCGGCAAAACCTGTTCGGTCCCATGCCCTCGACGCGCGCAGACAGCACCGTACCGAACACGCTCGGCAGCATCGCCTCACCCGAGGCCGCGACCGCGCGACCCAGCTGCGCGTGCGGACGCTGCGCCTCAACCTCAGCAACCGCCTCAGCAGCCACCGCCTCCGCCCGCACACGCGCCGCACGCTCATCCCGCAACGCCGTCAACGTCCGAATCATCGTCTCCGGATCAGCCAGCATCGCATCAACCGCCGACTCCGTCGCATACACGCCATGCCGCCTGATCGACGGCAGAACCTCTCCGGTCACCCAGCGACGAAACGCCGCCGCCTCCGGCTTGTCCGACCGAATAATCACCTCATACAAGCCCGGCTCGGTCACCACCCACACCTGCTGCGCCCGACCGAGGCGATCTCGCATGGGGTATGCCAGGCATAAGTCATCCGCGAGACGCGCACGAAGCTGCGTCACATTCGCAATACCCAGCGCCGCCGCCAGATCCGCAAGCACAAACAGCGGCTCACCAGACTCATCAACCTGCACACGAACCTCGTGCCCCGTGTACTCGAACAGCTCAAGCTCATTCACGGCCATACTCCTTACTTATCTGCAGTACCGATCAGAACGGCGGCTCAGACGACGCCGCCTGCGATCCCCACGGATCATGCTGCGGAGCCTCCCGACCCCACCCAGCCGCACCACCAGAGGCCGACGCGCTCGCGGACGGCGCGCTCGCGGCCTGTGCCTGGACGCGGGTGACCTGCGCGCGTGCGCGGCGCAGGGAGGGGCCGACCTCGTCGACCTGC
>ERZ1674239.95-NODE-95-length-27211-cov-3.416041_pt1 | contig 27211 bp, 21 predicted proteins | sample MGYA00581208_ERZ1674239 | MGnify/ENA primary metagenome ERZ1674239 (study PRJEB41354, sample SAMEA4873308) | human saliva metagenome | biome: human-associated habitat [ENVO:00009003]; feature: mouth environment [ENVO:08000002]; material: saliva material... | reverse complement strand
CTTTATTTTTTCCTTACATAACAACTTTAGAGTGTATAAATCATTATTTCATCTTGTTGCAAAGTGTTGTGAGGCTAGATTTTGCATCGTTTGAGTGGTATTCGAGACCTGTGCATAACTCTGTGATCTTATTAATACGTAGCTTTCACTAACCTTGTAATTGATTTCGTATAATGTATATTATGTTAAATTAGATATATAAACATGTCACAAATCAATATGAGTGACTATCCTATTTCATGTATTACTCAAAATAAGATGAGTTTTGGCTTATGGATATAGAAGAAATAAATGAATGTCTTTGAGATGGAATAATTAAATTAGAATGAAATTTTGAGATAACGCTACGTGAATTCTGAATACAATTGCGTACATCAAATTCACCAGATTTCATCATTCTTGATCTGATAATGAGAATTTATTTTACATATATTGCATAAATGAGAATAATTAACATTGATTTTTTCTTTATTATTAGTGGTTTATGAAAAAAAATTAAAAAAAATGCTTGACTATTCTCATTTGTGAGATTAGAATGCACACCGATGACAAGTTAAGCAGTCTTGTTTTTATTTTTAATCTCTACTTAATAAGGAAAGGAGTTGGTTATGCTTAATAAAGCAATCGCAGATAAGTTAAATGAACAAATCAATTTAGAGTTCTACTCTTCTAATGTTTATTTACAAATGAGTTCTTGGTGTAGCAAACACGGTTACGAAGGTGCTGCAGCATTTTTACTTCGTCATGCTGATGAAGAATTAGAACACATGCAAAAATTATTCAAATATGTGAGTGAAACAAGTGGTATGCCACTTTTAGGTAAAATTGATGCACCTAAGAATGACTACAAATCACTTAAAGAAGTATTTGAAACCACACTTGAACATGAAAAACTCGTTACTTCTAAAATTAATGAATTAGTTGAAGTAACTTTTGCAAACAAAGACTATTCTACTTTTAACTTCTTACAATGGTATGTTGCAGAACAACACGAAGAAGAAAAATTATTCAATAGCATTATTGATAAATTTAACTTGCTGGGTGAAGACGGTCGTTCGCTTTACTTTATCGATCGTGATTTAGCAACATTATAATTTTAGAAGGAGAATACAAAATGTTATCAGCAAACGTAATCAAATTATTAAATGATCAAATGAACCTTGAGTTCTACTCTTCAAATCTTTACTTACAAATGAGCGCATGGTGCGAACAAAATGGTTTTGAAGGTGCAGCTAAATTCTTATCAGCTCACGCTGCAGAAGAAATGCAACACATGCGTAAATTATTCACTTATTTAAATGAAACTGGTGCATTAGCGGTAATCACTGCAATTGAAGCACCTGCGCATGAGTACAAGTCATTAAAAGAAATCATTGAATTAACTTATGAACACGAAAAATTGATCACAAGTAAAATCAATGAGTTAGTGGGTAAAACTTTTGAAGAAAAAGACTACTCTGCATTCAATTTCTTACAATGGTATGTTGCAGAACAACACGAAGAAGAGAAATTATTCAGCGGTATTTTAGACAAATTAAATCTTCTTGGCGAAGATGGCAAAGGCTTATTCTTAATCGATAAAGATTTAGGTAACCTTGCTGGTCAAACCGCTTAATTAGATAATCATAAAGCTTAGTAGAAATACTAAGCTTTTATTTTACCTATAATTTGTGACAACGTATCAAATTATTTTAAGCTTCCCTTTTCTTTTTGAATACAAGTTGATGAAATTTAAAACAACCACACGTTTTTAATGAAATTTTACTTGCAACGAAGTAAGATAAACGTATAATTCAGAACAACCCAAATGCCTGGGTGGCGAAATTGGTAGACGCAGCGGATTCAAAATCCGCCGGTGAATAACCGTGTCGGTTCGAGTCCGACCCTAGGCACCACAGAATTTATAAGCTCTGAAGTTGATTCAGGGCTTTTTTATTAGCTAAAGTAATCAATATGACAGAACAAAACCAAGATAAAAAACAGACTTATAATTTCAATAAATTGCAAAAACGTCTTCGCCGTAATGTAGGCAACGCAATTGCTGATTTTGGCATGATTGAAGATGGCGATAAAGTGATGGTTTGTCTTTCTGGTGGTAAAGACAGCTATACGCTTCTCGATATTTTGTTGAATTTACAACAAAGCGCACCGATTAAATTTGATATCGTTGCAGTCAATTTAGACCAAAAACAGCCAGGTTTTCCTGAGCATGTTTTACCTGAATATCTGCAAAGTATTGGTGTGGATTATAAAATCGTTGAAGAAAATACTTATGGCATCGTAAAAGAGAAAATTCCAGAAGGCAAAACAACGTGCTCTCTCTGCTCTCGCCTACGCCGTGGTATTTTATACCGTACAGCAACAGAACTTGGTGCAACAAAAATTGCACTTGGACACCATCGCGATGATATGCTGGCTACCCTGTTCCTGAATATGTTTTACGGTGGGAAACTAAAATCGATGCCGCCTAAATTAATTTCAGATGACGGCAAGCAAATCGTGATTCGTCCATTGGCTTATTGTAAAGAAAAAGATATTGAAAAATATGCCGTAGTCAAAGAATTCCCAATTATTCCTTGTAATTTATGTGGTTCTCAACCTAATCTACAACGTCAAGTGGTGAAAGAAATGTTGAATACTTGGGACCGTCAATATCCTGGACGCTTAGAAACTATGTTTAGTGCTATGCAAAACATTACGTTGTCACACTTATGTGACCCAAAACTCTTCGATTTTAAAGGTATTAAACATGGGCAATCACTTGATGGCATTGAAGGGGATACCGCATTTGATGAAGAACGCATCGAACCAATGAGATTTGATGATGAAGATACGTCTGACTACGCCGATAACGAAATGATCAGCTTTAAAGAAGTGAATTAATATGATTACCGTACAAGGAAAACAAATCGAAACCGATGCCTCTGGCTATTTACTTAATATTGCTGATTGGAATGAGGATGTAGCAAAACACATCGCTCAGCTAGAAGGTGTCGAACTGACCGAAGCTCACTGGGAAGTGATTTATTTTGTGCGTGATTTCTATCAAGAATATAACACCTCCCCTGCGATTAGAATGCTGGTAAAAGCAATGTCAGCAAAACTAGGTGCCGACAAAGGTAATAGCCGCTATTTGCAACGACTTTTCCCTGACGGACCAGCTAAGCAAGCAACCAAACTGGCGGGGCTGCCAAAACCAGCTAAATGCTTATAGAATAACGTAACCGCACGATAAAGTGCGGTTATTTTTTTAGAAAAAATTTAAAAGAATTCTTATATTGAAAAAAAAGGGGCGCTAAACGCCCTTTCCATTATTCATCACAGATTTCTTGCTGTACTGGTTCCATTGATTTCTTAATGGCTTCAGTTAATTTAACTTGATTCGTCATATCACCGTTTAGAATTTCACCACCAGTTGTCTTAGCTAGGCAATCAGTATAATTCCAAGGCGAATTAATATTAACGATATTAATTTTTAATTTTGGTCTTTCTTTCGCTTCTTTTTTAATGAGCTCACAGACGTTGCGATTCGTACAATCACCATTACCTTCGGTAATTAACACAATTAACGCTTCACGTTCTTTACCATCAATAATAGTTAAGGCTTTTTGTAACCCTTCATAAATTGGTGTGCCTGGAACCTGATTTTCCCGTACCTGCATTTTATTAAGTTTGGCTTTTAATGTACTGCGTTGTGCCGCAGTAAATATGCCATGATTGGTAGCATAAGATGCTTTTTTCGAGGTAGATAAACAACTTTTTAGTTCGACTAAACCAATATCCACTGTTGTTGGAATATTATTAATTAATTCCGCTACCGATTTTTTAGAGGCTACGGACCGATTTGGTTTACGGTACATATAATAGACATCTTGTTGCGTGATGCCATATTTTGCTGGATTTCTTAATTTTTCGTCAAAAATCGCTACTTTTTTTGCGCTTTCTAATAAGGTATAGCGCATTCCTGAAGCATTATTAAAAATAATAGCCAGTTGCGGTGCATCAGTTGGTTTTTCCACTACTCGGCAGTTTTTCTTCGGTTCTGGTTTGGGCTCCTCTACTTTCGGTTCTTCTTTTGGTGGTTCTTGAACCGGCTCCGGTTTTGGTTCTTCCACTTTAGGCTCTTCTTTCGGAGGCTCTGGTTTGGGCTCTTCTTTCTTCGGTTCTTCGACCTTAGGTGATTCTACTTTAGGCGGTACAACTGGTTCGCGATTGAGCCACCACCAAGCCAATAAGCCTAGTAGTAATAAAAGAAGCGGTAAAAGCCAATAGCACCAACGGTGTTTTGGTGCAGTAAGGGGAACAACTGGTGGCGGAGCCGGTGGTTCTACTTTTTTTCCAATACCCCAACCAGTAATAACTGGTTCATTATTTACTAAATAAATTTGACGGGTATCATGAGTCGCCCCTTCCACCAATTGAGCTAACCAAGCACTTTGTTCGGGTGTCAGTACACCTTTAGCCATAAGCTCCTGATTCAATGTTACAATCGCATTTAGGCGTTGTTGAATCAGTGAAATTATTGGTTTAAATTGCTTCTCTTCTTGCATTTCTTGAGCAATCAAGACTGGCTGACCTTCTAGTTCGCTATACCATTCTACTGTAACCTGATCGGCTTTTATTTCTGGTTTTGCAAATAAAGTGGCGGTACTTGGTGGCAAATGGCTACGCAAGATTTTAATTATTTCATCATAATGGACAAGAAGTGCGGTCACATTTTGATTAATTTCTTGCAATTTAAAACGAGCTAGACGTTGCATAAGCGTTCCTTATTCACACTCATCAGTTTTAGTCATAGGTTTAATAGCTTGATTCACCATACTCACCACTTGTTTCTGATTATTTGCGGTAAATACTTTTCCGCCAGTAGCGCTGGCTACACAGTTGGCAGCTCTAGCCCCACCAATATCAACCACATTCACTTTTAAACGTGGTTTTTGTCTGGCTATTTGATTTGCTAGGCCACAAATATCTGGTGTATTACAGTTATCTTTTCCATCACTTAAAATCAAAATGAAAGCATCGCGTTTTACTCCATCAACCATAGAGCTTGCAACCTGTAATCCGTTGTATAGTGGAGTACCGCTGCTGTCACCTTCTGCAGGGGTCATTGCTTGAATTTTAGCTTTAAGCGCATTACGTTTACCTGGTGAATAGAAACCATGATTGGTTGCAGCTGGACAAGTTCTTAATGAAACTAAGCCGATATCCACATTTTTACCAATACTATTAATAATGTTGGTGGAGGCCTTTTTCGCTGTGGATAAGCGATTTGGTAAGCGCTGCATATATTGAATTTCTTCATCGCTAGCACCATATGTCTCTGCACGTTGAATGAAGGCATCAATGGTTTGTGAGCTTTCCTGCATAGTGAAAAACATTGATCCAGAATTATCAAAGACCATCACCATTTGTGGTGTTTCACCTGGTTTGTATTTCGGCTTACACACTTTTTGTGGTGGTTGTTTTGGCTCTTCTTTCGGGGGCTCAACAACAGGAGGTTCTACTTTCGGCTCTTCCTTAATCGGCTCTTGAATAGGCTCAGGCTTAGGCTCTTCAACCTTTGGTTCCTCTTTTATAGGCTCAGGTTTAGGCTCTTCAACTTTTGGCTCTTCTTTTGGAGGTTCTGGTTTAGGCTCCTCAATTTTTGGTTCTTCTTTTTTCGGTTCTTCTACCTTAGGTGGTTCCACTTTAGGGGGAACAACAGGTTCACGATTAAACCACCACCAAGCTAATAAACCGAGTAGCAATAAAAGAAGCGGTAATAACCAATAGCACCAACGGTGTTTAGGTGTTGCCACAGGGACAATCGGTGGCGGAGCCGGTGGTTCTACTTTTTTTCCAATCCCCCAACCAGTAATAACGGGTTCATTATTGATTAAATAAATTTGACGGGTGTTATGATTGGCTCCTTCCACTAATTGGCTCAACCAAGTGCTTTGTTCTGCACTAATAACCCCTCTTTCAGTTAGATTTTGAGTAAGTGCAGCAATAGCATTTAAACGCTGTTGAATGAGAGGTGAAATTTTTTGTAGTGTCACTTTATCTGATTCATTTTCAGACACTAGATAAGGCTGCCCTTCCAGTTCGCTATACCATTCTACGGTTACTCGATCTGATTTGATTTCAGGTTTAGCGAATAAAGTGGCTGTGCTTGGTGGAAGATGAGCTCTCACAATTTTAAGTATTTCATCGTAATGTTCAAAAAGCACCGTTGCATTTTGATTAATTTCTTCTAGTTTAAAACGAGCTAAACGTTGCATAAATCCCTCTACATTTGAGTCGTATTATTGGAATAAAAACTGTCAATATTCTTATTCCAATAATAAGGGCTGATCTTTTTTCAAGATCAGCCTTTATAATTATTTAACAGCAAGCGCTTTTTTGTAAGCAGTCAACTTACGCTGTAACGTTTGCAATTCTTTTGCTTTCACTTCATCAGATGCACTAGAAGTATTTACCTGCTTCATTTGTTGTTCTACATCTTGAATTTTTGCTAATAGGTCGCTATTACCTTGAGCTTTTTGTTTAAGCAAGGCCGCATCATTTTGCAATTCCTTATTTAAATTAGCCAATGCAGCTTTTTTCTGATTCAGTTGCTTGGTTGATTTATTTTTTGCCTCTTGAGCTCGTTTATTTTTAGCTTGCAAATCAGCATTTTTGGCTTGCTCTTGTGATAACTCGCTTTCTTTACGCTGCACTCGGGTATCATAGCTACCTGAATTCACACAGGCCATTTTACCCCAAATACTTTGCTCCACATTTGGATCACATTCTTCAGGCGTCGCAGAACAAGCAACTAATAAAGCACAAGCAGAAAGTGCGGTGAATAATTTAATCGTTTTCACGCTCACTCCTTACCCAACTTGAATTGCAGAGCGTTGTTTCACCTGTGCTTGTAATGCTTGTTCATAGGTTGAAACCTGTTTTCTTAATTGAGAAATTTCTTGATCCAATCTCTTGCTTGAAGCACCGGAAGAACGTTCAGCTTTAGCTGTATCACTAAGCATATTTAAATTAGATTTCATTACACTTAAACGTTCTTTTGCAGCTTTAATATCAGCATCTACTTGAGCTAATTGTTGTTTAGCTTCTGCTTTTTGAATTGTTCCGGCTTTTAATTGACTATTCACTTTAGCAATCAATTGATTGTTTTTAGCCGTAGCAGCATTTAATTTTGCTGTGGATTTTTGTACCATCTGTGAATTTTGACGAACATCAGCAATATAAGCATTCAAACGATCTTCTTTTTTCACATAAGTTTTACGTTGTTTTTCTAAATAGTAGTTAGCACTCATACCAGCAGCACAGCCTGCTGCTCCACCAATTGCGGCACCAGCTACTGTACTTTCAGTATCACCACCCGTCAATAATCCTGTTAAAGCACCTAATGCAGCACCTCCTGCAGCTCCCCAAGCACAAGAACCCCAACCTGATGAGCTAAAAAATTTAGCATCATCACCGCTATCTAAGCTGCTTGAACTACTACCTGTACCAGCACAGCCTGCAAGGGCTAATGAACTAGATAAAATTAGTACACCAAAGGTCTTTTTCAATTTCATAAGATTTTCCTTATTTATCATTAGTGAGTTTGAGGTTTAATTTGATTACATTGCTGTAACCATTGTTCTCGGGTAATTTTGCCATTCTGATAATATTGGCTTAAATGTTTCCAATATAAATCAAGGTACTGGCTCAAATTCGTCGCTTGTCCATTAGCAAGTTTTTTCTCACTCATCATGGATTTTGTTCTTTCTACTTGTTCTTTTACATTAGCAAGGCTATAAGTGTCAAATGTACTAGTAATTGTGCCTGCATAATATTGCACAACAAAATCTCTAGCCTTTTCTGCCTCTTGTAATCGTTGTTTAAAATCAGATTCTTTTTGCTGATAAATTTGTTTTAAATCGGTATCCTGTTCATTTTTTATTTCCTCAGCAAAAGCTTTTACCGCTGTTTCTTGCTGTTCTACTTCTGCCTGTAAATCAGAAACATTAGCACAAAGGAATCCACCTAATTGTAAGGCTGAACGAATTGCGGCATCTCTCTGTTCATCTCGTGCCTGGTTTGCTGCTCGCAATTCATCTTTGGTCTTAGTGATTTCTTGTTTAAGTTTTTCATCTTCAACGTTCGACGCTAATTTTTCCAGTTTACCAACAATATTTGGATCATTACTCTCTTTACTATCTGAACCTAAAGCTGACCATTCTTGACGTAATTGATTAATACGATTATTTGATGTTAATAAAGGCGCGGTAATTGCTACACGGAATCCCATATCTTTTTTCTTCATCGCACCATTATTATCGTAATAAGGGACCTCAATACGTGAAGTATTGTTGACTTCACTTTCTCCTTTAATATAGCTTCCACCTCGGGCAATCATGCCCCCCTCTTGACCATGATAGCGGCTTAGCTTATTAGCACGAAAACCGTCAAATACCATTTCAGAAACATTCCCCAATGTATCAAATAAACCAAGTGGATTCGGTTCAAGTAAACCGATAACTTGCAAACGACCATTAGCATTTTTAGATGACCATGCATAACGAGCAATACCATCTGGCATAGGAAAGGTATTTTCACGGAATGCTGCTTCATCAACCGCAACTCCACCTCGAGAAGCAAATTCCCATTCAGCATTAGTTGGCAAACGGACAAAACCTTTACTTCCATCTTCCGTTGGAAGTTTATCGGCTGCATTTTTAAGTAGCCATTCATTATATTTATGGGTAAATTCTACCGCATCAAACCAACTCATATTAATTGCTGGTAAACTGGTTTTCATATTTACTGAAGGACATTGCTCACCTTTCATTACGGAATTAAACTGAGCTTCTGTCACTTCATATTTTCCCATTAAGAAATAACGTTCTTGTTTTTCATTAGCAAAACTACCCGAAATATAATTTGGCGTAGCATATTGCGCATAACCATCTTCATCATTGCTATTGCCACCGAGAGTGACTTTAATATCTTCTAATGGTTTTTTGGTATTGGTTTTAATTACTCGAAAAACCATACTCCCTTCACAAGGCATGGGTAATACAATATCACCGTCTAATTTTTTCGGATTGAAAAATTTTTCTTCCCAAGGTTGGGCTGATACAGCCGTACTGGCCATAATTAATGCTAATAAAGAAAAGCGATATTTAAACATCTCGCAGACTCTCCGCTGGTTGAATTTTTACTGCGCGAACTGCCCCTATAGCAGCAACTACGCCAGCAAGTAGAAAAGAGAAAATAAAAGCCAAGCATAAATGTATTGGAGCCAAACGGCTAACAAAATGGGAGCCACTTAAGCTTGTTCCTAGTATTTGATTAAATAATTGACTGCCAAACAAATACAGCCCATAGGATAAAATGAAAGCAATACTACTGAGTACGATTGCTTGAAAAACTAAATAAATACCAACCGCACTTTGTTGAAAACCTATTAAACGTAAAACAGCAATATCCTTACGTTTTCGATCAATATTTGCAAGAAATGCACCAATAAGAGATAGCACGCAACCCACTACAGAAGTAAAAGCAATGACCATAAAAATAACATTTAATACACTATCAATCGCTTTTACATTTTCAATCGCTTTGGATTCCGTTCGAGTATCAATATGAAATTGTTCACGTAGCTTTAGAGCTAGAGGTGCCACATCATCCAGGCTTTTAGCATAAATTCTCGCTCTAGCAAAATTTTTACGGAGTTTATCATTTGGCTTTCCACTTGCCGCAGGGAAAAGTTCCGTTTTCATACCATCGCGAAAATCTTCAACACCAATTAATAATGACATGGGCACAAAAATTGCAGCACGAGGAAATTGTTGCTCATTTAAAATAGCTTGAACTTTTAATGGCAATAATGCCTTTTCTTCTTGTCCATTTTCATTTCGAGTTGCAACTAAAGTAATACTTTCACCTTGTTTAGCTTGTAGTTTTTCTGCACTTAATGCACTTAAAATAATGGAATTCTCATTTTGCAAAGATTGTTGAGTAATTGGATCGCCTGAAGTGGTTGGAATTAACTCCACATTACGAACAAAATTTGCCTCTTTCTTCAAATCAATAATTGTATTAAGTGAACGCGTTAATGGAATAGAGAATTGGGTTTCCGGCTGTTGTTTAAGCCAATCAAACCAATCTTGAGAAAGGTTTAAATTACCAACAATTTTAATTTCTAAATTGGTTGGATCATTAACCAATTGATGACGTAATTGAGAAACAATGCCATATTTCAAACTAAATAGAAGCAATAAAGGAGCAATTACTGCTACCAATGAAGCAATAATACAAAAAGAAACCTTACGATCATAGAAAATATCGTTTAGTGCTAATTTTGCCAATAATGTAAATCTATTTTTCATCAAGATACCCTATTCTTGCTAGTCATTATTGGCTTGTTCAATAAAACAAGACTGACGTAAAGACATATCCAATTTTGCACTAAAAGTACGAAGTTCATTACGTTGCACTAAATCCCAATCATGAGTTACTAGCAGCACGGCAATTTTTTGCTGTTTTGCTAAGGATAGCATTAAATGAAATAAAATCTCTGAGTGATGGGGATCTAATGCAGATGTCGGCTCATCCGCTAATAATAAAAGTGGTTTATGGGCAATAGAGCGAACAAAAGCGACCCGTTGACGTTCACCTATAGAAAGCTGCTTTGGATATTTTGTCATTAAATGATTGATGTTTAGTTTTTCGCATAGATGATGTAACCAACTTTCATCAGCTAAAATCCCATTTGTTTGACAAGGTAGCAGAATATTTTGCCATACACTTAAAAAAGGTAATAGCCCACCATTTTGTAACATAAAACCAAGATTTTTAGAGCGAATCTCAGCCAAAGTCTTTTGCTTATCACTCAGAATAAGGGGGGCTAAATCCATGCTTAAAGTAGCTGAGCTCAATTCATATTGACTCAAGTTATCCGGTTTTAAAATTAGCCCCATCATTTCCAATAGCGTGCTTTTTCCACAACCGCTCGAACCACAAAGTGAAACGACCTCACCTTCAGCCAAAGATAAATGTGGTAGGGAAACCGTAAAACTTTGCTCCCCTTGTCCACGAGTTACGGATAGATCTTTAATGGTTAGCACGTTTTGTCCTTTTTAAGGTAATGCATCCAGTGGTACAGGATAAACATTATCACGAGGGTCAGCCCCTTCTGATAAAGGAATCCAACGAGATTGATCTTCATTGAAAATACGATAATGACGCAATTTACTATGTAGATCACGAATAAATTTCTCTTGTTCCTGCACACTCATACCTTTCCAAGTATCTTCATCAATTCCTGTCACTTGACTCTTATAAGGAATGCCATCCAAATATTCACCAAGTAAACCTAAATCTGCCAATTTAGTTGATTTATCTTCCTTGATTTTATTTGGATCTTGTCCCATTGCAGCAGCTACTGAACGAAGTTGTGCAAACATATCTGTTGGTGAAATTAACCCGCTATTTGCCGCATCCGCAATTTTCTTTACTACATCACTCAAATCACTTAATTGTGATTTGGTTAGTAATACTCGAGCCTCGGCGGTTGGGACTGTTGGTTTAGCAAAATCACGGTCACTCACCCAAGCTTTAAATACTGGTGGTGCTTTTGTACCTTTTACTTCCCCTAAATATGCCAATTGCATTGCTTTACCTAATAAAACAGCATCTTCTTCAATTTCAGATTTTTTCGGATCTCCGCCTGTTTTTGTGGTGGCTGTTAATACGCTACCAGCAGCCTCTTCACCTGAGTAAGCTTGTTTTACCTGCTTAGTTAAAGCACTAGCAAGAGTATCTACTTTTTGCCCAAACTCATTCACATCTCCAGCATTGACCGGATAGTAAAGTGGTTTATTTAAATAATTATTAAAAGATAATTCATTATATTGTGCTTGAGCTATTTGATGGTTATTTTTTCCAGATGGTGTTTTAAGATGTAGAGTATAAAGTGCAACACCTCGATGCTGAGCCTCTAAACGTAATTGTTTTGCATCTAACCCCGTAGTCGAAATTGGATTATCCCCTTCAATCGCACCGGCGTCAGTAATCAATACTAAATAACGGCCTCCAAAATTGTTCCAATTAATTTCATTTAATGCCTGTGACACACCGGCATAAGCATCTTCACTAAATTCTTTTGAAGAAACAGTAGCTTGTTTTAAATTCGCCACTTTATCCATGAAATCTTTACCATCTTTTACGGTACTTGGATCAACGAACATTTTCGAAGTGTACTCTAATCCAGGTACTGCTTTAGTGCTTGAACGGAACGCCACTAAACCAAATTTAACCTGTTTACCCAGGTTCTCTTTTTCGATTTTTTCATAAACTTTTTTAATCGCATCGCGCGTTCTATTGATGTAAGGGTCCATAGAAATCGTCGAATCAATAACAAATACTACCGCAGCGCTAAATCCAACAATTTCTTGAGGTTGGTTTTGACCTGTTTTGTTAGTTTGATTATTGTTTGTTGTGCTTGTAGTTGGTTGAGTGACCGGCTTATCATTTTTGCTGACAGATGCGACTTCTAACAAGCGCTCATAAAATCCTTGACTATCCATCACTTCTTCTCCCTGTAAAACAGGTAAGAGATAGAAGTTTTTTTGGAAATCTACAAATTCCTTTGGTTCTTCCGCTAACACTTTCTCACTACTTTTCTTTTGGGAAAGTTCAGCACGAATTGACTCAACTGCTTTTGCTGGAGAATTGTCATTAATAATACTTTCAAGAGTTGCTTTATCCTTAAAGAATAATAAAGACCCCCGATCGGATGGATTAGTAAAGACCATTGTCATTTGCATATTCCAAGGTACAGCACAATTAGCATCTAACCAACCGACAGTTTTACCAAAGCTATCTGGACCTACCTGTAATAAAGCCTTATTTCCTACATTTTCCCGTTTATATACATAATAGCGGGAAAAAGCAGGAATTTTTTGACCGCTCTTAGCATCACTTTTTTCTAATAACTCACAACTTGGTGTACTTAACACGCGTTGATAAAGTGTGGTTTTACCTTCTTGCAGTAATGGTTTTATCTCTTCAGCAAAAACTGACGGAGACATGATTGCTGTTAAGCAACAAAGAGATAAAGTAGAAAGTCTTAACTGTTTCATTATTTTTTCAATGCCTCTAATTTTTCTTTAGCTGTCGCATTATTCGGATCATTACTTAATGCAGTTTCATACCAATAAATTGCTGTTTCCTTATCAGCTTGGAAACAAGAACTACCTTTTTCATATTCCTCCGCATAAGCCAGTGCAATCTCCACATTGCCACCTTGAGCCTGGTTGGCATAAAGTCGTTGAGCAATCGCACATTTATTTGCTTGTTTAGCCGAAGCAATAATTTCTAAAATTTGTTTTGGCTCTGGTTTAGTTTTCAGACAGCTCTGAATAAACGCCAATTCATCATTGGTATTTGTATCCACTGCACAGTCAGATTTTGCCACTGGCTCATCTTTCTTGTTTAAGAAGAAATAAGCCCCAACACCACCGCCAATTAACAGAGCTAAAATTAAGGCAATTAAGCCGCCTTTACCTTTTTTCTTTTGCTCTACTGAAACTGGTACTTCAATATTCTCTGCTGGCTCAGTCTGTGTTTCGTTTTGCGCTAAATCTTCAAATACTATAGCTGGTTCTGTTGATTGCTCATTTTCAGCTACAACAATGGGTTCTACCAAAGGCTCTTCAATGACTGGTTCTGGTTCAGCTTGCACATGACTTTGTACATTGTCTTCTCGACTGGAGTCACCACCAGCAAGAGAAGCTAAGATATTACCAACCATTCTGACTGGGCCACTATCAACAATCGTACCGTTCTGTACATCACGGACAGACATCATATAACGTACATTACCGATCTGTTGAACAAGGCTATCAATTAGCCATTTACCAATAACACCTTGCAATACATCATTTTCTAAGGTTAATCCCTCCACCTTATGCCATACTGGTTCTGGATTCCATGGGGTTTCATTGCCATTAAAATAGCAGCCATCCTGATTTCGTTGTACTGCAATTTCAACTTCTGTACTACCACTCCATTTCGTCGCAGTGAATTTAGCGTATCCTGGACGATCTTCCTCTAATTGAATTCGTAACATTTTCTATTCCTTAGCATTGTGCAGAACGATATAAATCTAATACCGAACCTAACTTTGTATTGCTGACCTGATCAATTTCTCGTCCAGCGCTGTGTCCGGCATTTCCTTCAGCAAAATGACCAAAGGCTACAAACCAGTCAAAAAGATAATTTTTAGTGTAATTATTAGTTTGGTCATCTAATTTAGGTAAACCGTTTACCTTTTCAACTTCCCTATTTTCAAATATTGCTCGCTCGTTCATCACACGACTAGCCGGACGTTGAGTCAGTGGTTGATTAACAAAATCTAACCATGCAATAAAATCCGCAATTTCAGTATTAATAGAAAATACTTGACGCTCAGCTAATTGATCACGTTTACTTCCTGCGTTTTCATTACGGAAAACGACCTTAGAAAGTTTATCCTGTAAATGAAGGCGATTTGCACCAGTAATCAATTCGCCAACTAAACCTTCAACGGCTTCTTTAGTAAAACCAAAGAATTGCATCAAATGCTGATCAGAAGAAATTGAACGCAAATGTTCAATCCAGGATTTAAATGCAGCCATAGCAAAACGAGATTCCACAATTTTTTCAGCCGGTTTCTCTTCTACAACAACAGGAGCTGGTTCAGCAAATAAATCAAATCCTTCTGAACTAAAACCAAAACCAGCATCAAAGGTATTTGCTGAATTTTCTTGTGCTTTAGTTTCTTCTTCACCTTTGTTTAGTAAGATTTCTTCATAATCAGAAAAATATAAAGAACGAATTGTCTCTTCAGGTAATTGAAGACAACGTAAAAACTCACCGACCAAAAGCCCTTTTTTACTTAATTCACCAACAATCATTTGTGCTAATTGGCGTTTTTTATTGACCTCTTCGGCTCCTTCACTTTGATACCAAGAAGAAAAACGGTTTTCTACAATATGATGGATAGCTTCATTAAGTTGCTCAGTTAAACGTTGAGCTTTCACTTCTGGCAAAGCAATCGTTTTCAAATAATCACTAATTCGTTGCATCCCACCATCATTCAATTTCATCATTGCATCCCAAGCTTCTTGAGGTTGAGCAACATGTTTTTGAATATCAGGGTCATTAGCAAAAGTACTACGTAAAAGATTAAGCTGACCAGCCTCTTTTGGATTAATGGCTAATTCTTCAGTATTATCCATATCTAAAAAAGCCACTTTGAAACCTGGCTTACGTACTAAAAAAACATTATCAAACGGCTTGCCATTTGCCCATTCATTTAGCCAAGAATAGTTTCCGAAACGCTCTAAAATTGTTTGTTTCAGCAATCCACCTTGTCCCCAAGACATTTTCAGCATATCTTCATCTTTGGTCAAATCACTACTGATACGCATATCAAACATGGTTATCGCCCAAAGAAGTCCGGGTTTACGTTTAGCACGATCAGTCGGATTATCTCCTTGCGTTTTATTAATCCAACGCTCCAATACAGGACCTACACTATTCACATCGGATTGTTTGGTTGATGGGGTACAAACAATCAAAATGTTCATTTCTTGACTATCGGTATAACGCTCAAAAAGATAAGCTACTTTCCCCCTTAAAATGAGTTGAGATACAGGATTACCTTCTTTTACTTCACTTAAAGAAGTGATTGCTAAACGACCACGGTACCCAGGGAAATCTAATAAATCAACCGTTTCAACAGCCGGAACTTTAGTTGGGTTAATCAACGGGAAAACTAATTCTGCGGTAAGTGCGGTTAATTCAGCCAAAGAAATGGAAACAGGCTCACCAACATGGCCTTCTTCAATAAAAGGACGAACAGCAATTTGTTCATCTCGATTTGTACCTAAACGCTCAAGCATATCCACGTTCATAATACTGTCAGCTTGAGAAAGTCCACCACTACCATTATCTTTTACTACTGCGGTAAGTGGTGCATAAACACGTTCAGGATTACCTAATTGAGCCAGTGTTTTTGCAAATTGAATATAGATTTGAGTCAACTCTGGAATTTCTGCCCATAATATGGAGAATAATGTTGCTCTATCTTCAATGCTCAGTCTTGGTGCCATGGCTACCGCTCTAGCCCAATAATTAGCCTGTAATACAGATAAAGATTTTCCGAAACTTTCCTGGGCGTAATCCTGCAAATCAACTACATCATCTTCATTAACACCTTTTACAGGTTGAGCATTTAATTTAGCATTTAAAGGTTTAAGTATTTCATTAATGCGAGATTGTTCCAATTGATAAGTCACACGTTCTTTATCAAAATCGTTGAAATAAGCATTAACTAAAATTTTGGCAACTTCAATTTCATGAAATAAGCGAAGTTCTAAAGGATAGCCTGGAACAGCCGCTTTTGCTGAGCGAGTAAAACGAGTAACCAAACCCGTTGCTTCTTTTCCCCCACCAGGAGGATTGATATGTTTAATGAAATCCAACTGTTGGCCGTCAAAAATAGTTTCCAAATTGCCCTTTTGATCGGCAGCCAGTGCTGAAATTAAGAAAGATTTACCTGCCTGTGATAACCCAAAAAAACCAGCTGTAATTGGTTTAGAAGAAACGGCACCTAGGCGTTTTGCTGTATTACGTAAACGTCTTAATTCAAGAATTAAACCATCAGCCTCATTATTTAAACGGGCAACATTTGGGCGAACATCATTTACCCAATCAATCGCTTGTTGTGATGCTTGGAATACCTTATCCCAAGATTCTGTTAATTGATTATCCGTCATTTTCTCTTCCACCTATCGTTTCACACAGCCAGTATCTAACCAATATAATTTTTGATCACCAAGTCCTGCATCGGTCATTGTGTTTAGATGAAGGGTAATATCCCTTTCTCGTACGCAAGAACGGCCATTTGATGCTGTCACATTTTTTATGTAGAAATTTTCTGCTCTTTCTTGGCTATTACGGCTATTTTTTATACCTAATGTTACTTGTAATACCACACCTTCATTATTCAACATCGCTTTCCATTCGCGGCTTTCTATAGAGAGCATATAAAGTGGAGAAGCAACCCAACGCTCCACATTCAATTGACGGAAACCTAAACGGGTATCACCGCGTACTTCAAAGGAAGTATCTGGGAAATCATAATCCTCATTGTCTAAATCAATATCGTGATAATAAACGTTGCTGTCTTTAATTACGTTATTGTTATCTAAATACCCAATGTATTTCACTGTGGAATAAGCTGTCATTGCCATTGAACGTAAATAGAAGTTGGTTAAACGCATATCTTTACATAAGAAACAAAGCATAGCTCCCACTGCGGCAGTCGTTTTTGGATCATCTATACGACCTTGTTTGTGGAATGGATACCAGTTTCCTGTGCGGTAATGATGTAACGGTAAAATCCGTCCGACTGGTAAAGGTAAACGAGAACGGAAGAAGGATTGTACACCAGGCAAACGTGATGGTCGGCCGGTTAGTAACAACACATCACATTGATAACTGTTAACGACCTCACACAAGGCGTTGAAGGTTTTGCAGATATCAAAATAATCACCACGAATAAATAAACTGTGAATACGTTCTAAATTCACCTGAACCGGTAAATCTAAAATATTAAAATCTGAACGACCTAAGGCACGGCGAATCGGTTCATTAATATAATCCAATACACTTTCTGTAGGCTGTTCTACATCTTCTAATAGTTCACCAAAAGTCTTCCCATTTAATGCATTGGTCTTTTGCATTGGATCATAACCTTCGTACTCTTTCAATACGCGCAAGCCAATTGGGCTGAATACTTGTAATGTCAATTGTTGGCGTAATAATGCATCTTGTACTTTTAATGCCTGATCGCCAATCAATTCAGAAAGAATAGGTTCAGGATCACGTAAACCTGCATTTTTCAAACCAACAGTTAAAGATTCCACTACTACATTACGAATCATATCTAGCAAAATATCATCACCGGCCACTTTGAAACCATCACGGAAACGCTGAGTCGGAATAATATAGGCGTTACTACCTGAACCACCGTTTTCTCCATAATCCAGCGAGTAATCGTTGATTACTAAGTCTGTTGTACCACCACCTATATCAATAGTTGCGATAGTAATACGATCCTTTTCTTTTTTATCTGGACGTTGCAATGCAGCAATGAATTCTTCTGGTCGACCGCCATAGTTATTTTGAGTTTCATTAAATAGATAAACAACTTGTCCACAGGTTGCTTCATCCCATTGAATAATCACCTCAGGTAAAATCGGCCAATATTTTTCTCTTGCACTTTGTGAATTGAAGTCAAAATCATCATCAGATTTATCCCAGCCAAGAGATTTCCAAACTAAGCCGATAGCCTGATAAATAGATTGACGGAAAATTTCTCGTTCAGGTTTAGGCATTGCTGGTGGTACAGTCAAAATAATCGAACGTAAAAAACGTGGTGCTTTAGAATGTTCCAATTTAGCTCGTTGAGCAGGACTGTTAATCTGCATTAATGCTTGCATCAACACTTCTGATAACATAAACGTCATCAATGAACGACGAGAATATTTAGGTTGGAATACAGGCATTTTGCGTTCAAATTCTTCATCAATATCATCCCGCAAAATATGTAATGCTTCACCATACTCATTGATTAATCCAGAAAGCGGATCTGCTGTTGCATAAGGCTCGTAATCTGTTTTTACATAGGATGAGTTAAAACGCCAGCCTTGTTCATAACGGGCATCATCCCATAAATAACGTTTTGGACTAGATAAACCTGTTGAACCTTCATTCCCCTCTCGACGGCTTGCTAAACGAGCGGCCTCCTTCCCTACACGCGCAATTGTTGCCCATTGGAAAGCATCACGACGCCCACTTTGTACAGAAAAATGATCTTTGCCAAAAAACGCTTGGGCAAATTCAACACGGCTTTCAAATGGCTCAGAATATACTCGTTCTGGGCGCGTCAAATCACGTAATTCCAATTCATAGCGTTTTTTCAAGCCATCTTTTTCCTGCACGTGATCTTCAATTAAAATTCCACACGTGCGGGAGTTTCCCACATCCAATACCATATCAACTGGAATTGCACGATTAATTTCATCAGAACGATTGGAAATCATTTTAATCCGTGGAATATCAATTTCCTCACCTAGAATAGCCAAAATATTCAAGTAATGACCCTGATGAAATTTAGCAGCAATGTCCATTTTCAGATCATCCGGATGAATTTTTAAACGATCATTTTCTGGCGCTAATTCAGTGAAAAGCTCCAATAACCATTCATTTATCCATTTGTAGTCCAAAAACCACGACATTTGATGAGATTGATAAGCGAGACCAAAAACCGCGCCAGAACGCACATCTTCTTCAGTTGGTGCAAGGTAAGCAACATCAGCACGATTAGGAAAAATTTTAGTATCAAAAGCTAAAGTAACTCGATAAGTATTGCCTTCTACATCTGGTTCAGCTAGTTTAACAATTCGTGCACGCGCCCAGTTATAAGGGCCTTCATCAAAACCATCTGTAGAAGCTACTGTACGCAAAACAGGAATAGGTAACCAAACACCATCTAATAATTTGAATGACTGTTCTACACTGATTTCATGTTCCACTTTAACCATTCGGCTCAAATCACTGCTATCACAATAACCTTCACCGCTACGATGTTCAACTAATCGACGAATTGGATGGTTCTCACCTCCAGAGGCGAAGTTTCCCACACTTTTGGTACGCCATTCTTTGTCTTTCCAATCAATTTTTAAACCGAAGTCTAAAAATTGCACTCCACTATTCATAATTAGTGAGATTTCTTTTCCGTAATGATGTAAATCCGGTAACATTTTTATTCTCGCTTCTATTCGTTGTTTATTGGTTCACTAATTCGATTTCATTGTCATTGGGAAGCTCTGTCCTGAGCCATATCCACCTTGACAATCGGCAATACTCTTCGCGCCAGGTTTACAAATTACTTCAGGTAACTGATAGCTTGATCCATCGCTACATTTTGCCACACCTTTATTAGTAATATTCAAACCACTGCCTTGCATTTTTGCAGAAACATCTCCCGTACATTGTACGCCGTCACCGCGTTGTACTTGTACTTGACCTACGCCATTTGAGAATGCATATTTTAAGCGTAGAGGTTTACCCGTAGTTTTATCCTGAATCCCCGCTCCAGCATTCCACTGGCCATTTAGAAAATCTACATTACCATTTTGTGTACTAGTTGTTGGAATTTGTAATGGTTTAGCATTAGCATTAGAAGTGGTTTGATTCTTTTTATCATCTTCTTTATTTTGTCCAGCCTGAGTATCTGATTTATTTTCGGCTAACGGATCTACTGGTGGTTGCTGTGTTTTTTCATCTACTTTATTTTGATCCTCTTTAGTATCCGATTTACCCTCTGCTAGAGGGTCTACTGGCGGTTGTTGTTTATTTTCATCTTTATTTTGCTCTGCTTTGGCATCATCTGCTTTATCATTTTTTGATTCATCAGCTTTGGCAGCATCTGTTTCTGTTAATGGTGTATTAAGACCTTCACCTTGCATATTTCCTTCTCCAACAATCGGAGCATCGCCTAGTTGATTTAAAACTGAAGGATCTGTCACAGCCACACCCTTTCCATCAACCCAGCGTCCATTCAGATATCGGTAAAGAACATCTTTCAATTTACGTAATTCTTTTTCTTTCGGTTTTTTGAGGTTTTTTGTTTGTGGTTCAGAAACTGTGACAGGGTCATTTTTCACTGTCGCTTCCTCTTTTGGCCACCATAAATCCTTAAACCACCAAGCCAATAATAAAAGTAATCCAAGTAATAACGGCAATACCCACCAAAACACACGACAAGGATGTTTTTTCACAACGACAGGTTCAACTGGCGTTATAGGTAAAGCGAGTTCAATTGGTTTTGGTGCAGCAGCTTGTAAAGAAAGGAATGGATTACCGTGCGCAGCTGCATGTTTTTCTAGAAATCCCCAGAAAGTGATCACTGGACGATCATTGACTAAATAAACATGTTCAGGATTAGGAAAGCGCAAGGCTTTGAGATTTTCAGGATCGGTAATATCATCAGGATTGCCACCACAGAGTAAACGGGCAAATAGTAGTTGATCGCCTTTGGAAGAGGGAGATTGAATGAGTTCTTTACCTAACTCCAGTGCAGTTCGTTCAAAAATTTTTAATTCTGCTCGAGCATTTTCACGCTCTTCCTCTGTAGCCGAGGTCCAAGGAATAATCATATATTGCCCATCTGCACGAGTGGAATCAAACGGCACATACCAATCGATTTTATCCCCCTGTTCATTACGCTGTGGAATCGCTAAATATTCAGCAAAGGAACGACCTCGCTTAAACTTAAGTGCATCTCGCAACTGGGATGCTACCGTATAAACTGCCATGCCATCTTGGCCTAATGGCGTATAGTTTTTGATTTCACCACTTCTCAATAATGCACTTAACATAAAAAAAACTCCGCGGACTAAAACTTATTAAAATAGCTACCATTCTATAAAAGTTGGGATGAAAAATGAAGACATATTTATATGTTTTGTAAAGAAATATAACTTTTAAATCATTAAATTTTATATGGGATAAATAAATTTCTTAATACTATTAAGTGATGCTTCATAGAAACACTCTTAATTAACGCAAATACTATAAAATAGTTTTACGTAGCACTCTATTTCATCATTCTGCCGTGCTAAAGTGCGGTTATTTTTTTACTCAAATTTCGCTATATACAAAAAAATATAATCGCTATATACTTATAAAAACAACGAATTTTGAGTATATGAACAAATCCTCCCTTACCTTGCCCCTTTTACTTTGCCTACTTATTGGACTCATTTTATGTTCACTCTCTTGGGGACGCTTTGCGATTCCGCTTGAGAATGTTGTACAAAGTCTTATTGGTAATAATGTCAATGATGTGCAAAACAACATCATTTTTAATCTTCGTTTGCCTCGTGTAATTGCAGCTATACTTGTGGGTGCTTCATTAGCTATTGCGGGTGTTGTGTATCAAGGTATTTTCCGTAATCCATTGGTTTCACCTGATATTTTAGGGGTATCTAATGGCGCTTGTGTTGGTGCTGCATTGGCGATTTTAATCGGTTCGGGGATGCTGGGTATTCAAGCCTTTGCCTTTGTCGGTGGTTTGATTGCCGTCTTGCTCACCATGAATTTACCGCGTCTAATTCAGCGCGACTCAACCATTGTTTTAGTGCTTTCTGGCATTATTGTTTCGGGCTTTATGATGGCGACATTAGGCCTATTGAAATATCTTGCTGATCCTGAAACTCAGCTGGCTGATATCGTTTACTGGCAATTAGGTAGCCTAACCAAATCTAACTACGACAACTTGCTTATCCTTTCTCCTATCATTTTGCTCACTACCCTTGGCTTATTTTTAATGCGTTGGCGTATCAATGTGCTTTCATTAGGTGATCGTGAGGCTAAATTAATCGGAGCCAATATCCGATTAGAACGAGGTTTAATGGTAGTTTGTGCCACGTTGCTGACGGCTTCATCGGTTTGCTTAAGCGGGACAATTGGTTGGCTTGGTTTAGTGATTCCGCATTTAGCGCGTCTTTTCATTGGTGATAACAATGTCAAAAGTTTACCGCTAGCCGGACTTATCGGTGCGATTTTTTTGCTCGTTATCGACACTCTCGCCCGCAATTTATACATTCAAGAAATTCCACTCGGCATTCTCACCGGTTTTATCGGTGCGCCATTCTTTGCTTGGGTTCTGATTAAACAAAAGGTGGTGGACTAATGCTGAAAATTGACAATCTCTATTATTGGCACAACGTTGAGCATTCGTTACTCAATGGCATTGATTTAACCTTACAAAAAGGCGAATTACTGACGATTCTTGGGGCAAATGGGCGTGGTAAATCCACGTTATTAAACTGTATCGCGGGGCTTTTGAAACCAAAGAGCGGTCAGATTTTGCTAGATAATTGCAAATTAAGCGAAATGAGCAGTAAGCAAATTGCTCAGAAAATTGCTTATGTCTCGCAACACAGCCCACAAACCTATCAATATCGCGTGCGTGATTATGTAGTACTCGGTCGTGCTGCGCATTTAGGTGTTTTTGATAAGCCAAATGAAGCTGATTTTGCACTCGTTGATGAAGCCTTAAATAAACTCGGCATTAGCCATTTTGCTGACAGAATTTATATGCAAATGAGTGGCGGTGAAAAGCAATTAGTCAATCTTGCACGTATTTTGGTGCAACAACCTCAATTGATTTTGTTTGATGAACCCACTTCGGCATTAGATTACGGCAATGTGTTTAAAACCTTAAGCCTAATAAAAGAGCTCTCACTACAAGGCTTTACCATTATCATGACAACACACAATCCTGATCATCCCATGTTGTTACACAGCACACTGCCCCACAGTCGTGTAAGCATCTTAAACGAGCATGGCAAGTTACAAACAGGTTTGGCACCGGAAATCATTACCGAAGCCAACTTGAAAGCACTTTATCAAACAGATTTGCGCCTGGTCGATGTACCTGCTCTGCAACGACAAATCTGTGCGATTACCCATTTATAACCCCACTAGAAGGACATTCATATGTTGAAACACTCTCTGAAAAAAGGCTTAATTGCCCTCTCCCTAGCAGCTTGTTTTGCTCTTCCTTTGCAAGCAAAAATCATAACTGATGTTGAAGGTAATAAAATTGAATTACCGGATAACGTACAACGTGTTGCCGATCTTTGGCATGCGAATAACCAAATCGTCTTGTTATTAGGCGGTGCCAATAAACTGGTTGGCACGACCACATCTATCGCAGCCAATCCTTGGTATAGCGAAGTATATCCAAATATCAAAAACGTACCGGTATTAACCAATGGCGAAACCATTCAAACAGAAGAATTGTTAAGCCATAAGCCGGATGCAGTATTGCTCTCGAAAAAATCCATGTTAACTGAAGTGGAACAAGCGGGCTTAAAAGGCGTGCGTGTAAGTTTCCAAGATTTTGATGGTTTGAAGAAAACCGTGCGTATTACCGCTGATGTTTTAGGTGATAAAGCTCCTGAAATTGCAGAAAACTATATCAAAGAATTAGAAAGCAATATTCAATTTGTGGAAAGTCGTCTTAAAGGCTTAAAAGATGAACAACGCCCAACGGTGTTACATATCACTAAAGGCTCAGACTTATTGATGATTGACGGCGGAAAATCGATGATTGGTGAATGGATTAAATTAGCTGGCGGTAAAAGTGTGTTACCTGATGAAGCCAATATGGTGACCGTTACGGTAGAAAGCATTATTCAAGCGAATCCAGATGTCATTATTATCGGCAGCAGCGGTAATAAAGCGCAAGCAGCAATCGAAAAAATTAAAGCTGACCCAGCATGGCAATCAATAAGTGCGGTCAAAAATAATCGTATTTATGCCAACCCAACCGGCACATTCCCATGGGATCGCTATAGCGCAGAAGAAGCCTTACAAATTCTTTGGGCAGCTCAACTTTTCCATCCTGAGCAATTTAAAGATTTAAACATGGTGGAAAAAACACAAGCCTTCTATAAAAAATATTATGGTTATGAGTTAAGTAAAGAAAATGCCGAGCAAATTTTGAAAGGTTTATCACCTCTTAAGTAGTATTTGCATTTGAAAAATTTGTTTATATAATACGCACTCTTTTTTAATTCAACATAAGGAAATGCTTTATGAAAATTAGCGCAAGAAATCAACTTAAAGGTACTGTAAAATCAATCGAAACTGGTTCTGTGAACGCAATCGTACACATTGATATCGGTAACGGTAACATCATTTCTTCTACCATCTCTATCGATGCAGTAAAAGAATTAGGTTTAGCAGTTGGTAAAGAAGCATATGCGATTATCAAAGCAACTTCTGTAATGGTTGGTGTTGAATAATCTCAACTGAACTGTTCAGAATTCTATATAACCGCGCTTTAAAGTGCGGTTATTTTTTTGTCTTTTTTCTCTCTAATCTCTTTATTCCCCTTCTAATAAAATGCATCTTATCCTTCACTAAAATGAAACGATCTTTGCTCTATCTTGTTATTTATTGACTTTTAATCAATTATATTGTACAATTTTCACATATTATCAATTTTTAATTAATAATCTAGTTTCGGATTATTCTGTTAAACTTAGGATGGCAAATGACAAACCAACGTTTTATTACTATTTTAGGCTATGTCGCAACATTTACTTCAGTTTGTATGTATGTTTCTTACTTGCAACAAATTGGTCTAAATTTATCTGGTCAAAAAGGTGGCTGGTTACAGCCTTTTGCTACGACAATCAACTGTAGTTTATGGGTGGCTTACGGCTTACTGAAAGAAAAACGCGATCTGCCTATTTCATTAGCCAATGCACCAGGTGTAATTCTTGGCTTAATTACTTTCGTCACCGCCTTATAACACCATAAAATCTCATACAAAAAAGACCGCACTTTTTAGAAATTTTAAAGTGCGGTCTTTTTATTTATTAATTTAATTCATTTAAAAGCTGAAAATTATGAAGTTGTATAATCTTCTCTTCTGTTGCATTCTATAAATGAACAGACGTTTAGACGTCTAAACAAAACAAAAACAATAGAAGGATTCATTATGACAACATTTCATTTAGCTGGATTTCCGCGCGTAGGCGCAAAGCGTGAACTTAAATTTGCTCAAGAGCGTTACTGGCGTGGCGAAATTGCAGAAGCGGATTTATTAGATATTGCAAAAAGATTACGTGAACTTAACTGGCAACACCAAGCCAAGGCAAATGCTGATTTTGTTGCGGTGGCTGATTTCACACTTTACGATCACATTTTAGATTTACAAGTGGCAACCGGTGCGATTCCTGCTCGCTTTGGTTTCGATAGCCAAAATTTAACACTCGATCAATATTTCCAATTGGCGCGTGGTAACAAAACACAATTTGCCATTGAAATGACAAAATGGTTCGATACCAACTACCATTATCTCGTCCCTGAATTCCATAAAGAGACACAATTTAAAGCGAATCCAGCACATTATGTTGCTCAAATTCGTGAAGCTAAAGCACTTGGGTATCAAGTTAAACCAACAGTCGTTGGTCCACTCACCTTCCTTTGGTTAGGGAAAGAAAAAGGTGCGACATTTAATCGCTTTGATTTATTAGCAAAACTCGTGCCAGTTTATGTTGAAATCTTAAATGCGTTAGCTGCGGAAGGCGTGGAATACATTCAGATTGATGAACCCGCTCTCACCTTAGATTTACCGGCAGAATGGATTACCGCTTATAAAGCGGTGTACGCCACTTTTGCTGAACAAGTGAAAGCAAAATTATTGCTTGCAACTTATTTCGGTTCTGTGGCAGAACATGCTGATTTGTTAAAAGCCTTACCTGTAGCAGGTTTACATATTGATTTAGTACGTGCACCTGAACAACTTACTGCCTTTGCAGATTACGACAAAATCTTATCTCTGGGCATCATTGATGGTCGTAATATTTGGCGTGCAAACTTAAATCAAGTGTTAGATGTGGTTGAACCATTAAAAGCGAAATTAGGTGATCGTTTGTGGATTGCCCCAAGCTGCTCTCTCCTCCATACACCTTATGATTTAGAAGTTGAAACGCAACTCCAAGCAAATAAGCCTGAGCTTTATCAATGGTTGGCTTTCACGTTACAAAAAATTCAAGAATTACGCATTATTAAGACCGCACTAGAACAAGGTCGTGAAGCGGTTCAAGCCGAATTAGCGGCTTCTCAAGCAGCTGCGGATGCACGTAAAAACTCGCGTGAAATTCACCGCACTTGTGTGGCAGAACGTTTAGCAAATCTACCGAAAAATGCTGACCAACGTAAATCGCCATTTGCGGAACGCATTAAATTACAAAATGCGTGGTTAAATTTACCACTTCTGCCAACGACGAATATTGGTTCTTTCCCACAAACGACAGCAATTCGTCATGCGCGTGCAGCCTTCAAAAAAGGCGAACTCAGCTTAGCTGATTACGAAGCTGCAATGAAAAAAGAAATTGAATTTGTTGTACGTGAGCAAGAAAAATTAGACTTAGATGTATTGGTACATGGCGAAGCAGAACGTAACGACATGGTGGAATACTTCGGCGAACTACTCGATGGTTTTGCGTTCACCAAATTCGGTTGGGTACAAAGTTATGGTTCACGTTGTGTAAAACCACCAGTGATTTATGGTGATGTCACTCGCCCAGAACCCATGACG
>ERZ1674239.91-NODE-91-length-27944-cov-12.413855_pt1 | contig 27944 bp, 25 predicted proteins | sample MGYA00581208_ERZ1674239 | MGnify/ENA primary metagenome ERZ1674239 (study PRJEB41354, sample SAMEA4873308) | human saliva metagenome | biome: human-associated habitat [ENVO:00009003]; feature: mouth environment [ENVO:08000002]; material: saliva material... | reverse complement strand
ACCATTCCACGTACAACCACAGGTGATGCACAACTATCAGAAAGGTCTACTACCTTTATAGGGGCTTTCTTGGTTGTTTGCACAGGAGGGTTAGCCGTACTATCAGACTTAACACCTTGCGCAGCAGCTGTCAACGGCATTACCGTAGCGCAGATACCTGCTGCTATACCAGCCACCTTCATACCGAAGCCATTACCCTTACGTGCTTTCAGCTCCCGTTCAAGATAACGTATCTCCTCCTCACAAGCAGGGCAAGTACCTGCACAATCCCCCTTGTGGTGACACTCCTTAGGCTGATAGCTGATACCATTGGCATCCGCTATCTGCTGCCGAATATTCTTCAGCAACTTACAAGTACTCTTTCCTTTTACCATAATCCTTATCCTTACTTACACTTCTTTTTATTCTTCTCCTTATGCGACTTAGGTCCTTTCTTAGGATGATGCTTCCCTGATATTCCTTTTATGCCCCCAACGGTGATAATCTTATGCCAATTGGTAGTATCCTGCTCAAGATAAATCGTCTTATCCTTTGTCGCTAACAGCTCTTTAACCGTCACGAAAGTCTTATGATAGCCTACAAAGCCAGCTTCTAAGGTGTCAGTTGGTAAAGCTTTCACTGCATACCAGCCATCCACATTGGTACACGTTCCCAATCCATTTGGAGCTATTGAACCTTTCAACATAACAACTGCTCCAAGTAATGAATCTTTTGTTTCCTTATCAAGCACCTGTCCACGTAAAAGCACAGCATCAGGATTACCATTCGTCAGGTCTACCACTTTTATACTATCCTGCTTTATGAGCTGGGGATTCGCCTCCAGACTAATCTTACTCTCTGTTTGTACCATAGCAGTCATTGGCAATACTGTCACACAGACGCCAGCTGCGATACCTGCCACCTTCAAGCCTAAACCGCTATGCTGTTTATTCTTCAGTTGTTCTTCAAGGTAACGGATTTCCTTCTCACAACCAGGACACGTACCTGTACATTCACCCTTATGGTGACACTTTTCTGGATGATAGCTTATTCCGTTCTCAGTTGCTATTTTCTGACGGATATCCTTCAAGACTTTGCAAATGGCTCTCCCCTTTTCCATAAATAATTATTTAAGCGTTAGTAAATAAAAGACCTTGCTACAAAAATATAAAAAAAAGAAGATAAACAAAAACAAACTGACATTTTTGTTATTACATGACGATAAATTTAATCGTTCACTATAAAATACACATGAAAAGTATTAGCTTATCAACAGATGACAAACTATTTACACCGCTTACTTAAAAACACACCTTGTATGTCTACTATTTGTATCTTGCCTCAAATAAGATGATACTTATAAAGTTCCCCAGCCCTGTTCAAGCCTCGTGCGAAGGCTCCGCACATGTGGTGCGAAGGCTTAGCACCATTTGTGCTGAGGGCATATTACCTTATAATATATCACTGAGATACGAGCAATTTATCTTCCAACGACTGATTAGAGATTAAACTCTGACAACTTGGTGATACAATTATCCCCTCTGCAAAACCTTTCATACGGTCCTTGCCATTGGTTCTGAGAGGGGATAGTATCTTTCTTTTGATTTCGTCAAGCAATGTTCATTAACTCTCCACAACAGTAAATTTGGAGAAGTCTGTCATACGAAGCAGTTCCTCATAAGAAGTCTTAGGGTTCTTCTTCATATAGTTGTCTACAGCCTCCTCATAGCGACTGTGATAGGTTCGCTTTGTCATTATCTGATTGACAATCCATTGTATCTTTCCAATCTGCAAGTCACGCTCCACTTGCGGACGCGATTCAAAATGCTGTAAAGGATAGATACTCATCAAATAGAATGTCATACAATCTGGAAGGATGTATTCACGTGACATCTGTTTACGCTGTGTTGGCGAATAAAACTTCGCATACAAAGGATAATTAGGACCGAGATACTTGTCAAGCGAGATACCGATAGTACCATTACCCACGACAACACTTTGGTCTAAAGCTGATATCTGTGCATAGACTCTTGGGATTGTAATGTTCGGCAAAGCCTGTTTCAGTCGTCTGAAAGCTCCACTAAACTGATGATCAAGGTCTTCTGTATTGGCAAACTCCGACTCTACAGCAGCAATGACAGACTGTAAAGTCGTGTCTTGATAGAACTTCAAGAACTTTGTATTGATGTCTGGATCGGTTATCTCACCAATCTTTACGACATCCTCTATCAGTGTACGGGTCTCTATCGGATACTCTGTATTCATCTGCTGGAGCGCAGAGAAATCACCTGTTGTCAAGTAACGATATTCCAAACGGTCATAGCGATCTATCTCTAATAACAGTGAATTTTCATTCACGTCATCAGATGAAAGTTTGAACTGACAGCCTACACAGGTGAACAGAACAACTAATAATATGCAATAGAGATATCTCACTGGTTACTTTCTGGTTACTTTTTACAATATTTGAGTATTGATTGCAAAATTACTAAAATATATTTTAAAACGCAAGTGTTCTGCTAAAAATATTAAAATAACATGCAACTATATCCCATTTTCATTCAGATAAGGAGCTAAAAAACTTACGACCCTTCACGTAATATTGCCAAAGAAGGGCATATTTCTTACGTCCATCATTCGTGCAAGAAGGGATATTTTCTCGATGTTTCACCACTCCATCAAGACGAATAGGTAATCTATCAAACTCATGTCGCCACTTTTTAAAAGCCCTACGAGCTGAGAAAATCGCCTTAAATTCACCCCAATTATGATTCAGAATCAGCGTTTGAAATGCAGCCAAATAGTCTAAAAACCATCTTACGCGCATGACATGTTTCAATTCATCTTCTGGTAAGTTCTTCCATAACATGGTCAAGTTATTACGGAAGTTCAGGAAGGTTTTACGTGGATTTGACTTAGGCAATGTGCCGCCTCCAACGTGATAAACATAGCTTTCTGGGAAACAGAAGATGCGCTTACCCATCTGATGCAGACGCCAACAGAGGTCGATTTCTTCATTATGGGCAAAGAATCTGCTGTCCAATCCACCTGCTGCCCAATAGTCTTTGGCACGTATCATCAAGCAAGCTCCTGTTGCCCAAAGTACCTCTTCACTATTATCATACTGCCCATTATCATCCTCTACCGTGTCAAAGATACGTCCACGGCAGAACGGATAGCCATAACGATCAATGAAACCTCCCGATGCACCGGCATACTCAAAAGCATCAGGATTCGCAACAGAGAGCAATTTTGGCTGACAAGCTGCTATGTCCTCATGGGCGTCCATCTCCTCGATGAGGGGCGTAAGCCAGTGGTGTGTGACCTCAACATCACTGTTTAACAACACGTAATATTCACTGTCTACCTGTTTTAGCGCACGATTATAGCCTTCCGCAAAGCCGTAGTTCTCAGCTAATTCTATCACCCGAACATGTGGATAAGTTTCTTTCAACCATGCGACAGAGTCATCTGTTGAAGCATTGTCGGCTATGATAACCTCTGCTTCATCTCGTGAGAATTTCAGCACGGAAGGGAGATATTGCTCCATCATGCTTCGTCCATTCCAGTTCAATATGACTATCGCTACTTTCATAAGAGTTCTGCCTTTAATGAACTTTGATCGAAATTAAACTCTCCCAATCGTACTCGGAGAATCTGGTTGTCATATTCTTCCTTTGCCTGATCGGGCGATAATTCTACACGAATATAGTTATCTGTAAAGCCGTGCATAGCCTTTCCTCGTGCCGCTTTCTCAAAGAGGACGTCTGCCTCCTGCCCTATATGCGCTGCATAGAAGGCACGTGTCTTCTCATCAGAGAGCTTCAAAAGCTTATGCGCACGGTGCTTCTTCTCACGGTCATCTACCACATAAGGGATTGACAATGCCGCTGTTCCTGGTCGTTCCGAATAAGGGAAGACATGGAGTTGGGTGACTGGAAGAGAGTCGAGGAAGTTATAACAATCCTCAAAATACTCTGGACGCTCGCCACGAGAACCTACCATCACGTCCACTCCGATAAATGCATCGGGCATCTTTTCCTTAATAAGTTTTATCTTACGAGCAAAGAGTGCCGTGTCATAACGACGGTGCATCAACTCCAATACCTCGTCAGAACCACTCTGAAGTGGGATGTGGAAATGTGGCATAAACGCTCGTGACTCTGCACAATACGCTATCAACTCATCATCGATCAAGTCGGGTTCCAACGAACTAATACGGAATCGCTGTATGCCCTCTACCTTATCTAATGCCTTAACGAGGTCTAAGAAACTCTCACCTGTGGTCTTACCGAAGTCACCTATATTCACTCCCGTCAACACAATCTCCTTTCCACCCTCTCTTGCTGCCTCTTCTGCCTGCGCAACAAGTGACTGAATAGTCGGGTTACGTGAGAATCCACGAGCAAAAGGAATCGTACAATAAGTACAGAAGTAATTACATCCGTCTTGCACCTTTAGGAAGTAGCGTGTACGATTACCACGTGAGCAACTTGCTTGGAAACTTTTAATATCCTTCGTCTTTACAGAGTGATACTCTCCCTCTGACGTCTCTTCTTTAGCTGTATCGACCTTATTCCAAGCATCACTAAGATACTGTACGAGGTCGGCTTTCTCATTACTACCCAACACAAGGTCGACACCTTCAATCTTCGCTACCGTTGCACTCTCAAGCTGAGCATAGCAACCTGTCACGATTACGAAAGCACCTGGGTTCTGGCGCACCATACGATGGATGATCTGACGGCACTTATGGTCAGCAACCTCAGTAACCGAACAGGTATTAATCAGACATATGTCTGCCTGCTCAGTCTTCTTCGCTTCACGCACGCCCATATTATATAAGGTACGCGCGAAGGTACTTGTCTCTGAGAAGTTGAGCTTACAACCCAACGTATAGAACTTGGCTGTCTTGCCTTGAAATGCTGCTGTATCTATCATATAACTTGCAAAGTTACAGTAAAATGAAGACAAAACCAAAGAAATAAGCCCGTTTGCTCATCAGAAAAAACAAGAAAGAGCCAGAAAATAAGATTTTACACGCAAAAACAAAGCTCTAAAGGTGCTAAAAACAAAGGGATTTTAAATTGTGTAGGCACACATTAAAACCTTTAACATTTATTTAATATTCATATCGTGTTGATTATCAACAGATTACAAGTTTGTTACAAAAGAAGAACAAAAAAAGTTCTAAAAATATTATTGCCGTATAAAAAAAATACTTACCTTTGCATCGTTTTAACAAACAAATGATTGTTTTACAGATTTAAAAAGCAAAGAAAATGAAGAAATTAGTTTTAATGTTCGTAGCTATCGCAGCTATCTCTTTCGCATCTTGTGGTGGTAACTCTAAGCCAGCTCAGAACGCTGACTCTACAGCTGACTCAATGGCTGCTGATTCAATGGTAGATAGCGTACACGCTGATTCAGTTGCTGCTGATTCAGTAGCTGCTGACTCTGTTAAGTAATCAGAGAACGAACAGAAAAAGAGAGAAATTGGCCGCAGGACATTGTCCTGCGGTTTTTTCGTTTATAGACATGAGGTAATCAGAACCATGATTTAACTAATTCAGAATTCAAAATTCATAATTCATAATTATGATTAGTTTTAATTCAGAATTCAGAATTCAGAATTCAGAATTATGATTACCACTATTGCTGTAGATAAGATAACTAAACCACTTTGAGACAAAGTAAGATTAAGACAGGATAAATAAAGACAAAGTAACAGAGAAACAAAAGAAGGACGGAATATAAAGACAGAGTAACAGAAGAACGTTTCTTTTGTTGACAAGATAACGAGTAGACAAGTTAACAAGTTGCTTGTAGGCTGGTGAAATAAAAGACAGCGTAACCCTAAGAACAAAAGTTGAATTTGATTAAGATAGGGGAATAGAAGAATGATTGATTTCCGCATCCTTCTGCCTTTTAAACTCTCTATAGCTCCTGTAAAAATATGGGTTAATGTAAATAAAATTCTAAGACAGCAAACGAAAAGGGCGTAAATTGGCTTCCAATTAACGCCCTTTTGGCTTGCTAAAGATGCCCTTTTGAAGTCCAAGTAACGCCCTTTTAGAGGCTTAAAGAGCACCTATTGAAACGCGATTATGCAACTATCTGATTCTATGCAACTTACGAAGGAAGTCTTATAGTTCGTTTTTTCGCCTTTTAAAGCCCAAAAGCACCTTTGTATTGTAAATAAAATTCAAACCTATTCTCGTATTTTTAGCTTTGAAAAATAGGACTCAAAACATCTTTCTTATTTATAGGTAGTCTCCTGATAAGCACGAGGTGTCAAGCCTGTTTCGCGTTTAAAAAACTTAGAGAAAGCAGAAGCACTGGGAAAATTCATACGATTGGCAATCTCATAAGCCATCATCCCATTGGTTTTCAGCAGTAGCTTTGCCTCTTGTATGGTGGCTCGATTTATCCAAGACATCACACTCTGCCCACTTGCCTTCTTTATCGTCGCAGAAAGATGATGCGGTGTTACATGCAGTTGAGAGGCATAATAAGGGATTGAGCGTTCCTGCATACAATGCTGTTTTATCAGCCGTTTGAATTGAAGGAACAGTTCCTGAGTACGTGTAGAGCCTTCATTCTGAACGTTTTGTGCCACCACCTCGTTTAATTCTTGTACATCAGCAACAATCGTTTTAGACAAATACTGTACGGTCTTTCGGCGATAAGGAGCAAGGTGTACGACATCCCATAAAAGATAGTACATCCTCAGTAATCTGTCAAACTCTGCAGGGGAAGTTTTGTATACCACCTCATCAGACATCTCAATACTATCCCTAAACACAATAACCGTCACACGAGCATCATCGGAAATCTTATTAACTTCAACGATTGTGTCGGCAGGACTCAACATAACATTTCCTTTTTCAATGTGATAATCCTGCAGATTGATACAGACCTCTGCACTACCTTCCAGCACAAGAAAGAGACGCGGCTCTACCATGTGATAGATTTCTTCCTTACTAAAAACAGGAATCCGCTGTACACTTCCATTAAGGATAAGAACCAAATCGTCGTTGACAAAGAACTTATCCTGCTGGCTAAGAACTTCATTTAAATTCAGATTATCTACCGAAAGATGGTTTATAACTTTCGCAGTACTCATAAAATGTCCTTTTTGTATGATTTAATTGCAAATTTACTATTATTATACTGATATGAAGAATAATTTTAATACTAATCATACAAAAAGACAATTTTATCTAAATTTTGGATAATCAGATAACGAGAAAGATAGGATAAATTTGCATCGTCCTGATAGAAAAGGAATTAAACCACAGTAAATAAGCATAAAAACAAAGATATGAATATGAAGAAAATAATGATAAGCCTTGCCTTAATAATGCTATCTTCCGTTAGTCGAGCACAAACATTGGAAGAGTGTCAGCAGGCAGCAGAAAAGAATTATCCTCTTATCAAGCAGTATGGATTGATTGCTAAGACAACGCAACTGACAGTTAAGAACATTCAGAAAGGGTGGCTTCCACAACTCACGGCTTCAGCTCAAGCAACCTATCAAAGTGCTGTTACGGCTTGGCCAGAGAGTATGCAGAGTATGTATCAGCAGATGGGACTCAACATGAAAGGGCTGAGTAAGGATCAGTACAAGATAGGTATCGACCTTCAGCAGACTATCTATGACGGAGGTGCTATTAGCAGTCAGCGTAACATTGCACAGAAAGAGGGAAAAGTACAGGAGGCGCAGACGGAAACAAATCTATATCAAGTGCGCCGACGTGTCAATGAAATGTATTTCTCATTGCTGTTGCTGAACGAACAAATCCAACTTAACGAGGATGTAAAAACACTGCTACTGTCAAGTGAGAAAAAGCTTTCTGCCATGGTAAAAGGCGGTACAGCTGCTACAAGCGACCTCGACAATGTGCGAGCAGAACGACTCAGTGTTGAGCAACAGAACGAGAATCTAAAGCAGCAAAAGCAAATGTTACAGCGTATGTTAAGCGTCTTCTGTGGACTCAAGGTGAACAATACACAGAAACCTGCATCTGTCCAGATAGCTTCGTCAGTAAATCATCGTCCTGAGATGCGCCTATACAATAGTCAATTAGAACTTACAGAAGCAAAGGAGAAAGCCTTAGACACACAATTGCGACCCAAGTTAGGACTTTTTGCACAAGGCTTTTACGGCTATCCGGGACTGAATATGTTTGAGGATATGATGAACCGCAAGTGGAGTCTTAATGGTATTGTTGGTGTCAAATTGTCATGGAATGTAAGTGCATTCTACACGCATAAGAACGACAAAGCAAGGCTAAACGCCCAACGAGAAATGATCGAGAATGCTCGGGAAGTATTTCTTTTCAACAATAAACTGGAGGAGATACAGCAGTCGGAGAACATCAGTCGCTATCAAACAATGATGAAAAGCGACGATGAAATCATCGTATTGCGTACGAATGTACGTAAGGCAGCAGAATCAAAACTTACTCACGGAATCATAGATGTCATTAGCTTGCTACGAGAGATAAACAATGAGAATGCAGCCAAGACCCAACAAAGCATCCACGAGATTGATATGCTTAAGGAGATGTATAACTTGAAATATACAAACAACGAATAAAAAAAGACAAACAAAGGATATGAAAAAGATCGTTTTATTAACAAGTCTTGCCGTTATCATGGCATCTTGCGGAAAAGATAAGAAAGATTATGATGCTACAGGAACATTCGAAGCAACTGAAGTAACGGTATCAGCGGAGTCTACTGGTCAACTGATAAGCTTCAATATTGCTGAAGGACAGCTGCTTAACAACGGACTAACAGTTGGTCAGATTGACTCCCGCCAACTCTCATTAAAGCGTGAACAATTGGCTACAAGCAACGAACAACTAACCGCAACACATAGTCAACTCGAGGCAAATAAGCGTCAGTTAGAGGCGAATAGACAGGCAACAGCAAGCAAACAGTTAGACCTTGAAAAGCAGGTGGCATCTATTCGCCAACAAATTGCTAATCAACTGCGTGAGCGCGAACGCTTTGCCGAGCTCTTAAAAGACGGTGCTGTGCCACGTAAACAGGTTGATGACATTGATTATCAGATACAAGTACTACAGAAACAACTCGTTGCTACGCAGGAACAGATTGCCAGTCAGAATGCATCTTTAGCTGAACAGAATAAGGGTTTGGCTGCTCAAATGGACGGAATAAGCTCACAGCAGACCGGAGTAAGCGCACAGCAAGCTGGCGTTCGCAATCAGCAAGCCCAGATAGACGACCAAATTGCTCACACCTTTGTGAAGAGTCCGCTCACAGGAACAGTCTTAGAGAAGTATGTTGAACAAGGAGAATTTGTCTCTGTAGGCAAGCCTTTGTTCAAGATTGCAGACACCAAGCGTATGTACTTACGCGCATATATCACCTCTGAACAGCTCAAAAACGTCAAGTTAGGACAAAAGGTAAAGGTGATAGCAGACTATGGTGGCGGCGAGAAAAAGCAATATGATGGTGTCGTTACATGGATATCAAGTCGCTCAGAATTCACACCAAAGAGTATTGTCACAGAAGATGAACGTGCCGATTTGGTCTATGCTATCAAGATACAGTTCCAAAATGACGGTTATGCAAAGATTGGAATGTATGGCGAAGTGAAGTTTTAAAGCGAGAAATAAACGATGACAGCAATAGAAGTAAACAACATATCAAAGCACTACGGAAAGGTACAAGCATTGAAGGATGTTAGCTTCTCGGTGAATAAAGGTGAGATATTCGGTCTCATCGGACCTGACGGAGCTGGCAAGACTTCAATGTTTCGCATCCTTTGTTCGCTACTTTTGCCTAAGACAGGAACCGCTACAGTAGACGGATTTGACGTGGTCAGCCAGATGAAAGAGGTACGTAAGCGAGTCGGTTATATGCCTGGAAGATTCTCACTTTATCAGGATTTGACGATAGAAGAGAACCTTCACTTCTTTGCCACACTCTTCAATACAACGGTAGAAGAGAACTATGAAGCCATAAAACCTATCTATTCGCAGATCGAACGATTTAAGGATAGAAAGGCAGGAGCACTCTCTGGCGGTATGAAACAGAAGTTGGCACTCTGCTGTGCATTGGTCCATCAGCCAAGTGTTCTCTTCCTTGACGAGCCTACAACAGGTGTTGATCCAGTCAGTCGAAAGGAGTTTTGGGAGATTCTCTGCCAACTGAAGGAGCGTGATATAACCATCGTTGCCTCCACACCTTACCTTGATGAGGTGAGAAGTTGCGAGCGAGTAGCCTTCCTTTCAGAAGGAGTAGTAAAAGGAATAGGCACAGCTGACGATATTCTTACAGCGTTTAAAGACATCTTTAACCCACCTTCTATCGAACGAACAACGGACAACAAGGCGATTAACGATACAAACAAAGAAGCTGAAAAGGTCATTGAAGTAGAGCATCTTATCAAGGCTTTCGGCTCATTCCACGCTGTAGACGACATCTCCTTTACGGTGAAGAAGGGCGAAATCTTCGGTTTCCTCGGTGCTAACGGAGCTGGAAAGACCACCGCTATGCACATGCTTACGGGCCTCAACCAGCCTACCAGCGGCACAGGAAGGGTTGTTGGCTTTGATATTCGTACCGAGTATGAACAGATTAAACGGCATATCGGTTACATGAGTCAGAAGTTTTCGCTCTATGATGACCTCACCGTTGCCGAGAACATCAGCCTTTTTGCTGGTATCTATGGTATGAAGGACGACGAAATACGCCGTAAAACAGATGCGTTATTAGAGCGTTTGAACTTCTCAGAGCACCGCAATACGTTGGTAGCTAACCTGCCTTTAGGCTGGAAACAAAAGCTTGCTTTCTCTGTAAGTATCTTCCATGAGCCAGGTGTTGTGTTCCTTGATGAACCCACAGGAGGCGTCGACCCAGCTACACGTCGCCAGTTCTGGGAGCTTATCTATAATGCTGCAAGGCGAGGGATAACGGTCTTTGTGACCACACACTATATGGATGAAGCTGAGTATTGCGACCGTATTTCGATTATGGTAGACGGTAAGATAAAGGCTTTGGGGACACCCGACGAACTAAAGCGGACGCTCAATCAACCCGATATGGACCATGTATTTACTTATTTAGCACGTCAAGCAAAGCGCAGTTCAGATTAAGATTACCTATCCATTTAAAACAAACAATTATAGATGAAGCCATTTTTTTCATTTGTTATCAAGGAAACCAAGCATATTCTTCGCGACAAACGTACGATGTTGATGCTGTTTGGTATGCCCATCGTAATGATGCTTCTCTTTGGTTTTGCCGTCACCAATGATGTGCGAAACGTACGCATTATTGTCGTAATGAGCAATGCCGACAATGCCACTCAGCAAGTAGCAGACCGCTTGGCAGCATCTGAATACTTCACACTGACAAAGGTTGTAGCTACTCCTACCGAAGCCGAGAAAGCTATCCGTGACCAAAAAGCCGACATGGCAATCGTCTTTTCACAAGATTTTGCAAGCAGAAAGTTGGGCTATCAACTCATTGTCGATGGGGCAGACCCCAACATGGCACAGCAGTGGACCACTTATGCCAATGCCGTTATCAACAATACTGAGGCAAAGGCTGTGAACACAAAGCTACTATATAACCCTCAGATGAAGTCTACTTACAACTTCGTTCCTGCCATTATGGGTACGTTGCTGATGCTCGTCTGTGCGATGATGACGTCTATCTCCATAGTCCGTGAGAAGGAGAAAGGGACAATGGAGGTGCTGCTTGTATCACCGACAAAACCCTTAATGATTATCGTTGCGAAGTTAGTACCCTATCTTGTGCTTGCCTTCACCATTCTTTCAATCATCTTACTCATGTCGTCCTTCGTATTAGGCGTACCCATAAAGGGTTCCTTGTTCTGGATATATGTGGTTTCAACTATCTACATTCTATTAGCGCTATCGTTAGGAATCCTTGTGTCAACAATAGCCGAGACACAACTCGTTGCCCTCCTCATATCAGCGATGTTATTAATGATGCCTGTCATTATGCTCTCTGGAATGATGTTCCCAATAGAGTCAATGCCGAAGATATTACAATACATCTCAGCCATTATCCCTACTCGTTATTACATCAGTGCGATGCGTAAACTGATGATTATGGGTGTCGGAATTGAAGAAGTTTACTTTGAAGTGTCCATACTAATAAGTATGCTCATAGCCTTGATGTCGCTTGCACTGGCAAAGTTTAACAAACGATTAGAATAGAAAACTATGATACTAAAATATCTTTTAAGAAAGGAATTCACCCAGATACGTCGTAACCCCTTTCTGCCAAGACTTATCATTACCTTCCCAATAATGATTATGTGCGTTATGCCGTGGGTAATGAATATGGAGGTTAAGAACATTGTTGTGGATGTTGTCGACAACGACCGATCTACCCTCTCACAACAATTGGTACACGAGATAGAAGCAAACAAATACTTCATCTTCCATGGGCAGCAGTCTACCTACGCACAAGCACTCAAGAATATAGAACATTCTGAGGCGGATGTTGTGGTTGTTATCCCCCAAAACTACAGCCGTGACTTAAACTCAGGACGTGTTCCGCAGGTTCTGATTGCGGCTAATGCTGTCAATGGAACAAAGGGAGCGTTGGGTTCGGGATACCTTTCTCAGATTGTTTCTGCAAATGTCTTGCCCTCTACAACAGCCATAAAGTCGAAGATTGACACGCTTTATCTCTACAATAAACATCTTAACTTCAAGGTTTTTATGATTCCCGCACTGTTGGCTATGGTAATGATGATGATAACTGGTTACCTACCAACACTTAACATCGTCAGCGAAAAAGAGAAGGGAACAATTGAACAGATAAACGTGACACCAGTGAGCAAATGGAGTTTCATACTTTCGAAGTTGATTCCTTATTGGATGATAGCTTTCTTCATCGTGACGGTTTGTCTGTTGTTGTCTTGGCTTCTCTACGACATCACCCCTGTGGGGAATATAGCCCTCATCTATCTCCTTTCGATGTTGCTTGCACTGTTCTTCTCATCCTTTGGACTGATTATTTCTAATTACTCCGATACCATGCAGCAGGCAATCTTCGTAATGTGGTTCTTCATGGTCATACTCCTGTTGCTCTCAGGACTATTCACCCCGACACGTTCGATGCCTCCTTTTGCTTATCTTTCCACTTATATCAACCCTGTGAGCTACTTCATTGAGGCGATGCGTACAGTATTCATCCGTGGTGGAAACATCAGTAGCATAGCTCATCAGCTACTTGCCCTCTCGGGAATAGGTCTCTTTATGGGAACTTGGGCGGTAGTGAGTTATAAGAAGAACAAAAGATAGAGGAACGTTTGTTTAGTTGACGAGTTAACGAGTAGACAAGTTAACGAGTTAATTGTAGACAGGGTAATTGAAAGACAAAGTAACAGGAGAACGATTATTGGGTAGACAAGGTAACGAGATGACAAGTTAACGAGTTGCTTGTAGACAGGGTAAGTTGAAGACAAAGTAACAGAAGAACGATTGATTTTCACATACTTCTGCCTTTTAAATTCTCTATAGCTTTTGTAAGAACGAGGGGTTTTGTAAATAAAATTCTAAGACGGCAAACGAAAAGGGCGTAAATTGGCTTCCAATTAACGCCCTTTTGGCTTGCAAAAGATGCCCTTTTGAAGTCCAAGTAACGCCCTTTTGAAGTCTTACTAAGCACCTTTAAAAACGCAATTATGCAACTATCTGATTCTATGCAACTTACAAAGGCTGTCTTATAGCTCGTTTTTTCGCTTTTTAAAGCCCAAAAGCACGTGTGGATTGTAAATAAAATTCAAACACTAAAGAAGTATTTTGTGACTTTAGCAATCATCAAAAGAAAAACATTCTACAAAGCAATTTTATGGTGGTAATGGCGTTTATTACATAAAAGGGCTAAAGATTATAATTCTGTTTTGGTCAGCCTTTTAGGACATATGCACTTATTCGTGATTGTTGATATTGGTAAATTCGTGAGGTATGAGATACTACTTACTTTCTATTCTCTTGTCAGTTTTGCTCGTTGCTTGCAGCAGGAACGATGGACCCGTTTATCCCAAAGAATTTATAGGGAACTGGGCAGGTGTGGAAAAGACAGACATTGGTATGTATCCAATCCTTGAAGTGACGGATTCTACCGTTGCATACGACCCAGGCATAGGCGATACTTGCAGGTGGTTTAATAGTTATCACTTTGTGAACGACTCTCTTTTTTTAGTCTATGAGGAAGAAGATACCAACCGTTGTAAAGTCATAGAGTTACACGATAGTATACTGATTATCAAAGGCTTGCCATGGAACGAGGAGAAAGCAGTTAGCTTTGTACGACAAAAAAGATAAGTAACGTGTCTAAAATCGTCCTATTCACTTACGACAACTCCTTTATCCAAGTTTATTGTAAGGCTCTTACGCTCCTTCCCAAGGTCCTTCAGAAACTTGAATTTCACCCTATAGTCTTCACGAGTAATCCCAGCAACGCCCTTTTGATAGATGACTCTATAATCCGAAAATAAGGCAACATCCGCCATCAAAACACCCTCTTTCTTATAACCTAAGTATTGCTGAAAATAGGAGTCAAAGGGAAGAAACTCATCTTGATGCCCATGAATATACTTCCTTACGACAGCCTTTGCGAGTTCAAACTCCTTGTCACTCAGTTGTTTCGGCACCTCTGTTCGCCTCTTATCAAACAGCGAGTCACCATTAGCCGTTACTGCCTTCTCAGAAACAACATTGTATATTTTCTGTCCTTCTTCGTCCTTTACGTAGACTGACACCGTGTCGTATGGAGAATGAACAGCCTCTGCCTTCCTCGTCCTCGTCGTACAAGAGAGCAGAAAGAAGCAAGAAAAGAGTATTAGAACCGTCTTCATACGTCACAATTACTTACTCTTCAAGGGAATATCCCCTACAAATATCCAAACCGAACCAGTCTTCTCATTCGCACTTTTCATTAATGGTGAGAAGATACTATCAGCATTTTCGCGTGCAATGGGATACCGCTTATTCATAAACCAAACGGCATCCTTCGTGCGATAAAGATTCATTTTGATGTAGGGTTTGTCTGATACATAATAGCCGCCAGACGCCTTTAAGTCCTCATTATTGGGGAAGTCTTGCACCAAGATACCCTCTGTCAGTCCCTCACTTGTTATGGTATGAGAAAGGACACCATCGGTATATACCCACCCACGCAATAGCGTAAAGAACTTATTTCCGATACCTATTGGAGCCGTGTTGAAGTCGTAATCTTCACATTTCATGATGACTATGTCGTCCTTAAAAGCCTTTAGATGCTCTCTTTGGTCAGGAAAACGATATTGATTCACTACAACTGCTGTTCCTGTTTCGTTTGTAGTTTCCTCCTTATCAGCGACTTTTATCTTACAGGCAGCCACTAAAAAAGAAAGGAAAAGCAACGTCAGAATTGATTGATATCTTTTCATACGCATAATTACTGTTAGTTTACTATGTTCACAAATAACTTCTGTTACCTGCTTCAAAGATAGTAAATGTTTCCCAAACAACAATGTAATTCTATTGATTTTCAGCCATAAAACAAAAATCCTCTTCACCCGAAAGAATGAAGAGGACTCACATTTTATATTGTTTTGAACTTACAATGCAGTGAAAGCAGCTACAAAACCAAAGATGATACCCGGTGTGTTAGCAATCGCCAAAGGCCAGTCACGCTTCTCTTTGAACAATCCGTAAGCGACCCATAAGGTACAGTTAACACCTGCCATAAATGGCTGAATGAAGGTTCCCTTCTGCCCTGCTAAGTTGTTCTCTATCTGAGGAATGTAGAATACATACATTAAAACTGATGTTACCATACCAATCCATCCCATAGAGGTGAAGAACTTTTCTTTTGTCATATTATTCTGATTTTATTTGTTTATGAATACAAGAAAAATTTAGTTTATATCTTTTCTTTACCTATCTAACATTTCATTCTAACGCTACAAAGATACAAATTATTTCTTTTTTAAAACAAATGATAGATAAAATGTATCGTTTCATCTGTTACTTTCTTATTTTATATCAGTCATTTGATATAGCTCAATCCTAATTAAAATACTTTTGAATACTATCCATTAGGGGCGTTAATTCACGATTGAAAACCCTTCCGTGGCGGTCGACCATCTGCAGGGCATAGGCGATGAACAGCCTACGTTTAGCACGTGACATGGCTACATAGAACTTACGAGCGTCCTCCTCGTCCTGCTGTTTCGTCTTGTTATAGGCGTTCGGGTAACGTCCATCGGCTGCATCAAAGATGATAACATTATCAAACTCCAGTCCCTTTGCCTTATGAACAGTCGTCACATAGATACGCTCAAGAATACTCTTACTGTTACAGAAGTCGGCTTCTTTCAGCGTATTAATATCCATTATGTACTGCGAGAGCTGTGGTGCAAGGGCATTAGCTACCGTCTCATCCGTCAGCATATCTATCCGGAGATAACGGAGGATATAGTCTAATCGGGGGATGTCATTGATTAAACCATCGGAATGAAAGGCGTTATAAGCAGCGGAGAGCTCGTTGACAAGGGCTGGCTCATGGTCGGTTGATAGCTTATAAAGTCGGTTGACAGCCTCTCGGTAGCGTTCGCCATAATTGCTACGCAGCACATTGGCAAAGGGTTTCACCTTCGGATGATGGATGAAAGCCTCTTGTTGTGCTTGCTTCTCACGTGCTTTCTCAGCACAGAGGCGTACAAGACTGACGGTAGCCTTCACATCATCAATTGCCTGATGACTATTAACACCCGCCAATTGGAAGGTCTCGAGAAGGCTTTCCAACTTATAAGAATGAAGGCTCGGAGCCAATAGTCTTATCAGTTTGAGCGAGTCGAAGCAACGAATATCATGTGCCTGCATCGTGTCATTGCAGTAACGTTGCAGATTATTGTCCAATATGTTGTAATCATAGTTGGCGTTATGACCGAGGATAGGACTGGTCCCAACGTAGGCAAGGAAACGTCGTAAAGCATCAGAAGGAGAGAGTAATTCGCCAGTAGACATCTTCTCATGATAGATAGCATACATCGGATTCTCCTTATCTCCGAGCATTGGTAGAATCGGTTTATCGGTCTCTATGTAGAGGTCAAGCGGTTCGCCAACCACTTCCCCACCCTTGATTCGGATGGCAGCAATCTCTATAATATCATCTTGAAAGACATTCAAGCCTGTTGTTTCAGTATCGAATACAACAATTTCTTCCTCGTTGTAGGCACGAAGAAACTCTGCTGTGTAACAGCTTTCGGGGTAAAGAAGGAAGTCGGATGGCGACAGTGCCAACTGCTTTAGCTTCCAATTAAATCGGCGAGCAAGGGCATGAGAAGGGAAGGCATGCACCCCTTTCATGATACGTGTCCACGCAATAGAATTATGTTCATTAGAGAGTACGCTCAAATGTGCCAACAATAGCTTGACATCTGGTGTATCGAAGAGGTCGCGACCAGACACCTTAAAGTGGGTCAGCCCTGCTTCCGTCATAGCTTCACTGATACGATCAGCATCCGAATTAGCACTAACGATGACGGCTGTACGCTCCTCCTTATTCTGCTCGTAAAGGGAGAGAGCCTCAGTGGTAATATCCTTGTGTTCGGCTTCTATCGTACTACTATGTATGATTCTCAAGTCTCCCGACGTAGCTTTAGTGTCATTATCGGAAAGAGGAAGTAGTTCGCGGTCTATCTTCAGTTGTTTTTCTGCATAGTCATTGAAGACGTCAAGTAGATATTTTGGCGAACGGTGGTTACGCTGCAGATGATGTATATTACCCTTACAGCGCATCTTCAAGAGGGTCAGGGTTTCCACTTTCGCACCCATAAAAGAGAAGATAGCCTGCTGTTCGTCGCCTAAGTACATCACCATCGGGTTATCTTCTGCTGTCAGTAAGTCGATGATAGCAAGCTGCATACCGTTAAGATCCTGCACTTCATCGACCTGTATCCATGGATAACGCTTGCAGGTAGGGTCAGAACGATAGATGTCATATGTATAGAGGAGCAAGTCTTCAAAGTCAAAGAGGTGATTCTCCTCCTTGTATCGGGCATAACAATTAGCGTAATACATCTTCCAAAGGAGTACACGAATCCTATCTGCTGTCTTTCCGTCAAGCCCGGGTGCATTCGCTTCGTCCATGTATTCCTGTGCATGATGATAGATATTCACTACCGCCTGCTCGTCATATTCAATCTTTTGTGAGGCACAGATATGCTTTACAGCTTCTCGATCATCATCCGTGAAACTCTCTGGATGGAGGTAATACTTCCATGGATGCTGGTGTTCCATCTGATAGATGAAATGCTGAAAGAAGATAATCGTCTGATAGCCTTTATATCGGTTGAAGTCTCTTGTTACTCCTTCTTCATCTTCATTGCGGTAATCAGCGATAATACTCACCGCCTCTTCGTCGTCAATAATAGCAGAATCAGCTGGTATACGTCCCTGTTCAAAGAGGAACTTAGAACAAAAACGATGCACATTACCCACCATTAGTTCGGAGAAATCACCTCCCACCACCTTTTGAATACGGTTGGTCATCTCCCTTGCAGCACGGTTGGTGAACGTAAGACAAAGCATATCCTCATACTTCACACCCCTTTCTCGTGCGTATCTTATCCTCTCTGCGAGGATATGTGTCTTACCACATCCTGGCGATGCCAGCACAAGATGGTATCCCTGACTTGCCTCAACGACAGGAATCTGATATTTATCTAAACTTGATGTGTAATTGTTTTCTCCCATAGAAAGTATTCTTTATAGCAGTAGATTCCTTAAAGCGATATTCTTATGCTTTTTATCTAAAAACTTTTGATAATTTATCTTTTTGCTCTTTCTTTATGAGAAAACTACAATCTGTTTTTAAATTCATTATATCCATAAAATCATTCTCTGTTAGTTTATCTATTAGCCCTATTTTAAATTGATTGCGTGAATGTAGAAATATGTCTATATGATTTTCTGGGTGCATGTCTGGATAGCCTTTGTCAATTGCATCTAAATAACCTTTTGTATCAATATCATATCTTATGTACCCTATCTCTGACAAAAGTAAATCACGAAAAATACACCAAATACTATTACCATGTTTGCTTTCCTCTGCATCAAAAAGTTCTGCTAACTCAAACGAGCAAGAGATTTTATCTATTCCAGACTCTGTTAATTGAAGAACTGATGAAATAAGTTGGGAAGTTAATTTTACTCCATTTAAGTCAAAGACATATTTTGGAGAAGATTCTTCTTGTGTATTAGTTTCATGGATGGTCATCGGTAAAGAGATAGAATAGAATTTTTCTTTTGAGAAGAAAAAGAATCTACTCATTTTATCCACAAATAAGTTAATCTTCCCTTCCGTTTTATCAAGAGGTATGTCTGTATAATACATAATATAACGTATCGTTTTAAGAAGAATGGTCAGTAACTGCATCTTTGTTTTGATAAGTTCTTTAACAGAGAAGACTGTTTCATACATATAAACATCAATTTTAAATTCAAATTGCTTTGCCATTAGATGTAGTTCATATTTGTTTTGATGAATTGTTTAGTTTTATCTCTATCGAACCTGTCAAATACAACATTCTTCAGAGCTTGTACAAACTTCTTTCTTCGTTCTAAATCATAGATCTTTAATTCTTGAAAGATAGCAGCCAAGAACTGCTCATATGAGATCAATGGTTCTTCTCTAAACTTTATAATTGTCTTTTGAATTTCTCCTATTTCTTCCTTCGTTGGTTCTGTCGTTTCTATGTAATTATGCTTATTTATAATATCTAGTCCTTTTTGTTGAGATTTTATGTTATCTGTTTTTGTCAACAGTATAAATGTTTTTAGAAATGATCTTGTAACCATCGTATATAAGATATTGCGATATCTATAATCATCTTGTATTTGAGCACTAATACACAAGACAAAAGGAAACTCTAGTCCTTTAACGTTATTTGGATTAGTAATATACAATTTGTCTTTTACTATTTCTTTTTCCTCATACCCTCGTACAACATCCCATCCTATAGACGTTCTAATTTGAGGGCATAAACCGTCTATGTAATCATACATATTTTGGTCATTGCCAATCAGGATCACAGCAACTTCATGTGCTTTAACATCAGGATAGTCTTTACGAATTTGAGTTAATATAGAAATCACATCTTTATAGCGAGTACTGGCGTTAATTTGTATACTAGACGATTCTATAACTTCAGTTTCTCCAAATCGGTATATAGGCTCTCTTCCTAGCCTTATCAGATTACTTTTTTCTTCATTACGTTCAACTGTGTATCCCATTTCTTTCCACTGTTCATCAGTAAGCCAATTCAGTTTTTTCTTCTCAAACAGTCCCATACCAACAGCATGTGCAAACATAAGAGTCCTAGGGTCAGTACGATAGCATCGATTTAGAGAAATATCTACAGGGATATTACTTTCTTTGGATGTTTCAAAGATATCTTGGAATATATCTCCTGCAGCATATACTTTATCTCTTGTAACTTTCTTGCATAATTCGAAAAATGAATCTGGGAAGTCTTGACGCTCATCTATTATAATATAGTCAAATGCAGGTATAAAATCTGTTTCAGGGATTTTATTTATATGTTCTATCAACTTTTTGAAGATGAAATCATACTTAGTTGATGGATTGTATGAATAGAAAGGTGCATTATAGAAATGACAGATGTATGTATATAGTCCTGAATCCGCATCACTTCTAGTTCCCCATGCTCTATTAACCCATAATCGTTTTTCCCATTCAATTTGCTTTTTTACTTGCATAAAATTGAAAAACGATGGTATTCTATTCCGCAGACTATTTGCAAGGGCTATATTATGGCACGTAAAAAATATTTTAGAATCATCAGATGCTATATAGAGCTCTTTTAATTTATGTAGGAGCAATTCCGTTTTACCTGTCCCAGACAATCCTTGCACTAAGATCATCTTTTGCTTAAACTCTTTATATATAAATCTTGTTTGATCCGCATCAAATAATAAAATATTTTTTCGTATTCTTTCTAAAACGGTTTCTGGTTGTTCAATTCCAATAGCTTTTATATCATTGATACTACCAATTAATAAAGTTATTATAAGTTCCGCTATGCGTTGATCTTTACCTTCTACTAAACTGTTTTGATTAAAGAGAGAATCAATAGTACTTATTTCGGAAGAGTTTATCATTGTTATGATATTCTGTCTCCATTCACGTGGGCGTCCAATTAACTCCTTATACTCATAATTATCAGAAAGGTTACCAATATCCTCTATAAAGTCATCAACATAAGAGCTAAACTCTTTATTGTCCGCCTCTAAGTTAATAAAGATAATTTTCTTTTTTGGAGAAAGTATTACTAATGCATTTACTTCATAAGCATATGTATATTTTTTATTTAGAGGAGCAGTAATTACATATACAATATTTTCGGTATGCTCTTCAACATACGTTGTTATTTCAGAAAGAATTAACTCATTTTTTTCATTTCTTTCTTTGACATCTATAAAAAGTCTACTATTTTCCATATTTTATATTTTGGGAACAAATATAATAAAAATATTGGAAGTTTAGTGATAAATATGATTTTTGTTTTACTCGTATAGGAATATTTACAACTTACCTATTGTGCAATTTGGAAAATATATGTAAGTTTGCAGTTATATTTTTATATTTCCATAATTCATAGAGAGGACTCTGATATGACCAAATTAAAACTAAAGAAGCATCTGGCAGTACTACCTAAGGAAGACGTAATGAACCTTGTGTTGAGTCTGTATGATGCGAGCGCAGAAGCGAAGATGTATCTGGAAATGTATCTTACGCCTGATTATAGCGCTGCATTGGAAAAGTATAAAAAGATTATTCGCAACGAATTCTTCCCTGCTCGGGGCTTTTCTGATAAGCCTTCATTTGCAACTTGCCGCAAGGCTATCTCCGACTTCAAGAAGTTGAAGGCTGATGCCATCAGTCTTGGAGATTTAATGCTTTACTATATAGAGTTGGGATGTGAATACACAATCACCTTCGGTGATATGTGGGAACAGTATTATACTACATTAGAAACAAATTTTGAGAAAGCTTTGAAGCATATTTCCGACCATAACCTTGAGGAACATTTCAGACAGAGAATTGAAAGTATGCTTAATTCAACACAATGTGGTTGGGGCTTTTCCGATACCTTATGGGATATGTACTATGACTATTATGGTTGTCAAGAATAAACAAAGAGATTTTGTCTAAACAAGCATAGAGCCTCATCTATAGATTTAAGATGTAGCAAACGACTAACAAATTTATAAAGAAACTATGCAGGACTTTGCAGCGATTGACTTTGAGACAGCTAACTTTGAACGGTGTAGTGTTTGCTCGGTGGGCGTGGTAGTAGTAAGGGGAGGAGAGATTGTTGACAATTTCTATTCTCTTATACAGCCCGAACCGAATTATTATCATTGGCGATGTACGCAGGTGCATGGGCTTACGTGTGCAGATACTGACGGTGCACCCGTATTCTGTGAGGTATGGAAGCAGATAGAACCTATGATTGAAGGCTTACCACTTGTAGCCCATAACGCACCTTTCGACAAATCTTGTCTGAAGGCATCCTTCTATACCTACCAAATGGATTACCCTGATTATGAGTTTCTTGATACACTGAAGGCTGCACGACGCCACTTCCCTCACCTCCCCGACCATCAGTTACATACAGTTTCATCTGCCTGTGGCTATGAACTAACCGACCACCATCACGCCCTCGCAGATGCTGAGGCTTGTGCGTGGATAGCACGTGAAATATTGTAGGGTGATGGGTGATAGGTGTTGGATGTTAGCTGATGATGGTCACTTGGGTGGTTGGTGGTGGATGTTAAGTGGTGATGATATGCTACGTAAGAGGTGTTGGTGATAACTATGATGGGCTTTTTCGAGAGGGTTTGTCATCATAGTCTTTATATAAAGTCACCATTACATTTATATAAAGTCATCATCGTCTTTATATAAAGAGGATGTCAATAATAAGGCTCGCACTCCCTCTTCAACGAACGTACAGAGCCCCCGCACGTGTTGTGCTAAGGCTCCGCACATATAGTGTTAAGGCTTAATAGTAATCTTATTAGACAATGACTACATAAAAGAACATTGTTGAAACGAAGGGTATATGCCATTAAAAAGAAATTAGGATAGACTTAGGAAGTGGGAAACATCTGATAGATTCGGGATTATCCGTTATCAGAAACGAATCATTGAGCAGAATAGAGAGAGACGAAAATGGGTGTTGATGAATTGTTTAAAACTTCATCAACACCCATTACTTATTATCAAAATTCTATAAAGTCTTAACTTTTACAGCGTATAACTCAAAGATGTCAAGTATAGAAAGGGCAAATAATCAACACCCATCATCAAACACCCAACACCTAAGTGCCCATCAACACCTAACACCTAACACTCATCACCCAACACTACGCTCCCTCAAACTCGCGAAGGAAGCGGGTATCGTTCTCAGAGAAGAGGCGGAGATCGCTTACACGGTACTTGAGGTTAGCAATACGCTCAACACCCATACCGAAGGCATAACCTGTATATACGCTTGAATCAATACCACAAGCCTCAAGGTCGTGTGGATCAACCATACCACAACCAAGAATCTCAACCCATCCAGTGTGCTTACAAAAACCACAACCTTCACCGCCACAGATGTTACAGCTAATATCCATCTCTGCACTTGGCTCAGTGAATGGGAAGTAGCTTGGACGAAGACGAATCTTTGTATCTGCACCAAACATCTCACGAGCAAAGGTGAGAAGCACCTGCTTTAGGTCAGTAAAGCTAACATTCTTATCAACATAAAGACCCTCTACCTGATGGAAGAAGCAGTGTGCACGAGCCGAGATAGCCTCATTACGATATACACGACCTGGGCAAAGCACACGGATTGGAGGTTCGTGTGTAGACATATAGTGTGCCTCATCATTAGAAGTATGACTACGGAGAAGAACGTTCTTCGTAACGTCCATCGTACTGCTGCGCTCAATGAAGAAGGTATCTTGCATATCACGTGCAGGATGATCAGCAGCAAAGTTCAACATAGTAAACACGTGCTGGTCGTCATCAATCTCTGGACCCTGATAGAGAGTGAAACCCATACGAGCAAAGATATCAATAATCTCGTTCTTTACAAGTGTTAACGGATGACGTGTACCGAGGTTAATAGGATAAGCAGTACGTGTCAAGTCGATATCATCACTCTGTGCCTCACTTGTTTCAAGCTGGTCCTTGAGTTCGTTAATCTTGTCCTGTGCACTCTGCTTAAGTTCATTAATCTTCATGCCGACAACCTTCTTCTGGTCGGCTGCCACATTACGGAACTCGCCCATCAACGCATTGATTTCACCCTTCTTACTAAGGTATTTCAGACGGAGTTGCTCCACATCATCAGCACTCTTAGCCGTGAGTGCACTCACTTCCTTGAGAAGTTCTTCTATCTTGTCTAATAACATAGTTCTTGATTATTTTCCTGCAAAGGTACAATTTATAATCGTAACGGAGAAATTACCCTAATATAAATTTATAAAAATCCTATCTTATTAGAAATAAATATTGTACATTTGCAGGAAATTTGAGATGAATAAAAAGAGAGTATGAAAAAAGCTTTTTTACTTATTGTGTGTGTTTGTGTAGCTATGGTAGCTGTTACTACAGGTTGCACAAGCAAGAAAGTTGATGGCGATGACAGTACAACTACTGATTCTACGGCAGCAGAAGACACTGACACTGTAGATAGCGTTGACTCTGCCACGGAGGTGATTGCTGCTACTCCTATGCCAAAGGCAGCAGACCAATTGTTTGATGACTTCTTCTTCAACTTCATTGCTAATAAGAAGTTGCAGATGAATCGTATTAAGTTCCCACTGCCTGTAGTCAATGGTACAAAGACTACGGAGCTGACTCGTGGAAACTGGAAGATGGATTATTTCTTCCGCAAACAGGGCTATTACACGCTTATCTTTGATAATGAGAAACAGATGAAGTTCTCTAAGTCTACCGACTTGGATAGTGTCATCGTTGAGAAGATACATTTAAAGAGAGGTACGATAGAGCAGTATTGGTTCGATCATCAGGATGGTAGCTGGAAGTTGAATCAGATTCGTAACATCACATTCAAGGATAGTTATAATGCATCTTTCTATACCTTCCTGTCACACTTCTTCGCAAATGGTGGTAAAGGGGCTGTGAAGAGTTCATTAGCTTATACTGGTCCAGACCCTAATGGCGAGGAGACAAATGTGGTCAACACGACTATCCCTGCCGAAGAATGGTCATCATTCTTACCAGAACTTCCACACGAAATGATTTATAACATCCTTTATGGTCAGAAGTATTCAGACACAGATCGCAGGATTGTTACCTTCCGTGGGTTGTCTAATGGCGCTGAAACGCAGCTTATCTTTAAGCAGAATGGTAAGAGCTGGCGCTTAGAGAAGGTTGTAGCTTATTAACGAACAGACCCCTGCCTACCTTGGTAGTGGGTCTTTCTTTATTAAGAAACACCTGCTATTCATGTTATTGTTATGGATTATCTGATTCATAAAGAATAACACCTTTCTATAAATAGGAACAAAGGGAAACGCAAAAACAATATCAGAAACATGAAAATAGAACATAACTATAGTCTACTAAAGCATAATACCTTCGGCATTGACGCCAAATGTCAGCGTTTTGTTGAATACGAATCAGTAGAGGAAGCACAGGAACTTGTGTGCTCCTTGAAGGAAGAGGACTATCCACTACTGATTCTCGGTGGGGGTAGTAACCTTCTACTCACTGGTGATTTCAAGGGAACCGTACTCCACTCTGGCATCTCCTTTATCGAGCAAATCGATGAAAAACGTGTTCGTTGTGGCTCAGCTTACGTATGGGATGATTTTGTAGACTATTGTGTTTCTCACGATCTCTATGGTGCAGAAAACCTTTCTATCATACCGGGTGAGTGTGGTGCAAGTGCTGTACAAAATATCGGAGCCTATGGTGTGGAAGCTAAAGACCTGATTGATGAGGTTGAGGCGGTGGAGATTGCCACTGGTGAAGTGCATCATTTCAAGAATGCTGATTGTGAATACAGCTATCGACAGAGTAAGTTTAAGCATGAATGGCGCAATAAGTATCTTATCACATCGGTGACCTATCGTCTTTCTAAGACTTATCAACCTAAACTCGATTATGGTAATATTCGTGCAGCATTGGCTGAACAAGGTATAGAAAATCCTACCGTAGCAGAACTTCGTCAGACGATTACTGACATCCGTAATGCGAAACTTCCTGACCCAAAGAAGATTGGTAATGCGGGTAGTTTCTTTATGAATCCTATCGTTCCAAAAGCTAAATATGAGGAGTTGGCAGCGCAATATGAACAGATGCCCCACTATACTATTGATGCTGACCATGAGAAGATTCCAGCTGGTTGGATGATTGAACAATGCGGTTGGAAGGGTAAGGCATTAGGTCCTGCAGGCGTTTACGATAAGCAGGCTTTGGTATTGGTGAACCTTGGTGGTGCAACAGGTGCTGACGTAGTCAGACTCTACCAGACAATTCAGCATGATGTGAAGGAGAAGTTTGGAATTGAGATACATCCAGAGGTGAATACTTTTCCAAACTAAAGCCTCCCCCAACCCCTCCGAAGGGAGGGGAGTGCTAAACAAACGAAGCCTCCCCCAGCCCCTCCGAAGGGAGGGGAGTGCTAAACAAAAGTAGCTACTTCTTTAGGTTGTGGTATGGTTTAATATTAATACTTATCCTAACAACTGCGACATCCAACCATAAACACTCGTTATAAATAAGCTTTTAATTAAGAAATGCTTATAAAACACCAAACCAACTTTTAAGAACATATCCGTTGAAGCAAGAAGAACTCATAAACAACGAGCATTCCGTTAGGCACTCCCCTCCTTTGGAGGGGTTGGGGGAGGTCTTCACCTTCCTCGGCACTGGCACCTCCAATGGCGTTCCAGTACTTGGCTGTAGCTGCGATGTTTGTAAGAGTAAGGACCCACGCGACAACCGATTGCGCACCTCTGCTTTATTGGAAACGGCAAAGACGCGTATTGTCATTGACAGCGGTCCTGACTTTCGCCAACAAATATTGCCACAACCTTTCCGTAAGATTGATGGCTTATTGATTACGCATATCCACTATGATCATGTAGGAGGGATTGATGACGTACGCCCTTATTGCGCCTTGGGGGATATAGAAGTGTATGCCAACGAAAACACTTGCAATGGTTTACGCCATAATTTCCCTTATTGTTTCACAGACAATCCCTATCCAGGAGTTCCAAAACTGAACCTTCATAGTATTCAACCGCATGTAAAGTTTACGATTGGTGACATCGAAGTGATGCCTATCTCTGTGATGCATGGCAGACTACCCATCCTTGGTTATCGCTTTGGGAAACTCGCTTATATAACGGATATGAAAACTATTAAGGATGAGGAACTCCCTTATCTTGAAGGTGTTGAGACACTGGTTGTAAACGCTTTACGCTGGGAACGTGAGCACCACTCCCATCAGTTGATATCGGAAGCCATTGATTTCAGTCGGAAGATAGGAGCAAAACGCACTTATTTAACCCATCTCACCCATAAGATTGGCTTACATGAAGAGGCACAAAAACTCCTTCCAAATGATGTTTTCTTTGCATACGATGGTTTGAAAATTCACGTTTAATCTTAGTCGTATTAATAAACCTATAACTACAAAACAAGTTTGTTTTTAGTTTCCTGTCACTTTTAACATTTAAGGCTATATCATTGTATGATAGCGTCTTATGTATCTAAAAAGAATGACAATAGTGACAGGAAAAGTAAATAGTAATAACTTTCTCACCTTAAACCCAAATATCTAAGTTTGGGCGTAATGGACATTTGGTAGGCTGAAAACCTCTCGGAATTCTTTTATTTACTAC
>ERZ1674239.85-NODE-85-length-31064-cov-5.189913_pt1 | contig 31064 bp, 28 predicted proteins | sample MGYA00581208_ERZ1674239 | MGnify/ENA primary metagenome ERZ1674239 (study PRJEB41354, sample SAMEA4873308) | human saliva metagenome | biome: human-associated habitat [ENVO:00009003]; feature: mouth environment [ENVO:08000002]; material: saliva material... | reverse complement strand
GTAGCTAGTACTGCTGTAATTATTTTCTTAAACATATTTTCTCCTCTCTTTATTAAATAACTAGAAACGAGTACTACATTAAACTTAAATACCGGTCTTATACCTTGCAACACACATAATAATTATCCTTTCTTTCTGTATTATCTATATAAATTTTAGTGCTAATAATTATTAAAAAACCAGTCTGAAATTTTTTTGTGAATAGCGTTATAATTATATTTAACAAAAAGAGAAGTTTATCACTTCTCTTTTATTGTGATTTGATAAGAATAAATAACACGATCGGTATTAAAACAATTCCTAAAAACCATGGCCAGTTTGCTACTACGAATGCGACTATCCCATTGATTACCTGTGCTATGCCCCATCCAGCTAAAATGGATATGGTTACAGCAGTAGTCAAAATGAAAGCTGATAAAAACACAATCCACAGATGTTCTGATATCTTCTTCTTGGCTTCTTTGGAAGATTTTATGTGTTCTAGTTCCTCTATCTTTTTATCCAGAGATTTTACCTGGTCTTGCTTATCCTGGATGAGCTTGTCCAGGTCTTTTTTCTTCTTATCATGTTCTGATATAAATTCATTTAAAGCCTCTTCATAGGCTCTTTTTTTACTGTCTAATAATGCGGTATAAGTCTTATACGTTCTGCTATCCAACTCTTTTAGTGTATTGGTGATGTATTCTAGGCTATCTAGGTCTATCTTATTTAGCTTTTCATTGGAACGTTTTACAGCTTCTGCAGAAGCTTTTATGTTTTGTGATGCCCAATCTATCTTCTCGTTTTGAATTTTTAGGTTTTATTTTACAGAAAAAACAAAAATGTATATTTAGGGTATTCAATATATCTTAAATACACATATAATATGTAAAAAGGAAAATGTTCAAATAGGCTATAGTTCATTTGGATAACTATAAACATGTGAATATTCTATTTCTGATTGGAAACGGTCTTGTTCTACAATATAAAATGGAAACATCAAACAGAAATTTTTACGACTATCAGAGAACTATTTATGAAGAAGAAAAAACTAACGAAACAGATAAGAGACCGTATTCAAGTTATATATACAAATCACCATATGATTAACAAGTTTGAAATGTGGTCAATGAGAAAAGCAATTGGCTTGAATTATAAATGACATAGAAATTATATACGGAATACTAGCGGGAGATTCGGGAAATAGGGATAACCAAATCATAAGTTTAGTGCATTTAGAGGAACTTAAAAAAATTATTGGTACTACTTGGAGATTTAAAATATGAAGAGAATTAAACTTATACTTATATTAGCTGTAGCTTCTATCGTAATTATTATCATTGGCTATTTTATGAACTGGCTTACTTTAGATGCTATTTTAAGTAATCTTTTATTTGGATTTACAGCTTCGATTATTACAGCGCTATTATTAGAATATTTAAGCAATGAACAATCACAGAGAAATTTATTAAAAACTTTCCTTTGGCAAGGGATTATAAGATATAAAGAGGATTTGGAAGAGATATTCTTGTATGCAAGAATATTTAGTTGTTTAGAAAAACTTTTTGAAAATATTCCAAAAGATGAAAATGATTGGGTTAAATATCATGATATCTACCTAAAAAACAAAAAGATACTTAACCCTGAAATTGAAGGCTTTACAAAAGAAATAAAAAATAAGGGAATGAAATATAGTGATCATATAGCATATCTAAGTGATTTACTAGCTAATATTGATAGGAATAAGATTTTCAAAGAAAATCATAGATATAAAAAATGCTATGAACTATACAGGTTGGTTGAAAATATAAATTGGACTTTAAGTGAAGCCAATACACATCTACAGCATATAGAACAGATAAAAAATAGTGAGGAAAGAATGTGTAGTGAATTGATAATTTGTAGATGGGTTTCAGATCTATACTGCAATAACTACGACAGGAAAATAGAAGATATAAATGATGTTAAAGAAGATTGTAAAGATATAAAAGTAAAGAAAGATTTCAAAAAGTTAATTGAAAAATTCATTAGTGATATTCCTGCATGATTTTATAGATGGGGACGGATACCTACATTTAAGAGAAGGTTGCAATAAAATCTATATATTTAAATATACTGATTGTAATTTAGTACTATAAAGAGAATTTCGAAAGAAAGATTCCTGCTACGACAATACGATAATATATTAAAGTGGAGAATAAATTTATAATGAATTCTATAGTGGAAGAAAAATGTTGATAAATTATACAATAATATTCTGGTAGCTATAAACAAAGCAATATTTGAGATTGAAGAAATAATATATATTTTGGGTTAGGTATTCTATCTTTTTTATAAGAAATGAAAACTCAATATCTTAATGGCAGCGGTGGAAATGTGATTTATACGCTGCTTTTTATTTTATTATGGAGGATAATACAAAAAATGAGAATATTTTATGAAAGAGTATCTACTGAACGACAATCCCTTGCGAGACAAGATGAATTACTCAAGAAATTAGATGTTGAAAAGGTATATGCTGATAAGGCGACAGGGAAGCATATGGATAGACCACAACTTAAAGCTATGCTGGAGTTTGCTAGAGAAGGAGATACAATCGTAGTAGAATCTTTTTCCAGACTAAGCAGATCAACAAAAGATTTATTGCGCCTGGTAGAAAGTATGCATGCAAAAGGAATAGCATTCGAATCTCAGAAAGAGAAAATTGACACTAGTACGCCTTCAGGGAAATTATTTCTAACTATCATAGCTGCATTAAATGATTTTGAACGAGAAGTATTATTGGAACGGCAAGCTGAAGGGATTGCAATTGCAAAGAAAAATGGAAAGTATAAAGGAAGGGTGCATGCAAGCATAGATAAATTTTTATTTGCAGAACTCTATAAAGAATATAAAAAAAGAAACATTACTCAAAAATACATGTGCGAGAGATTGGGGATAAGTCGATCTACACTATATAAAGAAATTAAAAAATATGAATTAAATAATCTATAAATACATAACTAAGATACCAGTATACGAAAAAGGACTTCGCAAACGTGAAGTTCTTTTTAGAGTGCCAGACATGGGATATATCTCGGGGGGGTTAAAAGTAACTCGAACAAAGGGATGCAGTCCCTAAGGTTTAGCCGAATTCAAGAGTATCTATCGTGAGATGAAATTTGAAGATGGAACTAGGCAAACTTTTGACCCGATGGTCACGAATCTTAATTGAATCGGATTGATGATAGGAAAGATATATGTCTTACTCTGGGAGGTTTTATCAGTGCCAGAGATGGAATAGGGACATTAATCAGGGAAAAGATTCTAAAATTAAAAGGTCTGATATTACTAACAGACCACTGCCAAGAAGTACATAGTTATTAAGTTTTGAACCGCCGTATACCGAACGGTACGTACGGTGGTGTGAGAGTTCGTAAGTTTTAAAGAGATTTAAAACTTACGTCTACTCGATTATGTAAATATTTTCACAAATCTTAAAAAATTACTTAACTTAGTTTAAAAATTATAATATACGGTTAACATATCTATTAAAAGTACTACAATATATGTGAAAGAAATAACATATGTGTCGTGAAGAATATATCTATTTAAAATCAAGTAAATGTAGCGAAGCAATATACATTTATTTGAAGCATCCTATTGCGAATGATATTTATCTAACTTATATAGATAGAAAAGAAAAGGGGTATATATATAGGTTAAATAATGCTTCAGTTATAAAAAAGTATGAAGATATTGCTATATTTATAAATAAAATAATTTATTGTCAAAATGGAGATGACAAATATTTTGATAAAAAAATAAAAAAATATACCTCTTTTTTGAAAAAATTATATTTTATAAAAAAGGATATAGAAAATGATGGTTTAGGCTTAGGTTTAAGTATGGTTGTTCTTGAATATTTTATAGATTTGAAGGACTATATTTATTATTTAATTGTTAAATTTGGGTTGCAAATTGTTTTAAATGAAATTAGATTAAAAATTCCGTTTTACTATTTCTTGGTTGATATTGATGTATATCAATCTAAAGTAATTGTGAAATATCAATGTATAACAGAAATTGAAAATAAAATATCCGCAGAGTTAGAGAGAATTAATGAAAAATTAAATTATTATTTTGAAGTAGCACGTATTCAGACAGAATTATTTATAAACTCACATTTCTTTGATTTGAAATATTCTGATTTTGTTAATGATATATGCATGTGCGAATTTTGGTTAAAAGATACATATGATAGTAAAAAAAATTAATGTTGATAATAAAATTAAAGCTTGCTATATCATTATTCCTATTTATTTATTTTCAAGAACTGAATATCATTTTTTCGAACATTGCCTAGTAACTTCAATAAAAGAATATTTTGAAAATAAAGTTATTATTTCTGGAGTCACAAAAAAGGATAATGTGATTATTAGAATTCTATTTTCAAAGGTGATGGAAGAAAAGTGTTTTGACTATTTATCTGAAGATAATGAAGAAATATTTAAAAAAGTAAATTTTGATATAGAGAAGGAGATTTTTCTATGTGAATACGTATATCTATTAAATAGAAAAATTGTCTTATCTTATATAAATTCTCAAACAGTAAAAAAAATATATCCAGTGTATTTAAAGCAAAGGGAAATATATTTTGTGACAGATGGAAAGGATACTTTACCTGAAAAATATAAAAATATTAACTTTCTGAATGAGTCAAATGAAAACTATTATGATTCGCATGAAGATGTATATGAATATATTATGGAAAAAATAAAAATTCCAGGAGGGTTAAGAATATGATTGGTTTTGATAATAAATTTAAATTTTCTGAATCAACTAATAACGTTGAAGTTAGTTTAGATGGTGAATTTTATGGATATATTCCAATGCAAATTTATAATTTATTGCTTTTAATTAATGGAAAAAATAAAGATGATGCGATTAATACAATAAAGAATAAATTTAATAAATATGAAAATATTGCTAATAATATATATGACAATATTTTGAGTGCATATGGTGTTGTGCTGACTGAAAACGAACATTGTATAAGATATGATATGCCTTTTTACAGAAATGATCATAGACCGATTAATTTAAACCGGTTAAGATATTTTTCTCCCAAAAAATTAGTTATTTCGTTGACTAGATGTTGTTTCATGCAATGTAAATATTGTTATGCAGGAGCCATTTATACAAAAAATTACATTCCTGAATATAACTTAAATTTTCATTTAATTGAACATATTATTGATGAAGCAAAAAAGTTTAATATTTATGAAATTGATATTACTGGAGGTGATCCATTTGCAAGAGAAGATATATTTCAAATATTAGACTTATTTGAAAAAAATGGAATCAAGACTAATCTTTCAACAAAAAAACTTTTAGATGAAGATCAAATTGAGAAAATCAGCCATTACAAATGTATCGAATCAATACAAATTAGTATTGATTCGATAGATGATAACGAAGAAGCTATGCTTCTTCGTGTCAATCATTATTCAACAACTCATATTAAAATGATAGAGAGAATGACAGAAAAAAATATTCATGTAAAAACTAATACTGTATTAACAAAAGTAAATATAGATAACATTTGGAAATTGGTAAAAAAATTAGAGGATTTAGGAGTTTGTGAAATAGTACTTAGTCCATATATGGGAAATTTATTTAATCGTATAGACGAATTATTTCCTAGTGTTGAACAATATATGGCATTTTCTAAACTTTTAGATACATTACAATATACAAATATTAATTATCCGGAATTTTTAAAAAACTTTACCGAAGATAGTTTGCATGGAAAAAAAGAAAATGGATGTGGGGCAGGAATTGATGGAATTATTATTTCTCCTTCTGGAGAAACATTTGTTTGTGAACGACTTTCATATATTGACGAATATAGTTTAGGGAATATTGGAGAAATTAGTTTGGCAAAAATTTGGAATGGAAATGAAGTTAATAAATACTATATGCCGTTAATGGAAAAATATAAGGGAACTAAATGCTACAAATGTAGTGAATTTAATTATTGTGTCAATGTACGAGGGATATGTTACGTTCATTCATTAATATTGAATAAGAAATTGTATTCACCAGATAATCAGTGTATTAAAGAAACATGTGGAAAGCGAATTTATTGATATGAAATATTACAGAGTAAAACCATTTTATTCTATTAGAGAAGAAACTAATAAATGGATAATATTCGATACTCGTATCGAAAAAATTGCTAATTCTATTGCTTTTATTTCAAAAAGTGATTATTTAATGTTTCATTTATTTGATGGCAGTTATTCGTACGAAGCAATATGTGAAAAATTAGAAGAAAAAAAGTGTTTGAGCGATGAATATGCTAAAGCAACAGTTAATTTTTTTCTTGATAAGTTTGGCAAATATATTGAAGAAATACCTAGACCCATAGTAAGAAATGATATTTTCATTAAAAAGAATGCTAAAAATAGTTATCGAGATAATATACCGTATTATTCCAATGATAGATTAGATACTCCGTTATTTGTGAGCATTATTTTGACGAAACAATGTTTCGTCAAATGTAAGTATTGTTTTGCTTCTGCAAATGAGAAGTTAGAAAGAGAAATGGAATTAGATGTTATTAAAGATATAATTTGTCAATGCAAGGATATGGGTGTTGCAACTATTAATCTTTCAGGAGGTGATCCATTCGCAAGAAATGATATTTATGAAATTCTTAAAGAACTTGAAGAAAAACATATAAATTACAATATATCAACAAAAAAATTTTTGATGGATATGGATATAGAAAAGTTAAAGAATGCTGATGTAAGATCTATTCAATTAAGTATTGATAGTAATGATGATGAGATTTGCAATAAATTAATCGGTATATCAAACTTTTATTCATCAATGAAAGAAGTAATAAAAAAACTAATCAAGAATGGAATAAAAGTAAAAACAAATACTGTGATAACAAAGTATAATATCGATTCAATTCCTGAATTGGTGGATGAATTAATATATATTGGGGTTTCTAAAATATATTTATCACCTTATCTAAATTCTCTAGGTAGACATAAAGATGACTTTTTTTGTAATGAAATCCAATATAATAATTTAGTAAAAAAATTACCTGATACAAGCATTATTGATTTTAAACCAATTGTTTTTCACAAATCAAAAAATTATAACGATATCCAAACTTGTAGCGGTGGTAAAAGTGGGCTTGTTATATATAATGACGGATCAGTTGGAATATGTGAACGGTTGATTCAGGGTAACTTACAAGTAGGAAATGTATATGAGTCATCACTGTATGATATTTGGAAATCAGAAAAGCTTAGGGAAATAATCGAACCTAGCAGAGAACTTTTTGTAAATACAGAATGTTATGATTGTAGCAAATTTAAAGAATGTATTTATGGAAAAGGAATATGCTATGTTAGAGCAAAAATAAATTCTGGGAAATATTATTCTATTGACCCATTTTGCCCAAAATCAAAAAGCAAACAAAGGATGAGCTAAATGAAAAGTATTATATGCAGTGATTTAAAAAAAACATATAAAATAAGAGTTTCAAAGAAAGGGATTTCAGGATTTTTATATCCTGAATATACATTAGTTGAAGCGATTAAAAACATTAATTTTACTGTTGAAGAAGGATCTATAACAGGTATTTTAGGATCAAATGGAGCTGGTAAAAGTACGCTAATAAAAATGATGACAGGAATTTTAATGCCATCAGAGGGAAGTATTTCTGTGAACGGATTTACTCCTTCTAAACGTGAAGAAAAATTTAAGAAATCTATTGGATTAATGATGGGGAATAGAAGTTCTTTGATTTATGATCTTCCTGTTCGTGATTCCTTTGAGTATCTTAAAATTATTTATGATGTTGATAATGGAAAATACAATGATGCATTAGTGTTATTAAAAAAAATTAATGCAATTGAACTTTTAGATACTCCTGTTCGCAAGCTATCGCTTGGACAAAGAAAGAAAATGGAATTAGTATCCACAATTTTACACAATCCTAAAATATTATTTTTAGATGAAGCAACAATAGGGATGGATATTCAAAGTAAAATAGAAGTATTGAATTTTTGTATGTTTTTAAAGAGGCAATATAATACAACAATTATTTATACTTCGCATGATTTGAATGATGTTGAACGAATTTGCGACAAGATTATTTATTTAGATAAAGGTGAAATTACATATGATGGGCCTGTAGATAGGTTTGGTGCAAGAAAAGAAGCAACAAAAGTCGAACTGATTTTTAATGAGAAAATTGATTTTGATATTGTATTCTCGGAATATAAATATGAAAAGACAGATGACTACACATGTAAATTTTATCTAGAAAATGACAAAATAAATATATTTTTAGAAAAAGTTAATATGTATTCAATTCAAGAGATGCAGATTAAGAGAGTTACTTTGGAAGATAAGGTGTTAGATTATGTGGACATACATAAAAAAAATGATTGAAAACTCTATAAAAAAAGTACTCGCATATCCTTTTGAAGTATGGATGTTGCTTATTTACTCGCTTTTTGAATTATCATTTATTTTACTTTTCTGGTGGTCTATTTCTAGCAACTTTATACTACCTGATGGATATGTGCAGGGAGATATGTTTGTTTTCTCGGCAATGTTAATGGTTTCAAGTGGATTCCAAGAAATATTCTTTGGAATAAATGTATTACCATATGACATAAATGATGGGAATTTGGATAATTACATTATCAAACCTAAAAATATGTGGATACACTATATGTTGGATACCATGAACGTTCCAATTATATTAGAAAAACAAATAATTGGTTTAATTGCTTTCATTGTTTCCGTTTATTGTTTTGCAATTGATGTCAATATTGTGAGAACAATACTAGCATTTGTACTTTTATTTTTCGCAAATTTTATTTTCAGTTTATTTGAATTACTAATAAGTTTTACAGCGTTCTGGTTAGAAAATATTGATAATTTTAGAAACTTATTATATTCAGTAAGTGATATAAAAAAATACCCAATGGGATTCTTTGCGAAAAGGTTTCAGAACTTTTTTCTGAACATCATTCCTATTGGTTTGGTAACTTACTATCCATTTGAAATTGTAATTGGGCATATAAATATATCAGTTGGGATTATACTTAGATATTTGCTTATTTTGGCAGTATTAATGTTTTTGGTAAGAATTATTTCAAAGAATGGACTAAAAATGTATGCATCAAATAATTAGATATATACAAAGGATACTAGCATTTTCGAAGATTGAATTAAAAAAAATGAAAGCATATTCTGGACAGTTATCTTCTTTATTGTTGACACTACCTATCAAGGCTATACTGACATATTTAATATGGGCGAATCTATCCACATACAATAATTCCGTTGATTTACAATGGTTAGTTTTATATTCAATAATAGTTAGTTTTACGGAGTTTATAACGATGCCGTATTGTGAAATAGCATATAATCTTATGCAAGATATCCACACAGGTGATTTAGATATGTATATTGTTAAGCCAATTCATTATCTTTGCTATAGATTTATTTCGAAGCTACATATATTTTTTCTCTTTGTAATTGTAATGATACTTTTGGAAATTGTATATAAAGTAAATATTTTTAGTTTTCATAATATAAGTATTTTATATTTCTATATTATTAGTGTTTCATATATTTATATCATTTTTGCAATGGTTGGTATATTAAGTTTCAAATTTGAGAATATCTTAACACTTAGAGATAATATCTGGAATATAATCCGTCTCTTGGCAGGATCTATTTTGCCTTTAAGTTATTATCCATTTAACATAGAGAAAATTTTGAAATTTTTACCATTTGAGTATATCTATTATAAGCCGGTTATTTTTACACAAAATGTTGCGTTACCTACAAGTTTTGATTTTATGATTAGTGGGTTGTGGCTAATAATAGGTGTCTTTCTGTTAATGGTTATTTGGAACAGATCAATTCGGCATTATTCATCTCAAGGTGGTTAATGATAGAAAGGAGGTAAATTATGCCTATAAAAGATGTGAAAAATGTAGATGAACAGAATACACAACAAGAAAATGTAGATGACTTAATTGACGAAATCAATATTGAAGATCTTTACAATAAAGTTGTTACATGTGGCTGTTGTTGCTCATCTCACGGTGGTGGCAAAGCGAGATACGAATAATCGCCTTGCAAGTCTGGAAGGGCAATAATGCCCTTCTTTTTATGAATTGAACCCAAAAAGTTGTACAATAACTTTATACTGTATGGACAAATTTCGGGTCTCCAAAAACTTTGGGGGACAACCCATGAATTCAAGAGAACACTAGACATCAAATCTAGTGTTTTTTTTGAATATTGGTATTTTTTCTTTGTTTAATTGAATGCGTGCTTGATGCCAGCATGCAACAGATAATAAGGAGATAGTTTGAGTATGAAAAAGATAATTGGCTACGTCAGGGAATCAACCCAATGGCAGGTTACAAATGGGTATAATCTTGGCGAGCAAAAACGAAAAATAGAAGAATTTTGTAAGTATAAATATGAAACGGGGAGTTATGAGTTAGAAATAAAGGAAGAACGCGGTGTTTCTGCAAGGAATCTAAAAAGACCACAGATACAATCAATAATTGAATTAATTAAGGCAAAAAGCATTGATATATTAGTTATTCATAATCTGGATCGACTTACAAGAAGCGTAAAAGATTTAGCATATCTAATAGAATTACTTGAAGAATATTCAATTGAATTGGTAAGTATTACAGAGAGTATTGATACAACAACTCCTTCTGGAAGGACATTTATATTGATGATTGGAGTAATATCTCAATGGGAAGAAGATAGTATCTCTTGGCGAACAAAAAGAGGTATGGCAGAAGCTTTGGAACGTGGATATTATTGTAAGCCACGAGTTCCCCTTGGATATGTGAGAGACCCACAAGATAAGCGCCATCTGATTATTGATGAAGAGAAAGCAGAATATATCCGTTATATCTTTGAAACGGTTGCTAAGGGCATAAAAACAGCCAATGAAATATATCTAGATTTTAAGAGGAAAAAAGTTTTGGGAAAGAAATGGGGGAATGATGATGTATACAGAATATTAAAAAATCAAGCGTATACAGGCGATGTTGAATTATTTGGAAAAGTTTATGAAGGCGTAATTCCTGCAATTATAACAAAGGAGTTACAGAAAGAAGCATTAGAAAGAGTTAAGTTACGCTCAAGGAAAAAGAAATATCAGTATCCGTTTAGAGGGATTTTATTATGTTCGGAGTGTGGAAGTACATTAAAATGTGATAGTACACATAAGAAAATAAGAGGAAAAGTCTATAGAGTATATCAATACTATTTTTGCGAATGCTGTAAAAACAGGATTAGTCAGAACTGCATACAGGAGCAAGTGGAACATAAACTATCTATACTATTAGATAAAGAACATACAAAAGAGATAAGAAAGAGCTTTTTGAAACACCTGAAGCAGGTTGAGAAGGATATAAATGCTGTAATTGATTTAATATTAAGTCAGGGAAGAAGTGAAATTCTTATAAAAAAGTATGAAGGCTTAGTTAATGAAAGAGAAGAATTATTTAAAAAAGCTGAGAAACAAGATGAGGACAATATGCCACTTGTCGATACTGAGAATTTGAAAGATTTAATTTACAAATATATAAGCCATATCAAAGTGGATTTGATCAAGAAAAGTATTGATGTAGAATATAAAAAGAAGGTAAAAAAGGTAGAAAATAGTTCAAGTGAAAAATGCAACTGAATGAGATTAAATGAACTATATTGAAAACATAATATATATATGTTAGTCTATTATAAAGAAAAAAATACTTAAAATTAAGGAGGTTAAGTATGAATACTATTAAAAAGTTTGTCATCAAGCATGAAATCATTCGCGGTGGCTGCACAGTAACTAGTCAAAGATGCGCAAACTAATTACAAGGTAATGAAAGGCTTTTCTTTCATTACCTTTATTTATTATAGAGGAGGAGAGTTGTGATGATTAAAACTGTAAACTATGGTGACAAAATACTTATTTACAATTTAAATACAGATGCATTGGTTGCCGTTAATAATTCTAATATACCTGTCGAAGAATTATTGAAAAAAGAAGAAATATTAAAATTTCTGAAGGATAATTTAGTGATTTTTGATAAAGGTATAGATGAAAAAAAGATATCAAAGTATGTTCTAAATAAATCTAAGTATGGTAGAGATCAGTTGCTGATTACAGATGCATCAAGCTATAAATGTAATCTTCGGTGTGTTTATTGCATGCAACAAAATACTTTTAAAAATGTAAATGAAATAAATGTTAAAGAAAGAGTGGATATTTGGCAAAATCTAATAGAAGCAAGTGGCCTTCAGAGTGCTGCGGTTGTTTTATTCGGAGGTGAGCCCTTTTTAAATTTAAATTATGTTAATGATTTACTGACAGAAGCAACAAGTAGAAATTTGCCGATAGATCACTATAGTGCAGTTACTAATGGAGTCAATTTAGATGAAAATTCTGTTAAGTTATTGAATAAGTTCCCATTTTCTAAATTACAAATAACGCTAGATGGAACTGAGAAGGTACATGATGCTAGAAGATATCATGCAAATAAAGCAGGAAGTTTTAAAACAATAATAGCAAATCTGCATACTATTTTTGAGCATACAAAGATTAGTGTAATTATTAATAGTGTTTTAGATAAGGGAAATTTAAATGATTATATTGAAATGGTTAAATTTCTTTTAAAGGAATTTCCATCTGAGATCAGGACAGCAAGAATGATATTTAATGTTGGCAGAGAATGTCATCCAGCATTTAAATCACAATATACAAATGAGAATATTTTGAAGGAAAAAGAGTATGCAAAGGTAGTGTATGATGCTATTGATTTTTTGATAGAAAATGACTGTGAAATCAATCAACTAAAGCCGTCACCTATATGTATGAGATTATCTGAAAACGATATAATGATTTCACCTGATGGTAGTTTATATAAATGTATATCAGGATTAGGCATGGATAGGTTCAAATTAATAAGCAAAGATAAATTTTTGGAAAAGCCATATATGTATATTCTAATGCAAAGCCAATGGTGTGAGAAGGATGTGGATATGGAGTGTGAAAAATGTCCATATTTATTTTTGTGCAATGGCGGATGTGAATATAATGCTTTTATCCAAGGCACCAAAAAGGAATGCAATAAAGAATATTTGAGTGCGGCAATTGATAGATTGATTTTGGCGATGGGCAAATATTTGGAAAGAAAAGGTGAACTTGTAGAATGGAATATGTAAAGTTAGAAAAATGTTCCAAAAAGTTTGGTAATCAACAAGTTCTAAAAGAAATATCCTATTCTTTTTGCGCGGGTGGATATTGTATTAGTGGTGAGAATGGAAGTGGGAAAAGCACACTGTTAAAAATGATGATGGGCTTAATCTTACCAGATACAGGATGCGTAACTGTAATTGGGGAAAAAAGTGAAAATTTGAGTTCTTCTGTTAAAGCTCAAATAGGATATATGTTTTCGAGCGATAGAACACTCTACTATAAATTGACTGCAAGAGAAAATTTAGAAATGATCGGCTCTATCTATGGTTTAAAAGGGAATCATTTAAAAGATAGAGTGAGTAAAGTTTTACAATTAGTAGAATTAGAAGATAATAAAAAATATATTGAAACTTATTCTACTGGTATGAAAAAGAGATTAATGTTAGCTAGAGCCATCTTATATAATCCAAAAGTTATATTCCTAGATGAACCTTATAGTGGGTTGGATGAAAGAGGTTGCCACTTACTGACCGAAACATTAGAGAATGAAGTAAGTAAGGGTAAATGCGTGATTGTTGTTAGCCATCAGTTGGAATATATTCCGAGCAATTGGAAACTGTTGTCAATGAAAAAAGGAGAGTTATGTTCTGGCTTATAAAAAAAGAATTTTTATATAACTTTCGTTATAAGATGAGAAGCTTGAATTTAATTTTTAATCCATTTTTTATGATTGCACCATATGTTTTATTGGCTGAGAACTATCAGGCAGGTTCACGGATATTAGGAAGTATGATTCTATGGTCATGGTTAGTTCAGTTGATCTATGGTATTTCTTATGGTATTGAGTCGCTAAAAATTGAAGGGGTATTAGGTATTATCTTGATGTCACCGATTCACTTTATCGGGTATCAGTTTGCATATTATATATATTTAATTTTTCATCAGTTATTAGTAACGGGTATAACCTTAATACTTACCTATATTTTCCTAGGAGTGACAGTCGACAACACATTAATGTTCTTTGGTACTTTGATAATTAGTAGTGTAGGATTGTTTTGCTTTACTGTGGGATATTCTTCTTTTGTTTTAAAGTACAAGAAGATGCAGGGTATTAATACAACTTTGCAAAATGTTTTTGGATTTTTATCTGGCTATACAATCCCTGTCAAAAAGTTTCCTGTTGTACTAAGGTTTGCTTCTTATCTTATTCCATTAACATATGCAATTTATGCAATGGATATAGAATATGCAGTTAGCCCAATTTATATTTGTATGTTTGCTTTGATCAGTCTCGTATGGCTAGTTGTTGGAGTTATTTTTGTAAATAAGAATTTAAATAGTATGAAAAAGAGAGGAGACTTTGAGCAATGGTGAAAATGTGGGCTGTTGTAAAAGCTAATTTCTTGACACAATGGAGATATCAAGTGAATTTTTGGCTCGAAACTCTCTCTATCTTTGTGATAATTTTCCCTTCCTTAACATTAACTTTTAATGGTAATAATGGTATTTGGAATTTTTCTTCTGGGAGACAGTATTCTTTCTATTTATTGGTTGCTTTGAGTATTTGGGGTTTTGTAGAGTGCCTTTGGTCGTTTGTGTTCCAATTAAGAAGTGAAATGAAACAAGGAATCTTTGACGAAAATCAATTGCTACCCATAAGTATGAACGTGCGAATGATTACATGGTCAATCGATGGTATTGTAAGTGCTGTTATCTCTTTTCTGCCATTGTTTATTATCAGTTTTTTATATAGCTTTATTAAAATTAGTGCACTCGATTTTTTGGTTAGTATATTAATAATTATGATTTCGGTCTTTTCTGGTTATTCCTTAGGGGTGATATTGATGGGATTGATGTTGATTTGGAAAGAATGTGACCAACTTGTCTCCTTTATTGGAAATATAGCGCCATTTATCTGCGGCATGTTAGTGCCTTTGGTGAACATGCCAATTGGTTTGCGCTTTTTAGGACTTTGGATGCCTTTTACTTGGGGATTAGATATTGTTCGATATTTATTTTTTGGATATGAGACTTTATTACCTATTTATTATGAAATTGGGATACTGATTGTTTTAACAGTTATTTACTATATTCTCTCTAAACTAATATTTGATAAACTAAATCGATTGTCAAAAAAGAAAGGTGGAATTATTGGATATTAGTAAATTATATAAAATGATTATTAAACAGTAATTTAGCATAGCTTAGGGTTGTACTGAATTGAGCGTTTTAAAGCATTTGTATATTAAGTGTAAACGTAAATTCAACTTAAGTTTGGTGAACAACTAAACTCAAGTTTCATACCTTATAAGTTGAATTTATGTAAAAACTGCTTGAAATTATAGCCATATTCGTGTAGGCTATATTCATAGAAATTATTACTGTTTTTGTTAGGAAATTTCCCTAATAAGGCGCCATATTAAAAGGTATCCATATTCGTAGTGGATACCTTTTTTCGTCTCTAATACCAATTAGAGATGGGAAGATATTAAAGAAAACATGTATGAATGAAATAGTTGTAAATTACATAATATCAGTTATAGTAGTTGATTCTTAAGAATTGATTAAGAAACATTTAAGATTGGAATATGTTAGTTGAGTAAATATGTAGAATCCGATACCTTATGGACAGGATGCCAAAGTATCGGATTTTTTATTGTGGTTAACCGAATTTGTGCAAACTGGGAGGAAGCGAATGAAAATTATCAAAAGATTTTTTGCATTACTAGTAGCTCTTACATTTATGTTAGGGTTATTCTCAACAAATTATAATGTTCATGCTGATACACAAAAAGACGGCTATAACATTACAATCTCAAATGTAGCAGTTTCACCAAATCCGGTGAATGTCGGTGCACTTGCATCTCTAAAGTTTGACTTTAGTGTCTATACTTTGGCACAGAATGCAATGAAGGTGGGAGATACAGTAACACTGTCTACAAACATTGGTTCAATGTTTGGTAATCTTCCAATTACAGATTTACCATTGCTTGCGCCAAATGGAGAGCAGATTGCAACTGCAACAATCACTGAAACAGAAATTAAATTAACAGTTATTTCAGAATTCCCAACAGATAAAAACTTCTTCTCAGGAAGTGTATATACTGGCGGTCGTTTAAAGGCTTTACAGAATGGAGCGGCAGTAGGTGCTCCAGTCACAAAGCAATTAACAATTGAAGATAGCAACACAAACGTAACATTTAATGTTCCAAATCCAGCACCAAGTACAGGTACTGGCGGTGGCACTCCAGATCCAAGTGCTAGAACTATTAACAATCGTATGCTTGAAAAGCAGGGTTGGACTTCTGGCTATGATACAGCCCATATTAAGTTAATTTCAAACCAAATTAGCTCATTACGCTTATTCAACACTTATAACACGATTGATAGTTCATTTGGTACATATACAGAACAAACAAACTTAATGGTTGTGGATAAAATTCCTCATGATGGTGTTATTGATGAAAGCACAGTAACATTCACTGCAGTTCGTTATAACTGGATGGAAGTTCCTGCTGCTGGAAATGCACACTATGCTCAAGCAACTCCAGGTACAGTAATGCCAATTGAATCTGGAAGTAACTGGATTCCTGTAAAACAGTATTTTACACAGATTTATCAGTCTGGTTCAGATACATATGATTCTTTCTATGCAAAAGTTAAGGCACAGAAGTTAAGCTACGGTATCTTTAGAGATCCAGCAACTGGTGGCGATACATTCATCGCAAATATGTCTAATGATTCATTGAAGTATACAAATTTAGAACCAAACTTAGCAGGTATTGCTAAGATTAAAGATATCTATGGTGTAAATGGACCATCAAACGGTAATATCGTTACATTCTTCGCTGAATTTGATACACATTATCCAACTATCACAGGTCTAGAGAGTGTTACAAATACTGGTGAAGTCAAGTCTGATCAAGGATCAGATACAGCTTCTGTATCTTATACAATTGATAAGGCAAACGGTACAGCATCTGTAGCAGCAGGCACAGTTATTGTGAAGCTTGTTGATGGAAATGATGACACAACATTGATTCCAAATGCTGAATTCAAGATTCAAAGAAAGATTAACAATACATGGGTTGATTACTTCATTAGAGGACGTAAGGCTAGCGCTACAACAAATGCAAGTGGTATCGCTACATTCTCCGGTTTATCAATTGGAGATTATCGTTTAGTACAAGTAAGCAGCCAAGGTGATTACACATTTAACAACAAAGAATTTAAGCCTAATCCAGCTTACGGTACTGCAGGTACATTAGGAGCTACAACAGGTGAGTTCAGCATTACAAGTGCAACACAGCCTGGTTTTGCAACTATCGTCCCTAACTATCTATCTGTATCTAAGAAGATTACAGGTTCTAAGCAATATGTAGATCAGGATGAAAATGAAATTTCAATTCCTGAAAATACATTTAAGACAGTTCTAGCACAGTTACCTGGAGAAAACTATGATGGTGTAACAATGCCAACAACATTAACAGCTGATATTCAGGTTTCTCCACTAGGCAAAGGCTTCTTCGAATTTGAAGAAATCAAGTTCACAAAGCCTGGAACATTCAAGTTCAGTGTGAAGGAAGATGTAACAAATCCACTTGAAGGCGTAACTTACGATACATCTGAAAAGACAGTATCAATTACAGTTACAAAGGCAAATGGCGAATTAAAGGCTGAAGTTGATAGCGAACCAAGCTTTAAGAATGTATTTAACTATACATATGCAAACTTCAAAGTGAAGAAGACTCTCACAGGTGATACACCAACAAATGCTGGTGAATTCAAGTTTGAATTAACAGCAGTAAGTACAACAGCAAATGTAGCTGAAGTACCAATGCCAGTTGGTTCTAACGCAGATAAGAAAGAAGTGTCTGTAAATGGTGCTGGTGAAGTTGAATTTGGCAAGATTAAGTATGAAACTGTAGGTAAGTATGTTTATAAGGTTGTAGAAGTAAATACAAACTTAGCAAACTATACATACGATCAAACTGAATACACAGTTACAGTTGATGTAACAACAGATGCAGGTAACAAATTGGTTTCTAGTTATGAAATCAAGAAGGGTACAGAAGTAGTTACTGATATTGAATTTACAAACAAGTATGAAACTCCTGTAGCACCAGTTGCTCCAGCAACACCTGCAAGTCCTAAGACAGGTGATAGCACAACAAATATGATGTTCATGTTTGGTATGCTAGCAGTTTCTGTGGCATTAATGTTAGTGGCTGCGGGTTACAAGAAGCAATTACGTTAATAAAATTTCTATTCATACATGCATGTTAACATGCATGTATGAACTAAATTGATAACAAGAAAAGGATGTGCTTTAAGTACATCCTTTATTTATGACTAATCCATTTTAATTCGTATTCACCAGTACACTCTAGTACTCCACCATCGCTCAAGTCGATTACTTCTTCGTTTTCGTAGTAGTCTTTCACTCTACCTAGTGAATCTTTCATGTGAAGACCTGCATCACGAATCGCAGTAACAACATATTTACCAGGACGTAAACTCTTTGGAATATCATATACTCCTGGTGTAATGCGAATCAGATTATCATCTGACATGTAGATTAAGTGAGTATCCTTATTGTTTCTAACTGCATTTAATTTCTGGAAGAAACGCTCACGCATGAAAATTAAATCGGAATTTTCTATCATGTATGTATAGCGTGCAGTTGGGGTGACGACATTAATGCGATCTGTATCGCTACGATTGCGTAATGCATATCCCAAACGGTGACAGTTTACATAGTTTGGAGATAAAAAGTAGAACGCTACATCTGTCTCGTAAAGAATGCCTTCAACTTTATGAGAGTTGGAGCGTGTTGTAGAGTCGATGATATTGTGAATGGAAGTCTTCGAAATCTCCGCAATTTTATCAACAGCACGTGTATATGGAATAGAATCCTTTGAAACTGTTTGGTATGCCTTAACTTTGGAGATGCAATGTTCTCCAGGGTGTAGTGGCATATCATCAACAGGGAAGAACTTTGCCATCATCTCATTAATATCGTGATTCTTGATGTAAGAATCCATGATCATATCACGCATATTCTCTTGTGCTGTTACGAGTATCTGGAAGATATCATGCTTAAGAGGGAGATTGTAAGAAGTTAATATGGAACGACAGTCTTTACAGATATAGTGGCCATCTTCTAATTTCTTAGGTTGGTTAAAAAGACCTTTTCCTTCACTTAGGCAGAAATCACATACTTTATTAGCCATTGGGACCTCCTTTAATAAAAAGACAATATAAAAATACTAGTTGGACTTTCTATTACTATAATACATATAGCAATGATATTCCATGCTATAAGAATGAACTTTTTGTGTAGGAATTATACGGAGAGAAAGGCTATGAAAAATAATGTAAAACATCATCTAAAATATATTGACTTTGTAGATATTAAAAGGTATCATTATTACGCTTAGCGAAAAAACTGGCTTTACGAAAGTAAGGCTTATATTTAGACTAAGGTTTGGCACACTTGGAAATGTGTGCATAAAATGAAAGGAGAAACTGAAATGCCTACAATAAACCAGTTAGTACGCAAAGGTCGTACTGATAAAGTTTACAAGTCAAAGTCCCCTGCATTAAACAGAGGCGTAAACTCACTTAAGAAGCGTGTAACAAAACTCAGCAGTCCACAGAAGAGAGGTGTATGTACTCGTGTTGGTACAATGACACCTAAGAAGCCTAACTCAGCTTTACGTAAGTATGCCCGTGTTCGTCTATCCAATGGATTAGAAGTAACAGCATACATTCCAGGAATTGGACACAACCTACAGGAGCATAGCGTTGTTATGATCCGTGGTGGACGTGTTAAGGACTTACCTGGTGTACGTTACCACATCATCCGCGGTACATTAGACTGTGCCGGTGTAGCAAACCGTAATCAAAGCCGTTCATTATACGGTGCAAAGAAGCCAAAGGCTGCTAAATAAGAGAAGGGAGAATAGAACATGCCAAGAAAAGGTTATATAGCAAAGCGTGATGTACTTCCTGATCCAATTTATAATTCAAAGTTAATCACTAAGTTGATCAACAAGATTATGATTGATGGTAAGCGTGGTACAGCTCAAACAATTTTATACGATGCATTCGCTCAGATTGAGAAGAAGACAGGCGAGAACCCAATGGAAGTATTCGAAAAGGCTCTCGGCAATGTAATGCCTCAGTTAGAATTGAAGGTTCGTCGTGTAGGTGGTGCAAACTTACAGGTACCAGTAGAAGTATCTGCTGAACGTAAGTTGACATTATCTTTACGTTGGATCGTTAACTACGCAAGACTTCGCCATGAAAACACAATGGAAATGCGTCTTGCCAATGAAATTATGGATGCTGCTAACGGAACAGGTGCATCTGTAAAGAAGAAAGAAGATACTCATAAGATGGCAGAAGCGAACAAAGCATTCGCTCACTACCGTTTCTAATCGGGGAAGGAGCAATCAATGGCTAGAGAATTCCCGCTTAATAAGATTCGTAATATCGGTATCATGGCTCACATCGATGCTGGTAAAACTACAACAACTGAACGTATCCTTTTCTACACAGGTAAGATTCATAAGATCGGTGAAACACACGAAGGTGCGTCTCAGATGGACTGGATGGCTCAGGAACAGGAACGTGGTATTACAATCACTTCCGCTGCTACAACTTGCCACTGGCAAGATTGTCAGATCAACATTATCGATACACCAGGTCACGTAGACTTCACAGCTGAAGTTGAGCGTTCTTTACGTGTATTGGATGGAGCAGTTACAGTATTAGACTCTAAGGCTGGTGTAGAACCACAGACTGAAACAGTTTGGCGCCAGGCTACAGAATACCGCGTACCACGTATCGTATTCTCAAACAAGATGGATGCGACTGGTGCTGACTTTGATATGAGCGTTGCTTCTATCGGAAACCGTTTAGGTGCTAAGGCAGCTGCAATTCAGATGCCTATCGGTGCTGAATCATCATTCCGTGGAATCATTGACTTAGTAACAATGAAGCAGCACATCTACACAAACGACAATGGTACAGATATTCAAGTAAGTGAAATTGATGAACAATTCAAGGCTAAGGCTGAAGAAATGCATTTAACAATGCTAGAAGCAGTTGCAGACTATGATGATGAATTGATGATGAAGGTTCTTGATGGTGAAGAGCCAACAGTTGAAGAAGTGAAGGCAGCTATCCGTAAGGGTGTTATGACTTCTGAATTCTTCCCTGTTATGTGCGGTTCCGCATATAAGAACAAGGGCGTTCAGTTATTACTAGATGCAGTTGTAGACTACCTACCTGCACCTACAGATATTGAAGCTATTAAGGGTACATTAGAAGATGGCACACCAAGTGAACGTCATCCTTCTGATGATGAACCATTTAGTGCCTTAGCATTTAAGGTAGCTACAGACCCATTCGTAGGTCGTTTAACATACTTCCGCGTATACTCTGGTATCGCGAAGGCAGGTAGCTATGTATTAAATGCTTCTAAGGAAAAGCGTGAACGTTTCGGACGTTTGGTTCGCATGCATGCAAACCACCGTGCGGATATTGAAGAAGTTTATGCTGGTGACATCGCTGGTGCAGTTGGTCTTAAGAACACAACTACAGGTGATACATTATGTGATGAAGAACATCCAATCATTCTTGAATCCATGGTATTCCCAGAACCAGTTATCCAGATGTCTGTAGAACCTAAGACAAAGGGTGACTCACAGAAGATGGATGAAGCATTAGCTAAGCTTGCTGAAGAAGACCCAACATTCAGAACTTATACAGATGAAGAAACTGGACAAACAATTATCGCCGGTGTAGGTGAATTGCAGTTGGATATCATCATGGACCGTATGAGACGTGAATTTAAGGTTGAAGCTACATCAGGTGCACCACAGGTAGCTTACCGTGAAACAATCCGTAAGGAAGCTGAAGTACAAGGTAAGTTCGTACGTCAGTCTGGTGGTCACGGTCAGTATGGTGACGTTTGGATTAGATTTAGTCCTAACCCAGGTAAGGGATTCGAATTCGTTGATGAAACAGTCGGCGGTTCAGTACCTAAGGAATTTATCAAGCCTACACAACAAGGTTTGGAAGAATCCTTAAACAATGGTTTAGTTGCTGGTTATCCAATCGTAGACATCAAGGCTGTCTTATTCGACGGTAGTTACCATGATGTCGACTCATCTGAACAGGCTTATAAGATTGCGGCATCTCTTGCGTTAAGAGAAGCAGCTAAGAAGTGCGATCCTGCAATTCTTGAACCTATCATGGCAGTTGACGTAACAGCACCAGCTGATTACTTAGGCTCTGTAATGGGTGATATCACAAAGCGTCGTGGACAAATTCGTGAACAGGAAGAAACAGGTAATGCAATTAAGGTACGTGCATTCGTACCATTAGCAGAAATGTTTGGATACGTAACAGACTTACGTTCATTTACACAGGGTCGTGGTATCTATTCTATGCAAATGGATCACTACGAAGAAGTACCTAAGAATATTGCTAAGGAAATTATTGAGAAAAACGCAACTAAGTAGTAAAAATGATTGTAAATAAGTACTGTTTCTAATAAAATGGAAACAGCTTATAAAGGTAGAAAAAAACCAGGAGGAAAAAATATTATGGCTAAGGAACATTTCGACCGGTCGCTCGAACACGTTAACATTGGTACTATCGGTCACGTTGACCACGGTAAGACAACATTAACAGCGGCAATCACAAAGTATTTATCAACACACCCAGAAGATGGTAAGGCTAAATTCGAAGCTTACGATCAGATTGACGGAGCTCCAGAAGAGAAGGAGCGTGGTATTACAATCAACACAGCACACGTTGAATACCAGACAAATACACGTCACTACGCTCACGTAGACTGCCCAGGCCACGCTGACTATGTTAAGAACATGATCACTGGTGCTGCTCAGATGGATGGTGCTATCTTAGTAGTAGCTGCTACTGATGGACCAATGCCACAGACACGTGAACACATCTTATTATCTCGTCAGGTAGGCGTACCTAAGATTGTTGTATTCTTAAACAAGTGCGACATGGTTGACGACCCTGAATTAATCGACTTAGTAGAGATGGAAGTTCGTGAACTTCTTACTGAGTATGGATTTGATGGAGACAACGCTCCAGTAATCCGTGGTTCTGCATTAAAGGCTTTGGAAGGCGATCCAAAGTGGGAACCAGCAATCAAGGAACTATTAGATGCTGTAGATGCTTATATCCCAGCTCCAGTTCATGAATTTGACAAGCCATTCTTAATGGCAGTTGAAGACGTATTCACAATCACAGGTCGTGGTACAGTAGCTACTGGACGTGTTGAACGTGGTAAGTTAAACTTAAACGATGAAGTAGAAGTAGTTGGTATCAAGCCTACTCGTAAGACAGTTGTTACAGGAATTGAAATGTTCCGTAAGACTCTTGACTTCGCTCAGGCTGGTGACAACATCGGTGCATTGCTCCGTGGTGTTAACCGTGAAGAAATCGAACGTGGACAGGTATTGGCTAAGCCAGGTTCAGTTACTCCACACACACAGTTCAAGGCTCAGGTTTACGTATTAACTAAGGAAGAAGGCGGACGTCATACACCATTCGTATCTAACTACCGTCCACAGTTCTACTTCCGTACAACAGACGTTACTGGTGTTATCCAGTTACCAGAAGGCACAGAATTATGCATGCCTGGCGATAACGTAGTTATGGACGTAACTCTATTAGCTCCTATCGCTGTAGAACAAGGAACTAAGTTCTCTATCCGTGAAGGTGGACGTACAGTAGGTTCTGGTTCTATCACAGAAATCGTTAAGTAATTCAATTACTTGTAAAAGGTACTCATATGAGTGCCTTTTTTCTGTGCTATTCAATGCATCAAAATTCACAATTTGCGTTATACTATTTGGTGTAATGAATTGCAGGGGAGAAATTAACTCTATGAATAAGAGTCATAACAAAAGAAACATAATCATTATCATTTCTATGTTATTGATGTTTGGTATGCGTTTTATGCCTGCATTACCTGGTTTATCCGCATCTGGTATGCAGGTATTGGGAATCTTTGCAGGAACTTTATTATTGTGGCTAACAATTGCGATAGATTGGCCTTCTATTCTTCTGATTGGTGCACTTGCATTTGTGCCAGAATTAAAGATTGGTACAATCTTAGCTGGTGCTTATGGTGGAACGATCTTTGTATTCTTGATGTTTACTTTTGTTGTAACATACGCACTGTCAAAGACATCCCATATCAAGAGAATTGCATTATTATTTATTCATTCTAAGCTAGCGATGAAGGGGCCGTGGATGTTTATCACATTGTACTTTGCAAGTATTCTTGTAGTGGGTAGTTTTATTTCACCTACGGTACTATTCTTTGTTTATCTTCCAATTTTAGAAGAGATTTATGTTTTACTAGAACTGAAGAAGGGAGATAAGCTTGCGTCTATCTTAATGATGGGAACTGTGATTATGTGCGGTATTTCATCAGGGATGACACCAATTGCACATGTATTTCCGGTAATTGCGATGAATGCATATACTGAACTGTATGGCAGTGTGATTCATTATGGTAGTTATATGCTAGCAGCAATTCCCGTAGGTATTTTAACTGCACTAGTGACACTACTAGTATTCCGATTTGTGATTAATCCAGATACTTCATCGTTTGCTAATTATGAGAAAAAGAAGATTAACGTAGATCAAAAGAAACCAACACGCGCAGAGAATCTTGTACTTGCGGTATTTATCCTTGTTGTATGCATGTGGGTATTACCAAACTTATGCATGCATATTATTAAGGAAGGTCCTATCTATATTGGTTTAAAGTATTTAGATAAGCTTGGAACAGCATTTCCACCATTAGTTGGCATCGTTCTATTATCTATTTTGACAGATGAAGGAAAGCCTTTATTAAATTTAGGTGAAGCAATGAGCAAGGGTGTATCTTGGCCATCACTTATTATGTGTGCTGGTACAACTGTGCTTGGTGCAGCGATTACCAATAGTGATATTGGTGTAACTGCATGGATATCCGCAGGATTATCTCCGATTACATCTCACTTACCAGTGATGATTATGGTATTCATTTTTATCCTTTGGGCTGCAATTCAAACAAATTTATCTAGCAATATGGTAACTGCTACAGTTGTATCTGCCGCTGCTTTAGCGGTAACTGCAAATATGACAACAGTGAACGTAGCAGCACTGATTGTAAACATTGGAATGATGTCTGCATTTGCTTTTGCGACACCTCCAGCGATGCCTTGTGTAGCGATAGCGGTGTCGAGTGGTTGGACAAATACGAAGCAGATGATGGTATATGGATTCATTATTATGTTTATAGCTGTAGTAATCTCTACACTAATTGGTTATCCTATTGCGACAGCGTTACTATAAATCGATTAAAATAAGTGAATTCACTTGTAATAAATGATGGTATTTCACATGCATGCCGGTAGAAGAGTCTACCGGTTTTCTTATGAAATTGGTTAAATAGATATAGATACTATACAATTTTATCTTTTTGTGAAAAAATTATCATTTCCGTATTGACTAACTAGATATTGATAGTTATTATCAATAAGCAGACTTAAGTTAGATGGAGGGAAATTTAGAAAATGAAAAAGATTCTAACAACTTTATGCGCTGTTGCAATGCTGGCAGGTTGCACAGCTGGAGGATCCAAGAAGTCTTCCACAAATACAACTTCTACAAAGGAAGAAACAGCTGCTACTGTAATGGTTGGCACAGGTTCTGTTACTAATGTCGCAAACAAAGTGAAGGAAGGTGCTGATACAACAGCGCAGTTCGATACAACATTTGCGTCAGTTGTATTAGAAGGTAATGTAATCAAGTATGTATACTTTGATGTAGCACAGGATAAAGTTACTTATGATGCAACTGGTCACGTTACTTCTGATAACACAACTTCTATGTCCAAGAAGGATTTAGGAGATAATTATGGAATGAAGGACAAATCTCCAATTAAGAAGGAGTGGTTCGAACAGGTTGAGGCTTTAGAGAAGTGGGCTATTGGTAAGACAGTTGAAGAAGTATTAAATATGCCTACAACACAAAAGGATGAAAAGCACACAGTTCCTGCTGATAAGGATCTTATGACAGGATGCACAATCGGTGTTACTGGATTCCAACAGGCTTTAGATAAGGCTGTTAAGAATGCTGTTGAAGTAAAGGATGTAGCTTCTGTAGGCTCCGCAATCTTGACTCAAGTTTCTGGTAAGGATGCTAGTGCTGAAAAGAGTGGTGAAGCAAAGGCTAGCTCTACATATGGTGTAGTTGCGTTAGATAAGGATGGTAAGGTTGTATTCACACAGACTGACGTAGCACAGAATGCAGTGAAGTTCACAACAGCTGGTGCTTTAGATGGTGAAGCAATGGCTGTACCTACAAAGGGCGAAAAGAAGGATGAATACGGCATGAAGAAGGCTTCTGCGATTGGTAAGGAATGGTTCGAACAGAATCAGGCTTTCGATGAGTGGACAGTTGGTAAGACTAGCAATCAAATCAGTGGTATGGAAGTTACTACTAACGAAGCTGGTAAGACTGTAACAGCTGATAAAGACCTTATGACAGGATGCACAATGGGTGTTGATTCTCTACAGAAGGTTACTGTAACAGCTATTGCTGCTGCTTCTAAGCTTAACTAATTCAATTATTTAAGATCTATAAGAATATCTTTGGGAGACTGGGGATATTCTTTTTCTATATATTGATGAAAAGTGAGGGATAGTGATGACTATGCTATAATGAGTGGCAGGAGAAAATATGGAAGAACTACGTAAAAGTATTATTTTAAAAGTATTAATTACACTTGTATCTGGCATCGTGATGATGGTAGTCACCTCATTTGTGATGATTCTATGTAACTTTAAAATATTATCTGTCAATGGAATCATAGGTTTAGTTCTGCTAGTGACATTACCACAGCTATGGTCTATTTTAAGAAACTATGAGATTCCAACAACAGTGATATCCTTAGGGATGATTGGAGTTTCATTTGTACTGTCTTTAATCTATGGATGGACAGTCGCAAATAGTGTTGCACAATATACAGAGCCAATGAAGATGTTCCAAATTATCTTGGTATATATTCTAAAGGTACATGGCTTGGCGGCTGTAATTACAGCGTGTATTGGCTATCGATTAAAGAAACAATAACTAGAAAGGAAGGTTGGCATGAAAGTAATGAGTCGTTGGGGCAAGAATGTGAACTTAAAGAGTCCTCTGCAGGAATATCCTCGTATGCAGTTGCAGCGTGGTAGTTATACGAACTTAAATGGTCGTTGGGAATATCAGATTACAGATACTGATCAAGTTCCGCAGGCAAATCTCTGGAAGCCAATCAATGTTCCTTTTCCTTTGGGTTCACAGCTTTCTGGTAGTGATGAGATTTTATTACCTGGGAAAGTACTGTGGTATAAAAAACAATTCTCTTATAAACCAGGAGAATATCATACACATTTAAACTTTGAAGCAGTTGATCAACAATGTATTGTCTACTTAAATGGTATCGAAGTTGGTAGACACGTAGGTGGATATGAGCCGTTTAGTTTAGATGTATCTAGTTATATCAAATATCAGAATGCATTACTCGTGAAGTGTACGGATCCAAGTGATACAGGTGAGTATGCATATGGAAAGCAGAAAATTCAACATGGTGGTATGTGGTATACACCAATGTCAGGTATCTGGCAGACTGTTTGGCTAGAAGACATTCCTCTACATGGAGTACATGCATTAAAGATTACACCGAACTATGATAGACAAACTGTTTATCTAGAGATGGAAGGTGATTTTAATCATGCAACAATTACCATCAGTGCAGCAGGGAAGATGATTTATCATGAGATGACTGCTGAGATGCGTAATGAAATCTATATTGAAGACATGCATCCATGGACATTGGAAGATCCTTTCTTGTATGACTTATATATAGAAACAGAGGATGATATTGTTAAGAGTTACTTTGGTATGCGCTGTTTCACCTGTGAAAAGGATGAGCAAGGCTATCCTCGTTTCTGTTTAAATCATGAACCAGTATTCTTAAGTGGTGTATTAGATCAAGGCTATACGCCAGAGGGAAATTTAACGTATCCTGATGATGAGATGATGATTTATGATATTCAGAAGGTAAAAGAGTTAGGGTTTAATATGATACGCAAGCATGTCAAAGTGGAATCTCGTCGTTGGTATTATCATGCGGATAGATTGGGTATGCTTGTCATGCAGGATATGCCTAATGGTGGTCAACCAAGTAAATTAACAACATTATACTTGCCGCATTTAAATATCACGCGCATGAATGATCAGAAGCAGAAACATCTTGGTAGAGGCGACGAATGGAGCAAGAAAGCATACTATGATGAATTAAATGCGATGATTCATAACTTGTATAATGTTGTGTCTATCTTTGCATGGGTACCTTTCAATGAAGGATGGGGACAGTTTGATAGTGCTAAGGTAACCAAGCATATTCAGTTAATGGACTTAACACGTTTTGTAGATAGTGCTAGTGGTTGGCATGATCAAGGTGCAGGAGATTTTTATAGTCGCCATGTGTATTTCCATACTTATACAAATCCACAGAATCATGAAAAGAGAATGTCAATCTTATCTGAGTTTGGCGGTTATTCCTATTTAATTCCAGGACATAGTCTCGCCCAAAAGCTTTATGGTTACAAAAAATTCACAGATAAGTTAAACTTAAACACGGCGATTCGAAAGTTGTATGAAGATAGTATCATTCGTAATATTCCCAAGGGATTAACTGCTTGTGTATTTACGCAGTTAACGGATGTGGAAGATGAGTGTAATGGTATTATGACGGCGGACCGTGAAATCGTGAAGTTAGATGAGAAGAGAATTCGAAATCTTAACCAACGATGCATGAGGAGGTTAAAGAAATGAGAAATCAAATTGTAATCGCAGATGCGTTGGGCGGTAGTGTTAGAATCCACGCAGTAGATACAACAGATATTGTAGAAGAAGCTAGAAAGCTACATCACTGTATGGCTACTTCTGCCGCAGCGTTAGGTAGAACATTAACGGTTACAGCCATAATGGGTAGTGATTTAAAGAACTCCTATGAAAAAGTAACGTGTATTTTCAATGGACATGGTCCAGCTGGCACTGTTCTTGCGCAAGCGGATGGTAGTGGAAATGTGAAGGGCTTTATTGGAGATCCTGCAATCTATCTTGTACGTGAGGATGGACATTTGGATGTTGGTAAAGCAATTGGTACAAATGGTACATTAACAGTAACCCGTGATATGGGTCTTAAAGATCCTTTCTCTGGTATGGTAAATATTCAGACGGGTGAAGTTGGTGATGATTTTGCGTATTACTATGCAATCTCTGAACAGACACCTTCTGTTGTAAATGTAGGTGTGTTGGTAAATCCTGATGGTAGTATTTTGGCTGCAGGTGGATTTATTTTACAGTTACTACCAAACGCAACAGAGGAAGTCATCAGTGCATGTGAAGCGGTTGCCGCAAAGATGAGACCTGTATCTACATTAATCAGTGAGGGAATGTCGATTGAGGACATCATTCATATGTACTTCAAAGATGCGAATATCTTAGAGCATAAGGGTGTTCGTTGGTATTGTGGTTGTTCACATGAACACTATAAGGAAGCGCTCGCAACACTTTCTGACCATGACTTACAAGAAATGATTGATGACGGTAAGGGTGCAGATATTCATTGCCAATACTGTAATAAAGAGTATCAGTTTACACCAGAAGAATTAAAAGAAGTATTGGAGTTAAAGCAGCGTGGTTAAAATTGGAAATATAGAATTACGGAATCAAATTGTCGCAGCACCTTTAGCTGGTATCTCTAATCCTGTCTATCGTGAAATCATGCATGATTATGGTGCAGGGCTTGTTGTAAGTGAGATGATCAGTGATAAAGCATTGCACTATCAAAATGCAAAGACACAGGATATGTGCCGTATCAGTGAGGGTGAACATCCAGTAGCTTTACAGTTATTTGGAAGTGCCCCTGTGACAATGGCTGAGGCTGCAGAATATCTAACTAAGAATACAAATTGCGATATGATTGATATCAATATGGGCTGCCCTGTACAGAAGGTTGTAAAGGCACATTCTGGAAGCTATTTAATGCAGACACCAGAGCTAGCATATGAGGTCATGCGTGCAGTAGTAACACATACAGATCGTCCTGTGACAGTGAAGATGCGTGCAGGCTGGGATAGTGACCATATTAACTGTGTAGAAATCGCAAAGCTTGCAGAGAAGGCAGGTGTGAGTGCTGTAGCAGTACATGGTCGTACACGAGGACAACAGTACACAGGACACTCTAACAATGCATATATCAAAGCAGTAAAGGATGCGGTGAATATCCCTGTCATTGGTAACGGTGATATTCGTACACCAGAAGATGCTAAACGTATGTTAGAAGAAACAGGTTGTGATGCAATCATGATTGGTCGAGGACTTTTAGGAAGACCATTCTTCTTACAGGAAGTAGATGCATACCTAAATGGTGGTACTTATGTAGAACCTGATTATAATGAGAAGTTAGATCTTGCATATCATTATGCTGAGAAGCTTTGTGAATATGAGGGTGAAAGAAATGGTATTAGTATGATGCGTGGTATGGCAGGTTGGTATATTGCTGGATTACCACATGCATCAGAGTATAAGAATCGTTTATCTTCTATTTCTTCACTTCGTGAGATGAAAGAAATCATTGAAGAATATCGTGAATTAATAAAGAACTTTATGGAGAAACAATATCCATAAAGTTTTTTCTATTATGAAATCAGGAATAATCTAGTCCTGATCATAGAGAAAAAACTTC
>ERZ1674239.83-NODE-83-length-31578-cov-13.221108_pt1 | contig 31578 bp, 20 predicted proteins | sample MGYA00581208_ERZ1674239 | MGnify/ENA primary metagenome ERZ1674239 (study PRJEB41354, sample SAMEA4873308) | human saliva metagenome | biome: human-associated habitat [ENVO:00009003]; feature: mouth environment [ENVO:08000002]; material: saliva material... | reverse complement strand
GGGAGTAGAATGCGAGATACCCCTATGGTTGGAAAAACTGTTTAGTCATTCCTAAGCAAACGGTTCCCAGCACTCCCCCTCTCTGTAGAAGAGAGGGTTGGAGGGGGAGGCTTTTTCACCTTCTCCAAGCCAATTAACGCCCCGCACATCTTGTGCGAAGCCTTCGCACGCCGTGTGTTAAGCCCCCACACGTATCTCTTTACACACAAATACCAGCCTTATTAGCTTTTCAGCATTGTCTATCAAAAGGCTAAGACTATGTGAGAATTAGCCTTATTCCTTACTATATTTTACATAAAACACACCTTAATCTATCCCTTTTCTATCCTGAAATAGCAAACAATATGGAAACCACAAGGGGTATCACGCATATCACTCCCCTCCCTTTGGGGGAGGGGTAAGGGGGAGGGGCCGCTTGTTGTGGTGTGTTTTGGTAGTTTCTTCTTCTTTTTACCACTGCTCTTTCAGCGTTTCTAACAACGCCTTTGATATTGCTTCATTCGCCTCTTTTGTATATCTGAGGTCGGTGAAGACCTGTGCGAGGGTTTCTTTGTTGTTGATTTCCACAAAGTGTTTGTTTTCCTCTAACTGCTCCTTTGGCGTATAGAAAGCATCGATACGGTCGGGGGTATAATCTTCGTAAGTCTCGTGGTGGATGATGCTGTCGATAGGAAGGCGGTCAGTGAGGGCTGGATCTTCAGCAGGCCAACCGAGTGTGATAGTGGCAACAGGCATCACCAAGCGAGGCAGTTGTAGGACTTCAATGATAGCTTTGGGGTTGTAAATGGTCGTACCTAAGAAACAAGTACCTAAGCCCTCTTCCTCAGCAAGATTGCAGAAAGTCTGACAATAAAGCAGCGCATCGGTGGCAGCATTGAGGAAAGAAAGGAAGTTGTCGTAACCCGGAGTAGCCTTACGGTTCTCCGCCCAGAGCGTAGTACGACGGAAGTCAGCGCAGAAGGTGAGGACCACAGGTGCGCCCATAACCATCGGTTGGTTGAAATGAGCAGGTGCTAATTGTGCCTTCTTTTCCTCGTTGCGAGTGATGACAACCGAGTAAAGCTGCAGGTTTCCCATTGTTGGCGTACGCTCAGCCTTCTCTAATAGAGTTTTTAGTAAATCCTCCGATACATCCTTGTTGGTGTATTTTCTTATCGTCTTTCTTGTATGAATAGTTTTCATTTTAGATAATTTTGATGCTACAAAGTTAAGTAAATGTTTTCTATTTTGGAAAACAATTCGTAACTTCGCAGACGAAATATTTTCTAAAACGACAATAATGGAAACCAAACAAACTTACTCATTCGATGAAGCTTTTCAAGCATCTTTAGCTTATTTCGGTGGAGACGAACTTGCTGCCCGTGTGTGGGTCAACAAGTATGCGATGAAGGATAGCTTCGGAAATATCTATGAGAAGTCGCCAGAACAGATGCATTGGCGCATTGCTAACGAGATAGCTCGTATTGAAAACAAATATAAGAACCCTTTGACGGCACAGGAGGTTTTCGATCTCTTGGACCATTTCAGATATATTATTCCTGCTGGTAGTCCGATGACGGGTATCGGTAATAACTATCAGGTAGCATCCCTTTCCAACTGTTTCGTAATCGGTTTGGACGGTAATGCCGATTCTTATGGTGCCATTATGCGCATTGATGAAGAGCAGGTGCAGCTGATGAAGCGTCGTGGTGGAGTAGGACACGACCTGACCCATATCCGTCCGAAAGGCTCACCAGTTAACAACTCAGCCCTGACTTCAACAGGTCTTGTTCCTTTCATGGAGCGTTATTCAAACAGTACTCGTGAGGTAGCGCAGGACGGTCGTCGTGGTGCCTTGATGCTTTCGGTAAGTATTAAGCATCCAGATTCAGAGGCGTTTATCGATGCCAAGATGGAAGAAGGTAAGGTGACCGGTGCTAATGTGTCGGTGAAGATTACCGATGAGTTCATGCAGGCAGTCGTTGAGGATAAGACATACGTACAGCAGTTCCCTACGAATAGTAGCGAACCAAGCGTAACGAAGGAGATTTCTGCTAAGGCATTGTGGGAAAAGATTGTACATAACGCATGGAAGAGTGCCGAGCCAGGCGTACTGTTTTGGGATACAATTATCCGAGAGAGTATTCCTGATTGTTATGCAGACCTTGGTTTCCAGACCGTTTCAACGAACCCATGTGGTGAGATTCCACTCTGTCCATACGATAGTTGTCGACTCCTTTCGTTGAATCTCTATTCATACGTTATCGACCCATTTACAGACCATGCACGCTTCGATATGGATTTGTTCAAGCGTCATGCACAACTCGCACAGCGATTGATGGACGACATCATCGACCTTGAGATGGAGAAAATCGACCTCATCATGTCGAAGATAAAGACCGACCCACAGGTAGACGAGGTGAAGAGTGCAGAGTATCATCTTTGGGAGAAGATCAAGAAAAAGAGCTGTCAGGGTCGTCGTACAGGTGTGGGAATCACCGCTGAGGGCGATATGATTGCTGCTATGGGCTTGCGTTATGGAACACAGGAAGCAACCGACTTCTCTGTTGATATTCATCGCGCATTGGCTCTGAATGCTTATCGTTCATCGGTGACAATGGCACAGGAACGTGGTGCTTTTGAGATATACGATGCTAAGCGTGAGGAGAAGAATCCGTTTATCCTTCGTTTGAAGGAGGCTGACGGACAGCTCTACGAGGATATGAAGAAGTATGGTCGTAGAAATATTGCCTGTCTGACGATTGCTCCTACGGGTACAACCTCGCTCATGACACAGACGACATCGGGTATTGAACCTGTCTTTATGCCTGTATATAAGCGTCGCCGTAAGGTGAATCCAAACGATACGGATGTACATGTTGACTTCGTTGATGAGGTGGGCGATTCTTTTGAAGAGTACATTGTTTACCACCGTAAGTTCCTGACATGGATGGAGGTGAACGGAATCGATACGCAGAAGAAGTACAGTCAGGAAGAGATTGACGAACTTGTGAAGCGCTCTCCTTATTATAAAGCTACCGCAAACGATGTCGATTGGTTGATGAAGGTGCGTATGCAGGGCGCCATTCAGAAGTGGGTAGACCACTCAATCTCAGTGACTGTGAACCTTCCAAATCAGGTTGATGAGGAGTTGGTGAACAAACTTTATGTTGAGGCATGGCGTAGTGGTTGCAAGGGTTGTACTATCTATCGTGACGGAAGTCGCTCGGGTGTGATGATTTCGGTATCGAAGAAGGACAAGACAAAGGACGAAAAGCCTGTCGATGAGGAGAAGGTAAAAGACCTTAACTCAGCTGAGGAGCATCATGAGCATATCTGTAATCATCCAAATGTAATTGAAGTTCGTCCAAAAGAATTGGAGTGTGATGTCGTACGCTTCCAAAACAACAAAGAGAAATGGGTGGCTTTCGTTGGTTTGTTAGAGGGTTATCCTTACGAAATCTTTACTGGTTTGCAGGACGATGAGGAGGGTATTGCCCTTCCAAAGAGTGTGACCAAGGGTAAGATTATCAAGCAAACAGCCGAAGACGGCAGTCATCGTTACGACTTCCAGTTTGAGAATAAGCGTGGTTATAAGACCACCGTTGAAGGCTTGTCAGAGAAGTTCAACCCAGAGTATTGGAACTATGCGAAGTTGATTTCAGGCGTATTGCGTTATCGTATGCCAATCGATCATGTCATCAAGCTCGTTGGTTCGCTGCAGTTGAAGAACGAAAGCATCAATACATGGAAGAATGGTGTTGAGCGAGCATTGAAGAAGTATGTTGTTGATGGTACGAGTGCGTCAGGCTTGAAATGTCCAGTCTGTGGTCAAGAGACCCTTGTTTATCAAGAAGGTTGTCTGATTTGTACCAACTGTGGTGCCTCACGTTGTGGCTAAGCAGTTAGCAGTAAAGTTCAATTAAGTTCCATTTCAGTCATTAGAAAACCATTCATATATATGTTGTAGACTAATGACTGACTTGGATTAAAACAGAGGGCAGGCAGCTCGTCTTGCCCTCACTTCTCTTAAAGAATGATGAAATTAATGACAAGTTATATACTTCTGCAAGGTCTTCACTTCCATGCTCGTATCGGAGTAGGGGAACAGGAGCGTGTGGTCGGTAATGAATATGTACTCGACTTGCGGTTAGGTTATCCGTTTGCAAAGGCAATGGAGAGTGATGATGTTGCTGACACGTTGAACTATGCAGAAGTGTTTAACGTCATAAGAGAAGTCATGAAACAACCCGCTCGCCTGTTAGAATCCGTCGCTGGGTCCATTGTCGAGGCATTGTGTGCGGCTTTCCCAATGCTAAGTAGTATCGACTTAAAACTCGTGAAACTTAATCCTCCAATGGGTGCTGACAGTGATGGGGCAGGCGTGGAATTACACTTAATAAATGATAAAACCGAGGTTTAGAGCCTTGGTTTCCCAACGAAAAGCCGTATCTTTGCCCTTTAAATAGTTAAGTATGTTTAAGAAAATATCGCTTCTCCTTGTTTTCTTGGTCTTGTCGGTAGGCCTGTCATGGGCTGCAGACGGACGGTTCACACTTGTTATTGACCCCGGTCATGGTGGTCATGACGCTGGTGCGATAGGTGCAATATCAAAGGAGAAGGACATCAACTTGAATATAGCCTTGGCTTTTGGCCGTTATGTAGAGAGGAATCTGCCAGATGTCAATGTGATTTATACCCGTAAGAGCGACGTGTTTATCCCTTTGCATCAGCGTGCAGACATCGCCAATAAGGCTAAGGCAGACCTTTTTATATCCGTACATACGAACTCTGTGGCATCGGGTCGTTATGTAAAAGGATTTCAGGTGTACACCTTAGGTATGCACCGTGCGAAGGCCAACCTCGATGTGGCTATGCGAGAAAATAGCGTTATCTCAATGGAGAAAGGCTATCAGCAGACCTATCAGGGTTTTGACCCAAACTCCTCAGAGAGTTATATCATGTTTGAATTCATGCAGAATGCGAACATGGAGCGGAGTGTTGAGTTAGCTCGAATGATACAGAACTCTGTTTGTTCGTCTGCAGGACGTATCGATAAGGGTGTTCATCAGGCAGGTTTCCTCGTGTTGCGAGAGAGTTATATGCCAAGTTGTTTGATAGAGTTAGGCTTCATTACGGCAGCTGATGAGGAGGAATATCTGAACTCTCCAGCAGGTATAGATGCCATGGCAAAGGGTATTTACAATGCTTTTGTACAATACAAGAATGCCTATGACACACGTATCGTGGTACCTTACCGCCCTGTTGAGAACAAACGAATCGTGATAGATCGCGTTGTCCCAACTGCCCCAACAACTAAACCGCATCCTGTTACGCCAATAGAGCGTTCCCGTTCTGTGGCTCCAGTGCAGCGTTCTCGTTCTACAGTACCCGTAGAGCAGCCACGTTCTTCCACCCCAGCACCCCCAGCTCGCCCTATGAATAAGGTACAAGAGGCGAAGAAGAGGATCTCAGATGCAATTCGAGAGTTGCTCCCTTGTAATGATTCAGAGGCTGAAACGGCAAAGAGCGTACCTGTCTTTAAGGTGCAAGTGTTGGCTTCTAACCGTCAGTTGCGGTCGGGTAGTGAACTCTTCCGTGGGCATACAGACATTGATTGTGTTCAAGAAGGCAACTTTTATAAGTATTGTATAGGCTCCAGTACGAATTATAACGACATCTCACGATTGCGTGGAAAGCTCTTGAAAGACTTCCCACAAGCTTTTATTATTGCCTACAAAAACGGTGCACGTATGGATGTCAACCAAGCAATAGCAGAGTTTCTCAAGAATAAAAAGAATAAGTAAACAAAACGGATATGAAGAAAGTTTTCACACCACAAGTAAGGATTGCCATCGTTGCTATACTTGCTATCGTTGTGTTATTCTTTGGAATACAGTTCCTAAGAGGTATTTCCCTCTTCTCGAATGACGCACATTACAAGATTAAGTTCAACGATATCACGGGCTTGTCTACATCAACTCCTGTCTATGCTCGCGGTTTCAAGGTGGGTATCGTTAGGAATATTGATTATGACTATGATAAGTTAGGCGAGTCTATCACAGTTGATATCGATGTTGAAAAGACATTGAGAATCCCAGAGGGTACTACCGCTGAGATTGTTAGTGACATCATGGGTAACGTGAAGGTCGTACTACAGTTTGGCAAAAGCACGAAGTTCTTGGAGCCTAACGGATGGATTGACGGTGTTATTAATGATGGTACCTTAGGCGACTTGAAGAGTATGGTGCCTTCTATCCAGAAGATGTTGCCAAAGTTGGATAGCATCCTTGGAAGCGTAAATACACTCCTTGCCGACCCAGCTCTTCAGAGTTCGGTACACAATATAGACAAGATTACAGCCAATCTTACTACTTCTACCCGTGAGCTTAACACCTTGCTTGCACAGGTTAATGGTTCTTTGCCTGTTGTGGCTGCAAAGGCTGGTAGGGTGATGGACAATGCCAACGGCATGATGGTAAACGCAAACAGAGGCGTTACAGAGGCTCGTGGGGCTATCCGTGGCGCAAATACGATGATGTCTAACCTTAATAATAAGGTGAACGGACTTGATGTTGAGGCTACGATGGCTAAGGTGAACGCAACTTTAGACAATATGAACTCGCTCACAGCTAAGCTGAATAGCAACGAGGGTACAATGGGCTTGATGCTTAACGACGCCTCTTTGTACAATAATCTTAATAGCACGATGCGCTCAGCAGATAGTCTTTTGACAAATCTTAAAGCACATCCAAAGCGTTATGTTCATTTCTCTCTCTTTGGTAGAAAAGACAAGTAATTTAAATATAGTCTAAATAATATTATCAATGTTTCACACGCAGGGAAAGTGTTTTGAAGCCGTTTGAATATCAGCTTCTTTGCGCTTTCCCTGCGTTTGTTTCACTCTCAGCGTCATAAAGGGTGTAAGGTGGGTGAAACTTATTGTTTTTCAAATACTTACAATTACACAACTACGCAAAATGAGTGGTTCGTAAGAAAGATAACGCAACCTCCACAGATATAACGATTTACAAACTTTCACGTCTTTAGGACATTATCTTACAAATAGTTCTCTTTATAAATAAATTACTATCTTTGCACTATCAAAATTAATCAGAGATAGTCGGCAAGCCACTATTTCGAGAAAGACATAGATATTTATAGATAACCAATTATGAACGTCAGTCCTAAAAATCTTTGGGATAGTTGCCTCCAGCTCATAAAGGAGAATGTGACCGAGCAGCAATTTGACACCTGGTTTCGTCCGATTGTATTACAGTCGTACAAGCCAGCATCAAAGACATTGTTAGTTCAGGTCCCAAGCCAATTCGTATATGAGTATTTGGAAGGTCATTACGTAGACTTACTACGTAAGGTCTTGACGCGTGTCTTCGGACAAGGCGTACAACTGACGTATCGTGTAATGGTTGACCAAGAGAATCACTTGTCACAAGACTTAGAGCAGGACACCGTAGAAGACATCTCGTCACAGCGTCCTACTGCTCGCGCTAATCAGAGCCCAACCGTACTGGATACAGTACCACAGGACCTCGATTCACAGCTCGACCCTCATAAGTCATTCAGCAACTATGTTGAAGGCGACAGCAACAAACTCCCTCGTTCTATCGGTCTTTCTATCGCAGAACATCCTAACACAACACAGTTTAACCCAATGTTCATCTATGGACCATCGGGCTGTGGAAAGACTCACCTTGTGAATGCTATCGGATTAAAAGCAAAGCAGCTTTATCCACAAAAGCGTGTGTTATACGTGTCTGCACGTCTGTTCCAAGTACAGTACACCGATTCTGTACGACAGAATACTACCAACGATTTTATCAACTTCTATCAGACAATTGACATTCTGATTGTCGATGATATCCAGGAATGGGTTACTGCAACAAAGACGCAGGACACTTTCTTCCACATCTTCAACCACCTTTTCCGTAACGGAAAACGTATCATCTTAGCGAGCGACCGCCCACCAGTAGATCTCAAGGGTATGAACGACCGCTTGCTGACTCGTTTCTCTTGCGGATTGATTGCAGAGTTAGAAAAGCCAAACGTACAGCTTTGTGTGGATATTCTCCACAGCAAGATTAAGCGTGATGGTCTTAACATTCCAGAGGATGTAGTGCGCTTCATCGCCGAAACAGCTAATGGCAGCGTACGTGATCTTCAAGGTGTTATCAACTCATTGCTCGCTTACAGCGTCGTTTACAATAGTAATATTGATATGCGATTGGCTGAGCGTGTTATCAAACGTGCAGTGAAAATTGACGACGAACCGCTGACAATTGACGATATCATGGACAAGGTATGCTCACATTATAATGTTACGATGTCGGCAGTCAACTCTCGTTCTCGCAAGAAAGACATTGTGATGGCACGCCAAGTGAGTATGTATATGGCACAAAAGTATACGAAGATGCCTGCAAGCCGTATCGGAAAGTTGGTGGGTAACCGTGACCACAGCACCGTAATCCACAGTTGCTCTAAGATTGAAGACCGACTGAAAGTTGACAAGGGATTCCATGCTGAAATCGCAAGTATTGAAAACTCTTTTAAGTTAAAAGCATAAGGTATTAGTTTGAAAGTCTGTCGCATGGTCGTGGCAGGCTTTTTTAATTGGCTTAAACCTTACTCCCTCACCTGAAAATAACCTTCCCCTCACTCTGAAAAATTATTACAAAGCAAGCGTAAGAAACTCTCTTAAAAGCTCCAAAAAGTACTGGTTGTAATGTCTTTGTAACTTGCATAAAATCAACAACTTACAAAATTGCTTTCTAATAGGTGCTTACTTAGGCATGAAAAGGGCGTTAGTAAGCGTTCAAAAGGGCATCTTTTGCAAGCCAATTAAGCGTCTTTTCGAAGCCAAAAGAGCATCTTTTTAAAACGAGGATGTGAAAAATAATTACATTCGTTGTAAGGAGTGGTTTTGGGGATGGTTGAGGATACCCATTTAAAATTGTTCATTTTGGGTAGGACTGTTTGGCATTAAACGTAATAAAAAAGGTTCTTCCGGAATTTGGAGTGATAAAGATTTGTCCAAACTTAGTTCTCTGACGAAAGGTCACACGGAGAAAAGGAGAGGACAGAGGATTATTAAAAAAAGCAATGGAAGTCACGGAGGCACCGTCGGTGCATAGAGCGACGGAGCTTGTTTGCCAATTCTATTAGCAATTTATATACAAAGCGTTTATCCCCAAATAGTTATCAAGAATCTGTACGCTACACCTCCGTCGCTCTTTGTGCCGTCGGCACCTCCGTGACATTGCGTTTACCTCCGTTCCCTCAGTGACTCCGTGTGCCTATTATATAAGAGTTTTAGTCTATCACTCCATATTTCGGAAGAACCACTTTTCTAAGCAAATCCTTATCCCGAACTGGCGTAACAACTACGAAAGACATCAAGCATACCACCCCCTCTCCCCTTTGGAGAGGGGCAGAGGGGTGAGGCTTTTTCCCTACTTTTAGGTATTGCACTATTCCTTACAACATCCTACCTTTGCATTAATAAATCAAAGGCGAGCTCTAGAATCATTGATAAGGTCACAAAAAGCCCTATGGGGCGTGCTGTGACTATATCGAAGATTTACAGAACATGCCTGAATTTAAAACAATTTAAAATGATAAAGAAAAGAACCGTAAAACAGATTTTATGTAAATCGGCGTTTGTTTTCGCCGCTACGTTCGTTCTTTCGCTGCCCACTTACGCAAGGCACGAGAACGAAGTGAAAGTTAATACCGAAGCCAACATTAAGGGACGCGTTGTGGATAGTAAAACACAACATCCTCTTTCGCACGCGATCGTGCTGGTTTTGGGTACAGTTATCACTACCACCACCGATGCCGATGGCTATTTTATGCTGCGAAATCTGCCTGTGGGAAAGGTGATTGTGGAAGTGCGCTCGGCTGGTTATAGGGCTTACAAACACGAGGTGACAACGCAAAAAAATAATACCCATGAGCTGAATGTGATGCTCAAACCCGACGAAATTGCGCTCGACGAGGTTGTTGTGTCGGCCAATCGTAGTCAAACACTTAGACGTGAGTCGCCTGTGGTTGTGAATGTTCTGGACACGAAGTTGCTCGAGTCTACCCATTCTACAACCTTGGTGCAGGGTTTAAACTTCCAACCGGGCGTGCGAACCGAAGATAATTGCACCAATTGCGGATTCTCGCAGGTGCGCATCAATGGGCTTGATGGTCATTATTCGCAAATATTAATCGACTCGCGACCCGTTTTCACGGCCCTTCAAGGTGTTTATGGACTCGAACAGATACCCTCTAACATGGTGCAACGTGTTGAAATTGTTCGCGGTGGTGGCTCGGCGCTCTTCGGTGCTTCGGCCATTGGTGGCACCATCAACATCATTACCAAAGAACCTAGCGAAAATTCGGCCGATGTGGCGCACACCATCACAGGCGCAACAAATGGCTCTACTGCTTTCGACAACAACACCACGGGCAACCTATCGGTTGTTACAACCAATAATAGAGCTGGTTTTTATCTCTATGGACAAAGCCGACACCGCGCTGCTTACGACCGCGATGGCGATGGTTACACCGACCTTCCCACGCTAGATAATAAAACTGTGGGGCTTAGCTCTTTCTTCCGACTCACCGATTACTCCAAAATAACCCTTAAATACCACGGCTTGAAGGAGTATAGACGTGGCGGAAACAAACTTTACTTGCCTGCTCACGAGGCCAATATTGCCGAACAAATCGAACATACCATCAACGGCGGAAGTTTGGGCTACGACCTCTTTAGCCTTAATGGTAAGGGACATTTCAGTGCTTATGCCTCGTTTCAAAACGTTGACCGTAAGAGTTATTACGGCGGACTGGGCGAACTGGCCACCGCTGCCGATGGACTTAAGGCCTTGAACGAAGCCTATAAACTGGGACTTAACCTCGATATGAGCGAAGACGATGCCGCCACGCTGCCCGCCAACCAACAACAAACGCTGGCCGATGCGCAAGCCTACGACAAAGCACAACGAGCCTATAACCTTACGCATAACATCAATTACATAGCTGGTGCGCAATATGTGCACAATTTCGACCGTCTGTGGTTCATGCCTTCGAGTCTTGTTGTGGGGGCCGAATATAGCTACGACCGCATTAAAGACCACTCTCTGGGCTACAACAGCGTGATGGAACAGCGCGTGAATATTGGTAGCTTCTTTGCTCAAAACGAATGGAAAAACAACCATTGGGGCTTGCTTCTGGGCGGACGACTAGACAAACACAACCTTATCTCGCATCTTATCTTTAGTCCGCGCGTTAATCTGCGCTACAATCCCACGCCCAACACCAATTTCCGACTTACTTACGCTGGCGGATTTAGAGCCCCACAGGCTTTTGATGAAGACCTTCATACGCGTATTGCTGATGGCGACCGTGTGAAAATTGCGTTGGCTAAGGATTTGAAAGAGGAACGTTCGCACAGCTTTAGTGCATCGGCCGACCTCTATAAAAGTTTTGGAACAGTACAAACCAACGTTCTTATTGAGGGCTTTTACACACGCCTTAACAACATGTTTGCTACACGCAAACTGGCTGATGATGTGATTATTGATGGCGCACGTGTTGAAGAACGCTTCAATTCAAACGGTGCAACGGTGTATGGAATTAACCTCGAGGGCAAGGCTTCGCTCTCGTCGTGGGCGCAATTGCAAGCTGGTTTTACTTGGCAAAGCAGCCGTTATCGCACGCCCGAAGAATGGGACGACGATGCTGCTCCCGAGTTTAAAACCACTAAACGTCTGCTGCGAACGCCCAACACCTACGGATATTTCACCCTCACTGTGCATCCCACCATCGATTTTGCCCTATCGTTATCGGGCGTTTACACGGGTAGAATGTATGTTGGCCACCCCAAAGGGGGGAGCGAGCGCACCAACGACTTTGCTATCATTGAGCACACTCCCGCGTTTCTCACGCTTAACCTGAAGCTTGCCTATAATTTCTACATAACTAAGCAGGTGAAATTGGAGGCTAGTGCGGGGGTGCAAAACATGCTCGATGCTTACCAAAAGGATTTGGATAAAGGGGCTTCGCGTGCCTCCGACTATGTTTACGGACCTACTCAACCCCGCAGTTTGTTTCTTGGGGTGAAGTTTTCGTACTAGGTATTATGTCTTTTTTACCCAAAAACAGTGGGTAGAGTTGTTTTGATTTTGTGTATTGCTGGACACATTGCCGATGTTGTTATTGATAATGTGATGCACTACGCTCAAACAATATCATAGGCAAGATGCCGACAAGCCAACAAAAGATGAACTGGATGAAATGTAAGCAACATCAATTGTGTGATTAGTGGTCTTACAATTGATTTGGGTTTAAAAAGCTGGGTGTAATGATTGAAAGCTACGGTAAATAGACTTTACAAAACGCATTTCAGTACTACACCACTTCTAGAAAGGCAAAAACGCCTGTAGGCGATGCCAGTGGCACAATGAGCGACGGAGATGAAGCGTACAGATTCCTGATAAGTTTTGGGGTAAATGCTTTGGGCATAAAATCTCTAATAAAACTGGCAAATAACCTCCGTTTCTCCACGCACCGACGGTGCCTCTGTGACTTCCATTGCCTTGTATGCAATAAGCCTCTGTACGCTCCTTTTTCTCTGTGTGACATTCCGTCAGAGTTCAAAATTTAGGCGGACAGCCTTATGATTCCAAGTTTCAGAAGACCCAACAAAATGAGTAATTAAGCAATGAAAACCTATGATTTCCATTATTCTGTTCATGAAGTGGACGGAAAAGAATTTGAGTTAATTGAATGTTCTACATGGCCTCGCCTAAATGTTCAAGTCATACACACCACACCCGAACGCTTTGAAGACGACTTAAAAGTGATTAAAAGCCGTTCTCTTTGCGGTTATTCTCCCCATGATAAAACCTTTATTCTCAAGCATGCAGGTGGAGAAGGCAACGGCGAATTAAAACAAAGTAATATCGATGAGATTTTCGACGGCATGAAGGAGATTATGAATGCTGCTGTGAAATGGTGGATGAAAAATAAAAAATAACACATAACAAGCAGCCCCTCCCCCTTGCCCCTCCCCCAAGGGGAGGGGAGTAGAATGCGCGATATCCCTGTGAGGTTTGATATAAAATAAAATTTGTAAACATAAAATAACGATATGTCAAACAAAGTCGTTATCTTTGTAGTTCGGCACTTCAAAACAAACTTTCCTATCACTTCTGTCATCGATTGTGGGTGTTTAACTTGTTGATTTACAATGAACTCTACGCAAATGTTAAAATGACAGCAAATGAAAATAAAAGTAAGTTTGTGATAATATTAGTAGTGCATTATTACTGAAGACTGCTTAGTTTATGGCTGTAAAGGCATTATATACGACGATAAATACAAACGGAGAATATAGCTGTGGTGATATAGGTGTCACCACGGCTGAGTGGCTTGATTTACTATGTCCTTAACTCCGCAGCACAATTTCTTGTGAGAAATTGTGCTGCGGAGTTAAGGTACAAATAAAACCTACTACTCTGAGGTCTTCATTGAATAAACATCATTTCTTTTGTGGTTTTTCATACTTCCCCATTGGTTTGGGTGGGGATTTCATGATTATGCAAGAACCAAGAACCCCAGAAAATCCCCATATCAATGGATAAATCCCCAAAATGTCACTTCAATATATAAAAGTACCGCACAAGGAATAATGCTGTGGAATTGAGGTTATATTAAAAGTCAAGATGTCTTCATCACTTGCGTAACTTAGGTAAATCATTTATAGATAAAAATTCTGAATCTTTTGCACATTTCAATTCGTTATAGGCATTAGTCCTTTTAGTTCCTCTAACTAGAATGCACTCCTTTTTTGCTCTTGTTATACCTACATAATGTAAATTAAGATCTTGTTCCCAATTAGTGTAAATTGGGTTGTTGAAATCATTATTCTCGATTCTTTTTCCAGGTAATTCCCATTCACTCATATTCAGGTGGAAGACGACTTCAAATTCTAATCCCTTAGATTTGTGCAATGTCATAATTTGTACTTCATTAGAGCTTGTTGGTTTATATGAATTTAAAGAATGCTTGTCTTGTAACACCTGCGTTAATTTTTCTTTCGAATTTCTTTCCTCAACATTATTGAGAATTAATGATGCGATTGACTGAAAATGCGAAACAAGGTCTTCGTGCTGGCTATAACAGATAGTCCTTATGATTTTACCTTCTTGTTGGATTTGTTTTCGTTCAAATATAGAGAGTTCTTCAAAATCGACAAATTCATCAATTACTGCTAATAAAGGCATTTTAGGGTCAAAATAATAGCGTAAAAGAGTTGCATACAGCCTTGAGTATGGATTTAGATCCATGTCTAGAATGGTTGTTTCTATAACTCTATGGGGGATTACCAAACACTGATCTATAATATTTTGAGTTCTCGAATTTTTTACCAAAATGGCAACTTCACTTCTATCCTCTATATGCAATCTTTCACATATTTCGGGGATGTTTCTGCTTAAATAGTCTGCTATATCTCTCTCTGAACCTTCTACTGGTATAAACGAAACTCCTTTTTCTGTCGTTTCTAATATTTCAGAATTTTGATTTAGTAATCTGTTTGAATAGTTAATTATAGAGATCGCACACCTGAAATTGCGGTCTAGTTTAAAAGTACGAAACTCTTGATTGGTCTCAAGGGCTTTTAAAAAAATATTGCTTTTATGAGCGAAGCCAAAAATTGATTGTTTTTCGTCTCCAACAGCAACTCCCTTTATGCCCAGACTAACCATAAAAGTAAAAATTTGATTCGTATAGGTATCTGAGTCTTGATATTCATCAATAAAAATATACTTATACCGCGCTCTAAGGTGGTTTTGACATGCTTTGCAGTTTAGCATAATATGCAAAGAAAGCAGTTCTAAGCTTTCTACTAATACATATCCGTATCTATATAGTTTTTTTATTTGATCCCAGTTGTGTGCAGCTATGTCTTTATAATCAGGGTGTTTAGTAGTTATCCAATTAAAAGTTGCACATTTATTGCTTCCGAAATCTTTTATACTAATTACTTCGAGTTCTTTTTTGGGGTGGTCAAAAACATAAAACCCAAAATGTAAAATAATCTGCGTAAGACAAAAGTTGTCAATTGTGCCAAAGAAAGAATTTTTAGGTGGGATACCTTCACCTAAAGTTCTTCTTTTTAGATGTGCCGAGGCCTTCCTCGTGTATGAAATAGCAACAACGCCTTGGTAAGGATGCAGGTTGTCATCTTTGAGAATTCTTTTTATTTTCTCTGATATGACATACGTTTTTCCACTGCCCGGTGATGCTAAGATAGCAGTGTTTCCATCATAATTAATTATTTCTTTCTGGATTTCAGTAGGTTCCATAAGTCTCCTCTATATACTGTTTTGCAAGTGTAATTGGTAATGAAATGTCATCTTTGGCAAGTTTTGACAGACAGGTCTTATTTTTCTTTATGAACTTATATAAGCCAATTGCTTTCTTTCCTTTCATTTTGCTTATTATTTCATCATCACTTTTGTCCTTATAGTAATTTCTCAGCTCTTCTTTTATAGCACTATGAAACATGTCCTCTTCGAGTCCTTTCTTTGCTATAAGGATGTCATAAGACTTCAAAATTTCCTTTATATCATTGGATGCTGCTATTGTCTGTTCAGGAATATTGTCTTTGTCGGGAAAACTGCCTATAAACTTTAATCCTCTATAAATAATTTCCCGTTCTTTATCTGAAACGTTGTAAGTTAAATAAAGAAACGATATGCATTTTATAATGCCAGCATATCTATATTCGCTTTTTTGGGGAATTTTAAAAATGTCGTTATCAGTTCTTAATATCCATTTTATCTTTAAAGCGTTAAGTATTTTTATATATGGCTCAAATTGTACGCCAAGGACGTCAAGTATAGAAACATTTAGTCTGTCTAAATCAATATCAATTTGCTTTGCAAGTGTTTTGTAAAAGATTAATTCAGAAGGCCCCTCAACTAAAATCGCACAGTCAGAAAAGAAAGCTTCAGCAGGTATAACACTCATGCGGTATCCAAAATCTTCAAAACTTCCTTCGATTATTTTAGAACAGCCATCAGAAGCTGCAAGTGTCTGTTTCTGTTCGCTTTTATATAGGCGAATTATGGAGTTTGGACTATATTCGCTTACAATGAACGGAGAGTGGCTTGTCATGATTATTTGTCCATTTAAGCTCTTTCCTAGATATGAGGCTAATTCTCTCTGCTGGTGAGGATGTAAATATGCTTCTGGTTCTTCAATGCATATAAGTGAAACCTCATTTGAGGTTACTGTGTGTCTGTTTTGTGACATCCATAGAGACAGGTAAATTTGATTAATTCTTCCCTCACCACCAATAAGCATTTTCTTGTCGCCGTGTTTTGATGTAATATTGACATTTGAAATGACTCTATCTACATCTGTAGAGGCTGTATCAAATACGATTGTCTGTTCTTGACTATGTATAGATAGGTTATTTAAATCCTTATTCAATTCATCTGTTGCGCTTCTAACATAAGAAAGGTTTGGTATTTTGTCGTCAACCTCCTTTAGTTTTTGTTCAATTTCGGCGTAGAGGACGTCATCTGAGAAAATAACTTCTTCTGTTCTGTTACTTTTGGCTTGTATCAACATTTGCTTTTTGGTTTTATTGATAAAGCTCCAAAATTCTCTTCTACTACTGATGTATTTTAGATTCAAATATTTACGATAATATGGACTATCAATTTCTTTTAAGTCATCATCTTTATCGCTTTTCCCACAAAAGAATTGGTAATTGACTTTGCCATCTATTATTTCAGCATTATATTGGATAACCATATTGCCTTCATCGCTTATTTTTCCAGCAAGTCTAGCAGTTACGCATTCCTCTTCAATGTTTGTGAAATATGCTTTAATTGTAATCTTTGAGGTTTCTTCAAAAGCATAGAAATCCGACTCAACTAATTCAAAATCATATTCAGAGAATCCTTTATCAAGGAGAATTCTCAAAGCATATATGAGATTGGTTTTACCTACATCATTAGCACCAATAATAAGTGTATGGTCTTCAAAATTAATAGTGGCTTCTTTAAAGTTTCTAAAGCCTCGGATGTAAACCTGTTTTAATTGCATAAATAGATTGTATTTTAGTATTGAAGTTGTCTAGACTTTATAGCGTTTCTGTCAAATTGTGAGAGATTTTTCGCTTTTGTGATGAACATACAAGATAATTGCTTTTCTCGTGTTATGAATTACTGGACAAAGATACGAAAAATCTGCAATTCTGCACCAATTATAGGTCCCAAAACGGGGGTATGCCTCGAAATATAACCTGTTGGAGGTTATTCTGTGTGTTCTCTACAACCTTAATTCCGCAGCATAAATTCTTATGAGAACTCCAAGTGCCTAAGAAACAAAGTTCTCAAAACACCTGGATATGTCAGAAATTTCACCTATCTTAGTGTTACCAACAAAAAAAATAAAATATCTGACATGGCAAAGGTAGCAATTAAAAACGAGAATATCACTTCTTTCGGTGGAATTTATCATATTATGGACGTTTTCTCAAAGTTGGGCTTTGAAAAACTTACCGAATCTGTATTGGGCAAACGTGGAAGTAGCGGCAAAGCATTCTGTTATGGAAGTATTTTTGTCTCTCTCTTCTTCAGTTACCTTTGTGGTGGAGAATGCCTTGAAGACATCAATGCACTTATTGGGCAGTTCAAGCAGAGACCTGATACGCTGTTACCTGGTGCCGACACTGTGGGCGCGGACTGAAGGAGCTTGCCGAGAAAAATATTGTCTATAAGAGCGAAACCTCCGACAAGTCGTATAGTTTCAACACGGCAGAAAAATTGAATACCTTACTTTTACAGATGGTACGGAGAATGGGACTTGTAAAGGTGGGCAGTCATATTGACTTAGACTTTGACCACCAGTTTGTTCCAGCCCACAAGTTCGATGCAAAGTATTCTTACAAACAGGATTTTGGCTACTTCCTTGGTTGGGCTTCCATTGGGGGCATCAACGTTGGAGGTGAAAATCGTGATGGAAACACAAATGTAAAATTTCATCAGGAAGACACGTTTCGTCGCGTTATGGATCGTGTAACCTCAGAACTTGGTGTGACGATAGAGCGTTTCCGTGCTGATTGCGGGTCGTTCTCAAAGGAAATCATCCAAACCGTAGAACAGCGCTGCAACACCTTCTATATACGTGCTACCAACTGTGGTGCTCGTTTATGAAAAGTTCCGCCAACAGAAAGAATGGAAGAGCGTTGAGGTTGGTTATGAGAGATTCGATGTCACCTCCGTCAGCATGGACAACCTCATCGAAGGAAAGTCATACAGGCTTGTCGTACAGCGTAGTCCTTTGAAAGACAAGGAGGGCAAGCAACAGACGGATATGTTCGGAGTGATATACACATACCGCTGTATCATTACCAATGACTGGACATCTACTGAGAAAGACATCATTACATTTTATAATGAGCGTGGAGCAAGCGAAAAGAACTTCGACATACAGAACAATGACTTCGGATGGTCACATCTGCTATTTTCCTTTATGGCTGAGAACATGGTTCTCATGATGATTACCGCCATGCTGAAGAAATTCTATCTCTATCTCATCCGTCATATCAGCGATAAAGTCAAGCCAGTGAAAAAGACAAGCAGGCTGAAAGCCTTTATCCTACATTTTGTCAGCGTGCCAGCAAAATGGGTAAGAACTAGAAGACAGAACGTTCTGAACCTATATACAAATAAAACATACTACTCTGAAGTCTTCCTTGAATAAACAGCATTTCTTTGTGGGTTATCACATTCCCCATTGGGTTGGGTGGAGAATTTCATGCCTATGCAAGAACCAAGAACTCCGGAAAATTCCAAAATCAATGGATAAACCCCAAAAATGTCACTTCAATATATAAAAGTACCTCACAAGGAATAATGCTGCGGAATTGAGGGATGTTATCAATGCTATCAAGAAAAAGACAATGGAAACTGAGTAAAATTATATATCACTTTTAATAAAGATACAAAAAATAAATGTACCTTTATGGCGAACTATTATTAAGCCTTTATTGACATGAAAAAATATTTTTTACTTTCATCCCTTGTAATGTGTACATCATTTTGTGTCTCCATTTTAGGGTTTCACTCTTGTTCTACTGTACCTACATTGTCTAAATTTCCAGTGTCAGACATTCGTTTAGGACTCAATAAAGCAGATGTGAAAAAAAATTGTGGTTTTCCATTTAGGTCTGATGTTTTTACAAGAAACCATAAGAAAATAGACGTTTTGTATTATAAGGAACCTGCTCGTGTTCGAAATAAAGAATTCATTATAACAACGGCATTAACATTTGAAAATGATTCGTTAGTTTCTATTATACAGAATGACAGGCTAATATCTGGGCTTGAACTCTCTGTAGATTCTCTTCGAAGGAGATAAGAACAATATAAGGACGGTGTGTCAAAATGTAAGTTCCATTTTGATAATCATACTGTTTGAACCAAATCTTTAAGAAAGACCATTTCTGTACTCGCTTTTGAGTATAGAAATGGTTTTGTGCCAATGGCAGCTGCTCGCCCCCAAACTTCTTGATGTTTTTTAGTATAGCTGATTAGGCTACACCTACACTTGGGAGCGCAACTCTATGTTGAACTTGCGGAAAATATATAATATAAAATTTGTAAACATAAAATAACGATATGTCAGACAAAGTCGCTATATTTGTAGTTCGGCACTTTAAAACAAACTTTCCTGTCACTTCTGTCATCGGTTGTGGGTGTTTAACTTGTTGATTTACAATGAACTCTACGTAAATGTTAAAATGACAGCAAATGAAGATAAAAGTATGTTGAGCTAAACGCAATATAACGGATATGGCGATGGACAAAGAGATACAGAGATGAAACATAAGTTTACTGATAAGTTTTGGGATAAATGCTTTGAGTTTGAAATCTCTAATCAAACTCGTAAATATTTTCCGTTACTTCATGCTGCGACGGTATCTCTGTGTCTTCTATTACTTTGTTTTTAATAATCCTCTATGTTCTCTGCTTCTCTGTTTGACATTTATTAAAATGCTAAACTTAAGAGGCAAGCCTTATTATTCTAAATTACTGAAGACTCTTACTTATTAATTCCAATTTGGTCATTAGGTTACAATATGTTTAGGTTTTAATGACAGATTAGGGTTAAATTGAGTTCTCTTTTTATTTTATAATGTTATTTCTTACTTTATATTTTTCTATAAAGTAGTGCTTTTTCTGTAGGTTTTAATTTGTTGTTATATGTCTGATATATAGCTTATTATGATTTCTTTTGATGTTTAAAAGGTTATTGAAAGACTTATATTGATTTATATTATATCCGTAGGAAGTTTGTATTCGCTTTTAGTTTCGCTTTTTCTTCGTAATATTGTAGTTGAAAAGGAAAGATAAGAAACCTAAATCTTTGTTGATAAGAAAAAGGGACTTCGAGTTGTATTACGAAATAAATCAGATTTTAATAACCTTTTAATATATAAGTTTATGGGATTAAAAACATTTACAAAATCTATTTTATGTTGCGCTTTATTCGTTGTTGGCGCATTGTCTGCAAAAGCTGCTGATCGCTTAGTAATCGTCGGTGACGCTACATGGGGTGGTTGGAATCTTGGTCAATCTACCGTTATGCAGAAGTCTGATGAGAACGCTGATGTCTTCAAGGCAACTGTTCATTTGGATGCAAACAAGGAGTTTAAGTTCTTGACTGAGCTTGATTGGGGTAAGTTGGAGTATCGTGCTGGTGCAAGTTCCGTGACATTACAGTCGGGTGTTGAGGCTCCATTGGTTAGCAGCGAAGATGAGCCTACCGATGGTAAGTTCTTTGTTTCTGAGTCTGCCAACTATGATATCGTTTGTAACTTGGCTACGAAAAAAGTGGTTGTTACTAAGGCTGCTTATCAGACAACAGCATTGAAGCACACTGCTTTGTGGATGATTGGTAGTGCTACAAAGGGCGGTTGGAGTATCGGTGAAGGTACGATTATGAAGGCAGATGCAACTAATCCTGCTAAGTTCTCAGCACGAACAGAGTTGAAGGCTGGTGAGTTGAAGTTCGGTACGAATGTCTATGCTGGCTTCGATCAGATGTTCTATCTGCGCGACTTGTCAGACGAGGGTAAGATTGTCTTCGGTGGTGATGATAACAAATGGAACATCACAGAGGAGGCTACATACGACGTTACCGTTGATGTTGCTGCGATGACAGTGTCATTTACTAAGGTTGATCCAACAGCGATTAGCAGTGTAGAGACAGCAAACAATGCACCTGCAGTTTACTACACATTGAGCGGTGTGAAGGTTGAGAAGCCTGTTGCTGGTGTTTATGTAAAGCGTCAGGGTGGTAAGTCAGTGAAGGTTGTAGTGAAATAAAACCTTGTTTCTTACCATAAGTTGGGTGAGAAAATAGGTTCTCCGTTAAATCCAAATCGGTCATTAGAGGCTAAACATATTGTGGTCTAATGACCGATTTGAGTTTAATGTGTGTGCGCTTTTCGTATTGTTTTAACAGAAGAACCGACGCTACTCATTAAACAAAAACATAGTTAAGACAGTCAATTATTTGTCTTATTATCATCATCTAACATTGAAAAACACTTCGAAAGTCTGCAGAAAAGGGTTTGAAAAACTATTACAAAAGTCCAAATAAGATATCTGTAAATAGCAGTAAAAATACATACAAAAAGGAAGTTTGTAACCAATAGCAAATCAATTAGTTATAAAGTAGTAAAGTAAACGATGCTTAATTGCATTCCACAAGGGCGTTAGTTAGCGTTCAAAAGGGCATCTTTTGCAAGTCAATTAGGCGTCTTTAAGAAGGCAAAAGAGCATGTATTGTGTTTGAGCTGTATGAAAATAGCTTACAAAAGTCAATGACATGGGAATAAATTGGGGTCTTCAGGATTTTGAGTGATGAGTCTTACCACTTAAGGTTAGGTTTCTGATGAAATGTCACACGGAGGTACGGAGAGGACGGAGGATTATTAAAACAAAGCAATGGAAGTCAGGGAGGCACCGTCGGTGCATAGAGCGACGGAGCTTGTTTGCCAATTCTATTAGCAATTTATATACAAAGCATTTATCCCAAAAGAGTTATCAAGAATCTGTACGCTACACCTCCGTTGCTCTTTGTGCCGTCGGCACCTCCGTAATATTGCATTACCTCCGTTCCCTCCGTGACTCTGTGTGCCTATTATATAAGACTTTTAGTTTATCACTTCATATTTCAAAAGAACCAAAATAAAGCCATATCGACATCTTCCCTACGGAGATGAAGATATGGCATTTTGATTTGTAGAAAAGGTTTGTTATATTTTATGCGTACGGTAAATTATGTAATCACCGTCCGCTTGGATTGTAAATTCATTCGATAAGGCTTCGTTCAGTGTTCCCTGCCATAGCTCGGTGAATGGATAGATATCCCATTTTAGTCCTTTGCTACTCAGCTCTTTGCTGGTTGCATTGAAGATGCTGACTTGCTGTCCGGGGAATGAATCAAAGCGAGTTGTACCCGATGCTGCAACAAAATATCCATAGTCGGTTACCATCACTGGGTCGATAGCCAACTGACGATAGTAATAGAGCATGAGAGAGATGTTGCCTAAAGTATGATCTTCACGCTTGCCAGTTGCTCCGAGGTAGCAGAAGCGAGGACGAGTATGCGTAGATGCATCCATCTTTAGATGTGAACGAGCAAAGAGAGTAGCCTTGGTCAGGTCGTTAAACTCCTGCTCCGAAATCGGATGATAGATGTGTGCATAGCGTTGTTTCAGCTCTTCAGAGAGTGAATCGCCATCACCCACGACAGCTGTTGGCTCTATATCATATTCCAATAAATCCTCCAAAGCACCATCACATACAATCAGATTCTCTGCAGTACGTAGGATGTGAAGGGGTAGGGCGTGGGTTGGGAAGTCGCCAGCAGCAAGAATGACGGTACTAAAGCCTCCCCCAGCCCCTCCGAAAGGAGGGGAGTGCCTAACGGAGTGTTCGTTGGGAATGTGTTGGTGTTGTCCGTCCTTGTTATTCGCTTTGTTATTGATAATCATTTATCTTGATATTCTTATTCTGTTCTTTCTCTCTTCCGAGATACTTTGTATTCGTTTTATTTATCGCAATAATCTATTTTGTTCTTTCTCTCTTTCGAGATACTTTGTATTCGTTTTATTTATTGCAATAATCTATTTTATTCTTTCTCTCTTTCGAGATACTTTATATGGTATCATTCCTTTCGATAACTTCTCCTTCAGCCTATGAATATATTTTGGAGAACTCTAAAGGAACCTTTCTTCCGTTAGGCATCCCCCTCCTTTGGAGGGGTTAGGGGAGGTCCTTCTTCCACTTAAAGTACCCTGCCACTGCAATAACAGCATAGAACGCATAGAGTCCTGCGGTGAAAGGAATCTCTTTATATACATAAAGTCCTGCCAATTCGATGTCGACAACAATCCATATCCACCACTGTTCGATGTATTTCTTTGCTAAAGCCCACAGTCCGATGAAGCTGAGTGCATTGCCGAAGCTATCTAATACCGGTACAGTAGAGTTCGTGAACTTGATGAGGATGATATAAAGTGCAGCCCAGAGAAGGAGGAAGACAAGCAATGAGGGGAGTATCAACTGTCGAGGATAGTGCGTGATAGGAATCTCCTCCGCCCCTTTCTTCCTTCCGAACTTCCAATACAAAAAGCCATAGATGGCTGCTAAGGTATAGTATATCTGCATTCCAAAGTCCGCATACAGTCCTGCCTCGTAATAGACAAACATATAGATGACAGGCATAATAATCCCTGTCAACCAAAGCCATATACTCGCTTTGTATTCTTGATAGATGTAAATTAGGCCGACGATGCAGCCCAGCATGTCTAATGTCATATTAAAATAAGATAGCGTAGCACCACCAAGTGGCCCCTCCCCCATCCCCTCCCCCAAAGGGAGGGGCGTAGAATGTGTGATACCCCTTGTGATTAGTAGATGAGTTTACAAGTAGACAAGCTTGCGTGTAAACAATTTGTCCTGCTTGGAAGTTGGCTCTTCTTGCAAAGCATACAGTGTATTTCCCTTGTATTTATTGCATAAGTTTACAAGTAGATAAGCTTGCGTGTAAACAAGTTGTCCTGCTTGAGTATTGACTCTTTTTACAAGCAATCTACAAGCATACAGTACATTTCACGCCCCTCCCTTCGGGGGAGGGGAAGGGGGAGGGGCCAGTTGTTAGGTCTTGTTCTATTTAAAACTTCACCGCAACACTTCCCATCACATTAAACCCTGCCATTGGGATAAAACCAATCTGCGTGTAACGGTTCTCATTAGGATGACCGTTGTTGTCGAGGATTGTGCTGTATACCCATCCGCTGGCTGCATAATGGCGATTGAAGATATTGTTGAGGTTCACACCGAAGACAGCTTCCTTCAAACCTGCAATGTGCTTGGTAGGACGAAGGGTATAGCTGAGGTTGACATTCGTCTGTGAATAGCATGGCAGTGAGCGAGTCATGTTCTCTGTATTGTCGAGATACTGACGACTGACGAAGTTTGTATGCCATACTGCCTCAAAGCCTTTATAATGGAGATTGAGCATACCATTGAGTATGGCTGATGGTGAGAATGCCAAAGTAGAGTGGTTGTAATGAATCTTACGGAACGAAGACTCCCAGTCTACGCTTGCCATCTCGTCAAAGTCCTTGATGATGTTACGGCTCAAAGCTGCGTTACCCTCAACGGTCAACCATGACAATGGGCTCCATCCTGCCTCCAACTCAGCACCCATACGATAGCTGTCCTTGATGTTTGTAGTCAGATTTGCACCGATATCACTCTGCGCACCAGTCTGTACAAACTGGTTGTTATAGTTCATATAATAGAGGTTCACCCCTGCTCTCCAGTTGCGACCATTGTATTGATAGCCCATTTCGATATCCACCATACGCTCTGGAGATGGTGCTGGATAACTACCGTTATTGGTGAAGTTATTACGTTCTGGCTCACGACTGGCATGTGCTATAGATGCGTAAGCCTTGTGACCACCACGATAATAGCTGATTCCTGCTTTCGGATTGACGAAGTCATAACGCTCGTTGATGTCTAAGAGTTGGTTCTGATAGCCACTTCCGACCTTATAGAAACGATCGTTCTGACCATCAGTCATATATTCCACATGACGAATCTGCAGGTCCATAAACACGTTCCAATAGTCTGCAAAGTTGTATTTTGCCTTAAAGAATCCACTGTAATCATACTTATGTGCCTTAGAGTCATAATACTTATAATCATTGCCACCAGAACGATATTTCGCATCTGCCTCCTCATTCTTTATATAAGTAAGGTAGCCGAAGTGACTGCCACGGAACTGCTGAAGGTTCAGTCCACCTGTCACATCCCAGTTCTCGTCCTTGTAATTGCTGGTGTAAACAATTCCGTAGGTGTGCTGTGACAAACCTTTCAGGCGTACGAAGTCAGACTTCTTGATAAACTTACCCTTGCTATCGGTGAATGCCAAACCGAACTTCGCAAACTTTGTGTTATGCTTAAATTCGCTGTAATAACCGTAACCGTAGGTGTAATGCAGGGTTACGTTATGGCTCCAATGGTTGGATGGGTGGAAAGCAAACGATAAGAGGTTATGATTCTGATAGAAATTATCTGTCGTCTTGTTCCAGAATGAGCCGTCACGCATCGTGTAACGTGCTGTCTGGTAGTTGCCGTTTGCATCCTTTACGAAGGCTCCGTTAGCATCGGTCTGCAGGTATTCATAGAGCTGGTTGAATTTACCTAACCCTCTCTCGTACATGTCTTTGTAGGTCATGATACCTGTCTTAGCACCGTAGGTGCCATCCATCAGACTCAAGTCATTACTACCCGTAACGACACCATTCCATGCCTGTCCAGTCTTCTCGAAGTTGCCAATGTTCTTATAGCTGATGCGGAAGTTATCGCCCAACCATGTTAGTCCACCATAGTAAGAACCCGAACGCCCACTTGTTCCGTTGACATATCCGTCTGTTGCGGTCTCGTGATAGGCTCCATCGAAGATAAGATGATTGAAGAGCAGACCTGTAGAAAACTTCACACCAGCGTTATACGTATTGTATGAACCGTATGAACCACTCACCTCTACGCTTGGTTTTCTACTCGGTGCGCTCGTTGCCAACGACACCGAACCACCGAAAGCACCGTCACCATTGGTCGAAGTACCGATACCACGCTGTATCTGTACACTATTCATCAGCGATGCGTATGAGTTCATGTTTGCCCAGAAAACGGTCTGATCTTCTGGTGAATTGAGCGATACTCCATCTAACGTAATATTGATTCTACTGCCCGCAGCACCACGAATGCGCATTGCTGCCGTACCCGTTCCGAGTCCGTTCTCGCCCCAAGCTAATACGCCCGGTGTCTGTGAGAGGAGGAAAGGCAGTTCACGTCCACTCTTTGAAAACGCCTCAAGTTCCGTTTTTTTGATATTAGAAACAGCGTATGGTGCACTCTTTGGCGCACGTACACCTGCCACAACGACCTCATCAAGATGCTGTTGTCTCAGTGTGTCCGTCACTGTTTGCGCCTTTATAGCTGCCACGCACGTCAGTGCAGCAGTAAATAGGATAATTCTTTTCATATCCCAGGTTGATGATTTAAGAAAAAAGTATAAGGGGGAATCTTCCTACGCCGGCATTATCCGTATCAGGTCAATGGGTATAATCTCAGCAAGCCCAAACAGGCAAGCACCCCTTAGTTTCCATTCTGAAAACCGATGCAAAAGTAATACTTTCTTATCAAACTGCCAAAAGTAATCTGTATAAATATCGTATGCGTGTGTTTATATTCGTGTCTTTCTATACGTGGAGTGGTAAAACTGACTCAGCAGAAATATTGAGGAATAAATCAAAACTCTTACATATAAAGCACACAGAGCCACAGAATTGACAGAGCTAATAGCAATATCATGGAGGTGCCAGTGGCACAAAGAGTGACGGAGATATAGCGTACAGATCCCTCATACCTTTTGGGATAAATATTTTGAACAGAATGTGTCTAATATGATTGGCAAACAAGCTCTGTCGCTCCATGCACCGACGGTGTCTCCGTGCCTACCGTTGCTTTGTCTTAATAATTCTCCATTTACTCCGTGCCTCTGTGTGACATTTCTTTAAAACTCTAAACTCAAGAGGTAAACCTTATCTCACCAAACTACTGTGACCTATAAATATTCTCTTATGGAAGAAACTATTACACTTCTCACAATATAAGTTTTGTTTTGATTTGCTGTCACTTTTAACATTTCAAGTAACCCTCATGAAAACCAGTGAGTTATCTTGTACTTTTAAGTGATAGCAGTGACAGCAAAATTGAAATACGCAAAAAGGAAAGAAGATTAGAAGTGTCTAAAACCATAGATTTCATGATTTCATAGCTAACATTACTATTAAGGTCAATCGTGCAACAACTTGTTGCACAATTAGAATTAATCTCGACATTACAATCAATTCTCAGTCATAATAAAATCATGTTTACATAATAAATCTCCTTCTGCCCCTTTTGTCCTTTTGTCCTTTTGTCTTTTTATTATTCTGTCTTTATTTGTCTTTTTGTCATTCTGTCTCTTTTTGTCCTTCTGTCTTCTTCCGTCCTTCTGTCTTGTAAAGATAATTCTAATATTGAAAATCAAAAAGGAATTAATTACCTTTCAATTAACGCCCTTTTAGCTTTCAAAAGATGCCCTTTAAGCCCCTTACTAACGCCCTTTTGGAGTCCAATTAAGCACCTTTTCTGTATTGCCTTTGTAACTAATTGAATTTCTGACTGTTGTAGACTTGCTCCTTATGCGTGTTTTCTACCTTTATTTTAGGTGTTTTATAGAATTTGATATAAATATTTTTCACTAAACACTCCGTATTTTATAGCTTGCAAATGGATAGCGATTTTATGTCGGCAGGAGGATACTAAAAGAGGTTATTGGCTATCTAAGTCATCTGTTTCTCACTATAAAGTGTTATCTTTGTGGGAGAGTATTACTCAAGTATGTTTTATCAACGAAAGCATTGTTTTATGGAGAAGAAGGTTTATTTCGCAGGTTCTATCCGTGGCGGTAGGGAGGATGCGGCTGTGTATAAGCGCATTATAGATTATATCAATGCGACGGATACGGCGTTGACGGAGCATATCGGATTAGGGAGTTTGAGCGTTAAGGCACGTACAAAAGAGGATGATGTACATATATATGAGCGTGATACAGAGTGGCTTAGGTCATCCGATGTGCTGATAGCAGAATGTACGAACCCCTCTCATGGTGTCGGTTATGAATTGGCATACGCTGAGGCTCGTAATATCCCAGTGCATATCTTCTATGACAAGCGCAAAGCCAATATCTCCGCAATACTGAATGGTAACGCCTATTTTAAGGTTTATCCATATGAGAACGAAGCAGAGATATATCCCGTTCTGGATAAAATCTTAGGAAATAAGTAGGGCGGTTTAATAGATAAAAATCAATATTCGAGGTTGACAGTATGCTCTTATTCTTGTCAAGATAGGGACGAACACACTTGCTTTTTCTGTTATAAAGCAAAGTGGGTAGTGAGCATCACACTTCTTGGGCGAAGCTGGTAGAGGGTGTAGCTTTCGGAAAGATTGCTGTTAGAACGATAGATAAAGTTTTTTGTATTGAAGACATTATCGACGTTCAGAACGAATTGTATCTTCTTTTTTGTTTTAAAGGTGATACTAAGATTCATAAAGGTGTAATCCTTTTTATCCGTAAAACCACTATTATGCGTGTATTGTAGGTTGGTGTTAAGTATCAGTTTGTCAGGGATAAAAGCTATGGAGAGCGCAGCCTCATTACTAAAGTTGCGAATCGTATTTGTGTAGTTACCCGACTTTGATTGAGAGATTGCCCATCGACAGTTCTCTGTCAGTCGGATGTTCTTGATAAGATTAAAAGCAAGGTTGGCAGAGACAAAGAAACTATTATACTGATAGTCGGTGATGACAGACTGGCGTAGTATCTTGCTTGTGTTAGTCGAATAATCAGCTGTTGCCCCGATACTCATGTCGTGCCAAGTAATCTCCTTTCGTATATTCGCCGTCATAGAGAAGTTGTTTTGGTGGTTCGGAGCATATTCAGCTTGCAGCAATGTATGCGCATTCTGGTCTATTGTCGTACCATAGAGGATGTCACTCCATGAGCGACTAACCGCCCCAGAGAGGTAGGCAAAGAACTGATGCGGGATATTCTTGTAGTGTATCTTCCCATGTATAGATGCCGATTTGTTTTCCGATAGATTCATCTTGTAGCGGTTCAGTGTCCTATAGTTGCTCATCAGATAAGCGGTGAACAGACTTCTCCAACTCGTAGGAAACATTCCATAACTTCCTCCTGCAGAAAGCGTCCAATTGTCCGTAGCTTTCCAAAGCATTGTAAAAGATGGCGAGAAGAGTAGGGTTGTGCGCTTTCCTTTCGTCGTCTCGTTAGCTATCGGTTCATTATCCACCTTTGTGTAGTTGAGCGATAAAGGCAGATTGAACGATAGACGGAAAGTGTTTTTGACATATTGTAGGTTGGCTCCCAAGTTGCTTTTCATCTGCAAGTAACCCATGTCTCCGCTCGTCGCCATTGTCACAGCTGTATCGTTTAATAAACTTTTCAGTCCCACATATTCAATATTCAGTTCTGCGGAAGGTGCAAGGGTCCAGTTGTGTTTTCGGATGTTTCTTATCAAAGTGAGGCTGTTGTAACTTCCCATGTTTGAGAGTCTCGCATCTTGTCTTGCCTGCATATCCCCTTCAATGGCGAGTGCTTGTGGATTTGTCTGTACAAAGTTGGTTGTCTTCAGCTTAAAACCTCCTCCATTGGTTGTACGCTGAATCCATTCTGTGTGATTGTTCAGTCCTAAGTTTCTGTTAAAAGCATGTTGCTGGATACGTGCATTGTTTGACAAAGTTAGTCCATTGTCGTCGCTCCAGTTCCCTGATAAGTCAAGTGTGTTTTTAAGATAAGTCTTACTGCCGTTGTTCTCAAAATGCAACTGCATTGTGGCAGCGTTCGTCGTATTACGTGCAGAAATGTCTTCGGTCATCATACGAGTACTTGCATCGGGGAGCAGATAAGTGGTTTGCGAATAACTACTTTGCCGTTGGATATCGTGCCTGTAAGTAATGTTATACTTTATTTCCGCCGTCTCACTCAGTTTGTTGAGATTGCTGAAACAGAGGTTATGTTGGTTGTTACGCAGACTCTTACCGACAGGAGAAGAGCCTGGAAAGATAATAGAAGTAAGGTTCGAGGGACTAATATTATGCTCTCCATAGTACGACTTAAGCCAGTTGACACTTGAACCAGTATTATCTGTTTCGTAATAGAAAACGTGCTGTTGTCTTTGTGCAAAGTACATAAGGGCAGCATTGACATCTCTCAGTAAACCGTTAGAATCGAAGCCTATCCCTAAGTCTACGGTCTTTAGCCATCTGCCCTTTGCTTTCTTCTTTAGCCTTAAGTTGATAGCTGCCGATTCAGGTGGTATCTGATCCTGCAATGCCTTGATGTGTTCATGGTTTTCCATCACCTGTACCGTACTGACATCTTCAGCCTTAATACCATTCGTGGCGATGCTATATTTGCCCGCAAACATATCCATGTTCTCAATGTAGAAATGGTTGATAGGTACACCTTGATACTTCACCATGCCACCTTCTAACGTGATACCTGGCAGCTGTTTGAGAATATCACCGATTGTTCTGTCCTGTCCTTTCATATAGGCAGAGACCAAATAGTTCAGTGTGTCCCTACTTCCCCATAGCTTTCTTGCCTTTATCTCCACTTCTTTCAGTATGATACTCTCGTAGGTGGTGGTGAAGTTAACGGTCTGACTCGTAGGAGTTATCCGCTTCACCTGCCGTTTTATATTGAATCCTGTCAGGCTTAAAAGTAGGTTGTCTTTTGTTGTTGGGTAGCTGATAGCGTATCTACCATCTTCGTTGGTCACGCTACTGGCAAGAATGGAAGAATCCTTTTCTTGTATGATTGTAAGAATACAGCCATCCATAGGTTGATGTTTATTATCAACCACACGCCCAGTAATAGTCAGAGAGTCTCCCTGACTGTTCTGAGCCATACTGTTTATAGACAATAAGCTGATAAACGATAGTAAGATAAGTAGGCGTCTTATCATTCTCGTTCCAAAGGATTGTCGAATGTGAAGAGCGTTAGTTTCACAACTTGTCCATTGAAATTAGTCGTAGTGAAGTTGTAGCCATAGCTCTCAAGGTAGCCTGCAGGATCTTTCAGCAAGAGCCTCTCTTGCTTCCGTGTGTTCTCACGAGAAGTCTTTACATAGTTCCTGTCAAGGAAATAGATAGGCGTTACTGTCTTAGGCTTTTCTATGCCAGTAACCGTCCAATGATAATCCCCTTCTTCGGTTTCAGCCTCCATAACCAAGCCAGGCAGTCCTGTAAACTTCCACGGACCATAGGAAAGTGGAATCTTGGTAGTGAACCATACCTTATAATTTCTTCCACGATAAGAACAGGTTGCAGCTGTACAATCGTAGTCTAAAAGCGT
>ERZ1674239.82-NODE-82-length-31720-cov-6.593210_pt1 | contig 31720 bp, 39 predicted proteins | sample MGYA00581208_ERZ1674239 | MGnify/ENA primary metagenome ERZ1674239 (study PRJEB41354, sample SAMEA4873308) | human saliva metagenome | biome: human-associated habitat [ENVO:00009003]; feature: mouth environment [ENVO:08000002]; material: saliva material... | reverse complement strand
CTAAAAAAGAGGGAGTAAAAGACTGCGCTATTTACTCCCTCTTTTTCAGTTTACATAGTCAAAACACTAATAAATTATTTTGACTATATTCAAAACTAAAACTTGCTAAGTTTTAAATATAGCATTATCATCTTATTCAAATCTGTTAAGTTTTGAATAAGGGCAAATTATGAGTAAACAAATTTTTTTAGATGAATTTTATATCGCACAGAAAAGAACTCGCATAGCATTCTTAGAGCTTGAGATACAGAAAATTAAGAATGGAGCAACAAAAGCCAGCTCACAAGAAGTTCTGAATGATGTACTTTCAAGATATGAAAAAGAGCTTGCTGAATTAAAAAAATCAGAGCAATAGCACTGAATTTTGAACAAGGGAAAACATTAATGAATTTTAATAAATTTGCTTTTTGGATATCAGAAATTATGCTTGGTTTAACTTCCATTATCTTAGCATCAAAGATTGTACGTTCTGTATTTTTTGTTGAAAATACGGATTTTCACATTTCGATTTTTATATTCCAAGGGATAACTTTGGTAATATTCACGTTAGGGATTTTTTCAATCCTATCAAAATTAAACTGGTTACTTCAAAGAGCAGTAGATAAATCTTAAGTTTTGAAAAGAAGGAGTATTTATGAAAGGCTATGAAATTGAACTTGAGGACAAAGGACAGGATTTCACAAGGCTAAGAACAGATGAACAAGGTATAGTGATAGCAGCCGAACCATATCAAACAGATGTATGGAAAGGGGCTTTAATTCCTATTTCTCAACAAAAAGTAGGTGATTTATGTATGATTCATCATTTACCGCATATTGAATATGGTTATCTGAAATACAAAGTGTTAGCCATTAAAGAGATTAACTATTAACTTTTAAACGCAGGAGATAAAAAATGGAAAAATTCTTTGAAAGAAATCCACTACAGGTATTTACTGTTATTAATATGGTTGTGCTTGGATTGTCGGTTATTGTACTTGCCCTTATGAATTTTTTAGGTGTATATGATATAAATGAAATTGTAATAAAAGCTCAGTTAGAATCCTTTTTGGGGGTTATTGCTATTCTTTTTATTGTATTTTTCTTAGGAAATAAAGCAGATGTTAGTAAATTATTTCTTATGGAGTTGTTGTTTATATTTATTATTTACCTAAGTCTAGGTTACCACCTACCAATCTAGGAGCATTTATGCCAACAAAACACATTGATAAATTGTTATGGGAAAGAATCGAGCAAAAAACAGTTGATATTGTTATCTTGCAAAGAAAAATGGTGAAAGATACGGATGTTTTACAGTGTTTAATTGAATCCGCACTTGACAATATTAGTGATGAAGAGCTTTCAGAGTTGATTAAAAAAAATAGCAAATCTTGAATTTTGAACAAGGAGAGAAAAATGGAAACGGTAGGATTTGGTTCACTAGAAAATTATTCCAAAGAAGATTTTTATAGTGAGATAAGAGCAATTAGAGAGTTAATGGGGAATATAGATACTTTTAACCCTGATAAGTTAATAGAGAAAACTGGTTTGCTTTATGTTTCTTGTAGAGATAATGATATTGCTGAAATTTGTTTAGGGTTAATTTCAGAAATTGAAATGAGAGCCACTTTTATTAGATAAAAAAATAGCAAATCTAAGTTTTGAACAAAGGAGAAAACAATAATTGTTGAGTTTTGAAAACATAGGAGAAGATTTATGAATCAAGAAGAAGCTATCTTTATAAAAAGTAAAGATTTTGATTTTATTAGATCACTTATAAAAAACTGGGACGAATTTAGAGAAGATTCTAATTTGCTACTATTAAACTATCCTCAAATAAAAGAAAAAGAATTTTGGGTATTAGGTCATTTTGATGTAAGGGATAAATACTTTGCCCATTTATACAAGCTCCAAAATGGGAAATATTTTGAGGAATTTGAGCCATTGGAAGATAGAGGAGATGGCTATATTAACAGTCTAGGTCATTTTCTAAGAAATAGAGATTTTTAAGGAAAACAGGATTATTTGAGTTTATGGCGTTAATAGGGTTCGCGCGAGTAAGTACAGTCGGTCAAAGCTATGAAGAACAAGTAAAGCAACTTGAAAAAGCGGGTTGCTTTAAAATATTTGTGGGTAAAAATTCGGGGGAAAAATCAAAGAATCGAGCAAGGCTTGATGAATTATTAGCTTTCGCCCGTGAGGGTGATACAATCGTAGTAACTAAATTAGATAGGCTAGGACGAAGTACAAGCCAATTTTTAAACTTATATGAAGATTTAGAAAGTCGAGGAATTTGCCTAAAAAGCCTTGACGGAATGATTGATACAGAAAGGCGTAACGATCCTTTTGATAAAATGAAGTGCGTTTTTATGGCTTCATTAGCGGAAATGGAAAGAAACTGGATAAGAGAACGCACTTTGGAGGGAAGATTGGCTAAAGGTGAAGCAGGAAAAGGGGGCAGACCTAAAGCGATCACAGAAGAGCAGAAAAAGGCATTTCGGCGTGATGTCAAAAAAAATTATTCTATCGCTAAATTAGCTCAAAAATACAATGTATCTAATTCAACAGCATACAGGTTGAGAAAAGAAGCAAAAGCCACTTAATTTTAAGCGGCTTTTGCTAAAATTTATTTATTGAGAGTAATTCTCTATTCATTATTCCTCCGAACAAATTGAGCGGAACGCGAAGCGATCCGCGTTATCATAAAAAAGCGGCTGAAATACTTGTATTTTGGCCGCTTTTTTATGATAATAGCTCCGTTTGATAGCTATTATCGAGCAAATACCGCATATTTGTTTTGTAAAAATACCTAGCTTTTGCTAGGTATTTTTTTTATTCCAATAACTCCTTGATGATATTATTCAACACTTCAACTAAATCCGCGTCAATATCATCATTATCTGCTAGGAACTGTTCTATATCCTCAATCAAATCTTTCTTACTTTGATTAGGCTGAAATAAAACTCGCCCATCGCCGTTATTTTGAGCGTTTTCTAATGCTAATTCTAATAGTGTTTTTTTGGCTTCTTCAGGTTCCCATTGATAATTTGAAGTAGGAACTTTTCTTCCGCTATACTGGGAATAGATAAGCTTATCTTCAGGATCATAAAAATGATTTTCATCTTTAAATTCGTGAATAATCCCATCTTCATCTGTTTCAAAAAGTTTAATACCGTCCAAATCATAAGCAACATAATAAAACATAATTTCTCCGTATATTTATCAGTTACAAGGTAACTATTTTTTCGTTTTTTTCACTGGTTCAATGAATGGTAACGTTAAAACGCCGTCGTTCGCTCTTTTTGCCTTAAAGAACTCTTCAAAAATCACTTCTAAGACAAAATCCGGCACAGGGCGGTAATTTTGATTATCAGTGTTTGCACGTCGCCAATTTCTGATTTTGCCTGTTGAGGCTTCAAATCCGCGTTTGTTGAGCAGCTCAACAAACGCTTTTTCGTTGAAAGAGTAACCTGAAAGATTGTAAAGTAAATTAAAAATTTGATTTTTAGTCATTGATAGTAGATTCATATTTAAGCCTTAATATATTGATATTATTTGCCTAACTAGCGGCTAAATCAAGATATTTAACCGCTAAATTCACTTATTTATGCGTTTTCTTGTTTAATCAATTCAGAAACGCAAGCACAAATTTTCATTAAAAAATCAGTATCATCAGATGAAAAAGTTAGCTGCTTTAAATAATAATCTTTTTCGCCATTCATCCCCGAAAGCTCAATAGCTCTTAGCTTTTTAGGCATTGAGATCCCACTTGCTGAAAGTCGTCCCGACCAATTAACTTCAAAGGGAAAATAACGGCGAAAGGCTTGTAATTTATGTTCAAAATTTTCTTCGATTAGTTTGCGTTCATTTCTATATGTCACAATTTCGTTGATTGCACTTTCCACTTTATCAAAAGCTAATCTTTTAAAATCGTTAGCGAATGATTTTTTATCAAGAGAAAAAGAAATTTTATGGTAGAAATAACCTCGTTCTCTATATTTACCAACAGAAACAACGGCTTTAACTCGACTAAATCCTACAATAAATTCAATACTCACTTTCACGCCTTGAATTTGAGCGCAGAAATCAAGCTCATTTTGTGCTTTTTTCCAAAAAGCATTAAGCGGGTTAGTGTTAAAAAATTCGGTTACTGCCGTAGAAAAACAGCTTTTCAAGTCTTGATTAGTCATTTTGAAATCCTCTTAAGATTTGAGATTATTTAATGCTTTAATTAAACACATATTTTGCCCCTATATAGCCCGTTTTCACGGGCTATCAATAAAATTAAGCTGCTGCCGGTAAACTTGTTTTTTTGAAGTCATTAAGAGAAAAATTTGCTTTTAAAACTTCTGAACCATAGTGAGAGCGGATTTTGTCCATATCCCACGCTTTATGACGTGAACTTTTATGTTCAGCCGGTCGGAAGTACCATTGTTTCTTTTTAGAAGCCCACAAGCAGCCTAAAGCCTTAATTTGCTCTTTATATTGACGGGTTTCCCCCGCAAGCCAAATCCAGTTACCGCAGATTTCAATAATCACGCCGTGCATTTTCAAAACTTCACGGATTACTTCTTCCAAAACGTCCGCGTAGTTATATGCGTTTTCTTGATCGGTATGTTTAATTTCCTCTAAATCAAGATTTTTAAGCATTTCATACGCTGCATTGATGATTTTCATCATTTCCGCACCAGTCGGATTTTTGTCAGGGTGATATTTTACAGCAAGACGTTTATAAGCCTTTGCAATATCTGCTTTTGTTACAGAGCCGGAAAGATTTAAGATATTAAGAGCTTCATTGATATTCATTTGATTACCTCATTTAGGTATAAAGAAAAGACTAGCCACATTTGGCTAACTCGCTGAACGTTTTCCCGTTCAACTTGAGATAAATTATAGTCTTTTTTGTTTTTTATTGCAAGTATTTTTTGCATTATTTTTTAATTTATTTATTAAATAAATCTTAATTTATTCCAGTTTTTATTTATCAAATAAAGTCTTTTTTACTTGTATTTATTGCTAAATTCCCCGACAAGAAAGGGGATTATTAAGGGGGGATTTGCAAGAATCCCCCCCTTGATGGAAGGGCAAAGCCGCCGCATTTGCCCGGAACCCTGCTCGATGTCAGAGCGGAGAAATGACCGTTTAACACGCTCAAAATCAAACAGCCCACAAGCATTCACGCCCTGCAGAACCCTAACGAAAAATAAAGCCCGTAGAGAAGTTATCGAGGGAAGAGGAGAGTAAAAGTGCAAGAAAAGAATAAGGGGGGTTTAAAGGGGTTTTTAACCCCTTTATGGGGATTCTTAAGGGGCGAAGCCCTTTTAAGCCGTCCGGAGGACGGAACAGCTTAGGGATAGTAACCCGGACGGGCGAAAACAGATAAAACGGGCCGCGAAAAAGCAGCCTGTTTTATTTGGTTGAGTTTTTCGAGCGAAAAGACCGGCTTTTGCCGGACGTGCAGCCGAAAAATATAGCCCGACCCGACCAACGGGAGGGGAAGCCCCAAAGGCTACCGCCCTACGCCTGACGGCTCCGGTTGCTCAACTAAAAAAGAGGGAGTAAAAGACTGCGCTATTTACTCCCTCTTTTTCAGTTTACAATTTCTTTGTTCTTTAATCCGCAAAGGCTTGATATTTTGAAATATCTTCACCGAGATAATTTTTCATATAATTAAGCAAATATAATAACACAACGCCTTTCAGCTTAATTTTATACCCCATCTCTTTATAAGTTTCGGATAGGCTTTTCAAGCTCGAATGCGAATCTAAAACGCGTTGAAATTGAACCCTAATACCATTTTTCTTGTTATAAACAAGTGTTGAGTATTCAAATAAAAATTCATCAGGAAGCGGTTTAAATTTTGCAAACAATAAGCTTTTCCAAACAAGATCGCCCAATCGTTCACCCGTTTTTTCAACCAATTCATTAAAAAATTCAGCTTGTTCAGGCGCAACTGATAGCGTAATTTGAACGCGATCAGCCGGATTTTTTTCCTCGCCTTTGCGAGGTCTGCCACGTTTTGCCGGCTTAAAATCCTCTACTTTGATAATTTTGGTTTCTTTTACTGATTCAACTTGATTATGCGGTTTGATATTGCCGTTATTCGCTTTTTTGATAAAGCTCATTTTCTTTTCAGTCAAATCTAATAACTTAGCCATCAATTTTACCTCCAAAAATAAATGAAATTATACTTGTAATTTCATCTTTTGATTTATTTTTACGACCATCAAAGCAGCTCAATCCTACGCCATAACTGGTTTTAAGCACCTTTCTATCAAAAACAAAATTAGGTACGACGTGAAAGCGTTTTCCATAGGTTGATTCAATGAATTGGCAAAGATTTGAGTAAGTATCGTTTGCCTCCTGGTCTTTTGAATGCGTAGAGCATTCATTCAACAAATAAAACAATTCAAGATTAGGATTAAATTCAATCGATTCATTCACGATTTTGCTATGTATTGGGATAGTATCAAATGCCGCTGTTGTGGGTTGTAAAGGCGAAATTATAATATCAACCATTGAAAACAGCTCACGCCCAATTTCATTATCAGCCCCGGCAGAATCAACAAAAATATAATCGTATTCTTTTTTATTTTCAGTCAAAAATGATAAGTCAGCCTCAAGCATATCAAAATCAAGCGATTGAAAATTATTGAAACGTCGAATAGCCCAGTTTTCAAGACTTCCTTGCGGATCACAGTCCATTGCTGCTATTTTTTTTGTTTTCGCCATTGCACAAACAAATTGCACCAGCAACGTTGATTTGCCAACCCCACCTTTTACGCTATCAAACAAAACGATTTTTCCCATTTTAAATCCTCCTAAGATTGAACAGGTTCAAACATTGATTTAATAGGAAGTATAACAAAGTTAAGATTAAATACAAGTAAAAAAGTAATAAAAAACAAGTTATTTTTAAAATTAAAATCCAATACATTTCATCATTTAACTTCTAATAAGCTAACTTTTTTTTATTTAATTTAAGAAATGTATATAACTAGACAACTAAAATGATCTTTATATTAAAAGGATCGTCCACACAGCAGACTTGGAAGACTAGGCAGAGTTTAGGTAATACTCGCCCTAAGCCTATACATTTCTGTTATAGACTTAGTGCGTACCTAAAAAAACGTTTGCTCGTTGCATTTAGCATACCCGGAGCCGACCCGCTTTCATCTAGGAGGCGATCAGATATATTTCCTCGCCCTGTTGAGATTACGGCAATATAACCGCACAGCACGTTCTCAACCGCTATTTCTCGCTGACACTGCATTCAAGGTTACCCAATATAAATGCGCTGCACTCGATAAAATAACCACTCGTAACGATCTAATTTGCTGTTTCCGCTGGTATTAGATTATAAGATTGATTGCCAGTGACTCTTATTCCTACCACCCAATCAAAATATGATTAAGTGCTAGTTAAGATTTTTGAAGAGAGGCATAAGCCTTTTGGTGATTTTTATTAAATTTACTTCGCGATAAATTTAATGCGACTGCAAAATATACTTTTTAACCGAAAGTGCTTGCATATAAAACACAAATCAGTATAATTAAATTGAAATTTCGCAGTTAGTCACTTTCAAATTCCTTAACTGCACCGTGTTTAAAACGTTGGTAGCGTTCCAAACACAAGGAAAAAAGCTCGCATTCGCGGGCTTTTTTTCTATCTACGTATCTGTAAATAGACCGGCAAATCATCGATACCGGTTGCGAATTTACAAGGATCTTACCCCTATTCACTTTAAAGATCAAGATTATTTGATTTATACCCTACAAAATTTATAAAACGTCTTTGTTTTTTGCTAGAATACTCACCATCTTGCGCCTATAAAGGCGCGAATCTTAAAAATATACAATATATATGTGTAAAATATATTGCATTTTAACCACAGGAGAAATAAAATGGCAATCAAGAAAAGACCCGAGGCAACGACGTTTAGAGTTGCAGGCACGCGTAAAACAATGGCTGAATCTCTTGCCGTGGCGATAGCTCAAGAGTGCGGTCGCCCAATCAAAGTGAGTGATGTTTTAAACTTTGTTTTGGACAAATACTTAACCCCTTCAATCGTTGAGGAATTTGTGGAAAACGAACTTAGAAAGAAAATGGAAAGAACAGAGAAGAAGGAGAGCAAAAATGATTAAGTTAGTAAAATTGTTAAAAAGTGTGGTCGTGATTGGCATTGCAGCATTATCTTTAACGGCGTGTAAAGAAGAGGCAAAGGATTATAGCGGTGTTTATGTACGGCAAGAAGGTGATTTTACTTATATTAAAGAATTAGAAAAAACACAAAAAGAGAATAATTATATTGAACGCTTCATAGCTAAAAGAAGCAATGGAACACCAACAGGCGATAACTCCACTAGAACGGTAAAAATTGAAAATGGTGAAATCTATGAGCTTTCAGGACATATTAGAGCAAAAATCACCGACAGCACTTATACACAAGTCAATAATGGCAATGTTTATACCAAATTAAATGTAAAAAAATAAAGTATTATGGCTTCATTATCTACACAAATGTTACTTAGCTTATTTGCACAATGCGCTACTGATGTTGCACCGGAAACACTGCATACTGTCATTGGTGTTGAAAGTAGTCGCAACCCTTATGCAATCGCAGTCGTTTATGATAGCGACGTGAAAGAGGAGGATAAATTCAAGTTTAAGCAGCCTCAATCAGAAGATGAGGCATTGCAAACGATTGCTAAGTTGGAAAATCACCCGACAAAACACCGTAGCTATTCCGTGGGTTTAATGCAAGTAAATAGCAAGAACTTTACTGAATACGGTATGAATAAGTCGAATATGTTCCAGGCGTGCAAGAACATTGAAGCCGGAGCCGGCATATTTAAAGCCTGTTATGCGTCGGCACAAAAAAACAATCCAAATAAACCGGAACAAGATTTATTACGTCTAGCCGCGTCTTGTTACTATTCAGGTAATGAGATTCGCGGATTTAAAAAAGAGAAAGACGGTTCTTCTTATGTTGATCGTATCAATAAATCCGCCGCAAAGACTTATAAAGTTCCGGCTATCAAGCCTTTGACTGAATCTGATAGTTCAGGTTCTCCGTCAAATGAGGTTGCAGCTCAACAAACAACCTCAATTCAAGCCCCTCAAACTCCTCCCCCTCCGGCTAAACCGTGGGACGTGTTTGGGGATTTCAGAAGATAAACTTAAGGAAAACGTATATGACCTTAACTCAAAAACAACAAAGTGCATTAAATGTTTTGGCTCTTCTTGCCATTGCAGCACTTATCTTTTTTATTCCTGGTGCTTATGCCGGCGGTTTAGATGCCGCAACAGACAAAGCAAATGAAGTTAAAACGTGGCTTTATGGTTTTATCCTTGTTGCGACACTTATTTACGCTATGTACTGCATAATTATGGCACTTATGCACCGCGGTTCGTGGGCTGACGTTGCTATGGCATTCGTTTATGGTGCGATTGCCGGCGGTATCGTAAAAGGCGTAACTTGGGCACAAGGGATTTTTTCATAATTCAATATATTGTATTCAAGGTAAAAACTTACCTTGAATACTTAAAAATAGGAGGCGTTAATGGAAGAAAAATATCCATCATTTAACGGTATGAATCGACCCGCCGTTGTTAAGGTAATAGGTACACCACTTATGCCAACGTTAATTTTAGGTGGTATAAGTGTTTTTTCAGTAATGATAGCTAGTTTCTATGAAATGACAACTTATGCACTACCTATTCCTATTATTAGTTTTATTTATTTGTTCTTTTTAAAAATTGCTTGTGAAGATAATCCGAATGCACTTGCTCAAATTAAGTGGCAAGTTCGGGCGTTCTTTGTCAAGCTCTTTCAAGGTAACAATAAAGTAATTTGCTTATCAAGCGATGATGATTTAAAAAGAGAAAAATACAATGCGCGCCGACAATTTAAGAAACGTTAGTTCGATTAAAAATTTATTGCCTGACTATCGCAATAATATCAATGAATATGTGATTACGGCTCAAGATAAAATGATTTTTACACTTGAGCTAACCGGTACATCTCATACATCTGTTTCAGACAAAACATTATATAGTTACTTCACAAGTCTTGATGACTTTTTCTTGAATCTTGGCAAAGAATACGGCGGAAATTTAGGCGTATGGACGCATATTGTTAAGAAAAAAGCGCATTTTGACAAAGACTATCAATTTGAATCACCATTCGTTCAGAATCTTGTTGATACTTACCTTACAACATTTAAGAACGACAACAATAATTTTTATAACACGCATTACTATATTACGTTTGTGTTGAAATACAGCGATATTAACGATGGGTTAGCAAAATGCGACGCTATCGCAGAATTATCAAGCACAATGATTCGACGTTACAACGGCACAATACTAAAAGTCGTTGATATTAACGAAAGTGTTAGCCTTTGCAAAAATAATGAATTTTTATCTTATTTACTAAATTTAAATGAAGTCCAATTACCGCTCAATGATGAAGAGGTAATTGATTCAATTTGTGATAGCGACTGGTTTTTTAACTATGATTTTTTTGAAGTGCGTTCAAAATCAAGCACAAAATCAAAATATGGCACAGCTTACCTGTTAAAAGGTTATCCGGCAGAAACGCGAGCCGGAATGTGGGATTTTTTATTAGAGTTGCCGTATGAGTTTATTTTATCACAGTCATTTATTTTCACGACTTCACAAAAGACAATTAACCAAATTGACCGTCAAATTAACCGCTTAGATTCTGCCGGCGATAATGCGGTGCGCGAACTTGAAGAACTTGAGATGGCGCAAGCCTTTCTTAGTACTGGTGAAATTACGTTTGGCGATTATCAAGCAGCAATGCTTATTTTTGGCAATACTGCAAAGGAAGCCGTACAAAACGGTTCACGCGTGATTTCAGCCTTTACCGATAAAGGCTTAGGTGCGCGTTGGTCGCGTGCTACGTTAGACGCTATGTTTGCCTTTTTAAGTGTAATGCCGGCTTCAAAGTACCGTCCTGTAAATAGTGCTAGACCGAGTACATCACTTGCTTGCGGTTTTTCACTTCACAACTTTTTCAGCGGTAAAGCTGAATATAATCCTCTTGGCGATGGTTCGGCAATTATGCCAATTAAAACGCCAACACAAGGCTTATATTATATGAATACGCATTATTCCGAATTGGATAAAAATGTGATCGGACAAATGATTGCCGGACACTTTTTAATGTTAGGGGCAACTGGTACAGGTAAAACAACTTTTGAAGCTATGTTTGTCGCCTTTTTACAGCGTTTTAACCCTCAATTATTTGTGGTTGATTACAAACGTTCAACAGAGCTTTATGTTCGCGCTTACGGCGGAACTTACTTCACACTTGAAAGCGGTGTGCCTACAGGATTAAACCCGTTCCAATTAGAAGAAAATGCAAGCCCGGCATTACTTCAATTCCTATATCAATTTGTTGCAAGCTGCGCGAAAGATTATCGCGGATTAGTTTCCGATATGGAGTATCTTGATATTAAAAATGCTGTGGACGCGGTTATGCTTTTACCACTAGAACAACGCCGTTTCAGTTTAGTGTTACAAAGTATTCCAACAAGTTCTGAGCTTTATGCTCGTTTAGCGCGGTGGTGCTATTTTACAGATGGCGATTTAGCCTGGACGGTTGATAGTCCGAAAAACTTATTTAATCCTTATGAGTTTGACAAAATCGGCTTTGATACAAGTGTTATTTTGGAAACTAAAGATCACCCGGCAACAGAGCCAATTTTAGCGATTCTATTATTTTATAAAAATTTAATGAAAAAATCAGGTCGTCGCTTACTCACGATTGTTGAAGAGTTTTATATGCCGTGTAATTACCCTACAACCCAAAATATGATTAAGCAAACATTAAAGACGGGGCGTTTAACCGGCGAATTTATCGGTCTTGTTTCACAATCTCCGGCGGACGCAATTCAGTGTGAAATTTTCCCGGCGATTGTAGAGCAAACACCAACGAAGATTATGCTGCCGAATCCGGAAGCCGTTTATGATGATGAAATGATTGGTTATAAACGCGTAGGCTTAACAGAAAAAGATTTTGCTATTCTTTCCAGTTTAGATAAAGAAAGTCGCAAGATGCTTGTTAAACAAGGGATTTATTCGACATTACTACACTTTGATTTAAGCCATTGCAGCGAGTTTTTCCCGATTATTTCCGGTACAACGGAAGGACAAATTGAATGTGAAAAAATTCGTCAAATCTACGGCGATAATCCGAATAACTGGATTGAACCATTCTTAGAAAGAATGAAACAAAAACGCTTTGAACAAGCGAATGGTAAACCAACAGAATCAATTTAATTAACTCAATGGAGATTTAATATGAAAAACGTTATCAAACCGACCTTAATTGCACTCACAATGGCATTTACTACAAGTCAATCTTTTGCAGGCGGAGTCCCTACCGTTGATGGTGCTACACTTTCTGCGATTGTATCGGGTGATATGCAAAAACTTGCTCAGTTACAGCAACAATTACAGGCTGCACAAACACAAATTCAGCAGTACCGCGATTTTGCAAACGACACAAAACGTCGATTAGAGGGAAATATGGGAATCGCTGATTTGTTAAGAGGGGATTCATTTCTAAACTCTATCCCAGATTTAACTAACGATGTAATTAGCTTAACAGGCGAAAGTCTTTCGCAATTACGCGAATCTTATGGCTTAGTATCTGATAATCCGGAAGTTCAAAAGCAGTTTGACAAGCTCATTTCTTATACAGATTTTTCTAAAAAATATCTGAAAAAAATCGAAAGCCGAATCAAAAACTTAGACAATTTAAAAGTTTTGGCTGATTCCGCTCAAACACCGGCGCAAAAGCAAGACGTAGCGAATAAATTAGCGATTGAAAAACTACGTTACGATCAAGAACAGCTTGCAATGAGCGAAGCTGAAAAGAGCTTTGAACGTAACATTGAATTACAACATCGTCAAGCAATGGAAGATTATAAGAAGGAAGAAAACAGAAAAGCTGAAAATTTTAAGGCTAAATTTGGTTACTAATCATTTAAGGAGAAGATATGTCTTCTTTCGTTTCAACGATTTATACGGAAATAGTAACGGCATTTAGCAGCGAAACAGCCACGATGGCAACGAGCTTTGCAAAAGGAGTACAACCTTTATACGTTGCTTGTGTTGGGCTTTATGTTGTTTATGTTGTATGGAAGATAAACAATCAAGGTGGGGTCATTTTAAATGACCTCCTAAATCAAGTTGCCTTAATTGTTTTAGTCGGTGCATTTTCTTTCGGAGGAAGTTATTACACAGATTCAGTGATTCCTTTTGTCCAAAATTCAGGCGATGAATTGGCAAAAGCGATCACATCATCTTCACAAAACAGCACAAATACAATAGATACGATAGTTTCACTTTTTGATAAAGAATTAGAGCCAGCTTATAAAAAATGGGATGAATTAGGTCTTACTGACGGTTTAAGCCCTGTATTAAATGCAGGTATGAAAATCGCCGTTTTGGAACTTGCTAAACTAATTTTTTCCATCGCTATTGCAGTGAATTTATTACTTGCAAAGATAATGGTAAATCTTCTTTTAAGTGTAGGGATTCTTTTTGTTGGATTTGCTTTATTTCCATCAACAAGAAATATGTTCACATCGTTTACGGGGCTTTGTTTTAACTACATTTTACTTAACGTGCTTTATTCTGCTGCGGTTGTAATGATTTCTAAGTTTCTTACAACACGTTTAGAAGCAGGTTCAGGTGCAGCGTATTTAAACATTCTTATAGCAACATTGATTATTGTTTTTGCACTTAATCAAATTCCTACCTTAGTTTCTTCACTAACCGGAGGCGTTGGGATTAGTCCATTTACTGCCGGAGGTATGTTTGGTGCTGCTGCCGGTTTAATGAGAATGGGATTAAGAGGCGCCGGCGGATTATTTAGACGTGATGGAGCAACTAGAAATTTTTTTCAGGGAAGACGTTCTACTGCGCAAAAAGGAGAAGGTACGGACAGCTTGCCTAAGCGTTGGAAAAAACGCATAGACGCAGTAAAAAATATAGGAAAAGGTAAAGCCGGAGCTTAATTATGAAAAAACTCATTTTAATTATTACAACAAGCATTCTTTTAGCGGCGTGTTCATCGCCGCCCAAAGTAAAAGAACCATCGGGCAAATGGATTCAGATCAATAATCCGCAATACTATCAAGAAAATAACACAATCTAAGGGAGTTTAATTTTATGGCGTGGTTTAAGAAGAAAGCAAAAAATGAAAATAAAGACTTAATTCTATCCGAGAAAAAGTCCGAAACTGAACATATCGAATCCGGAAAAGAACGACAAGAATTAAGTAAAAAAACGCGCGAACATTTAGATAGTAAGAAAAAATATGAAGCTGATCGCATTCAATTTCACAAGGCAATGGGTCGCGTTGGTTTAAGTGTTGGTGCAGTTGGTGCGGTGATCGGGCTTGCGGGGGTTGTCGCGGTTGCTGGACTTACACCGTTAAAAAAATCAGAACCTTTTGTATTACGCGTTGATAATAATACTGGTGCAGTTGATATTGTACAGCCTATTTCTGATTCACAATCTACAACATACGGTGAGGTAGTAGATAAATACTGGTTAGCTCAATATATTATTGAACGAGAATCATACGATTGGCAGCTCATTCAAAATTCCTTTGACCGAGTAAAATTGATGAGCGCGCCAAACGTATTTGCTGAATATAACGCTTATATTACTAGCGCAAAATCCCCTGTAAATACCTTTAAGGAAGATAAAAAGGTTCGCGTGGAAGTATTATCCGTGTCATTTATCAACAATATCGGACAAGTCCGTTTTTCTAAAACGGTATTAGACGCAAACGGACAACCCGATACAGTTTATCCCGTTACAAATTGGCTTGCAACGCTCTCTTTTGACTATAAAAAAGAAATTAAGTTAGAAAAAGATCGTCGTTCAAACCCGTTAGGATTTGAAACAACAAGTTACCGCGTGGATTCTGAAAACATCAAAGGGCAATAATTATGAAAAAATTTTTAGTTGCCGCATTAAGTTTATGCGTCATTGCGCCTTTAGCTTACGGTGAAGTTTCGCCTAAAGGTACAGGATACGATAAACGTATTAAAAACATTACCTATAATCCCGATAATGTTACTCGAATCAACGTGGCTACGGGAATTACAACCCTGATCCAATTTAGCCCGAGTGAGTTTGTGTCAGCCGATGAAGGCGGTGTTGCTATTGGTGATCCTCAAGCGTGGGACGCCAATTTAAAAGCAAATAACTTGTGGATTCGACCGATTGCGATTGAGCCTGATACAAATATGGTCGTTGTTACCAATAAACGAACTTATCAATTTAATTTGCGTAGTGTGAGAAATAAAAACGCCGCCGATTGGTCTGTTCGTTTTAATTACCCTGAAAATAAAAACAAAAATAGTGTTTATCAAGCAAGACCTTGTTCCGGCACGGTGCAAAACTATCGTTATTTTGCACAAGGCGATAAAGACTTGTTCCCGGTGGAAGTCTGGGATAATGGTTTATTTACCTGTATGAGAATCAGACCAGGTTCAGATATGCCGGTAGTTTTCAAAAAATTACCGGACGGCAAAGAGGGATTAGTCAATTCTCACGTTGAAAACGATTATATCGTAATTCACGAAATCAATCCGGAATTTAGATTACGCTTGGGCGATCTTGTTGCCGGTGTGAAAACAGATAGATTAAAACCACAATCTGCAAATATCACAGGAACAACCAACGGAAAAGTAAGGGAGGTTATCAATGAGTAACGATAACAAAGGACAAATTACCTCACTTGATGAAGGCAATGCGAATTTAAATCGTAACATCATTGAGGACGGCGTACCTCGTAAAAAGAATGTTCAAAATTTAATTAACGGTGTATTGGCTCTCGTTGCGGTGGCGATTGTTGGCGCGCTAGGTGCTTTTTATATTATGCCGGATCAATCCGAAGAAGAAGCACAGGCACAAATTAAGCAAGATGAGGCGTTAGTCACGAAACAATCTAACGACGCGTCGCTTGCTGATATTATGGCGAACATTAAAGAGAAAGAAGAGGCTGAACGCCGTCGCCGTGAACGGGAAGAGCAAGAGAGGTTACGCCGAGAACAAGAAGAGCGTGATCGTCTTGCGCGTGAAGCACTACAAAAACAAGAAGTACAAGCTGCAGTCGCTAAAACGACCGCGCAACCGGTAGCGCAAGAAAAAGATGATCGTGATTCGCCTGAAAAACGAAAATTAGAGGGCGTAGGTTTACTTAACTTATCAAGTAAAGGAAAGAACAGCGAAAATGCAAATGGATTGTCAGATAAATTAGCCGGTGGTATTTATGCCAACGGCTCAACAAGACAATTACGCAACCGTGAATTGTTATTGATTCACGGCACGCAAATTCCTTGCGTATTACAAACAAGATTAGTAACCGACAACCCGAGCATTTTAATTTGCCAGGTAACAAAACCGATCTATTCTGCTGATGGTTCAACTTTATTGATTGAACGCGGAAGTAAGGTATTTGGCGAACAAAAAAACGCCATTATCACAGGTCAAAATATGGCGTTTGTGAACTGGTCTGAAATTGATACACCAAACGGCATTCGTATTCGTATTGACAGCTTAGGCACAGACAGTTTAGGCGCGAGTGGAATTGATGTATGGGTTGATGAAAAATGGGGTAAACGCTTCGGTGGAGCAATTTTACTTTCATTTATTCAAGACGCTTTGGCTACGGGTTCACAAATTGCCTCAAGAAATAACAATAATAATGTTGTTTATGATAATAGCGAAAGAAATACGGGAAGAATGGCTGAAATTGCCCTTGAAAACAGTATCAACATTCAACCGACAGGCTATGCTAATCAAGGTCAAATGGTGAACATTCTCGTCGCTCGCGACGTTGATTTTTCTGATGTGTATAGCTTGAAATAAGGGAAAGGGCAAAAATGGAAGAATTATCACAAATTGATCGCTCCACCGTTGCACGTTCTTTGCTAAAAAAAGTCGGTATTCAAAAATTTTTGGATATGGACGGAATAACAGAGGTAGCTGTCAATCAAGGCGGAACGATTTTCTTTGAACGCGGTAACGGTTGGGAATCAGAAGACGCACCGGAAACAAACTATAAAAATTTGAAAGCCCTTGCTGATACACTTACCGTATTTAGTGGCTTACATAATACATTAGACGCAAACAATCCGATTGCGTCGGTTGTATTACCGGACGGCGAACGGGGGCAGATTATCACTGCCCCTGCAACAGAGGCAAATACGATTTCATTTACCTTGCGAAAACCCTCAAAAAGCCGATTCACTCTCGAGGATTATCAAAATTCAGGGCGATTTAGCAAAATCAAGGAAGCCGAAGCCTATCAAAAAGGTTCAATTCCGGATTATATGCAAGAAATGAAAAAATGCCAAAAAACGGGCGATTATGCCAGTTTTTTCAAAATCGCCGCAGAACATTATTTAAATGTGATTGCGGTCGGTGGTACAGGTTCAGGTAAAACAACGTTTGCGAAAACTTACGCAGACTTGTTCCCGCGTGATCGCCGAATTATCACGCTCGAAGACGTTCACGAACTATCTTTACCTTATCACAAAAACCATTTGCATTTATTTTTTGATTCAGATTACCAAAAAACCGGCGGTATAAGCCCTAAAGAACTCATTAAGTCTGCAATGCGTATGAAACCCGATCACTTGTTTTTAACAGAGTTACGGGGCGATGAAACCTGGAACTATTTTGAAGCCCTTAATACGGGTCATAGTGGAAGTATTACATCAACGCACGCTAACGATACAAGAGCAACAATTCCGCGCTTAACTACGCTTGTTATGCAGTCTGATATAGGGAAAGTATTAGGCGAAGCCTATATACAAAAAACATTAAGTACGTCGCTAGATGTGATTTGTTACTTTAAAAATACCTATATGACAGAGCTTTTATTTGAGCCAGAGAAAAAATTGGAGTTGCTTTATGGTTAATTCAATTAGTAAAAAGCAAGTATTTGCGATTTTAGGCGTAGCACTTCTTTTATGTTTCGGAATGGCATTTTTAGGAAGCTATATCGCCGGAAAATTAGCGTATATGTGGTTAGATATAACCGCAGAGCCAACACTAAAAACTATTTTTGAGCTTACGCCTTACTTAGAAATGCCTAATATCCCGGCATTTTCAAAAATTAAAATAATTGCTGCTTGTGCTGCCGGTGTATTCGTTGCTATTTTTCCGCTCCTTTTTGCCGTTATTATCCTTATTGGGCTAAGAGGTAAAGAAGAGTTACACGGTTCAGCTCGTTTTGCAACAGATCTTGAAATAAAAAAGTCGGGCTTACTTGCAACGGCAAAAGAACGTAAGAAAAATGCTTATCCGTCCGTATTGATCGGAAAATACAAAAACCAGTTTATGTATTTTTCCGGACAACAATTTATTTATTTAGCCGCGCCAACGCGTTCAGGTAAAGGGGTTGGTATCGTAATTCCGAACCTCTTGACTTACGAAGATAGCATAGTTGTTGTTGATATTAAGTTTGAAAACTTTGAATTTTCTGCCGGTTTCAGAGAACAACAAGGACAAGAAGTCTTTTTATTCTCCCCGGACGGCTACGAAAAAGACGGCAAATTACTTACTCACCGCTACAATCCATTGTACTATGTGAGACGTGATCCACGCTATAGAGATGGCGATATACGCCGCATTTTTGCAAGTATATTTCCATCAAAACCTGGCGACCCTTGGAATGATTTAGCAGCTAACTTTGCTTGCGGTATGACTGCTTATCTAATGGACGTAGAAGCCCATCAAAAAGCAAAAGGTTTAAACGTTGAAACGCCGACTTTTGCAAAATTAGTTGAGCTAGGAGGCTTAAAAGGTGGTTATTTAGGTGTAATGAATCGTGCAATTCAAGACCACGAAGATAATCGATTGAAATTATCAGAAGCGTGTCTTGCTGAATTTAATAAATTCATCAAATTGCACGATAAAGGTCAGCAATCTGTTTTAATGAGCTTTTATGCAGAAATGAACCTTTACAATAACCCGACGTGCCGCGCGGCTATGAGTGGCAACGATTTTGATTTTGCAGATTTACGCAAAAAGAGAATGTCAATCTACGTCGGTTTAACGCCAAACGGTTTAATAACCTATTCTAAATTGATTAACCTGTTCTTTTCCCAGTTGATTATGGCAAATACTCAAGTTTTACCGGGTAAAAATGCCCCAGATTTGAAATATCAAGTTTTATTAGTCCTTGATGAATTTCCAGCGTTAAAAGAGGTAAACATTCTTGCCGACGCAATAGGCTTTACTGCCGGTTATGGTGTCCGTTATTTGCTTATTGTGCAAGATCATTCGCAAATTGAAGCAATATACGGTAAAGAACGTGCAAATAATATCCGTAAGAACTGTGCCGTGCAGCTCATTTATCCCCCTAAAGAGGTTGATGAACAAACGAAAAGAATTAGTGAAACGTTAGGTAACAAGACGGTAAAACGCAAACAAACGAGCTATACCTATTCAGATGGTAAACGTAGTCGTAGCGTTAGCCCTAAAGAAGATCCACGACCTTTAATGTTACCGCAAGAAATTGTTGAATTAGGAGCGGAAAAGCATAAAGGCGTAGCTCTCAAAGAAATCGTTCTAATGGAAAAAGTGCGTCCATTTATTGCAGATAAAATTATTTACTTCGATGAACCTGTTTTGAATGAACGCAAAGAATTTTCACTAGAGCATATCCCGGCAATTCCGGAAATGAAATTTGATTTAACCACCCCACAACCTACAAACACAACCGAGGAAAATTAAATGAAAAAGACAATGAAAAAATTAAGTATTGTTGCCGCACTTTTCGCCGCCTCAAATGCTTTTGCTCAAGACATTCAGCCTCGAGGTGCTGATGATATTTTAACAGGCGATACTCGTTTAGCTTGTGAAGCTATATTGTGTTTATCTAGCAGCTCTCGCCCGAGTGAATGCGCCGCGTCGCTTAAAAAGTATTACAGTTTACGCGCCAAAAAATGGCACCAGACTGTTACCAAAAGAAAAAACTTTTTGAAACTTTGCCCCGCGTCAAATGATGTCAATATCGACAAAATCGCAAATAGCCGTAGTGCATGTGATCGAGGTTTATTAAGACGACTTGATAAATGCTTAGACAAAGATACAAACAATCTTATTGCTCAAGGTTACGATAAGGAATATCAAAAAGCGATTGATGAAGCGACCGAGAAACATAAAGAGGCAATGGAAGCAATGAATATAAATACCACTGAAACGCCTCAAGAATCTCCAAAATCAGCCATAAATCACGAGGGTTGGGGAGATGGTTCAACCGTCTTTGAAAACGGCAGAAAAGGTGGATTAACGCTAGATAGTTCGAAAAGATGTGTACATTGGGCGGGTTCCGAGTATTTACCCCCGAATAGTAATTATAAAATTACTTTTTCGCGCCTAGGCAGCTCAATCAAAGAAACCGCTAATTTCACCACCGGACAATCAGGCGGGTTCTCATTGTGTTTAGCAAATACAATGTTTGATTCTAAAGCTAAAATGACGCTAACAGATACAAGCGGCAATGTGATTTATCAAATGAACTCAAAATCCGCCGAGAATACTGATAAAAAAGCGGTCGAAACAGAATTAAAACGTTTTAATGAAATCTATAACCGTACTGTTTCAGCCGAAGAAAAAGCCCGTGAAGAGAAAAGCGGCGTATATTGGATTAAATAAGGAGTAAGAAATGGCTATTTCATTAAATCAAGTTATTTTACTAGGTAACGTAGGTAAAAAGCCGGAAATCCGCGCGTTTCAAGACGGTGGCTTAGTCGCTGAATTATCACTCGCAACAACATATAGCTATAAACCGAAAGGCAAAGATGAATATGTTGAAGTGGTTGATTGGCATAAAGTCCGCGCTTATAACAACATCGCCAAAACGATTGAAAACTATGTTGATAAAGGGCATAGAATCGAGATCATCGGTCAGCTCAAAAACAACAATTACGAAGATAAAAACGGCGTAAAACATTATGGCTATTATGTGCTTGCTGAAAAAGTCATTTTACTTGATAAGTCTGGCTCAAAAATGGCTTCTCAACCTCAAAATGACGAACCGCCGGCATTTGATGGCTATCAAGATCAGGATATACCTTTTTGAGTTAATAAATAAGCCCGATTGATTCGGGCTTTTTTTTAGGAAGACAAGAATGAAATTAGTTATCGCAGAAAAACCTCAACTAGGCGCAATCATCGCTGAAGCTATTGGAATTATTAGCCGTAAAAATGGCTATATTGAATGTAAATATGATTATTGTGTTACCTGGGCAGTAGGTCATATTTTGGAAATAAAAAAACCTGGAGAAATCAATCCTAACTATGAAAAATGGCAAGAGGAAGATTTACCGTTAAAAGTTCGCCCACTTCAACTAAAACCATCACCGGATAAGGAAGAGCAATTCAAAATTGTGGAATCGCTTTTGAGTAAAGCGGACAGCGTAGTTAATGCCGGCGATCCTGATGATGAAGGTCAGCTCTTAATTCAAGAGATTCTTGAATATACTCACTATAAAGGCAAGGTAAAACGTCTATTATTAAACGATTTAAATGTTGAAGCAGCAAAAAAAGCAATGCAAGATTTAAGAGATAACGCCGACTTTCAAGGTATGTACAAAAAAGCCTTAGCGCGCTCACAGGCGGACTATTTATTTGGTCTGAACCTAACTCGCGCTTATACGCTTGCCGCCCGTAAAAAAGGGATTCAGAGCGTTTATAGCGTGGGGAGAGTACAAACACCTGTATTAGGTCTCATTGTTCGCCGTTGGGAAGCTAATAAAACACATAAAGAGAGTTACTATTATAACCTTAGCGGTGATTTTATTTTTCAAGCAAAAAAACTGAATGCTAAGTTAGTGATTAACGATAAAGTAAGCGTTCAAGATGATGATGAAGACAAAAAAGAAAAACGAATTACTGATGAATCGGTAGTAAAAAGCATTATTGCTGCGTGCAAAAACCAATCTGCAACTATTCTAAATAGCACAGTTGAAGCAAGAAAAACACTTGCGCCCCTCCCTTTTGCCTTACTCGATTTGCAGGCTAAAGCAAATGAAAAATACGGATTTTCGGCTGATGAAACACTTAACATTACGCAAAGTTTACGCGAAAAACACCGCGCCATAACTTACAACCGTTCTGATTGCCGCTATTTGACAACAGAACAATTTGAAGAAGCACCGAAAACACTTGATTTTCTCGCTAAACATATTCCTGATTTGCCGTTTAATAACGCAGATAGGACACAAAAAAGCCGTGCATTTAATGATAAAAAAGTGAGTGCGCATACGGGGATTATTCCAGTAGTTTCCGGAAAATCTGATTTTTCACTTGAGAATATGACAGACAAGGAAAGAAAAATTTACCTTGAAATTGTGCAACAGTATTTGATCCAATTTTTACCGGAGAAAAAATTTGATTTTGCAGCGGTTACAATTTTATGTAATGAGTATGAATTCAAAACCACAGCAAGCAAAATAACCGATTACGGTTGGTCTAAATTAGTGCCAGACGATTCCGGCGAAAATGAAGATCATTCACAATTTTTATTGCTATCACAATTACAATCAAATACCCCTGGAAATTGTGAAAATATCAACGTACAAAAAGAGAAAACAAAGCCACTTCCACTTTATACTGACGCAACATTATTGAGAGATTTACAACGCGTTGCAAAATACGTTGAAAACCCAACATTACGAAAAATCTTGATTGAAAAAGATAAAGGTAGAGAGGGAGAAAACGGCGGAATAGGAACACCGGCGACACGTTCGGGTATTATTAAAAATCTTTTTGAACGGGAATTTATAGCTTATCAGAGTAAAAAAATTGTACCAACACAAAAGGGATATGATTTTATTAAAGCCTTACCGAAAATCATTACTGTACCGGACACTACCGCACTTTGGTTTGAACAACAACTCGACATCGAGCAAGGAAAATTAAGTGTTGATGAATTTTTGGACGGCATAGAAAAATTTATCAAAGAGCAAGTTGAATTATCCTCAAATATCAAACTTGAGCTAAAAGGGGAAAAATGCAAAGTGTGTAAAAGCGGCGTGATGGTATTACGTCGTGCGAAAGAATCAGGCAATATGTTTTTTTGTTGCTCAAATTATCCAAACTGTAAAACATTTGTTGCTGCATTAGGTAACGTGCCTGTACCTCAATGCCCTTATTGCCACGGTCAATTTAGGGTAAACAGTAAAGCGATTTCGTGCGAATGTGGCTTTACTTTATGGCGTACTATTGCACAAAAAGAATTGACTGATACACAAATTTTAGCCTTATTAACTAAAGGAAAAACAGGTAAAATTAAAGGTTTTATCAGCCCTAAAACGGGCAACGCCTTTGAGGCTAAATTAGCCTTAACGAAAGAAAAAAAAGTTACATTTGAGTTTGATAAATCAAAAAAATAAACTGCCGTCCTCCGTCTAACAAATAGGCAGAAGAAAGCCGGCTAAATGCCGGCTTTTTTACATTACCGCTCAAATCCTTGTTCTTTGGCTTTCTCGGCTTGAATTTCTTTACCTGTGGCGTCTAATTTCATATCCATAGGACGCAATCCCCCGTTATCGTTGATAAAGCCTTTTTTAATTTGAGTATCAGAAATACCTTTCAAATCAGGGTGGTTTTTCAGTACTTCTAATGCTTGAGGATCATTTTTAATTGCTGTCGCCGGTGTTACGCCATTGACTTTAATTTTAAATGATTCTTGACCGGTTTTTTCATTACGTTTGAACTCAAATTTCACATCGTAAATTTTTGCTGTTTTTGTTTGCTCGGTAGTATTGGATTGTTTTCCATTTGAGGCAGCTCGTTCAGCTAAATAACGCTGTTCAGCCTTTTCATAGGCTTGTTTAAAGTCAGGGTTGCGTAGCTGCTCTACAATTTTTATTCGATTTTCCTCATTTGGATTATTCGCCATATCTTTTACATAAGTAAAGGCTTTCTCAACAAGCAGAACACTTCTTGATTCTTTAGAAAGCGAATGCTCAAATTTAATATCCCCTTTTGTCTGTTTATATAACTCGGCAGCATATTCAGGGTTTTCTTTGATCTGTCTATCAATTTCATCTAGGGCTGAATTATAAATTTCACTACTATTTATAGTTGAATAGTCTGTATAATCCCATTGCCCGTCTTCCACTTCGTTATTTAGATAATTCTCATACGATTCATTAAGATTTCTCAAGTCATACTGGACTTTTTCTGTAACCGATAATTTATTATTTCCGAAAGGATCATCAATATCATTTGTTTGTTGTTCCAATATCGGCTCTTGAACATCATTAGTTGTGATTTGTTCTGATTGTAGTTGAGTTTTTTCTTGAGCAACCTCTTGAGGTTTTATTTCAGGTTGAGAATTTGTCAGGTCATTTTCTATTGGCTGTTTAATTGAGGTAACTTCCTCTGCTTTAGCTTGAAGATTTTCTTTTTCAGGTAAAGCCTGTTGAGCGTCATTTGTTACCGCACCGGCATTCTGTTCAAGTTTCAATTCATTACGGCGTTTCATTAACTGATCTTGCATTTCGGCATTCTTGAAGGTAACAGGAAGATTATTCGCCGCAGCAACTTCAATTACCATTGATTTAAACTCTTTACTCCCTTTAACGTTTAAATCATTGCCATATCGATCAACGGCTAATTCGAGGAAAACTTTTACATTTTCCAGATTTTGCATATCTTTTGAAATTAACATTTGTGAACCGGTATCGGTAAACAGAGTTTTACCATCTTCTAAGCGTTTATAGGCAATATCGCCGTTTTCACGTTTAGAAATACCGATATTGTTCAATTTCATCACGTCGTCCATTGAACGATTAAAAAATTGAGTTTGTTGCTGTATTTGCTCTGCTTGTTGTTGAGTAAGTGCCGTTTTGGCTTGAGCAGCAGCTCTTGCTGCTTGTTGGGCTTGCTGTTCTTTTAATAATTCTTTTTGCACGCGTCTAACTTGTGCAAAATTATCAGTAAAACTAATTTCTTGTTTTGCTGATGATATTTGCCCCATATCACTATTTGAATTAAATAAATTTGAAGCTCTATCCTTCACGCTTTGGCTTAAAAGACCCATTTCTAAACTCCTTAATGCTGTATCTGAATATCCACTTTGTTGAAAGTAAATCTTCGCATTTTCTAAATGTTGATTTACTTCGACTTCAAAAGCCGTTATTTGCTCCTGGCGTTGCATAGCACGAAAAGAGGCGATGGCTAATTCCTGGTTACGAACTTTTTGGCTAGATACACGGCTATAAATCCGTTTTTTCTCTAGCCGGTATAAATTACGGTTATCAACATTCATATTTTGAAGCACTAATTTGAAATCTTTTTCAAATCGACGTGATTCAGATACAAAGGCTTTGATGTTCCGCGCTATTTGTTGGCTAGTGAGTTTTTCTTGATTGATGTGTTTATTGGTTTGGTTTGAATAAACCAACAATAAAACTGAACTAGCCTCTTTCCAACTAAGATTTAAATGTTTGGTTAGAAAATCTGATGCGTTAAGATTGCGTTTATTCACGCGAAAACGCGGGCTACCGTCTTTCGCATAGCTAACGCTATACTTATTAGGGTTTATAGCATAAACGCGCTCTAAATGGCTTAAAAACGCTTTAGGATCGATTTTCTGCCTTATTTCCCTAAATTTCTCAATATCAGACTGATAAGCTCCCGCGTCATTCTGACTTTTGGCTAATTGAGAAAGAGAATTTGATTCACTAAATCGGGAACTTTGTTTACTCTTTTTCTGTAATGCCTCCTCGTATGCTTCAAATGGTGTTTTTATCGGGATATAGTATTCATCACGATTAAATATAGTACGGTCATAGGTTTGTGTCGGTAAACCGCGTGAAACAAGCATAAAATGCGATTTTGGCGCATTTATGGAATCACTATATCCTCGTCGGGAAATATCACTGTATCGCCCTCGAATGTTGGCTCCTCTGATATTTCCGGAATAAAACTTGCTTCCTCCGGCGTTTGAATTTGCTCGGTACGTCGAATTTCCTCTAATCTCTCCCCGGCTGCCTGATTCAAGGCTTTGAATAGCCCTCCGATCCCCTCTTCTTGCTGTTCCAGCATTGCTTGCTCCGCTTGAATCATTCCGTCGCATAGCGGAATCGTTACTGGTTTGCCCGTTTCGTAAATGATTGAATTCATTTTCGGGCAAAATACCTTGAGTTCTGTCGCGGTTTTGGTTTTCTCCGTAAACCACATTGCCAATAGACAGACCTGGCACGCCGACGGCATATCTGGAAGCAGCTTGCGGTTTTCCTCCTTGATTGCTAATAATGTCGGACTGAGAATTTCCCTCCCGTCTTCTCGATTGAAAATGTCTTGATTGTTCAAGTTGGTATTTTCTTGCATATTGCTCTTCTCTTTCGTTTAATAATTCTACTCGCCGTGAATCGGTAGCTTGCGCATATTCTTTCCGAAAATTAGACGCAGCAGAATGAATAAATTTCACTTCGCGGCTAACTCGACTTCGCCATTCCTGAACGCCTTTTATAGCCTGTTCCGGCGTTGGTTTTGTATAAGGTAAAGTTTTATTCACAATAAAACTTTCCGAAAATGCGATGTGATTTAAATTTGTGAATTTTTTATCATCGCCAATTTTTACGGCAAAGTATTGATTAGACTTGCCGGCATTTCTTACTTTTACCTCGCCCACGTCAGAAAGCCTTGCTTGAAATTCATCAAGTGTATTGATTTTGCCCTTAGCAATATCATCAATAAGCTGTAATTTCAGCTCTTGCTGCTTTTGTCCAAAAAAATCACCTTTAACCCTAGAAAGTACGTTTGCATAGTGCATATCACCTTTTCTAACGTTATCTTTAGGACTTTCAAGGTTATATTTATAATTCAAATGCTCTTGAATTGAATCTAAATAACGCTCGTGTAGCTCAACTAATCCAACGGGTGAAAGTTTTTTTTGAGAAACTAAATTGACTTCGGGAATAACAATATGAATATGAGGCTTTCGCTCAATAGATTCACCCGTTCTATTATCTGAAACCTGTTTAATTTTTGGCAAATGAGCTTCTGCATAAAAATTATATTCATCTTCCGAATATGCAGATAATAATAAATTACGATAATCATCAACAAGGCTTTGCATTTTTTCAAAACTTACTTCATCTTCCTTAAAAGATAATGTTATATGCAAATAACGCTCTTGCCCTTTGTCTTGAATTGACTGAATAATGTTATTAGTAAATTCAAGATCGCCTTGTAAAACTAATCGCTGATCTAATTCATCACGGGAAAACATTCGCCCTTGCTTCATACCATTTTCAAGATATTCAGCAATGCCGTTATTCCCCCCTCCGTATCTAACTATCATCTTTCAATGTATTTTTCAGTAAGCCCTGTATATTTATCAAAAGATTTATTGCCTTTTTATATAAATCTTCTGAAATATGACCTGATTTGAACGCATAATTAAATGAACATGCCAACTGATTTAAATTATTACCTGATTTATTAACTATGCGCAAAATGTTATAATAATCTACTGGTTTAGATTCATTAAAAATAATATTTACATCTTTTTGTTTTGATAAAAATAACTCCCTGAAAAATTCAGAGGCTTTTTTATCACTTTTATTTAAGAGTTCTTCAAAAGGTTTGTATTGCTCTTCTGTTAAACGAAAACTTATAACCTTTGATTTATTTTGCGCTTCTGCCATAACTTCATCTATAAGCTCGTAGAGATTCAAAAAACGCGGAAAGTTCCGCTCGGTCTTCTCGCTAAATCCCGTAGGGATAAACTAGCCCGTAAGGGCGTTGGGGTTTGAAAGGGTTCCCCCTTTCGCACGGTCGATTTTACAATGGTGCTTGCACTTTGTAAACATCGCTGTCGTGCCTGTAAAATTATTACAATAATCAACAGAAAGCATATAGAAACCATAAAGAAAGCACATTGAAAGCACAATAAACCAATAAAGAAGCATAATGGAAGCAATAAGAAACCATAAAAAAAGCAAAAAGAAAGCAAATTTTATTTGACTATACTTTTTTTATGAAATAAACTACAAAAATCTAACGTAATGAGGTAATAAATGGAAAACGACTACATAGCGGAAAAATTGAACACCCTCAAAAAAGAGATTGAAAACCGCCCGAACAAGATTCAATACTCTATTGATACCCACATAAAAGATTTAAATGAATGCGTAAATAGAAGATATTCTTTACAAGATATTTTCAATTATCTTTTTAATGATGAAAAACAAGTAACATTTAAATACTTTAAAAATATGCTTTATAGAGCAAGGAAAAGATTAACTAAAAAAACAGGAGGAAATAACCAACCAGAAAAATTGATTGAAACCCAACCTAAAACGGCTCAAGTCGTAAAAAAAGACAATCTTTTTTCAATTCTTGATAAACAAGAAGAGAAAAAAGAATTGCACGATAATAGAAGCGATAAACAAGCTGTAGATGATAGATTTGCTCGTTTATTAGCTGAAAAAGAAAAACAAAACAAATAAGGTGTATTTAAAATGAATAATAGCATTAACATTGTATTACAAGGTAAAGGTGGCGTAGGCAAATCATTTATTTCTTCAATACTCGCACAATACTTTTTAGATTATAAAAAAGTTGATTTAGTCGGCGCAGATACAGACCCCGTAAATAAATCATTTGCAAGTTTTGAACGAATTAACGCATATCCAATCGAAATTTTAAAAAATGGAGCAATTATCCAATCAAAATTTGATAACATTTTTGAATTGATGGTAAATGAAGAAAATAAAACATTCGTTATTGATAACGGTGCTTCTACATTTGTTCCAATGATGAAATATATTGAAGATAACGGCGTTATTGATTTATTTGATGAATTAGATAGACCTGTTTTTATTCACACTGTAATTGTCGGCGGACAATCTCAAAGTGATACTTTACAGGGTTTAGCCAGTCTTTATGAATTAGTAAAAAATTCTAAAAACGTAAAATTGATTATTTGGTTGAACGAATTTCAGGGTGATGTTGAAATCTCCAACACGCAGAAAAAAGTTGTTGCAGATAAAACAGCCGGTGTAATTAAAGTCGTAAATCGTGATTCTGACGCATTTACCGCAGATTTAGAAAAAATGACAAAATCACGTTTGACCCTTGTGGAAGCTCTTCAAGATAGTAATTTTGGCTTAATGGCTAAAAACCGTTTAAAACGCGTATTTAACGACATTTACGAACAATTAGACCCTATCTTTAACGAAACACAATCTACCGCAGAATAATGAAAAGGGCGATATTATCGCCCTTTTTTGAACCGGCTTAGGGATAGTAACCCGAATGGGCGAAAGCGAATAAAACTGGCTGCTTTAGTGGCCCGTTTTATTCGATTGAGTTTTTCGAGCGAAAAGACCGGCTTTGCCGGACGTGCAGCCGAAAAATATAGCCCGACCCGACCAACGGGAGGGAAAGCCCCAAAAACAAAAGGATCTATTATGGAATTTGAAAATCAAATTGAACCTGTTATCCAGGAAACAACCGATTTAATCGATTTACAAACAAAAATTGAAGATAGTCGAGAAAAAACCAAAGAACGTTTATCACTTAATGATGAAGAATTTGATCAGCTTATCAGAAATTTCATTATTGATTGCTTCGCTAAACTACACATAAAAATCTCAACAGATGATCCAATTCTCGCCGTGATTCTGTCGCAAAAAAACGTGATGGAGTACTACTCTACTTTAATTACAGAATCATTACACGCAATCCCAAAACAAATAGGCGATGTAATCGACGCAAAATTACAAGAAAAGTTAGATGAACTTAGTGCCGGAATAGGAAAAGCCTTAGAAGTAATAGATGACGCAGGAACAGAAATGCACACGGCGTTTTCAAAATCAGTTTTAGACTTAAATAATCAAGTTATAACAAGCCTTGATTCGTTTTCTAACAAGAAAATTGAGGAAATTAAAAAATCCTTTGAAAGTGTACAACCTCAAAAATCACAAGCAAAATCAGAAGTATTAAACAAATCAAAAACCCCATTATTATGGGTTTTGACTGGGCTAATAATCATAAACATTGCCGTATCAGGCTTTATTCTCACAACAAAACAACCCGAAGACAAAGAAACGGCATATCAAGTCGGCTTGTATAAAGGCTTTGAAGAAGTGAAAAAGATTGCGCCAAAAGAGGCTGATAAAATCCAAAAAATTATTATTAGTAACATTGACAATGAGCTAAAATCAAAATAAAGGCAAGTAAAATGCAAAGTATTTACATATTTATTTTAGCAAATTTTTTAAACATTATTGCCATAGGTCTTAGTTGCGTTTTATGGGTAATTTGCTACAAGAGAAACAACAAAAAGTTACTTTTTGCAAGTTTAGGTTGTACTGTTTTAATAGAAATTATCTTTATTGAGTTACCATTATATGTAAACAAGTTGATTTTAAGTGTATTGTTTTCCTATATTGCCTGGAAAACTCTTAACGAATACGCAAACAGAATACATAAAGAAATGGTAACAGAAAGACTGGAATCTATGCGTCCTAGTTATAAGAAATTTGCTATTAAAGATAAAAAGTAAACTACTCAAATCAATAGAAAGGGGGCGGCATTATATGCCGCCCCCTTTCGCATATTTTGCCCCCTCAATGGGGGCAAAATATGCCAAGCAAAACCTAGTAAGAAGAAAAATCTAAGCCTTGCCCTAAAACGCCTTAAAAATAAATGCAAGCAAAAAGGCATTTATTTTTAATTTTTTTATGAAATAAAAAAGCCCCCTTTTAGGGGGCTTTGATTATTTAACTAAATAAACAAGATTTCTCTTTTGCTTAACTGCTCAATAACAAAATTACTTTGCGGGGTCGGCTTTAAATAAGCTAATACCACAAATAATAGTTTCTGATAGCTATTCAATTTTACAAAAGTTTGATAAGACTTTATATAAGAGAAAATTTCCGCCCATTCATACCCTTTAAAGGCTTGAGATTTCATTTTCTCCTTTTTCTCAAAGGAAAAAATTAAGGCTTCCGCATATTGTTTTGTAGTCAATGTCATTTTTTAAATCCTCATAAGATTTTATTTTAACTTGCCACTTTTGGCATATCGTTAAACGGTAAGATTTAGCAACCATTCCCGCTTAACTTGAGACTATAATAGCAAATTAAAAATAAAATGCAAGTAAAAAACAAATTATTTTTTAATTTTTTTATTAAAAGAGGGGATACCCCCTCTTTAAATTAAAGCCCCACTCTTTTTAAAAGCTCTTTTCTTAACTTCCCAACGGGTTGAGGGGTAAAATGCAAATCAAGCTCAATATAAGGCGATTTGAACAATTCGGGAAGGCTGATATAGCCCAGTTCAGGAAAGCAAATATAGCCCAATCCAAAGGCTTGATTTTGCCCGTCCTCAATATCTTTTTCTGTGATGTAAAAATCACACGCTCCCCCAAAATAGTGAAGAATAGCAAAGGCATTTTCGCCTTGCCCTTCTGTTTCATAAGTACTAGGCATTGACTCAATTTTTTGAATAATTGAATCAATCAGATTGCAAACATAAGACGATTCCTCACTTGCAAGAAGTGATTTCAATACGTCCGCTTGAGCTTTAGGGAAAAATTGAGAATAAGTTTTTAACTGATTTTCAGCTTTTTGAATTGCTGTTACATTGAACATAAATTACCTCATTTAGGTATAAAGAAAAGACTAGCCACATTTGGCTAACTCGCTGAA